>Ga0209378_1000325_pt1 | contig 35477 bp, 40 predicted proteins | sample GraSoiAngelo_156_FD_186170 | JGI IMG/M metagenome (GOLD analysis project Ga0209378, IMG submission 186170) | Grasslands soil microbial communities from the Angelo Coastal Reserve, California, USA - 14_1009_13_40cm (SPAdes) (version 2) | ecosystem: Environmental > Terrestrial > Soil > Grasslands ...
CCCGATTGCTACTGGTCCCAGGAGATAATGGTAACGGTCGTCGTAAGGGTCAGACGATTCTCTCTGGCGAAGAGACTTCGGTTTCTATCCTTGGGTAAAGTGCGCACACACGTTGGAGCTCCGACCGGAAGAGGCTGATCACGTATTGTCGGGAATAATTGTGTTTAGGTATTCCTGATACACCCGGTTTACACTCTTACAATATCGTAAGTTCACCGACTAGTCGTTAGCGCAGTTCTCGATCGCATGTGCATATCATATTAAATACGAAATGATGTTTCCTGCCACGCAGCCGTTGATACCCTCTAAATTCGTGGTCGGCGGTATCTTAGCGCTCGTAGTGATGATGGGTGCGTACGCTTTCCCGTCAGCATACGCGCAGCGCGCTGGATCGAGTGGGCCTCAGACTTGGCATGTGTCGGTTGGTGGTCAGTCCCCGGATGGGGCTGTTCAGGGTGAAGCGTACTATCCTCACGTGATAACAGTAGATGTTGGAGATATAGTGGTGTGGACTCTCAGTTCTGGCGAGCCTCACACCGTCACTTTCTTTGGAACGGGGCCAGTTCCTGCTGATTGTCTTGAAGCTTCTGACTTTTCGCCTTGTCCAGTCCCTCCGCCCTCACCCTACGATGGGACAAGTTTCGCGGGCTCGGGACTGATGCTTCCTCCAGGATTCAACTGGGACAATAACTTCCCACTCCCTCACGGCAACGATACGTTCTCGCTCACCTTCGGCAACCCGGGAGCCTTCGTCTACCTGTCCGTGGTCCAGGCTGGAATGCAGGGACTGGTAATAGTCCACCCAGCTGGCACGCCCTATCCGTTCACCCAACAGGAATACTCCGTCCAGGCCCGACAACAATTGCAGGCTGACCTCAACGCTGCAAGGCAGGCCCTCGCTTCGTTCAGGCAGCCGGAAACTACTACGGGTCCGGACAATACGGTGATTCACTACGTTGCGGCTGGAGTAGACGCGCCTGAGACCACGACTCAGTCATTGGCCCCTACGGGAGGGTCCTCGGTAACAGGAACGGCCTCCCTCGCCGTATCCGTTTCCAGCATATCCTCGACGCTGAGTGTCAAGGTGAGCTTGTCGGGATTGACTCCTGGCCAGTCATACTCCCCCGCTATCAACTACGGAGTATGCGGGGAAATTGCTCAGACCAGTCCGTTTCTTCTCGGCCCGTTCACGCTGAACAGCATCACAGCAGGGGCCGACGGAACGGGCCGGAGTTCTACAGAAATCACGACCCCGGTCAGTGGCAACGGGATCCAGAATATTCGTATTCAAAGCTCTGGCTGGTTTGTTAGTGTGACCCAGGCCGTCGGCGAAGCAGGCGCTAACCAAGTAGCCTGCGGAAACCTGGTCTTCCATAACACAGAGGTGGTGAGATTTGTTCTCGGAATGGTCCGCGTTCACGTGGGGGATACAGTAGTCTGGAGAGCACCCCTCATCTCGGTCCCCTTCATAATATTCCCAGCCGGACAGCCGGTCCCGCCGTTTCCAGATTTCGCCTTTGCCGGTCCGACAGGCAATGCAACCAAATACGACGGATCAACCTTCTTCAACTCGGGAGGTTTTGCGCAACGACAAACCTTCGTTCTGACCTTCACAGCCGCCGGATCCTTCCAATACGTTGATCCGCTTGAGCCAGGAATGCTCGGCATTGTAATAGTCCAGGCAAACCATCCCAACGACCAGTTTCAGGGAGTTTAACCCATGCAATCCCACGGAACCGCTGCAGGCAGATACCTTCGCATTGCTGGGATTCTTACTATTATTGCGGCTGCGCAGTGGACCATTGGAGTATTCATCGCCCAAGCCTACTACCCTAACTACAGTATTACTCAGAATGATCTTAGCGATCTGGGAGCTACCTGTCACAATGCTATCATGCCAACGCCCGGCTCGTGCCTGATATTCCAGCCCTCCTCAATAATCTGGAACACAGTACTATCTCTCTTCGGGATACTGACCATGGCTTTCGCTTACATGATCTATCGCGGTCTAGGCAACCGGCTGTTCTCAACGCTTGTCGGTCTCTTCGGTCTCGGGGCTCTGATCGCAGGCGTGGTCCCGGAGAATGTTGACCTTACTACACACGGTCTTGGTGCGTTAGTCTCGTTCGTCGCAGGAGCAATAGCTGCGATTACGGTTTACCGAGTAAGACTAGAAGCCCCCTCATACTTCCGATACTTATCGATGCTGTTCGGCGTAATCTCCCTGGCTGGATTGGCCATTATGCTCAGCGTATCGTTCGCCACGCTCGAGGGCAGTGTCATCGGGCATGGCGGAGATGAGCGGATCATAGTTTACCCGTTGATGGTCTGGGAGATAATTCTCGGGCTCTCCCTGATCAGAAACCTGACGAGGACCCTTCAGCGCTGACCAAAGAGTGGCTGGGACACCGATTTGGAAAAAATGAGGGTGGCGGGCTCGCGAGGTAGGCGACATTGCTCGAGCTCGTCTGCTCATTGTTGGAGACGTGAGCTTGTCATGTCTGGCCGTATGCAGTAGATTGTTTGGCTTCCCCATGCGCACTTGACCCATTTCCTTTCCTGTTTCATCATCGCCTCAAGCTCGCAGACCGCGATCGTACGTCCAATCTTCCGGACCGTGCCTCTTCCACGGATCATGCTTCCAACTGACGGTCTCAGAAAGTTCAGTTTCACTTCAACGCTAACCACTCTCGAACCAGGAGGCAGCAATGAGAGTGCTGCATATCCTCCCGCACTATCCGCCAATGCTACAAGAGCTCCAGCATGAACATGACCATCCTGCTGCTCTAGATCAGGACGATTAATGGCTGAAATCTCCACCAGTCCCCTCTCGAGCCTAGATATCCGGGCCTGGAAGAGCCTCATGATCTTCTGCTTACGGAAGCTGACCCTAACGTGACGGGAGAAATCCGATCTTGCTGAGGTCATGATCGCCGGGCTACAAATGTTAGAATAAAGGCTAATTCTAATTCCTACTTCTTTGGGAAGTGGGAGATCTCCCAGAGGTTGCCCTCGGGATCTTCGAAGTAGGCTATTCGCTGGCCCCAAGGCTGTGTTGTTGGGGCCTTTACGAAATGGACGCCCTTGCGTTTGAGGTCTTGATATTCTCGGTCGACGTCGTCGACGAAGACCGCGTAGTAGGTTCTATGGACGGTTTCTTCTCGTGGGCGGACCTGCTCTTCGGAGATCAATTCGGCAACGTTATCGATCGAGATCAGGCCGAGTATGACCCCTTCCTTGTCACCGATGCCAAAGAATGCAGAGTTTTCATCCTTGTTCTTCAACTTGAATCCGAGCTTCGAGCTGTAGAAAGACGAGCACTTCTCAAGGTCCCGCACCGGTAGCACCACCGCATTCAGGTGATCGATCATTGCATCGAAGGACCTGGCTCTCGGGCCACATAAAGCCGACCTCGGCCAGGTCCGAACCGTTAGACGGCAGTGGCGGGGACAATTCGACTGTCCCGTTCGAATTCTTACATCATCAAAAATCTCTTCTCTCGTCGATAGACCTGGATACGGAACAGCTTCAAGATCCCCGGGTTCAGGTTTCGCAACGTGTCCTGAACTGGCTCCTTGAGGCGGATGAGTCATCCGTTCGCTACGAGACGCTAGTCCACCTTCTAGGTGGCATGGAGAACGAATCGGTTGTAGAGAAAACCAGGCGTTTCTTCAGCCCACGAGGTGATGTCGTGGGAGCCAGGTATGATCACTTCTCACGTGTCTGTTTGTGGCCTCGGTTCTTCGACGGGACCCATCCTCCTTCCCTCGTCCTCTTGTATCCCTGGTTGTAGTGGCGGAAGAATTCCTCGGGCGTAATCAGGGACTCTTCTGGAACGATCGCTCCCCATCCAGACCCGCTCAGTAGGAGTTCGTTGAAGTCTGGGTTGACTATCATATCCTTGGAGACTTGAGCCCGGTCGTGCCAAATCTCCATGTCGAGTATTCGGAGCCGTTCCCCTCGGTCGGCAATGAGTTGTGTAGCGACTTCTGGCCCTGCTGGTTTGCCGATTAGGTCCCCGGCTTTCACCTCTGTCTCGGATCCATTGTATCTGAGCGTCCCCTTCCCAGTGAGTATCAAGTAATATTCGTCCACGTGCGAATGACTGTGGAATCGAGCAGCGCTCTCGTCCTTCTCGACCAGTCTCACCCGGAAGAAGGCGCGCCCAGGCCCGAGGAGCGGCATCAGAAACCTGTCGGTCGAGCCCGTCTCTTTTCTCGAAGTCAGCGCCCGCTCGGCTGCTTCGAGGGTGTCATCGTCGAGAACGTTCACCACCGGCCTCCTCCACATGTTCCCCGACAGAGACCCTCGCTTCCTCAGATAGACCTCGTCAGCCCAGAACGATGCCAGACGCACCACGAAGTCCAACGCTTCAGGAGCCAGAGAAGGGATTGTGACCGTTGCCTCCCCCTTCGAGAGCTTCATCAACCGGCCTGCCCTCTGGCCCATCTCGTCCCAGAACCAGTTGGCGAAAGGGAGCAGAGGTTCACCGTGTCCCTTCGGCATCTCCGTCTTCGACCTGAAGAACAGCTCCCACGCCAAGTCCGCGCGCACCGACCGTTCCGTAACCTGGTTGTCGAGGACGATTTTCATGTTCATCAACGCTTCAAGCCAAGAGGTCTTTAAGATTGCATGGGGGAAGCCTCGCTCTCCAATCGGGGATGGATCCAGGAGCCATTTCTGGCGTTACGGAGGCTGGGATTGTTGGACCATAGGATGCCAACGTTTTCGTAGACTCGGGGCGAAAGAAGTCGTATACACAGCTCGCGTCCCGTAGGCCTGGAACAAGTCTCTTAGCTGAGTCATACTCACAAATTCTAGAGGGCGCGGATGTCCGAGTTTTGAAGAAATTGACCACCACCTTGAGTGTAGACTCGGAAGGCGACTCGGAGTCTCGCACGAAGCACCCAAGACAGTCCGCGGCGCGATTCTCAGTCCGGGAGCTTGGGCCCTCGACATGGCCCGACTTTGAGCGAATGGTCGAGAAACACAACGGAGTCTGGGGTGGCTGCTGGTGCACCTTCTTCCACCTCGCCCCTAGCGAGCATAAGCAGTGGTCTGGGAAGCACCGGGAGTACAAGGAGAAGCTTGTTCGAGCGAACCGGTCCCACGCAGCCCTAGTCTACGACGGGCCGGACGTCGTTGGGTGGTGTCAGTTCGGACCCCTTCTCGAACTCCCCGGTCGGATGCGTGGTTATGGCGATATGGACGTCTCTCCGCCGGACTGGAGGACTACATGCTTCTTCGTCGACCGCGACCATAGACGCGAGGGAGTTGCGAGGGCCGCGCTGGAAGGCGCACTCCGCTTCATCAAGGCCAAAGGAGGTGGGACGGTCGACGGATATCCAATCGCGATTCCCCGAGGGAAAAAATACTCGAGCTCATTCATCTGGGGCGGAACCGAGTCAATGTATCGAGACCTAGGATTCCGTCCACTCGGTTCTTTCGGCACAAGCAATCGGGTGATGGTGATGCGAAAAGTCGTTCGTAGTCGTTGATATATTGTCGCGCATCTCTACTACAAGGAGCGTCGAGCTAGATTGCGATTTGAAATGTCGGGAACTGTCCGGTGGCTTGAATAATTGAGTCCACTCCGTAGACCGGCCCCGACTAGCCCAGACGATCCAAGACTTGTCGAGATGGCTGTGACTTTGGGACAGCAGCTTGATATCACCAAACTAAATGTCAGAGAAGTTCGCTGGAGTAGTATCGTTCCGCTAGGACGGAGCGTGGTGCCGATACCGTCAGACTGGTGTTTCTTCCTCTTCCATGCGATCGTCATGCCTGCACGAATGATGGGCAAGCTGACCCCCGAGGAGTGGCGACCTCTGATAGCGTCATCAATTCTCTACCAGAAACAGTTGAGACGATCGGCGGATCGCAGACAGGCCCTCTACATCGTGTTTCCAACTTTTCTGGCCCTGTTATCGTCAGCGATCATTGTCGGAATCTTGAGGGTATACTGGGCGTCGCTAATCGTCCTACTCCTAATAATTCCTCTACTCGTCTTGGGAAATCGCCGTTCCCGGCCCTATCTGAAGAAAGCGATGCTTGAAGCGGATACCAAAGCTTCAGCGCTAACCGGGAAAGAATCATTTCTTCAAGTTCTCAGAAAGATCGACATCATGCGACAAGGGGACGCTGAGGTATCAAAAGCGGACGAAAGAAGCCGCCGGCGCTTAGCTCTCCCATCGCTCGTCGAAAGGGTTGACAACCTCCAAGGAATACCGTCAAACTTGGCCTAGTTGCGAGCTCGGTCCTTAGCTCACCGCTTCCTTCACGAGCGCGGCAATCTTTGCCTCTTCGGCCGGAGTCAACCCCTTCACCGCGAAGCCGGTCGGCCACATGTTGCCTTCGTCGAGGTTCGCCTTGTCGCTGAAACCGAACGTCGCATACCTGGTCTTGAACTTCGCCGCTGCCTGGAAGAAGCAGACGACCTTATCGTCCTTGGCATATGCGGGCATCCCGTACCAGAGTCTCGGCGAGAGGCCGGGCACGCTATCTTTGATGATAGCATGGAGCCGTTTGGCCATGGTGCGATCCGGCTCCCGCATCTCGGCGATCTTCGCCAGCACCGCGCTCTCCCCCTCCCCCTTGCCAGCCTTCATCTCTTGGACGCGGTCCCTTATCGCGCCTCGTTCCTCCTCAGTGAATGCCTTGCTGGTCGCGGTGGTGCTCTTGGCGGACTGCTTCGTGCCCTTCTGTACAGGTTTCATGGAATTTTATGGGTCTTTTCAGAGCTTAAGTATTTTTCACGAGTTCATTCCTTGCGCTTCAATCAGTTTCCTTGAGCCCTTGTTGCATGGACAGCTCGCAACCGTCAGAGCCCGCATTCTCAATGGATTCGAATCCTCTTCCCATTGCCCCCTTCCCGCCTATCCCAAACACATCCTTTAGTTACAAGAGTCCGAATTTCTCAAACAATCTTCCAACCGGAATTCCAAACCTATTCGTGCGGGCAATATTCCGAAGATGGCGCGTCCCATTTCATAAGAACATCATTCGTGAAGGTCTCGGAATCCATTTTCTGTGGGGCTTTTTTGTACATCTCCTTCATTTAGCGAATCATGTCGAGATCAGAGCGAAGTAAGGCATCATGACCGAACTGAGCATCCGGCGGATTGAGTGGGCAGGTTATGAGGCTACGACGGAAGCTGGCGTGGGACATGAGCAGACTACAATAGTCTCGCAAGTGGGTCAGTCTCCTTCAATGGCGATTCTCTAGGCTGGTGCTGCGACAGGTTTATTCTGTCTGTTGAGAAGCCTCGAGATTTGTTGAGTGTTGGCTTCATCGACTAAGATGTCTAGCCTTGCCTTTGTTTGTTAATCGTGTCTCTTGACTGGAACCATATGACTGCAGCGAGTGCAATTCCATAGACTGCAGAGTAGGCCAACGTCTCTAGGGTTGGGGTCCAGCGGGTCGCGGATGAATAGACGAGAACTGCAACAGTGGGAATGCTAACGGCTATTCCTACTACGATTCCAATTGAGGCCGCAGCGAATATTCTCCAATAGAATCTACGTTTGAAAGTCGGATCAATGGCAACTTCAGTTTTCGAACTCCTGATGGGATTCCTAGATTGCGCTCTCTTGATTGAAGCGCTCGTGAGATAGTCGGTGATTGGGAAGCATGAGATCAGTGGAACAGCTGCCGTGTCTATTGCAATGCTCGTGTAGAAGTTGGCCTGTGATTGCTGCAGTTGGAACTGATCGATCAACCAGCTGTCTGTGCTTCCGCCAATCGACGACGTGATGGCCTGTATCTGTTCTTGAAGCAACTGCACCTTTGCAAGGGCTGCTCCATCATCGAGACCGCTAAAGTCGGACTGCTTGACATACACGAAGAGTTCAGTAATGAAGGTAGCCGCCTGGTTGGAGTTTTCAAAGTTAATCATGGGCGGAATGAGGTCGTCCCAGTTTACGACAAGTGTGGGAAGCGGGAACAGGTTTCCTGAAGCCGATCTAGTTTCCGAGTTCGTGAGGTACCCGAACCCGTTCACGGTTGAGTCGGCAAACCCGGCGATTGTGAGGTTTCTGACAATGCTCACATATTTGTTCGAACCCATTGTTGAACCCGCGTAGAATGTGAAATTGGCCTGAATGATCTGACCCATACTGAGCCTGGAGGAGTTTTCGGAATTTCTGATGACGATCGCCTGGCCAGGGCCGGGAGTCTTGGCGCCAGAAACATGATTCAGCCCATAGTAGGCAATCGAGGCGTTAGGCACTGCGAAGACGTCCACGATGCGCAACCCTGCGCTGGGTACCGAAGCGACATCTTGGGAGCGAAGCTCAGCCCTAGCGATTCCGCTAAGGTTCCCTACCTGATTCCTAGTGCCATAGTACTGAGCGACGGTTACGTATCCGCCATATCCCCATCGAAAATGAGATGGCAGAGAGACAAGCGACTCTGTGCTGGCTCGAGTGAAGAGCGCTTCCCCTGACATGTTGATAACGGAAAACACCGTTACGAATATGGTAACGATTGCTACTATAGCGAGGTATATTGACCGCATAAGTCGTCCCGCCGTTAAATTATGCACTCTGCTAGCCGCAGATAATTGTCTTGCGGGTCCTTGCTCAGAGTCCTGAGAATGGTACTATGCCTGTCTATGAATTCAGGCTTTCCGATCGGTGAGGGCTTCGGAGGATAGTAGTTCAGCCGATGTCAACAGAAATAATATGAACAAGGTTAGATCCTCCGCGATATCCCACTTAGGATCCATCGTAATAGCCATCAAAAGACATCAGTGCTCACGCTGAATGGTGGCCGAAAAGTCTCGACCAGTATGGTACGTGTGAATCTTGATATCCCGAAGCAAATGTAGGCTTAGCTTTGATACATCATGTCTGGATCTGAGTCTGAATTACAGAAGCGGTTGAAGGGCATACAGTGGCAGAACGGAAACTGTCTATCCTGCATCTGGTTTGCAACAAAGGATCCGCTTAACGCTGATCTGCTGGATAGAGCGAAGTGCATTCATCCGAAACTGAGGCCCTACCAGCTCGTGGTCTCTGGCCGCGACTGGTGTAACCTCTTCGAGGAGATCAAACTGAAGCAGATCGAACACAAGCAAGAGACGGCTTTGAAGGCGGAAGAAAAATCTGGATAGAGAAGATCATACGTCATTGACGCGAACCGGGACAAGTACGCTCTGAACAACTGCGCGGGGCCAGCCCACGGCACGCTGGTTGGCACTCCCGCGTGAGCCCATTGGTTTATCGGGCGGAAACTAGAATCCCAACGCTGAAGATCAATTGGCATACCAAGAAGCCAGCCGAGTCCCGCCAACCGCCAGGATGCTCATTCTATCGTTCGTTCCAGTCTTCCTCGGACTTGGCTTCCTCTATATTGTCCTGGGAGCCTGGATCGTCACCGTCGGGTTCACAGCGGAACAAGCAGGACTACTAATCGCAGCGCAAGGCATCGCCGTCGTTCTCACATCCATTCCTCTCGGAATCTTCTCCGACATCTACGGCCGAAAACAACTGCTGATCCTTGGAAATCTAGCAGGCGCCGCCGCGCTACTAGTCTTCGCGCTAACAACGAACTTCCTGTATCTCATCTCCGCGAGCATCGTTTTGGGGTTCGCCGAGGGAGCCAGCGTGACCACATGGAATGCCCTCCTGGCGGATCTTACTGACACTTCCAACAGGAACAGAGTCTTCTCGCTATCCTTCATCATGATCAATGTCACAACCGGAATCGGCCTCGTCCTCCCCGGAGCATTTCCAGCCCTGCAATCTCTAACTGGCCTCACAAATTATGCGCTTCATAGGGAGACTCTGCTGATACTCGGCTTAGCGAGCTTCATCAGTCCGCTGATGTTCTACATTCTGCTCCGAAACCACCGCGAGACTCACAACCCTGAACGCCGTTGGTCCGGACTGACCAACAAGGCCACCCTAGCGAAGCTCGGCTTCGTCGCGAGCACGATAGGATTCGGAGCAGGATTCATCATCCCACTCGTAGGCGCCTGGTTCTACTACCGATTCAACGTCTCCGACAGCTACAGCGGGCCGATACTCGCCTTCTCCAATATTCTCATCGGATTCTCCGCATACGCTAGTCCTAGACTCGCTACTAAGTTCGGACAGATGCGCGCCATCATCCTCGTTACAGGCTCGTCCATGCTCTTCATGCTAAGCATGGCTTTCATTCCCATCTTCGCACTAGCAGCGGGAGTCTACATAGTAAGATCGGCACTCATGAACATGGCAGGCCCGCTCATCGACTCATTCTCCATGAGCATATTCCCCGCAGAACAGAGAGGCCTCGTCAGCGCCTTGAGCAATATTACGTTTCGACTGCCTAACAGTCTGAGCACCTACTTCGGCGGACTCATACTCGGACTGGGACTACTACAGCTGCCCTTCTTCATCGCCAGCATATTCTACATAATCGGACTCACAGCCTTCTACATCTTCTTCGTGGCGACCAAGCGATATGCGGCGCAGATAGCTTCCCTAAGCTAGGGATAGACTCATCGCGACCAGCCTGTTCAGATCACGCAAGCTGTTTCTTAGTATGGTTCGATCTTTCGGCCCGGTACACGACGAAAATCCTCGGGTTTCGGGTCACCAGTGCGAGGATCTTTGTTTACGAGATCTACTAGGAACGTCGTGTCGAATAGTCTCATTCTTATCTAGTGAAACATTAACCTACCGAAGACAGATGTCACAATAGCCACGAAATCCAGCGGGCCGCATTCTTCGTTCTAGTTCTCCGCATTGCGAACATGGATCATGCGACAGTACTGAATTGTTAGCTAGAAGAAATGCGGAAAAAAAGGGATTTGGGCGATCTAGTGTGACGAGACTTGGAAGCATGCGACGTCGTACTGGGAGACAGCTGCTCCGTTTGCTGGAGTGTTTGTCGTCTGGCCCGAGCCAGCGTAGACGCTTGTTGCTGTGTTGTTGAAGCCGTTTGTGTTGAAGCCGCTCGGTTGTAGCCCGTTTACGGGGAAGAAGTTCTGGCAGCTCTGGCTGGGTTGGCCTGTTGTGCCGGTGTTGGTGTCGGCTCTGACGGGGATTGTCAGTAGTGGGACTACTGCCAGAGCTAGAACCGCGACCGCCAAGAAAAGTTTCTTACTGAAAGTCATCTCTGTCTATCGCCTCGCGGTTGAGGATGTCTCGCGCTAGATCGTTAAAAATGTTACTATCGCGGTAGTAGGAAATCGATCATCTCGACTCAAGGGACCGGCGCCGTCGGTTTCGGCATCGGCGGCTTGGCGTGCCTCGGTTGGTACCAATAAAGGAGGACCGCCAAGATCACAACATAAAGGACCACGCCGCCGACTACCGCCAATATGACGGAGCCTACTTGGCCGAGCGGACCGCTTGGTAAGATATATCCGAGCAGTGCCGACAGCACAATTGTGGCGACCAGACCCAGAATGACTTGGAGCCGGCTCGGCCTTCGTTTGTAGAATGCGAGTGAAATGATGCCAGGGGCGAACATGGGCACGGCGAGAACCTTGCTCGGTATAAGGAATGGTTTACGAAACCACCCAATTGGAGCCTGCCGATCGCTAGCAAACCATGTCTAGGGTGGGGGAGAATGAAGGTCGTCTTGCAGTGCAACTTGCATGCCCTGCTCTCTTAACTTCTCAATCAAGGCCACCGCCTGGTCGCGTGTTGTCTCAACCATTACTAGATGAGCGTGAAGCATCGGACTGCTCTGTTTCGTTCTGTATCCGAGTCGACGAACCAGCGGGTAGACCCTTTTTGCTTCTGACACGGAATTCGCCTTCAAGAAAATCCTCTGAATGCGATCAGGGTAACTAGCTTCTACTTGACGAGTAAATTCAGCGTAGTATTCCGGAGTCCTCCTCCCAATCGTCCTGTCAGTGCGTAGCCGCAAATTGCACTCCGCGCAGAATCCCGCCACATCCCTCTCATGGAATAACACTTGAAAACTCATTACGGAGCAACGTGGACAACGAAAAAGCTGAGGCGGTGGGATACGAACCACCTTCGGGACAGGTCTCCCGGGCGTCCTGCGCTCTGTCCCCTGCTCTTGAGCGTATAAGTCGCGAGGACCACGAGCCATGTTCGACACCAAAAGCGCCTATTGGAAGGGTGCTTCAAGCCTGTCTGACGGAGTCTTGTTAACGTTTCTGAAGAAAATGTTGGCACAGAGACCATAGATGTGGACTGGATCGTCCGAGCACTTAACAAAGGTCGCCGGATTTCGCCGATGCCACATCATGCCTTCGGCAATGACATGTTGGACGAAACTTGGGACCTAAGGCTTCCAGATGCTTAATCGCTTCGAGCTCAAGCAACTAAGGGAGGCGGCCGAGAAGCACACCTATCATGACGCCGGCACACACGGTGTCTGGTCGAGGCTCGTATGGGAACGGAGAAGCCTGTCTCCGGTAGCGAGACTCGATGATGCGGTAGAATTCTTGGGTAAATGGAAGGCCCTCCGCTTCAAAGGTGGAGGCAGAGCCTTCAGAAGGATCTGCAACCAACTGGCTAGGAAAAAATCTGACCGACCTGCAGCGTCTTCAAGGCAGGATCCTCTACAGCCTTGCCCCCGAGGACTTTCAGACTGTCCTTAAGGTCAGTTCGAGCTTCCGAGACTGCGGAGCTCCACCAACCACATATGGTAAAGCACTTCATTTCTTCCTCCCTGAAACTGTCATGCTCTGGGACCAAGCAATAGTCAGGAACACATACAAACTCCGATCAGACCCAGAGCGTTTCGTGTCATACGAGCGCTTTGGAAGGAAACTACTCCATTATGTTACTCGTGGCATTGTTTCCGAGATTGATTCTTGATGCGAGAATCTGAAAGGGGGTTCAGTAGTGCGACCCAAGACTGGTCTAATATTTGTCCGCCGCTGAGCTCGGATTGATTATCTTGGGAGTCGAGCGTCGTGAGTGTCTGGAGCCGTTTTTGTGATGAGGTGTCCAATATCACTCCTCGTAATTACTCCAACTAGTATCATTGACTCCTCGTCCGAGACAACGGGTATGCTTCCAGCGTTCGCAAGTATCATGGACCTCAACGCTGCGTAGAGGTCGTCGTTTGGCTTACAATGAGTAAACTGAGATTTGATAACCGCACTCACGCTAACCTCACCTCTCCGTTCCTCAGTCACTTCTCGAATATCCTTCTCCGTGATGACCCCCACTAGCCTGTGATTCGCGCCGACGACGGGTATCGCGTCTATTCTAGTCTCGCTCATTCTTCTCGCAGCAACTGCGAGACTTTCTTCCCGTGTGACCGAGGGAGGATCCTGAATCATCAAGTCAGAGACAAGGGTCCTTTCCAGCTCAAGCGCTTCAAATTCCTCGGCGTGAGCGGGAGAATCGAACCGGGTCGGAACCTGGCTTGGGAACACGCTCCGCTCTCCTGAGAGGAGGAAGGCTGGCGCGACGGCGAACATGGAGGGTGCGAGAAGCCCGTATCCCCCTGACATCTCTGCTACGAGCACTATCGTCGAAATGGGTGCCTTCCCGTCGGCGGCAAAAAAAGCCATCATCCCCACGATCGCGAAGTCTGATGGGTTAGGCACGACCGAGGGGAAGATGAGATTTAGCCCATAGCCCACCGAAGCGCCGAGAAGGCCCCCGATCACTATTGAAGGTCCGAAGATCCCCCCGCTTCCACCAGATCCCAGAGTGAAGGAAAGTGCAAACATTTCTGCTATGACTGCCGCTAGGATTAGGAGTGGAGGGAAGAGTAAGAAGTTCTTGTCGAGGGCGATCTGGGTCCACCCATACCCGGTTCCTAATACTGATGGAATGGCCATTCCTATTAGGCCGGTGGCGAGTCCGCCGACCGCTGTCTTGACGTATAGTGGAGCTTTCCATCTCCTGAATGTGTTTGTTGTCGGATAGTAGATCTTGATCAGTAGCCGGGTAAAGATTGCACAGAGGACCCCGAGCAGTGCGTAGAACGGTAGGGAGAGTGGATTTCGGAACTCTAGCGGGCTGACGCTAGTGGTGAAGATTGGCTGCCAGCCAATTGCGTACCCGACGATGGAGTATCCGACAACCGAGGCGACAAATCCTGGAATGAGGGCGTCCACTTCGAAGTCGCGGGTGTAGAATATCTCAGCAGAGATGATCCCTCCAGCTAGAGGAGCCTTGAAAATCGACGCGATACCTGCACCGAGTCCCGCTGCCAGTGCAATCTCTCTAGAGCGTTTGTCGAGTCTTAGAAGATTCGCGATGGCGCTTCCCGCACCAGCTCCTATCTGGGCGATCGGTCCTTCTCTGCCCGACGTTCCTCCTGTTCCTATCGTTATTGCCGAAGTCAGGAGCTTGAGCGCAGGAACACGGCTCCGTATCTTCCCGCCTTGTCGATGGAAAGCCCTGATTGCTACATCAGTCCCAACCCCGGCTGCCTCGGGGACGAAGAAGTAGATCAGTAAACCCACCGCCAAGCCTCCAAGGGCTGTCACGATCGGAATGAAGTACCGGACAGTGGGCAGAACAAGATCAGAGGTCCCTCCTTCGCCTCCAGCGAGCGGCGGAGAGTAGCCCGCGATGCCGGTAAGAGTCAGCTGCGTTATGATTCGGATGGCTTCCAGGAGCGCGAGGGCACTCAGCCCGCATACCACTCCTACGATAACGGAGATCGTAATCCACTTTGCAAAATAACGGTGCCACTTTTCATTTTCCGTGGCGCTACGCATAGACATCTTCGTCCCATCCTTCACGTTACGAACGTTCGAACGGGAATCAAGAAGGTTCGAAGCGCGCTCCTGTTTATACGGTTCAGCTCTGAACAGTTTGGAGTATTGCAGTAATGCTGAGATATTCTTCTAATCTATAAGAAATCTTCATTCGCCGGGATTGAGTTGAGCTGGTAGGGTTCCACTCGAATATTATACCCGTTCTAGTTTTTCCTCAAGAGGAAGTTACATGTCGACTGGCGTTGAGGTCGATCAGCTAAACGCCGACATCAAGCGGTTTGTTGGCGACTCCAAGACCGAGTACGGGCTCTACGAGCAGATACGAGACCACTTCATCAACTCGCCTGATGAGGATATCAGGAAGTTTGTCAACCTGATACAGCGTCCCTTCTACGCGAGCTCATCCATACTGAACTTCGTCGTCTCAATCTTTCAACTAGTAATCTCCGCGTTTCTACTAGTCCTCGGAATCAGCGTCATCTCACCATCGGTCCTGAACATTAGCGTCCCGCAGATTCTCCAAGAATTCGCTTCATTGGCGCAGTCTCCGGGAGGAAACAATGCAGCCTTTGTGCTGGAGGGACTGCTGTTTCTGACAGGCATCGCATTCATCACTGACGCGTTCAATCATTTGAGGTCGGCAGCGTTCTACTTGAGGATAGCCGGGATCGAGCTTCAGGAGCCGGCTGCGAAACATTGAGCCAGCGGTCCTGGCTGAGCGACTTTAGAGTCTCCATCAGATTCGTCTCTCTGCTCTTCGGACTAGCTCTAGTGCTTCTCAGCCTCTTCCTGATCGTCTCCGTCTTCGAAGCCAGCAGCGGAACGAGTACCGGACAGTTCTTGATATTCTACGAGCTAATTCTGTCGCTGAGCATCCTAGCTGGAGGGGTGACGCTGGCTCACAGCGTGACTAGAAGCATCCGAATACGAGTCCCGTCGAGCATGTTTCTACGAATGCCCAGACTGGCCAAGAAGGACGGGCATCAGTACGGCTTCTTCGCCGCCCTCTCCCTCGGCCTGGGAGCTACGCTAGGGTCTCCATTGTTTGTTCTGATTCCACTCAACGTTGTCCAGTACGGTTTCATCAGCATAGCTTCCCTGTTAATCGCCGCGAGCATATCGATACTCGTCGCCCGTCTGTACGGTCGCATGTATAGGGAATGGTCCGACAAAGGGCAAGAATGCGTGGGGGGACCCGCTTTCACACGAAATGCTTGCGGACGGTCCAGTCTACGATATTTCATCGCAAGGTTTGGCCTCTGGATCGGGAATACCGCGCTCGCGGCCTATTCTGTTATCATCTTCGTAAACTATTCACGGTTCGACCTTGCAACTACTCTCCAGTCTTTCCTGGGATCCGGTGCGAAGAGCGAGGTCGTTGCCTTGTCATTGATAGGGTTGCTCGTCGCATGGTTCGTCGTCAACGCCTTCTTCGAAAAACGCTACGCTGGAGCCATCGCTGGCCTACAGATTGGACTCACAATCCTGCTGTGCGCTATCCTTCTTTTCGAATCCGCTATACTGGTGCAAGCGGGTACTAAGCCTCTCACATCAATCTTCACTCTACCAACAGGAGAAATCTCAACGATTACTTTCGCTCTCGTCGCGAATACCGCGTTTCTCTTCCTCCTCTTCTTCGGGTTCCAAGAGATACAGGCAATGTCATCTGATCTTGCTCCCAAGTCCAACATTCCAATACTTTCTTTCTTCAAGCGTTTCCGAGACTTGGACCGGGTGAGTTTCGCCCAGAAAGCAATGCTCGGGTCTGTAATAGTAGCCACCGTCATCAACATAGTCTATGCAATAGGCGTCTACGTTGCCGTCCCAAACGCCTCAGCTCTATCAGGAGCAGGTGTTCCAGCGATTTTCCTGGCTCAGTCGCTCTTCGGACCTGTCAACGGTCTGCTGATGGGCATCGCATTCATCATCGCCTCACTGACGACGTTCGTTCCCTCATTCCTATCATCAACACGCCATCTCCGAGCCCTCAGCTCCGACGGATTCTTTCCCAAGTCCATTGGTCGTAGCTCATGGCTCTTTTCGCTTATCTTCATGATGGTCCTCTCACTCTTCAACGCAGACTTCCTTGTCAGAATCACAGACTTCGGGGTCCTTGTGGCGTTGGCCTTTGTCAGCTTCTCGGCACTCTGGTCCCGGAAGTCCGTGTTGGCGATTCGTCACCGACTTGACTTCCTTCCAAGTCTGACTGGCATATCGTGTTTGTTCGTTGCGGCGGCTCTCTATTACGTGGACTCGAGCGTGGTATTGTTCGGAATACTCTTCATCATGATAGGCTACCTACTCTTCGACATTTTCGAACTTGGATCGTACGGGTCCCAGATTTTTCTCGCTGTTCTATACGTAGTTCTTTTTGGAGTTACGGGCATCATTACGCGGTCGACCGCGGTGACAGGTTCGTCATCAAGCACTTTTTCGCTCGGAATGATCCAGAACGTCCTTGAAGCTGCGATAGCCATGTTCGCCATCAATATACTAATCGGAACACGGTTCTACCAACATCTGGGATCCGCGGTCACTGGATCAATCGGTGCCTTCAAGGGCTTCTTCACGTCTCTCTACTCCAGGGTCCAGAGGGTTCATCGAGGCTCTGAGCTAGATCACACGATTGATCGTTGGATTCGTCTGATGGGGGACAGCGACAAGATAGCGAGCAAAGATCAGGAGAATTTCGCGCTTGTCAAGAAATACCTCGAGGATAAGCTGTCACTATTGAAGAGTAAACCGTAGTTGTCCCGAATTGTATAGACGCAGCTTTTCGTTCTGCTCTCTTGTACATATTCGACTAGCTCGCAGGGCTATGCAGGTTGCAATGGACGAGGATGAGGTTGGTGAGGGGGTTGGGAAGAGTATCGACGCTTGGCGGCAGTCTGAGCGGAAGGTCATGATTGAGACGGTTCAGGATCTGATCCAGACTTCTCACAAGTATGCAAAGTCTCAGTATACTCCTAATGCTCAGCGGGTCAGGTGGACTAAGCTGGCTGGTCAGTTGATCTGGTATAAGGATCAGATTTTGAAGAATTTCAGTCTTGAGGCTATGCCGATTCAGCTTGAGGCTCTAAAGAAGAGGATGGAAGAATCAGAAGAGGAGAGACAGCGCCAGAGCGTGTCCAGGAATTATGAGACAATAGTCTTTCGCAAGCCAGAGGAGAAAAAGGCGGAGGATGTAGAGGAGACGCAGGACGCAGAGAACTCTGAGGCTTCCAAGGCTGACGATCCTGAAGGCGCCAAGGAAGCCGTGTCGGGTGCGGTTGGTTAGCTGAACAAGATTCTCTTGGAACAAGGGCGGGATCGTCTGGACTTTTCCCAGTAATCCGAGGCTGCGTGGACTGCTTGATAGCAGCGTTCGTCTGGGCTGACGTTCTAGCCTTGAGTCTTTCTCGGTGGATACTTGAGCGGGTCGAGCCTGTTGATGCCGGGTATATCTTCGAAGTGTGGATCTGTTGAGAGGATCGTGTCCAGTCCTATTCTCTTCATTATTGCTGCATGAGCACAGTCGTAGGGGCTGACGCTGCTTGACCTGAACAGTTCGAGGGTGAGTCTAACGTCCACGTTGAGCAGTTCGCTGACAGTGATTCCTGTCGAGTATATGGAATTGATCTCAAGAGCCACTTCTTGGCCAAGTCCGATCTTTCTCAATGCGTTGCTCACTTCTACCAGGGCTAGGGTTGATGTGGCGGCAGAGAGTCCTCCTTCGGCGAGGTCGGTGATTACCCTGGCGCAGCTGGATCCGTATTTTCGATCCTTGATCTTGGCGTTTACGAAGATATTGCTATCGAGAAAATACTCCACAGCTAGTCTCTACCGTTCTTCTGACAGATCCTCCAGCTTCTCGGAGCTGAGGGGTTTCCGGAAGAGAGGCCTCTTGCCAATTAGCACTGCCAGAGGGTCCTTGACAGTCTCGAACCGCTTTACGATGATCGCGCCTCCCGGCGCTCCTTCCACTGTGACCTCTTCGCCAGGTCTCAAGCCTACTGATTCCCGTACGTCTTTAGGAATGGTCACCTGAAACTTGTCGGTGACTCTTGAAACTCCCATGTTCATCCTACCAGTAATGTATGTGAGATAGATAAGCATACCGTATACCGCATACGCGGGATGTCTGGTTTACAAATCGTATGTCGATGGGAATGCCCGAGACTGTGGCTACGGTGCCGTGTATTAGAGTAGAGCCCGGCGGCGGGAGTGGTTGTTCTTAGAGCATCCAGAGGTCGTTGATTGTATCTATCTGCAATCAAGGGACACAGATTGAAACTTGCAAACTCAGCCAAGCTGCGATCCGGTTACCTTGGTAGCGAAAAGTGAACTGGGCTGTTCCTTGATGTAACTACGATTACTGTGCACGATTGGCCGCTTTGAGGTCCGTGAGCCTTCCCGAAGTGCCGACATACGTATGATTGAAGCCTGCTAGGGCCAGCAGCAGGATTTGTAAATCACGATTGTAATGCTCGCAGGTTGTCGAGCTACCGAGGAAGACGGTGGGACATAGCTGGGCGACACAATGAAGAATAACTGGAAGGTTTGAGTCTGCAAACCCACCGGGCAGCTGGGCGACGTGAAGTTTGGGGTCCCATCATGACCAGCGCGTCGCCACCTGTTTTCATCGTCCAGGAAGGCAAACCACTAGTCGTTAACGTTGCGGAATTCCACTATTCGTACAAGTGCAAGCATTGCGGTCACGAGTGGACCGAGAAAACATGTTCAAGGACCCAAGGAACTACGCTGATCAATGCAAGGACGATTGTTGCCAATCACGGAAAGCAGCAGGTCTGCCACATATACACAGTTACACTGTCTGGCCAACGTTGGTTTGAACCATAGCTCGATGATACAGTGAAGTTGAGCCGAAACTCCGCAGAGCCGTTGGAGGGAACATTGCACCCTCTGGCATCGAGGCTGGGACCTGAAGTGAAGGCACAGTCAGGAATTGAGGTGAAGTTCACATAACGAGCTGCGGAGGAGTAGACCAAGAAGGCTACGAATGCGCCCCCTGCATACGTCCCTGGATGGAATACTTGAAAAGTGACATTCGCCGTCACGTTCCCGGAGTCCCTCCCACGATGAAGATCGGACAGACCGCAGTGAACTCGGTCGTTTGGCAGATAGTAGGTTCAGACGACTCCACCTGGGCCCTGGCACCCTGAATCGACAGTTTCGGATACGGCGCGCAACCTTCGAAGCTGCCATATTGAAGATTCTGGTAGATGGTATAAGCGAGAAAACCAGCGAGTGTCAATCCAATGATCGCCACGAACGCAATGAAGCGCCAGATTCTCCGTTTCTTTGGTAACACCGGCGCCGGCGAGCCATAGTCACTCATACATCTGAACGCTTAGCATAGTAGCATTTACGCCTAATTTCGAGAACAACCACACTTCTTAACGAGGGCTCCCGGCCAAAAGCGAAACTTTCAACCTCCTTAGTACCAGAGACCGATAGTTACCAAGCACAACGGCCCACCGTCAATCCGCCCAATTCTCTCAAACTCCCGCATACCCATCATAACCATACTTTTGATAGCGGTCATAGTTGTAGGAGTCAGTCTCGCAACCTTGGAGATACCGTCTATCGATCGTCCCTAGGAAAACGCCTTCAAAACGGCGTAGGGTCCTCGACAATGTTAAGGTCGGTGAGAGATCTGGGATCAGTGATGCGGACAGGTTGATGGATCTGCGTTAAGATCTGGTCAGCTGACGACGCTCTAGAAAAACAAGGTACGTACGCCCGTCTCGTGACGCAGAACTGCCCGTGATTCTATAGTTCCCTGATTGCTAATAGAACGTTTCAGAGACGGGTTTGTTATGCTGCCTTCTCTAGGACGATTTCTATTGTGGAGACGTTTCGTGTGTCTCCTTCTTCCCCTAGAACTTCCGAGGCTATTCGTACTTCTTTGATGGTGAGTTTTCCCTGGAAGAATCGGCGCCTGACAACCTCCACAACATCCACAGCATGGCTAATCGACTGGCCCCGAGCCTTGACGGTGAGAGTGTTCTGGCCGCTGTTGAAATGCATCATAACAGCAGTAGCATACGCCATCAACGGCTTCTTCCCGATAAACACGGTATCAGGTGGAATCTGGCCCCGAGGCCTCTCTACACGTGGCCTCTCTTCGCGTGGTCTCTCTTCACGTCTTTCCGGAGTTTGTTCTGTTCTCTCTGTGCGGGGCTCGTGATGTTCACGTGCCGGCTTGTGCTCTACTTTCTCACTCATTGTTGAACTCACAGCATTGTCAACGACTGGTTCCGATTTCATGCGCACGGTAATGCGCGTAGGGTCTTAAGGCTTTGCGACTCTAAAGAGAGAAAAAGAGTAACGGAGAGAAAAAAAAGCAGGAAACTGAGAGGGGATTCTTGGACGGTCGTCTAGAGAATCTCTCTCGTGAGAGCTTCTCTGAACTTGACCCTGCAGTCCTGGCACTGGAAGAGCCCGATTAGCACGTTCTTCTTCGACTTGCCGCCCTTGAGCTCCCAGACCTTCGCAGGCTTCGGAACATCAGCACCGCACTTTGGACAGACCACCTTGTAGAACTGGCTAGGAGGCGCGGGGCCGACCGAGGACAGGTCCGGTGAGCCTTGAATGCCTGGAACCGTTTCTGTGCCTGGAATCGCTGGCTGGACTTGTGAGGTCTCTGTTGTTGCTACTTGTGCGGATGCGTCGAATGTCGGAATATCATCTACGACTTTGACGACAAGCGCGTCAGCAACATCCTCCGCAACGTCTTGCGATGGAGCTACGTTGAAGGATTCGTCAAGAGTGTTTGAGGAGGCGGTGTCCGACGATGCTATTGGAGCAGTGGCTGGGGCTGTGCTGGCTGCGAGAGCGTCCAACGGAGTACTGGATGGTGCATTGGTTGTTTCTGGAGTAGGAGATCCGGTGCCGTTGCTCTGTGGCAGAGCCGGAGCTGGACTTGTTGGTTCCGGATTCGCCTCGACAACACTGTTGGGAGTAGTAAGGACTGACTGAGCTGGGCTTTGCACCGGGGGCCATTGTGACTGGCTTGGAGAGAGGGGCTTCGCTTGAGCGATAGCGCCTATTCCGACCCAGCTGACGGCCGCGGGCTTGGTTTCTGGGTATGTCTGTTTGAATTCTCCGGGGAATAGTGGTTTGGTTTCGATGTGGCTGAGTGTGTCGATCATCAGTTTGATTTCTTCGATGCTCTTGAGATTGTTCTCTAGTAGGCCTTTGAACTCTGTGCGCTGAGTCCGATACTCAGACTCGTTGACATCACCAGTCACGAATTTCATTTCTAGATTCAGCAGTCGCTGTGGAGTAGTCGCCATCTGGTCCTTTGTCTGTTTCAAATGCTCGTTCAATGTGTAGCCGAGTACGTTGATCCGGTCTTGCAGGTCTGAAGAGGCTCGTCCATATTCTTCGTGGATTGTCCGCATCTTCTCTTTGTAGCCGTTGATCTCAGTGATCAGTTTCTCTATGGTCAGATCGTTTAGACCCATTTTTTCTACCTAGGATTCCGTCATCTATGAGGTAAAATGGTAAAAGCGTTCCAACGCAAAAACAGCCGATAAGACAGCGTCAAGAGTCCAGTTTTCGATACATGATAACAAAAACAGTGTCAATCATCTCCTAGATCGCGGATGATTCTAAGCTAGCAAAGATAAATCGAAATTGTGCAAAACACAAACGCCGCGGACGTTTTCAGGATCGCATATAAACCAAAACCTTCCTGTGGACCGCACAACTAGCACCGCCAATAACTGTCGCAGCCACGTTCTCTATTGCCTAGCCTGCGAAAACCAGGCCTCTAACCTGTTCAAACCACACCTAGCCGTGTCAAGAATTCAATTGGCAAAACACTCCGTCAACCGGAGGTTCAAGAGGAAGAAATTCCCACATGTCCTACAAGTCTATGAAGAATTGGGACCGCGGGAGCAGAGAACCACTGCTCTCGAAAATAACCGAGCGCGTCCACCACCAAGAACCCCTCAAAGAGAGAATCAGCCAAGTCGTCTACAAGCTGAAAGTACAACAGAACCGGCTCGAAGGAGCCAACATGAAGACACAGCAGCACGACAAGGCGCTATTCGACAAGTGTGTTCAGGCACAGATGGTCCACGACACGGCACGCAGCACAATGTACGCTAACGAGATCGCAGAAATCCGTAAAATGGCAAAGATCACACTCCGCAGCGAACTCGCCCTCGAACAAGTAGGCCTGCGACTAGAAACAATCCAGGAATTCGGCGACGTTGCAGCCACAATGGGCCCGATCGCAGGCGTAGTAGCGGCCATCAAGAACCAGGTACAAGGCGTCATTCCACAAGTCGGCTACGAGCTAGGCGAGATCTCCGAGTCCTTGAACAGCGTAGTCATGGAAGTCGGCGAAGCGACCGGACAGAACTACGATTTCGAAGCGTCCGGAGCAGAGTCACAGAAGATTCTCTCCGACGCCAACACCATCGCAGAGACCAGGATGCGCGAAAAATTCCCGGAGCTACCATCACCCGCTCTCGGCGCACTCGAGAGCACGGTGCCGAGGTAGCCCGGACCAACCTTTTTGGAGAATATGATCATGCCCATAACCCTTGAACAAATCAGAAGATTCCTCGGCAGACCCCTACAGGACCCGTACGGGCGCACGTTCGGCAAAGTCGTAGGAATCAACGCCAACCTCAAAGACGAAGTCACTGGCGTAGGAATAGAAGTCGGAAACGGAGAATTCGTACAATGCCCCGGCGACCGAGTCACCATCAGCGCCGACTCGCTCGTACTAGCCCCGACTTGGAAGGTCGAGGCAGAAGAATTCCGCAAAGAATTCGACGTGGTCACAAGACGACTCAAAGCCCTCGACGAGCTCTTCAGCGTAGGAGACATCCAGAAAGACGTCTACGAGGACATGAGAAAACAGCACGAAGACGCCATCAACGAACTAAAGTCCAAACGCAAGTCGATCCTCGACACTCTCAGCCAGAGAAGCAGCACCCTAAACACCCAGCTCCGACAGCTCCAGACCCACCTCGCCGGCAACAAGATGTTCCACGCCTCGGGAGAATTCGACGACCAGAGCTACAAAGCAGTTAGCGACGCCATCGACACCGGCCTAGTCCGGGCAATGGCCGAGCGGAAAGAGGTCGACTCAATCTTCGGATACCTCTCAAAGCTAGACTCCAGTTCCACCAACCCAGCGCCCGCGACCCAAACACCCGTAGCCGCCCCAAGCCCCACTCCATCTGCTGCAAGCCAGCCGAAGGACCAGGTCATGGTCCTTCATGTACGAGAGACCTAGGGGGTTTCGTGGCCTGTTTAGAAGCCTAGAGGAAAAAGTCCACCCAATTCCTCTGAAGGAGCGAGTGGATCAGGCTCTCTATCGGCTCGCAACCCAGAAAGAAAAACTGGAGCACATGTCGTCGAGGCTCCAGCAGCGAGACAAAGAGATGTTCCAGCGCTGCATAGGCGCCCAATTATCGAAGGACAGCGCCCACGCAGCCCTCTACGCTAACGAGTGTGCCGAGATTCGAAAGATGGCACACATCACACTTAGCAGCGAACTCGCGCTTGAAAGAGTCGTTCTCCGACTCCAGACGATCGAAGAGTTCGGAGACATCATGGCTCAGATAGCGCCGGTCATCGGAGTCGTACGCGAAACCAGAGGGAGAATCGCAGGAGTCATCCCTGAAGTCGCCACCGAACTCGGAGAAGTGAACAACATGCTTAGCGACATGGAACTCGAGACAGGAGAGATCCCGGACCAAGCAGCCGACGTTCAAACCTCTAGCGACGAGGCGAAAAAGGTCCTCGAAGAATCCAGCGCCATCGCTTCCCAACAAATGAAAGAACGCTTCCCAGAACTACCCTCGCCAGAACCGAGGCAAGCAATCGCCGTCCCAAGACCACAGGCACCAGAACCCAGAATTCCCATCGCAGTCACCTCCGGCGGAGTCGAAGAAGAGCCAGAATTGCCTCTGGAAGAGCGGGTCCTGGATTACATCAAGAGTCACAACGGCGAATTGAGCCTCAATTCCGCCTCGGAGGAACTGGCTGTTCCCGCCGATGAAATTCGCGGGTCTCTCCAGAAGTTGAAGGATGACGGCAAGATAGTCATGGATTAGGGCGAGGCCAACGTCGCCGCGTCCTGTCACGATCACATGGAGGAAAGGCAGATCTCAGCTTCAGAAGAACTAGAATCTCTCGCAGTAAAGTACGCTCACGAAGCGATAGAGCTTGAGAGAAAGGGCTCCAAACGAATCGCCGAGACAAAGTACCAGCGAGCCATCGAGGTCCTCCTGAAACTCTGCTCACTCTATCCCAATGCTCCACAGAACAAGGTGTACCTGGAGCACGCAGAAGCCTACCGCAAGCGAGTCCAAGAACTACAATCCAACTCCGAACCAATAGCACACCCATCTGACTCCACCGAGACAAAGGACTCGAAGAACATCAAGTTCGACCAGTGGGTTCTAACCGAGAAGCCTGACATCAGCTGGGACGATATAGCAGGACTCGAAAAGCCGAAGCGCGCGATAGAAGAATCAGTTGTCTTCCCGGTGCGGCGCCCAGATCTCTTTCCGCTCGGATGGCCTCGCGGAATTCTATTCTTTGGTCCGCCCGGATGTGGAAAGACCCTGCTCGCTGCGGCAGTGGCGAGTGAGATCAAGGGAGTCTTCTTCTGTGCAGACGCAGCCTCTCTAATGTCCAAATGGCTTGGAGAATCAGAGAGGAACGTCTCCCAACTCTTCGTGAAGGCGAGAGAGAGTTCCGAGAAGGGTCAGCCCGCAATCGTATTCATCGACGAGATAGACTCCCTAATGGGAGTTCGAGGAGAAGAAGTCGGCGGCGAAGTCCGCGTCCGGAACCAGTTCCTGAAGGAAATGGACGGGATTCTGGACAAGAACAAGAAATTCCACGTCTACCTAATCGGAGCAACGAACAAACCATGGGTCCTCGACGAGCCCTTCATCCGCAGATTCCAGAAGAGAATCTACATCCCGCTTCCCGACATCAAGACACGGATGGACATGTTCCAGATCTACGCTCACGATCTAAAACTAGACAATAACGTCGATTTCGCCGAACTTGCCCGAATGACAGAAGGATACTCAGGCGGAGACATCAGAGACCTCTTCCAATCAACCCAACTCAGAGTAGTTCGAAACTTCTTCACCCATGGAAACGTGAACGATCTCAACTCCGTCCCAGACGCCATCACGATGGAAGACTTCCAGTCAATAATCACCGGCCGCCGACCAAGCGTTTCACCAGGAATCCTCAAGCGATACTACGACTGGGACGAATCATTCAAGGCAAGCTAGGAGAGTGCAAGAGTGAACTTGGATAGAACTGACTTTCGAATCCTCGCAGAACTCGTAGAGAACTCCAAACAGTCCTACGTCGAGATCGGTCGGAAGCTCGCTCTCCATCCTAACGTCATAGCCTACAGAGTCAACAGACTCGAGGATCAAGGCATCATACGCGAATACACGACGCTTGTCGACTTCTCAAAGCTCGGATTATCCGAACAGGTCGTCGTGGCGGCAAACTTCCCCTCAGACTCGTCGAGAGAGGACATCATGAAGCAGATCTGTGAGATTCCAGAAACGATCAATGTGATCAGTTCTCTTGGAACTCCGGAAGGGCTCGTGTTTATTGTTGCTCGAAACAAGGAGGATGTCAACGCCGTTCTCGGGAAGCTTCGGTCGATGAATCTTGACATCGACTTCGCCTCCTCGGTAATCCGGACTTATGATGAGGGCCGTTTAGGCACTTACTTCAGGGCTATGGCCGGGACTGACGAGAGGTAGCCAGCTAGTGGAGAGACCCAGCTGGGCTCCAGTCGTACTCTCAGGAGCACTTCCTAGAGAACTATCGGACCTGCTTGCTATATCAATCCTAGCTCTGGCTAGCCTCGAAAGCGTATTCGCCCAGCTACAGCGATTCAATCAGCCCGCCTGGTTCGCAACGTTGCTGGTTCTTGTGCCAATGACGTGCGCACTTGCAGCTCTCTCTAACTCGTCCAGGACCCAGAAGGAAGAACTTGCACTGTTCGCATATGGAGGATCAGGATTGCAAATTCAGCTGCGGTACATTCTACGGGGAGTTGTCGTGTCAATCATCGGACTATCGCCTCTCTGGCTAAGATTCTTGGCGACCGAGAGTATTCTCTCAACCAACCTGGTCTTGCCCCTCGGCTCCGCAATTGTCGGAGGACTAGCCTACGCTGCGCCCGCTCTCAAACGGACCCGTTCGCTGGCATTCGTTGAACAATACAAGGGCTAAACAAATGAAACCACTCTTAGAATGCAGGAACATCACAGTCGTCTATCCCATCGCCGACGGGATTCTCAGACTCTACGGCGAAGGAGTATCCTTCACCCTCGAAGAAGGAGGTTTCCTCTCAGTCGTCGGAGGGTCCGGCTGGGGAAAGTCAACCCTCGTCAACATAGTCCTTGGCCTAGAGAAGCCAACTCGTGGAATTGTTCAGCTGGATGGAGAAAACGTGACCGAGCAATCATTCGTAAAACGCTCATCACGAGTCAAAACTGCCGCCGTCTTTCAGCGACCAACCGCACTTCCGCAGCTAACGGTTCTGCAGAACCTTCACCTCGCGCTCTCTATGATGGGGATTCCGAAGCGTGACAGGGATGACAGGACCAAAGAGGCAATGACCTTCTTTGGGCTTGAGAAACTCTCGCGCTCCTACCCAGATTCTCTAAGCGCAGGACAGAAGAGGCGGGTTGACCTCGCACGAGCACTTGCGGCGAAACCCCGATTCCTCGTCTTGGACGAGCCAACGGGAGATCTCGACTCCTCAGTAACGAACCTAGTAATGCCATTGCTCAGGGGACTGAACAAGGATCACGGAATGACAATACTGATGACCACCGCCCTTCCACGTCATGCATCCACTGCGAAGCACCAGATTCACCTAAGGCCCCCAATATTCCAGACGGAACAACCGATAGCAAGGTAAGAATCATGTTTAGAGACAATCCATCAATCACAGACAGGCTTCGCGAGGCAATCAAGCCAACACCCGTCAAGCGGAGAATTCAGTTTGCCGCTTACAAACTTCGCTCCCAGACCAATAGACTCGAAAAAACGATCAATCAGATGGAGCACAGAGACAGAATACTCCACGACAAATGCGTCAAAGCTCTCGAAGTCAGAGATACGCAGAGCGCAACCCTATTCGCGAACGAATGCGTCCAGATTCGCAAGCTAATCAAAACATCGCTCAGCAGCCAGATCTCGTTAGAACAGGTACTCCTCCGGCTGGAGACCGTTGAAGAATTCGGAGACATGGTCCACAGCATGGGAAGCGTACGAGGCATTCTCACCACCGTCAAGAACGAACTGGAGGGAAAGCTCCCCGAGATTTCGACAGGCATACACGACATCGAGGACTCTTTGGAGAACCTCACAACCGAAATCGGCGAGGTTGTGGATTCCGATGGAACCTACGTGCTTCCCAGCGACGACTCTGCCAAGATTCTCAAAGAGGCAGATCTCATGGCAGAGCAAAAGATGAGAGAAAAGTTCCCCGAGATTCCGCAGATTCCCATCGACGCCCATAGAGTGAGGTAAACCAATCATGCTCTCCCCGGAGCTCGAAACCCGAGCCTTTCTCGGACGTCCAGTAGTAGACATCTACGGTAGAAGCCTCGGGCGAGTAATCGGAATCGAAAGAAACGCCTTCGGAGAACTCGAGGGGGTCCAAGTCGAGGCCGCGGGAGGGCTCATCGTTAGCGCAAAGGCGAGACAGCTGGGGCTCACGCCAAAGATCATCACACTTACACCTGACTGGAAACTGGAGGCGGTCGATGTTATCTCCGAGCTTTCTCTATTGCGCAAGCGAATCAGCGCTCTGGAGTCGCTGAAGGACACGAAGGAGATAGAAGGAGAGATCTACACGGAACTCTTGGACTCGCAAAAAGCAGGCTATTACGACAGAGTGAAGACAGCCGAAGCCCTCTCAGCATCGATGAAGCATCGACTCTCAGAGGTAGCAGGCCAGATTTCCAGTCTCACGCGATACCTCGTCAATGCCAAACTCGATCACAAGAGCGGCGAGCTTGATGAAGAATCCCTAAAAATGGCTCAGGGTTCCATAGAGCCAACCCTACATCCCTTGATAGCCGAGCGAAACGATTTGGCAGGATCGCTGAAAGCCCTTGAAGAAGTCCTACCCTCAAGGGTTACGATCAGTCAGAGTCGACAATAGCTCTATTCTGGGCTACACTTTCTAGGAAGCACCGCACTCAACGGTAATATAGCCTCCCCGGCAACTGGGCGAGAAGCAAGGTCATCATCCTGATTGCCGATATCGACCGGGAGATGGAGAAGAAAAAAGTCGAATCCATTATGGTATTCGGAGATGCGACAGTTGGTAATCCTGATTTGCGTTATGTAGTCGGAGCCTCAATCGCAAGGGGAGGAATCTACGTCAAGCGCAAGTCGCATGATCCCACACTCATCGTCAGCAACATCGATGTCGGCAGCGCCCGACTAGGACGGGTCCGGAACATTCGCACATACTCCGATTACGGACTTGAACGTCTCTCGGGACGATACGATCGGGACGAGGCCAGAGCAAGATTCTACGAGAAAATAATCAGAGACACCGGTGCGAGCGGGCCAATAGTGCTGGCCGGACGAAACGAGACCTCGAACTCTCTACTGCTCATCGACTCACTACGTAAGAGGGGGATCAAGGTCGTTGGCGAGAAAACGCCGACAATACTGGAGGTTGCTAGGGAAACCAAGGAACAGAGTGAAATCGAGAAGCTGCGAGAAATGGGCAGAAAGACAACCAGAGTGGTCCAAAAGACAATTCGATTTCTGTCAAAAGCCAAAGTCCGGGGACAAAGGGTTGTTTTCAAGTCAAAACCATTGACCGTTCACGCGGTCAAGACGGTCATCAACGGACTTTTGGCAGAGGAGGGAATTATCGCTCCGGAAGACACCATCTTCGCCGCGGGAAGAAAATCGAGCGATCCCCACTACGATGGGAAGAGCGGCGACCTTATCCGTGCCGGGGAACCGATAGTTTTCGACATTTTCCCCGCCGAACCTGATGGGTACTGGCACGATTGCACCAGAACTTACGCGTTCTCATCCCCCCAAAGGAAAGTCAAGGAGATGTACGATGCAGTACTGGAGGCGCAGACATCTGCGCTCGACATGGTACGGGAACAAGCCTCCTGTAGCGAAATGATGATCCAAGTCTGCAAACTCTTCGAGAAGAAAGGCTACCCAACCGCACGATTACTAGCCAAGGGCAACAAGGAAGCGAGAGTCAGGGGGTTCATGCACGGTCTTGGCCACGGAGTCGGCCTCACAATCGGCGAAAGACCCTACCTGAGTCTTTACGGAAAGGAGAGGTTGAGGAAGAACTCAGTCGTCACAATCGAACCCGGACTATACGACCCGAAGGTTGGGGGAGTGAGAATCGAGGATATCGTCGTCGTTGGCTCACCTTCTGAGAATCTAACACACTTACCAAAAGATCTGCAAATATGATCAGGCAAGGAATCTCATAGTTGGCTGACTGGACGGGGATGCAGCCCAGACCCAGAATCAAAGTCATCTCATCAGGAGGAGTCGTCTACCGTGTCGAGAACAGCATCCCTCTCTTCCTCCTCCTGACAAGTAACAAGCGCGGAGTCTGGTGCCTGCCAAAGGGGCTAATCGAAGAGAACGAGGACGAGGTCACGACTGCGATGCGAGAGGTTAGAGAGGAAACTGGCGTAAGTCGAGTGAAGCTTCGTGGAAAGGTCGGGCAGATCAAATACCAGTTTGGATTCCGCGCAAAAACGTTCGATAAGACAGTTCACTTCTTTCTCTTCGAGACAGACCAGGCCGACGCGAAAGTCGGTACGGAACATGACGCGATGGAATGGATGCCCTTCGAGAAGGCGCTTCAGACGCTCTCGTATCCGAACGAGAAGGATATGCTGAGCAAGGCTTGGAGCATGATACAAGCGAAGGCAAACCAGCCAAAGACTCCGCCCCCTGCGTAACGAGAATGACCAAAAGCCTTCACAGGGACCCTTAACATGTCCCAATCAAAGCAGTCGCGATTGAAAGTCTACAATACGCTAACCCGCCACCTAGACGACTTCGAACCAATCCACCCGGGAAGGGTGAACATGTTCGTCTGCGGCCCAACAGTCTACGACGTGTCCCACATCGGACACAGCAAGAGCTACGTCGCCTACGACATCATAGCCCGCTATCTCCGAAAGAAAGGATACGCCGTATTCTTCCTCCTGAACATCACGGACATTGACGACAAGATCATCAACAGAGCAAAGGAGACCAAGGAAGACCCTCTCAAACTATCCGAGAGATACGCCCAAGCATTCTACAAGGACATGAAAGATCTGCACGTCAACAGCATAAACCTCTACGCGAAAGCCTCAGATTACATCCCCGAGATAATTGGCCAGATCAAAGGTCTAGTCGACAAGGGAATCGCGTACAAGATAGCTGGAGGAGTCTACTACGACATCTCCAAGTTCCCCGAGTACGGTAAACTATCAAGGCAGAAGCTAGAACAGCTGACAGTTCACCGGGTCGACCCAGATCCCGAAAAACGAAACCCTGGCGACTTTGTCCTCTGGAAGAACCAGAAGCCGGGAGAGATTGCCTGGGACAGTCCATGGGGTAAGGGACGACCAGGCTGGCACATCGAAGACACCGCGATAACACTCACGCATTTTGGCCCAACCTATGATCTTCATGGTGGAGGGACGGAGCTGATCTTTCCGCATCACGAGGCCGAGATCGCGCAGGCTGAGGGACTGACCGGAAAGAAGCCGTTGGCAAAGTATTGGGTGCACACAGGGCTGCTGAGCATTAAGGGACAGGAGATGCACAAATCACTCGGCAACTTTGTCCCAATACAAGAAGCGATACAGAAGGTCGGAGTGGAAGCCCTCCGTGTTCTCTACGCATCGACCCACTACCGCAGCCCGTTAGATTACACGGAGGATACGCTTGTCCAGGCGGACAGTCTCGCCCGGCGATTCCGACGAGCGTACGACCAAGTGCAGATGGCGGGTGGAATGAAATCTGAAGGTAAAGACCAAACCAGCACTCTGAAGCGGCAGGTGGATGAAGCACGAGCAGAGTTCTTCACTGCGATGGACGACGACTTCAACACTCCTCGCGCACTTGCGGCCTACATTCGAATCGTAGGAATTGCAGAGGAACAAGGAAGGCCGCTGAGCGCAGAATCCGCGGTGATGCTTCTCGAGACGATGAAGGAGCTTTCCTCAATACTTGGGCTGTTGGAGACGGATTCTGTCCCAAGGCGGGAATTCCTCGAGTTGGTGAACCTGCTTACCTCTTTGAGGAACGAGTTGCGAGCGAAGCGCGAGTACGCGTTATCCGATCGAATTAGAGAACAGATGCAGAAGGCGGGTGTGCTAGTTGAAGATGAGGCGAAGTGACGGCTTGGTCAGCCGACGGCTGACTGTTTCTTCCTGCTCTTTTCAGGTTTGAGGACGTCTTTCGCTTCGTCCAACTGTTTGAACGAGCCAATGTCGTAATGTCGCTCTTTCGTGAGGAATCCGTAGACTTTCTCGCCCTTTGCGATAACTTGCGGGAGAATGTCTGCAGCCAGGTCCGTTCCGGCTGACAAGTACGTCAAGAATCTAGGCTCACAAACATAGACGCCGATTGAGACAGGGTATTCGGGCAGGATCGGTTTCTCGGCGAAATACTCGATCCGCCCATCGCGATCAACACGCCCAACACCATAATCGATCTTGACACCCGTACTCAACGCCAATGTACACATCGCTCCCTTCGCCTTGTGGTATCGTATCATCTCGCTCAAGTCGAGATCTGTAAAGACATCGCCGTAGTACACGACGAACGTGCCATCAACATGGGATGAAGCCTCCCTCAACGCGGCCGCTGTTCCCATTCGCGGCGTGATATTGTAGCCGATATTCACGCCAAACTTGGAACCATCATCAAGATGATTTCTGAAAACCTCGGAGTCAGCATCCGACAAGAGCATAATGATCTTCTTGACACCATGCTTCGAAAGATAGCTCACCACGTAGTCGATGAAGGGCTTTCCTCCGATCGGGATCATCCCCTTGGGGACGTAGCTGGTCAAGGGTGAGAGGCGGGTTCCGGCTCCGCCCGCGAGCACGAACGCCTTCATCGAAACTGTGCCTTGCGGGGACTGAACAACCCCATTCTATAAGGACTTCAGGGATCGATAGCAAAAGCACCGAAATTGTTCAGAACAAGCCCTGATCCGGAATCGGGGCAGGCGATTTGAGATCACGCAGTTTGCGCGTTGACCTGCACGTTGAGCTACACCATGTCGAAAACAGCCGACCTGCTGATTCTGCGCCTTATATCGCAAGACTCGCCCGGTTCAGCTTCAACTGGCGGGACCCCCTCTAAAAAATCTCAAAAGTAGTTGCTCCCCGCGACACAAACCAGCTCTTTGGAAGAGTTCTCCACGGAAATCGTCCGGTCTAACATATCCTCTTTCTCCATTATCTTTTCTCTTTCCACTAACTAATTTCCTCCCACTAACTATTTCTCGACCCCCCCGGGGGTATGGCAGAACAAAAAAAGTCCTTCACACTTTACAAGGCACTTACAACCGCAAACCCGGAAAATCGAAAGCCTACCGCTTTCGCCGCTCCGGCCGAACCGTCGCCACCGCATGGACAGGGCTGCGAGCCGGACCCGCCAATCTATGATGCCGCCTTCTCTTATCAGTCCTTCTAATTTCTTCTTGAGACTTTCGCATCCAGTCAGGTATGACGAGAACTCGAATCAATTCTTGTACCGTCACGCCTCTACTCTTCGCCATCTCCTTCAACTTCAAGAAAATCCCGCGATCTAGAACCTGCATGAATTTCACTGACTCTTTACCATCGCGCACCTGCGATCAACGTCCCCGAACCATGCCAACACGCTCCCGCTATACATGGCTCACCTACTCTTCCTAGAGAATAACGTACAATCCGTCCAGCAATCCATTAAATCACAACCCGACAGTTGCCACATCCATGCTAGCATGCTACCTCGAGGCTCCAAAGAAAGTTGCAGTCAAAGACGTCCCCATCCCCAAACTAGCAGCAGGTGATATTCTGGTCAGGATGGAAGCCAGCGGCATCTGCGGAACAGACCTGGAAAAGATAGAAGGCCAGCTCGGCCCCGGAGGCATTCTCGGACATGAGGTCAGCGGCACAATCGAAAAGGTCGCAGACAACGTAACTGAGCACAAACCCGGCGAGCGAGTAGTAGCACACCACCATGTGCCGTGCTACCAGTGCGCAGACTGTTTCAACGGCAACTACACCCTCTGCAACGAATTCAAGAGGACAAACATCGACCCATGCGGCTTCGCCGAATACTTCCGCGTCCCCCAATACAACATAGCCCGGGGAGCCGTAATCCCGCTCCCTCCAGAACTTTCGTTCGAAGAAAGCGCCATGATAGAACCAACCGCATGCTGCATCCGAGCAATACGCAGAGCCCACGTCAAACAATCAGACAGCGTCCTCGTCGTCGGGCTCGGACCCACAGGCCTCACCCAGATACAACTACTCCGCAACACAACAACCGGAAGAATAATCGGCAGCGACATAATCGAGTCAAGACTGAAACTGGGCAGGAAGCTCGGCGCCGATGAGACAATCAACGCTCTTACAGAAGACGTACCCTCTCACGTTAGAAAGATGACCAAGGACGGAGTCGACCTTGCGATAGTCTCGACCGGTAACGAGAAGGCGCTCAGCCAAGCCTTCAGCTCAGTGCGGAAAGGAGGCAGAATACTCCTCTTCGGCGCTCCCTCCCACGGAGCCTCATATCCGCTAAACGTAAGCGAACTCTTCTCACGCCAAATCACACTCCTCTCCAGCTACTCTTGCGTCGAGGCGGAGATGGAAGAGGCCATAAGACTCGTCTCGGAAAAGAGACTAGACTTGAAGAGTCTCATCACAGACCGTTTCAAGATTCGAGACGCCGAGAAGGCGATGGAATTCGCAAAGACATCGAAGACTGCAATCAAGACAATCATCCTTCCCTGACCCATCCTCATCCTCACCCAAAGGCTCTAAAGTTCCAAACAAGAGGAGGTACTCTTCATTGCGCGGCTCTCACGCGAGGCAACTCGCGACTCTAAAAACGCGTACGCGCACAATCACCATTGGTCGAAGGGAAGCCTAGAGTGCAACAAGGATTCGGCGAGAGAATCGACCTTCTCCTTCAAAAATCAGTGAGGGGCGCTTCGCGACTCGTAAAGGAGCGCGAGAAAGAGGCACGCGAGAAGGGAATGCACCAAGAGCCCCCGAGCTTCGAGGAGTTTAACGCCCTCGTGAATGAGCTAATGGAGAACGGCAAGAGAACCGATCTGGACCGTCTACGAAACCTGAGCATGAAGGAACTCTTCGAACAGACATGGTCCCAGAAGCTCCGCAATTACGCCATTCAGAGACAAATCAAAGATGCATACGACGCCCTCGTCCGACGCTCAAAGAGAGATTCCTGAACGACCCTCTCAACCCGAACCGCGCTCCACCGGGGAAAGTGTCTTCCAGAGAGACGTTCACCCTTGGTCAGTTTTCACTCAGATTATGAATAATTGCACTCTTCAGAGTTAGAAACCCGTAGTATACGTAATAATCGTGTGTCTTCAGACGTAGTTCACACCAACGAGCACGAAATACCCGCCATTCCACCTGTGCCCCTCGTGGGGTCTTCGCCTTTCTGCGTGAGTGTTTTATACCCCAACCGTGCTCAGTCGCGCTCAGTTGAGAACGAAATGCCAACAGCATACTGCGTAAAATGCAAGACAAGCATCGAGATCAAAGACCCACA
>Ga0209378_1000326_pt1 | contig 35475 bp, 31 predicted proteins | sample GraSoiAngelo_156_FD_186170 | JGI IMG/M metagenome (GOLD analysis project Ga0209378, IMG submission 186170) | Grasslands soil microbial communities from the Angelo Coastal Reserve, California, USA - 14_1009_13_40cm (SPAdes) (version 2) | ecosystem: Environmental > Terrestrial > Soil > Grasslands ...
CGGACCTCAAGGCGGCTGTCCCGTTCTATGGTCCGCAGCCCGCGAACTACACCGACATCGCAAAGACGAAGAGCGCCGTCTCGGCGGTCTACGCGGAGCTCGACACGCGCATCACCGGCACAGCACCGCAGATGGAGGAGCAGCTCAAGAAAGCCGGCGTTCCGTACCAGATCACCGTCTATCCCGGGGTGAACCACGCCTTCCACAACGACACCAACGCCGATCGCTACAACGCGGTGCAGGCGCAGAAGGCCTGGGTCGCCACGATCGAGTGGTTCCGGAGGTACCTGGCGTAGCCCCTTGGTGAGAGCCGCACGGCACGGCCGTGCGGCGGTGTTCACTTCTTCTCGAGCAGCGCCCTGATCGCCTCGCGACCTTCGTTGGTCGCGTCGCTCGTCTCCGGCACGATGATCTCGGGCTTCTTCGGCTCCTCCTCGACCTCCCCGCCGGCCCTCTTGATCGCCTCGCGTTCGGCGTCGGGAGAGTCGAGGCCGACGAGCTTGTCGACGGTCTTGCGGTTGCGGATCGAGCGCGCCAGCGAAGCGAGCACGGCCGGCGAGCGAAGGGCCTGCGGATCGACCTGCGCGAGCGGGGTCGCCGCCGCGGAGGCCGCCAGCTCCTCACCGCTGACGGTCACACCTTCCTTGCGCGCGATCGCGTCGAGCACGAGGAGCGATTTGGCGCGCCGTTCCGCGATCGGCCGCCACTCCTTGCGGATCTCGTCCTCGGTCTTGCGCGCCTGCAGGAGGAACTTCTCGAAGGTGACGCCTTCTTCCTTCACGCGTGCCTTGAGATCCGCGACCAGGTGATCGAGCTCGTCTTCGACGAGGACCTCGGGGATCTCGACCTGCGAGGTCGTGAGCGCGTGTTCCACCGCGCGCTCCGCGGCGTCGTCGCGCGCTTCGTGGAAGGCGGCGTGCGCGAGCTCGTTCCGCACCGCCTTGCGCAGGCCGGCGAGATCGGCCACGCCGACCGTCTTCGCGAACTCGTCGTCGAGTGCCGGAAGGACTTTTTCTGCGACCTGCGACGGCCGGATGCTGAACGTGCCGGTCTTCCCGGTGAGCTCACCCTCGCTTGCGTCGTCGGGGAACGTAAGGTCGACCTTCTTCTCCTCGCCCGTCCTCATGCCGACGAGCGCCTCGCCGAGGCCGCTGATGCCGAGGTCCTTCCCCGCCTCGATGTGCGCGTTCCGGGCGAACGGCGGCAGCGTCTTGCCGGGGAGGGACGCATCGATGTCGACTGTCAGGATGTCGCCGCTCTGGGCGGGGCGCTCGACCGGCCGCAGCTGGGCGTGGCTTTCCCGCATCGCGGCTATGGTCCGATCCACAGCGTCCTCCCCCGGCGGCTCGGGAGCGACCGCGGCACCGTGCGCGAGGTAGTCCCCGAGCGCGACCTCGGGTCGGACGACGACCGTCGCGGTGTAGCGAAGCGGTTTGCCTTCCTCGAGTTGAGTGACCTTCGCGTCGGGCCGGTCGATCGGCTCGAATCCTTCCGCGTCCACGATCTCGCGGTAGGTCTGGTCCATCAGGTCGTCGGCCGCGTCCTCCCAGAGATGATTCTTTCCGTAGGTGCGCTCGTACATCGCGCGCGGCGCCTTGCCCGGCCGGAAGCCGGGGATCTTGGCGTGCTGCACGTGCTTCGCGAACGCGGCATCCGCGGCGCGCGCCAGCCGGTCCGCTTCGACCTCGACGTCGAGCGTCACGCGCGATCCGGCCTCACGGCGGAGAGTGTGCTTGACGGATGAAGGGGCGGTCTTCGGGGATTCGGGCATGGAGATGCTCTGAGTTTAATGGGGTACGCTCGACCCGCGTAGGTGTTCTTCTATGAGATCCATGAAGGCGATGAGGAGCTCGGCGCCGCCGTGCTACTCGCGCACGAGCGCCGTTTCGAACCGCTCGAATTCTTCGCGCTCGTGAAGAAGGCACGCACGCTGCTCCTCAACTCCTTCGAGGAGGATTCGCTCTCCGAGGCCATCGCGAACGAGCTCGCGCGCACGCAGGGCTTCATCCACGTTACCGACGAGCTCCTGGTCGCCTCGGTGAACGTGGATGAGACCGAGGAAGGAACGTTCCTGGTGTCCGAAGAGGCCGGCGATCGCAGCGTCTTCCTCGCGCGTGACGACGACATCCAAAACAACTAGTCCGATGATGGAGCGCGTCGGGTTCGTGGGCCTCGGGATCATGGGCACACCGATGGCCCGTAACGCGCTCAAGGCGGGATTCGCCGTCACCGTGACGAATCGGACGATCGACCGCGCGAAGCCGCTCGCGGATGCGGGAGCCACCGCGGTTCGCACCCCTCGCGAGGTCGCCGAACGCAGCGACATCGTGGTGACGATGGTCACCAACACGCCCGACGTCGAGGCCGTCATGTTCGGCCCGGACGGCATCGCGAGTGGCGCCCACGATGGACTGCTGGCGATCGACATGAGCACCATCAGCCCCGCGGCGACGCGCGACCTCGCGAAGCGCGCGGCCACGAACCGGCCTCCATTCCGAACGCTTGACGCGCCGGTATCGGGCGGCGAGGTCGGTGCGATCGAAGCGCGGCTCGCGATCATGGTCGGCGGGGACGAGGCCGACCTGAAGCGCGCCACGCCGCTCTTCCAGGCTCTTGGCAAGACGATCGTCCATATCGGCGATCACGGCGCGGGTCAGGCCTGCAAGCTCGCGAACCAGATCGCCGTCGCCATCAACAATCTCGGCGTCTCGGAGGCGCTCGTCTTTGCGAAAGCCCAGGGGATCGATCTCGAGCGCACTCGCCAGGTCATCGCGGGCGGCGCCGGCTCCTCGTGGGCGATGCAGAACTACGCGCCGAAGATGCTGGCCGGTGACTTCCGCCCGGGCTTCATGGTCGACCTTCAGCAGAAGGATCTGCGCCTCGTACTCGACAACGCGTTCGTGGACCACGTGTCTTTGCCGGGGACCGCCCTCGTCCATGCGCTCTACAACGCGCTCCAACAGGGCGGCGGCGGGCGCGACGGAAACCACGCACTGCTGAAGGTGATCGAGCGACTATCCGGCTTGGAGGCCCGCCAGCGTTGACGAATTGACCCATTGACCAGCCGTTGACCTAGCGATCGTGCAAGCGACCGATAGTCCGAGTACGCCTCTCCTATTGCGGCCGGAGCGGGCCAAGCCGACGCTGAATGCGTGTCGGGACGCGTTCTCGTCGTCGAGGACGACGAAGCGACCCGCGGTGCGGTGCGGGCACTCCTCGAGGACGCAGGCTACGAATGCTGCGAGGCGATCGACGGTGAGGCCGCGCTCGTTTCCGTGCGCACCGCTCACCCCGACCTCGTGCTGCTCGACCTCGGGCTCCCTGGGATGTCTGGAGCGGAGGTCCACCGCGCGCTCCGCCGCGACCAACGCACGCGGTTCCTGCCGACGGTCTTCCTGTCCGCGGACTCAGGCAGGGAGGCGAGGCTCGCCGAGCTCGAGGCCGGGGCCGACGACTACATCACCAAGCCATACGACGCGGACGAGCTGCTCGCGCGGGTGGGCGCCGCGGTGCGGAGATCGAGCGGCCTGCGCGCGGTCAATCCGCTCTCGGGCCTCCCGGGCAACACCACGATCACCGAGGAGATCGAGTCACGCCTCGCGCGACGCGAGCGGTTCGCGCTCCTGTACGTCGACATCGACCGCTTCAAGGAATTCAACGACCACTATGGCTTCGCCCGCGGCGACCTGATGATCTCGAGCGTCGCTCAACTCCTCGCCGAGATCAGCTGGGGGATGGAGGGCGAGCGGTTCCTCGGCCACATCGGTGGCGATGACTTCGTCGTGCTCGCGCCTCCCGAGGAGGCGGAGACGCTCGCGGCCTGCATCACGCGGCGGTTCGACGAGACGACGCCCTCGTTGTACGACGAGGAGGACCGGCGACGCGGCTCGATCGAAGCCCGCGACCGGAAGGGCGTCCTGCGGCGCAGCCCGCTCGCGTCGCTGTCGATCGGGATCGTGAACGTCGCGCCCGGACGCTTCGCCGGCGCGATCGCCGCGGCGCGCGCCGCAGCCGAGGTGAAAGCGGTCGCGAAGCGCCAACCCGGATCAAGCTGGGCCGTCGACCGCCGCAAGAGGTAATCCCGCCGCTACGCTAGTGAGCGGGCGAGTGGCGAAACCGGCAGACGCGTGAGCCCTAGGAGCTCATGCTCGAAAGAGCGTGAGGGTTCGACTCCCTCCTCGCCCACCGCGGCGCTACCTCGCCGATTGGTTTCGTTTCGCCAGCGTCTTCGCGATCGAGCGCACCGTGAGAAGAGCGACGATGGCGACGAGCTGGCCCATCAGGATCACTCGGTTCAGGTCGAGCGCGGGTCGCCAGCGTGCCTCGCCGTCCTTGACGATCCACGCGCCTGCCGGACGCGCGGACATGCCGAATCCGCCGCCGCCGTTGCCCTCGGTGTCGCCGCCACCGCCGCCACCGCCCATCACGTTCGCCGCGGGGATGATCGTCACTCCGTCCTGCTGGTAGGGCTCGCCGTAGACACGACGGACCGTGATCGCGTCCTTCGCCTGGTTGACCACTTCGAGAGCGTTCATAGACGCACCTCCCCGACGAAGTATCGGACCCGCCCGCACTCCGAGCTCTCTTTAGATCGTGAGCTCCATGCCCTCGCGCGCGACCACCACCTCGATCCCTTTCGCCCGCTCGTTCGTCTGTTTCTGGGCCTCGACGGCGATACGGTCGAGCGCGTCGTCGGTGCGGTCCGGATCGTGGTGATAGAGGACAAGGCGCTTCACGCTCGCCTTCACCGCCACGTCGATCGCGCTCGCGATCGTCGAGTGGCCCCAGGTCGGCTTGAAGTCGTTCTCGGTGAACTGCGCGTCGTGGATGAGGGTGTCGGCGGCCATCGACAGCGAGATGACCGGGTTCGGCCGTCCGGAGAACGGGTCCTCCGTATCGGTCGCGTAGACCAGCGAGCGGCCATCGGCCTCCAGACGGAACGCGAGCGCCGGCGCAGGGTGAAAGAGGCTCACGGCTTTCACGAGGAAGTGACCGATGCGCTCCTCGCTTCCATCGTGGAGCTCTCCGACCTCGAGCCGCGCGGGCAGGTCGTCCAGGTCCACCGGAAAGAACGGATCGTCCATGCCCAGACCGAGGAGCTCGCGTAGCGCGCGCGACTGTTTCGGCCCGCGTATGCGCAGCGACGTCTTCGGGTCAAAGGCCGGCCGGAAGAAGGGGATGCCCTGGATGTGATCCCAGTGCAGGTGTGACAGCAGCAGATCCACCGAGAACGGCCGCGGGCCGCCTCCGTTCATGAGCGCGAGGCCGAGCTCGCGAAGGCCCGTGCCGGCGTCAAGGACGAGGAGCGAACCCGAGCTGTCACGCAGCTCGACGCACGCCGTGTTCCCGCCGTAACGGACCGTCGATGGCCCGGGCGTCGGGATCGAGCCGCGCGTCCCCCAGAAGCGGACTTTCAAACCTTCGGCTCCTTATCACGCTGGGACAGGCCGGGGCCGTCCGGAGTACGACCCAGCCCCTCGGCGCCGGGCTTGGGCCAGGTGTGCTTCAGGGATTCGAGCGCCCATTCAAGATCGTGGATGTTCCTGCGCAGCGCCGCGATCACCTTTGGATCGAGGTGGTCGCCCGCCATCGTCTCCATGATCTCGAGGGTCTTCTCGAGCGTGTACGCCGGCTTGTAGTAGCGCGGCGCGGTCAGCGCGTCGAAGACGTCGGCGACCGCGACGATCCGCGCCCCGAGCACGATCCGTTCGGCAGGTAGCCCGCGCGGATAGCCCTTCCCGTCCATTCGCTCATGGTGCTGCGCGGCCATGATCGGCACCTCGCGCATGTCGTGCGGAAATTCGAGGCGACCGAGAAACTCCCCGGTCTTCTCGGCGTGCGCCTTCATGTAGGCGAACTCGGCATCGTCGAGCTTGCCCGGTTTCGTCAGAAATTCGTCGCGCACGGCGATCTTGCCGTAGTCGTGGAGGAGCGCCGCCGCCCGAAGCTTCTCGAGCTCGATGCCCACCAGACCCATCCCGCGTCCGATCACTTCCGCGTAGCGCGTGACCCGCTGGCTGTGGCCGGCGGTCTGCTGGTCGCGGGCGTCGATCGTGACGGCGAGAGTCTCGATCAACGTTTCCCAAAGACGCTTCTGGCCGGCGAGCAGCTGCGCGTTCTCGACGGCGACGGCGGCCGAGGCTCCGAGCGAGCTCAGCGTCTCTTCGTCGTCAGGGGTGAAATGCTCCCCGCCCTTCTTGTTCACGACCTGGAACACACCGATGACGCGATCGTTCTGACCGGTCATCGGGAAGGTGAGCAGGCTTCTCGTGCGATAGCCGCTGCGCTTGTCGGGCTCGGGATTGAACCGCGGATCCGCGTATGCGTCGGGTATGTTGATCGTCTCCCCCGTAGCCGCGACCGTCCCCGCGATCCCGACCCCCATCGCCAAGCGGATCTCGCCAACACCCGCGCCGAGCGCGACGCGCGACCAGAGCTCGTTCTTCTCGCGATCGACGATGAAGATCGTCGCGCGGTCCGCATCGAGCAGCGTTGTCGTCGCCTGGGCCATGTCGCGCAAGAGCGCGTCCAGATCGGTGATCGACATGAGCCGGCGGGTCATGTCCAGGATGAGGTCGAGCTTCGACCCCGTGGTCACCTTGCGGTCGGTCTTCCGGCGCGGCTTCGTGCGCCGCTCGCGTTTGCGTCGCTCGTCCGACATCAGCCCTCGATGGGGATGTGTTCGAGCACCGGTCCGACCGTCTCGGCGATCTGCTCGAGCAGCATCTGGTCCCGCCGCTCGAATGCGCCGTTGCGCTTATTCAGCGCCTGGATGACGCCGACGACCGTGCCTCCATCACCTCCCCAGACCGGAACGACGAGCATGTTGAGCGTTCGGAACCCCGTCCGCAGGTCGACGTTCCGGTCGAACCGCGCGTCCGCGTAGGCGTCCGGCACGTTGATCGTCTCGCCGGTCATCGCCGCCTGCCCGGCAAGGCCCTGGCCCATCGGCAGACGTATCTCCGTAGCGGTTCGTTGAGCGACCCGCGCCCAGAGCTCCTTCTTCTTGTGGTTGACGATGTACACGGTGCAGCGCTCGGCATCGACCGCCTGCGAGCAGAGGTCGACGAGCCCGCGCAGGTAGGCCTCGCGGTCCTTCTGCACCGCGAGGTGTCCGAGCTTGACGAGGACGAGGGCGACCTTGTCGTCGAGCACGCTTTAGTGATACCCCGCGACGGCGGCGCGGCCCATCAGCACATCCGGGGCCGGAGCCGGCCTTGGCGAACGCACCGCGCCGAGACGGTCGATCTGCCAGCACGGCACGGGTTCCGCGCGCCCCTTCACGAGGATCGCGCCGAGGTCCACGGCGTCGACATCGTCCCCGAGCTCGCGGAGCGTCGCGCCCGAACACACCACCTGATCGCGACGCGCGATGTCGCTCGAAGTGAGGCGCGACGCGACGTTCGCGCTATCCCCGATGACCGTGTACTCCATGCGGCCCTTCGCGCCGAGGAACCCCGCGACGACCGGACCGGTGTTGATCCCGAAGCCGAAGGAGACGTCGGGGCCGCCCCTCTCGCGCTCGGCGACGATCCACCGCTGCATCTCGAGCGCGCACTCCACCGCCTTGCGCGCCTGGTCCTTCAGCTCGAGCGGTGCGCCCCAGAGCACCATGATGTTGTCGCCGTTGTACTTGTTCACGGTCCCCTCGTAGCGATTCACGATGTCCACCATACCGTCGAAGAAGCGGTTCAACTGGTAGAGGAGCGTCCCGGGCTCCATCCCTTCCGACAGCGTCGTGAACCCGCGGATGTCCCCGAAGAGCACCGTGACGCGCTTCTCCTCGCCGCCGAGGGCCAGCTTTCCCGCCTCCTCGCGCTCCATGATCGTTCGCGCCACGGCCGGCGTGACGAACCGACCGAACGTGCTGCGCGTGCGGGCGACTGCGAATTGCTCCTCGAGGAGCAGGTAGCCCAGCAGGATCACCCACCAGAATGCCGCCGGGAGGACGTACGCGATCGAGGGGACCTCGACCGGCCCGGCCCCGATGGGACCGCTCGTTTGGAACGAGAAGAGGACGTACGACCCCACGACGTACGCGGCGAGAACGACGAGCGCGCCGATGAAGCCGAAGAGACGCCAGCGAAGGACGAGCAGCATCCCGACCAGCGTCACGATGAGGAGCTGCGCCACGGTCGTGAGGCCGTCCTGCTTCAACACCGGGTAGCGGTTGGTGAAGATCGACTGTGCGGCGTTCGCCCAGATCTCGACGCCGTACATCTTGTGCCCGCTTGAATTCGGGACGTGGTAGTCGTCGGGCACGGCGGACAGCGAGTGCGCGCCCACGAGCACCATCCGGCCGGCGACGAGATCGTGCGGGATCGTTCCGTTGACGACATCTTTGAGCGAGACGACGCAGAACTCGACCGGACTCTTGCAGGGATAACCCGGGTTCGCGGACGTCGATGGCGCGGGCTCCGCGGCGTAGTACACCGACATACCACCGCGCCGGTCGATCGGCATCACGCGGTCGCCGAGGGGTGCGGGCATTATCAAGAGATCGCCGGCGCGCTTCGCCGCGCCGAGGTCCGCACGCAGCTTCTTCGCCGCGGCGACCAGCGGCAACGAGTAATAGGTCGTCCCATCGGGTCCGTTGATGAGAAGCGGCGTGTCGCGGACGCGTCCATCCGGATCGGGATTGACATTCACGGCTCCCACGCCGGCTGCCGCTTCGCGAAGGAGCGGGATCGGCAGCAGGATGTTCACGTAGTGGGTGGTGTGATCGCCGAGCACGCCATCGCCCGCGCCTTGCATCGCGAGGAGAACGTTCCCGGCGTCCTTGATCGCGGTGGCCAGCGCGCGGTCTTCCTCGACGTTGGCAGACGGATCGTAGAAGCCGACGTCGAAGACGATGCTGCTCGGCTGGAGCGGCTTGAGGGCGCGGACCAGGTCCGTGTAGGCCTGGCGCGGCAGCGGCCAAGGTCCGTACTGCTTGATCGTCGGGTCGTCGATCGCGACGATCGTGATCTGGTTCCGCACCGCGGCCGGCGAGATCGTGATCGCGCGGTCGTAGACGATCGCCTGGAGGGTCGTGTCGAGCATCTCGATTCGGACCATCCCCGCGCCGAGAAGGACCGCCACGAGCGTCAAGATCGCGACAACGGCACGCTGGCGCGTGTGGCGCTTCGTCAGCAAGCTACCGCGCCTCCTTCTGCCGCACCTGGGCAGGGTCGGCGTCAGATTATGCGGTCGCTCGCTCGGCTGAGCACCCCCTGAAGCACCGAGATGGCGCGCGCGTAGTCCGAAAGAACCAGGCGCTCCATCGGGGTGTGGTCGTACCGGCTGTCGCCCGGTCCGTACGCGACCATCGGGCACCCCCAAACGGGGGAGAGGATGTTCAGGTCGCTCGTCCCGCTCTTCTCTTTGAAGCTCGTCTGACCGCCCGCGCCGGCGATCGCCCGCGCGAAGGCGCGCGCCAGGCGGCTCGTGCGCGGTGTGCGGACCGGCGGCTCGAACGAGAGTCGCTCGGTCGATACACGCGTGTCACTCTCGAGGCGCGTGAGCGCGACCGCTTCACGCTCGAGATCGGCCGCATCGACACCCAGGGGCAGGCGATAGCCGACCTGCAGCTCGGCGTTCTCGCGGAGGCCGTCGCTCGCGCCGCCGCTGATCCCTAGCAGACGGCAGTCGAGCCGCGCGAATCCGCGGGCGTTGGTCGTTCGAGCTATCGCCGCGGCTTTCAGTCGATCCCAGATCGCGAGGGCCTCTTCAGAGATGCTCGGCCCGGGTGCCGCGCCGTGACGCCGATCGCGTGAAAGGGAGACGCAGAGCTGAAGGCTCCCCTTGTATCCGACGGTCACGGAGTCCCAGCCGGATGGCTCGCCGATGACACACCAGTCGGGCGCGGCACCCGTCGCGCGGTGTCGGGCCCCGGCGCTCGTCGGCGACTCCTCTTCGACGGCGCCGACGACGGTTACCCGCACATCCGGTACCTGCTGTGTCGCCGCGGCTACGAACGCGGCGAGCGGACCCTTCGCGTCGACGGCGCCACGTCCGACGAGCTCGTCGCCCTCGATGCGCACCGGTATCTCGCCGGGCACCGTATCGATATGTCCGAGAAGTACGACATGCGTCGGTCCGCCTCCGATCTCGCCCACCGCGTTGCCGGCATCGTCGACGCTCGCACGGAAGCCGCGACCCGCCATCTGACCGACGAGCCACTCGACGGCCTCGCCCTCGCGACGGGAGACGCTCGGGATCTCCACCAGACCGCGGAGGAGAGCGAGATCCTCGGTGCTCGGCCTCACGCGAACGCTTTCGCCGAAGCGGCGAGGACACGGTCGGTCTCCTCGGCGGTGATGACGAGGGGCGGCAGGTAGCGCACGACCGTGGGCCCGGCGCCAAGGGCGAGCACGCCACCGTCCTGCAACGCGCGCAGAGAGCTGGTCGCATTCTCTTTGAGCTCGACTCCGACCAGGAGTCCCAGCCCGCGCACTTCGCGGATACGGTCGCTCCGGATCGCGCGTAACCCGTCCCGCAGCTGTTGCCCGCGATCCCGCGCGTTTCGCGAGAGGTCGCGGCGCACGATCTCGCCGATAGCCGCGACCGCCGCCGCGCACACCAGAGGATTCCCCCCGAAGGTCGTGGAGTGAGACCGCTTCGGAAGCTCGCCGACCTTTCGCGAGAAGGCGATCGCGCCCATCGGGAGGCCGCCCGCGATCGACTTCGCCAAGCACAGGATGTCCGGTGTGACCCCGTACTGCTCCAACGCGAACATCGTCCCCGTCCGGCCGAAGCCGGTCTGCACCTCGTCGACGATCAGGAGCGCTCCCCGCTCATCACATAGGCGCGCCGCCTCGCCGACGAACTCGGTCGTCGCCGCCCGGACACCCCCCTCGCCCTGGACGAGCTCGACGATGAATGCGGCGGTGTCGTGCGTGATCGCGAGATCCAACGCGTCCGGTTTGTTGAACGGAACGTGTGAGAAGCACGGGACGAGCGGGCCGAAGAGATCGCGATACTCGGGTCCCCACGTCGCCGAGAGAGCGCCCATAGTCTTTCCATGGAAGCCACGCATTGTCGCGACGACACCGCTGCGTTTGGTCGCGACCCGCGCGAACTTGAGCGCCCCCTCAACCGCCTCGGTCCCGCTGTTGCAGAGGAAAATGCGATCGAGTGACGGCGGCAGGATCCGCGCCAGCACGTCGTAGAGCTCCGCGCGACGGTCGTTATAGAAGAGCTCGGTGCAGGACGCGAGGGTCCGGGCCTGCTCCGCGATCGCGCTAGCCACGGTCTCGTTGCCGTGACCGAGATTCGCCGAACCCTGGCCGCCGACGCAATCGATGTACGCGCGTCCCTCGCTGTCGTACACGGTCGCTCCCTCGCCGCGGACGAGGACGATGGGCCGTTTCGTATAGAGGCCCGACGTGTGCGCGTCCTCCGCGGCCATGACATCCGCGGTCGCGAGCTCCGGGGGCCGGGGGGCAGAGGCCCCAGAGATCTTGGTCATGAGCGGATCACGGTGCGCAGATTCAGATCCGCGGAGGCCGAGCGGATGACGACCTCGTCGACACCACCCTCGAGCGCCTCGCGCGCGGCGAGGATCTTCACTTTCATCCGGCCCTCTGCGAGCGACTCCGCCTCGGCGAGGGTCGTCTCGGGGATGAGTGTCCTCGGATCCGCGATGTCGCGCAGCAGACCGGGAACGCTGGTCAGGATGATGAGCGCGTCGGCATCGATCGCCACGGCGATCGCCGCGGCGACACGGTCGCCATCGACGTTCAACGCCTCGTTCTCGGTCGAGAGCGCGAGGGGCGCCACGACCGGCACGCGGCCGGGACCGATGAACTGCGTCAGGAGCGGAAGGTTCACCGCCTCGACCTTGCCGGTGTAGTCGTCTCGCAGCAGCACCGTCTTCGAGCCGCGCACGGAACGCACGTCCTTCTTCCTCGCGACGAGGAGCCGCCCGGAAAGACCGGACAGCCCGACGGCGTCGATGCCGCGCTGCTGCAGCTTCTCGACGTAAAGGAAGTTCTCGACCCCGAGCGCCGCCATCGCGAAGATCTCGAGCGTCCGTCGATCGGTGCGCCGGCTCTCGTGCCCCGAGGGCGAGACGATCTTCTCTTGCGGATGATCGAGGGCTTCCGCGAGCCGATCGGTCTCGCCGGACGCACCGTGCACGAGAACGATCTCATCCGAGCGCGCGACGTCCGCGACGAGGTTCGCGACCGCGTCGCGGTCGACCCCCTTGCTTCCACCGGCTTTGATGACTGCCCGGAGCGGCATGCGCGCTCAGCCTAGAGAACGGCCATGTCTCGTGTCGCGATCCGCTATCCGTCGTGCCAGGTTCACGAACTGAGGCGGCGACCCCAGCCGGCCGTCAATCTCCACGCCGAGCAGCTCTGACCAGAACGCCGCGAGGCGCTCGGGATCGGGGCAGTCGATCTGGATCCAGCCGATGCGTCCGACGGCTTTCACGGATGCAGCCCGACGAATTCCAGCCCAGCGGTTTCGGGGAAGCCAAGCGCGACGTTCATCGCCTGCACGCCATTCCCGGCCGCGCCCTTCACGAGGTTATCGATCGCGCAGAGCGCCACGACGCGGTTGCCGCGTGGGTCTACCGCGAAGCCCACGTCGGCGAAGTTCGTGCCGGCGAGGAGCTTCGGCTCGGGATAACGGTAGATCCCGGCGCGGTCCTTCACGATCCGCACAAAGGGCTCGGGCGCGTAGGACTCCCGATAGATCTTCCAGAGCGCCTTCTCGTCGAGCGCGGTTCGCGTGTACACGTGGGCCGTCGCGAGGACTCCGCGAACGAGCTCAACGGAGGTCACAGAGAGGTCAACGCGCGGAGCGTCCCCGGCAAGCCGCAGCTCCTGTTCGATCTCCGCCGTGTGCCGGTGGCCAACGGGCCGGAAGGAGCGCACGACGCCCGATCGCTCGGGATGGTGGCTGTCCTCGGTCGGCTCTCGGCCACCCTCGCTGGAGCCGACTTTGCACTCGATCACGACAGGCCGCGCGCGGTCCACGACATCGGCCTGGAAAAGCGGGAGCAGCGCGAGGATCGAGGCCGTCGCGTTGCAACCAGCGCCGGTGATCCGTTTCGCGGCCCTGAGCTTGTGGCGGTGAAGCTCCGGGATGCCGTAGACGAATCGGTCCAGCCGGTCGGGCCGCGGGTGAGGCGAGCCGTACCAGCGGTCGTAGTCCGCCGGATCGCGAAGGCGGTGGTCGCTCGAGAGATCGATCAACACCGCCGCGCGATCTTCGAACTCATGCGCGCGGTGCGCTCCGTTCGGGAGCGCGAGAAACAGCACGTCGCACTCTCCCACGTCCTCGTAGTGGACGAACGAGAGACTTGTGCGCTTACGGAGATTCGGATGAGCCGAGCTGAGCGGCTTGCCCGCCAGGGACTCGCTTCCGGCAGCGACCTCCCGTACCTCCGGATGCCCGAGCAGCAAACGCAGGAGCTCGCCGCCGGCGTAGCCCGCGGCTCCGATCACGCCGGCTTTCACCTGGCGGCCCTGGCCACCTCGAGGACGTAATCGACGATCTTCGCGGGGATGTTCACGCCGGTGGTGTCGATCGAATTCCGAAACTCCATCGTGTAGTTCACCTCGTTGACAAGGAGCCCCTCAGGCCCTTCGAGCACGTCGATCGCGACCACGCCGCCGCCTACGGCGCGGGCGGCGCGAACGCACAGCTCGCCGAGCTGTGGCGTGACGGGGCAGTTCTCGGCGCGGCCGCCGCGAGCGGTGTTCGTGATCCAGTGGTCCGAGTACCGGTAGATCGCGCAGATCGCCTCGTCGCCGACGACGAACGCCCGGATATCGCGGCCGGGCTTCGGCACGTATTCCTGGACGTAATAGATGGAGTGGAGGTAGCTGCCGAGGACGTCCTTATGCTCGACGATGGCCTCGGCCGCCTCGCGATCGTTCACCTTCGAGATGAGCCGGCCCCAGGAGCCGATGAGCGGCTTCAAGACGACCGGATAGCCGAGCTCCTCTATCGCCGTGAGCGCGGACTCGGGCGTGAACGCGACGCGCGTGCGCGGGCTCGGCACCGAGTCGCGGATGAGGCGCATGGTCGTGAGCAGCTTGTTTCCGCAGATCTCCGCGACCTCGTACCGGTTCACCGTTGGCACGCCCCAGGTGTCGAGGACCGCGAGCGCATAGAGCGCGGTGCCGTGCTGGATGCAGCGCTCGAGGATCACGTCTACGCCGAGGTCCGGCTTGCGCTCGACCGGGAGGACCAGCTCCCGGTCGCCGATGATCTTGGTCTCGACGCGGCGCGATTCGAGCTCGGCGAGGAGAAGCTTCTCCTCTACGCGTACGCGCGAGAGCAGGACACCAACGCGTGGGTAGCCCCCCGAACCGCTATTCACCCCAGTCCTCTTCCGCCTCGGGAGCCAGCGCGAGCGCCGCCGGCGCGGTCTCCTTCACCTCAAGCTCCGCGCCGCAGTCGGGGCAAGAGACGATCTCGCCCTTCACGGCATCGGATCCGACGGTGACGTCGGCATCGCACTCGGGGCACTTCGGCACGGCTTTCCCCTCTTCGGTCACTCGCTTCGCTCGCGTGAGTCCGGATGGCGGCTCGTCTCTCTAGAAGCCTAGCCGCTCAGCGACCCAGATTCTCGGGGGCGAAGCCCCTCAAACGGTCGCGGCCTCCGCTGCGTCGCTCTGACGCAGCGCTCGCGCGCGCACCTTGTCTTCGTACATGCGTGCGTCCGCGGCTCCGAGCAGCGCATCGGCGTCGCGGCCGTCCTCGGGGAACCAGGCGATGCCGAATGAGACGCGGGGCAGAGGATTCTCGCGCCCGGCCCACGTGTAGTGCTCCTCGCGGAGACGGGCCGCGACGCGGCCGACGAGCGCCTGTGCGGGAAGAGGGGCGGTGCGCGGAAGGAGAATCACGAACTCGTCGCCGCCGAAGCGGGCGATGACGTCCTCCGCGCGCGCCGACTCGCGCATCGCCTGTGCCACGGCCTTCAGCACGTCGTTCCCGATCAGATGGCCCGCGGAGTCGTTCACGGCCTTGAGCCCGTCCACGTCGCACAGCACGACTCCGAAGATGTCCCCATGCCTCGCAGCCTCCGCCACCTCCGCGCCGAGACGCTCCATCAGGCTGCGCCGGTTCAGGACACCCGTGAGGTCGTCGTCGCGGGCGAGCCGGCGCGTCTCGGTCACGAGGGCGGCGTTCGCGATGGCGATCGCGGCCTGCGCCGCGTAGAGGCGCAGGAGCCGGCACGTCTCCTCAGAGAACACCCGGCGGTGCCGAGAGTAGGCGGTCAGCGTTCCCACGATCTCGCCGCGCGCGACGAAGGGCGCGGCGATCGCCGAGGCGAGGAGGTCGTGCAGAAGCGGGTTGCTGTCGGGGTGCTTGCGGTAATCGGCCGCGACGACCAGATCGCGTGTCCGGATTCCCTCGAGTGCGATCCCGCGAAGGGCCTCGCCGATCGAGGCGCGCAGGCCCAGCGCGGGGGCGTTGTGCTGCCCGCGGACGACGAGGCCGCGGCCGCGCTCGGCGAGCGAGACCATCGCGCCGTCGGTGCGCGTGAGCGCGGTCGCTTCGCGCGCGATCAGCGCGGCGAGGTCATCGAGCGAGAGCTCTCCGGCGGTCGCGAGTCCGACGTCGTAGAGCGCCGCCATCTGCTCGGCACGGCGGCGCTCGAGCTCCCCGAGGCGCCAGTTGGCGTAGAGCGCGAGGCCCGCGCGTGTCGCCAGCACGAGGACGGCGACCGCGATCGCGCCGTCGATAAGATCCGCGATCGGACGGGGCATCGCGCGGATGTCCGTATAGACCAGCAGGAACGCGCTCGCCGCGGCGACCAAGCCAGGAAGCAGCATTCGCGAGAAGTGGATGGCCGAAGATGACATCGCCGACGCCGCGCCCGCCTCCCGCTCCTCGACCCACTGCGCCCCGGCGATGCCGATGGCGGCCATTCCGAGGATCCAAAGCGGATCGAGCGGGGTACCTGCGACAAAGGTCGATGAGAGGTACGCCGGCAGATACAGACTGAAGGCGAGGGCGTTCAAGCCGAGCCCCAGGAAGAGCGACGTTACCGCGGCGCGCGGTTCGTTCGCGGGCATGCCCCATACGACCGAGAGCGCCGCGCCCGTTGCCGCCACGTACAGAAGCGGAAAGAGGACCGCGACCGCGGCGAAGACCGGATCCTCGTGGGCGACGTCCAGGACGAGACTCGAGAGGTACACGAGCACGCCCGCACCGAGTGTCAACACCACCGCTCCGATGTCGAGCACGAGCGCGTAGAGCGCGAGTCGCTGGCCGTGCCGGCGGAGCAGCAGGACCAGACCGATGGTCCAAAGCGGCGCTGCCGCGAGGAAGCCCACGTCCACCCAAGGGTGCGAGAGGAACGTCGCGCGAGCGACCTCGAACGCGTCTCGCGCGAGCTGACTCCCAAGCCACGCGATCGACCCGCCGAGGAAGCAGAGCCAGGCCAGGCGGTCGTCGCGCTTCGCCCAGCGGACCGCGCGTGCGGTGCCAATGACCGCGCCGAGCGCGGCACCGGTCCACGCCAGGTCCGCGAGGGCGCCGCGCGCAGAGGCATTGGGCATGAATTGCTCGGCCACGTACAAGAGAACCGCGCCGAACACTGCGGCGAGATACGAGCGCGACGACCGGCGCGCGAAGACGGCACGGACCCTAACGGGGATCACGACAAAAAGGCTAGGTGCGGCGCGGGTCCCGCGGAAGCCGCGAGAACGTACCGGACCGTGTCCGCGTGGGGGAGGCAAACGGGGGAAAATCCGCGCGAACTCCCCCATTCGCGCTACTACCTCAGCGTGAGTAGCGTGACGTCATGACGGCCCCACTCGCGGTCACTCTCTTCGACGCGCTGGTGTTCGTCGCGGTCGTCGTCCCATTCGTGTTGCTCGTGCGTCATCGGAGAGCGATCCCGCAACCGCCTTCGGCTCGCGAGGGCATCATGCTGCCGAGCCTCTCGATCGTCGTGCCGGCGCGCGACGAAGCCGCATCCATCGGCCGCGCGCTCGGATCATTGCTCGCCCAGGACTATCCGGATCTCGAGGTGATCGCCGTGGACGATCGCTCCGCCGATGGCACCAGCGATGTGCTGCGCGAGGTCGCCGCGCGCGAGCCGCGCCTTACCGTGCTCCGCGTCGACGATCTGCCTGCGGGATGGCTGGGGAAGAACCATGCGCTCTGGCGCGGAGCCCAGCGCGCGAGTGGCCAGTGGCTGCTCTTCACCGACGCGGACGTGGTCTTCGCGCCGGGCGCGCTCCGTCGCGCCCTGGCGTACGCGGTGGATCAGGGCCTCGACCATCTGACGCTCGCGCCACGGCTCATCGCGCATGGCGTTTACCTTCGCGCGTTCGTCGCGTTCTTCGGCTACGCCTTCATCACCCTCTGGGGCGCGTACCTCGCGAACGATCCCAAGAGCACGCGCGGCGTGGGTATCGGCGCGTTCAACCTCGTGCGGCGTGATGCTTACGAGCGCATCGGGACCATGCGTGCGCTCTCGCTGCGCCCGGACGACGACATCCGCCTCGGGCGGCGGATCCGCGGCTTCGGCTTCAAGCAGCGCGTGGCGAACGGGAAGGAGATGCTCGCCGTGGAGTGGTATCCCTCGCTCAGCGCCGCGCTCGCCGGCCTCGAAAAGAGCATGTACTCGAGCCTGGAATATCGCTTCCTCGATTCGCTCGCGGTCCTCCTCTTCATCGCGGCGACGATGGTCTGGCCATACGTCGGCGTCTTCGCGGTGGGCGGCATCGATCGGATCCTGCTCATTGCGGTGATCGCCTGCCTCGAGGTCGGCCTGGCGGAAACGTACCGCCAATCGATGGGCCCGCTGACCCCGAGCGCGATCGTGCTCGTCGCGCTTCTGCCGTTCTCGGCGCTGTGCTTTGCCTACGCGATAGCCCGCTCGGTCTTCCTCGCCGAGACGCGCGGCGTGCGGTGGCGCGGCACGATCTATCCGCTCGCGCTCCTGCGAGCTCAGTCCGGGCTCGAGGGAATGGCCGCGAAGCGAAGCAGGTAGACCTCGAGGTCCGCCAGCTCCGCGTCGCTGATGCGATCTTTCCCGTACGACGGCATCCCGCGCTCGCTTCCCTTGCGCACGATCTCGGTCTCGATACGTCCGCGGATGGAGAGATCGGCGGGCGCGTCGCCCTCGGGCCCATGACAGAGATGGCAGCCCTGGGCGAAGTAGACCGCCGCGCCACGCGCCATCCGATCGCCTCGCGGATCCGCGAGCAGCAGCTGGGCCTGCGTGGGCACGGGGATGGTGATCGCGTTCGCATCACCCCGTTGCAGCACACGGACGTACGCGACCATCGCCCAGATGTCCTCATCCTTGTACGCGTCGCCGAACGCCGGCATCGCCGTGAACCCGAGCCCGTTCTTGATGATCCAGAAGAGCTGCGCGTCGGTCTTGCGTTTCACGGCGTCGGCGGTGAGGTCGGTCGCGTCCGGATACGTCGTGGGGCCGAAAACGCCGCGGCCGTCGCCTTTCGCGCCGTGACAGACGGCACAGGATCCGGTGTACGCGGCACGTCCCGCGGAAAGAGCGCGGGGATCGTTCCCGCGCGGATTACTGGCATCGCCGCCCAGGAACCGTGAGACGAGTGAGACCGCGGCGTCTCCGTACGTGCGCTCGAGCGGAAGATCTTGCCGGTGGACCAGCGCGAATGGCAACGCGACGAGGAGGATCGCGACGCCCGTGACGATCGCCCCGAGGACGCCCGCGAGGACGAAGCGGCGCTTGCTCAACTTCCAGAAAGTACGCGCGGGCGGCGCGGGCGGATGCGGCGGGTCAGACCGCTCGTTCGAGGACGATCACCGGTATCTCGCGCCTTGTTCGTCGCTCGTAGTCCTTGAACGCCGGCATCCGCGCGGAGTGAGCATCATAAAGACGCCGGCGCTCGCCACCTTTCGCAATGGCCGCTCTGGCTTGGAACCGCTCCGGCCCGACCTCGACGGTCACGCTTGGCTGGGCGCGCAGGTTCCGATACCAATCCGGGTTCGCCGGCGCACCGCCTTTGGACGCGACCACCACATAGTGATCGCCGTCGCGGGTGTAGGCGAGAGGATTCGTGCGCTCCGTGCCCGTCTTGCGGCCACGCGTCGTAAGAAGAAGCAGAGATCGCCCCGTGAACGGTCCACGCGTGACCTGACCGTGATGTGCGCGGAAGTCCTCGATGACCGACTGGTTGAAGCCGCGGACCGGCCCGGGCCGGCGTTCCTCACTCATCGCGAGCGGGAACGCTCATCCGAGCCCGGGCATTCCGCGGAAGCTGGTGAGCCAGGAGAGATTCGAACTCTCGGCCAAGGGATTAAGAGTCCCCTGCTCTACCGCTGAGCTACTGGCCCCATTGAAATGGTACCGACGGGCCAGCAGCACCATCAACAGAGTTGTCCACATCTCCGCATCATCCGCGCGCGTGCGAACCTTTCCCGCTCGCCGGCGCGCTGATCTCCTTCAGCGTCTTGCCGGTCGTGCTCTCGTTCTCGGATCGCGCGATCTGCGCCGTCACGAGGATCCCGACGAGCGAACCGTTCTCGACCACGGGAAGGCGACGGATCTGCCGATCGGCCATGACCTTCTCGGCCCGCTTGACGTCCTCATCCGGGCCGATCGTGATCGGACCCGCGGACATGACCTCGGTCACGCGCAGCGTCTTCGGGTCTTTTCCCGCAGCGACCGCCCGGACGACGATGTCCCGATCGGTGACGATTCCGACGAGCCGGCCACCATCCACGACGGGAATGGAACCGCAGTCTTGCTGCTTCATCAGCGTGGCGACCTCGCCCAACGTCGCATTCGAGTCGACGGTGGCCGGGTCACCGGTCATCAGCTCGCGAACTTTCATGACGCACCTCCGGATCCCGGAGGCCGCCGCAGGACTCGTACCGGTTTAGGTCGACGCGCCGATCTTGAAGATCTTGGTCCCGCACACCGGGCACACGCCCTGAGTGGCGGGGCGACCGTTCTTCATCGTGATCTGTTGCGGATCTTTGATCTCACGTGTCGCTTTGCACTTCACGCAATAGCCACTGGCCAACGAGCACCTCCGTACGCTTCAGCGCAGCGTACCCTAGCCCTCTCAGCGGGCTGCAGACCCAATAAAGACCACAAAACCCCGTCCTTGCGGGCGGGGTTCGTGGTGAGGAAGGGAAGGGTTGGGATTTCTCGGTTAGCGGCACGAAGCGATGCAAGTCACGTGCCAGAGCGACCGGCCAACCGCATGCGGGCTGAGCTCCTCTCGGTCGGCACCGAGCTCCTGTTGGGCGAGATCGTGGACACGAACGCCGCTTATCTCGCCGGTCGGCTCGCCCTGCTCGGCATCGACTGTCTGCACATGCAGACCGTCGGCGACAATCTCGGGCGCGCGAAGGAAGCATTCGAGCGAGCGCTCGCTCGGAGCGACCTCGTGGTGGTGACGGGCGGGCTCGGGCCCACCGAGGATGACCTGACACGCGAGGCGATCGCCGCCGCGCTTGGCGAGACCCCGGCCGTCGATCCGGACCTCGAAAAAGAGCTGCGCTCTTGGTTCGCAGGACGCGGCCTGCCGATGCCCGAGCGCAACCGCAAGCAGGCCTGGCTCATCCCATCCGCGAGAGCGCTCTCCAATCCCAACGGCACCGCGCCGGGTTGGGACGTATGGAAGGACGGCAAGCGGATCGTGGCGATGCCCGGGGTGCCGCGCGAGATGACACCGATGTGGGAGGACCAGGTCGAGCCGACTCTCGCTCAAGGAAGCGCGCTCCGGCGCCGGACGCTGAAGCTCCTTGGGATCGGCGAGAGCGCGGTCGAAGAGCGGCTCGACGAGCTCGTCCGTTCTACAAGCCCGACCGTGGCCACGTATGCCAAGAACGACGGCGTCCACGTGCGCATCGCCGATAAGGCCCCGACCGCCGCGGAGGCCGACGCGCGGATCGCGCGCGTGGAGGCCGACGTCCGCGCGCGCCTCGGCGACTACGTGTGGGGCACCGATGGCGAAACGCTGGCCGGCGTGATCGGCCGCGCGCTGCTTGCCCGTGGCTGGGTCCTCGCGGTCGCGGAATCGCTGTCGATGGGCGACATCGCGCGTTCCTTAGCTGACGCGAGCGACGCGCCGCAGTGGTTCGCAGGCGGTCTCGTGCGTCTCGGTGCGCACGCGGATGCGCTGGAGCGCGAAGCGCGCGCGCTGGGCGGGGATGTGTTCCTCTTGACGCCCGCGGGGACCGAGGAGAGCGAGCTGCGCACGATCACGCCGCAGCGTACGCGCCAGCTCACCGTGAAATTCCGCTCCCCGGCGGACGGAAGGCGGCGCGCGCTTCTAGGCGGCCTGGATCTGCTGCGCCGGGCGCTCGCGGATTAGCGTGCTGCGACGATACGGCCAGAGCGACCACACGATCGCGATGAAGAACGCGACCGGGATCGCCACGCTGAACGTCTCATCGTGGCGCGCGACCCCGATCGCGTAGAAGGCGAGCGACACGATGAGCAGCGTGACAGCTCCACCGAGCGCAAGCGTTCTCATCGCACGCTCGCGTCCGGCTGCGGCGAGCACGCCGCACGCGATCGTGAGTGGAACGAACAACAGCACCTGGTCGTAGGACCAGCTATAGATCGCGCCCGCGCTGGAGAGCGCGAGCCATACCGCGAGCCACGCATCGCTCCCGGGCACGAAGCGCGAGGCGAGCGCGACGCCGCCCAAGATGACCGCGACCGCGAGCACCCTGCCGGGCGTGCCGAGGACCTGACCGAACGCTGAGAGCAGCACCGCCGAACGGCCGGTCCGGCGCGGCGGGATGTCCGCGAGCCACGCCGGGAACCATTCCGGGAACGCGAGCCACGTGCACACCACCACAGCGCCGCCGAGCACGAGCGCGTAGCGCACGAAACGCCGGTAGCGGACGTCGAAGACCGCCGCGATGGCGAGCCCGAGCGCCGTCCAGACGAAGATCTGCGGCTTCGCGAGGAACGCGAGCGCCGCGAAGGCCGCGCGTCGCGTATGACCCGCGCGGACCGCGAGGACGACCGCCGCGCTCGCCGACATCAGCAGGAGCGCCCACTGCCCGAGGACGACCGCGTGGAATCCGGGTTGTCCGACAAAGAGCGCGAGGCCGAGCGCGCCATGGATCAGCGGCCGGCCCGGCACGAACGCGCGCAGAAGCGCGCGCAGCGCGATGACCGCGAGAGTCATCGACAGGATCATCCAGATCCACCCGGCGACCTCCAGTGGAAGCGCGGCGAGCGGAAGGAGCGCGAAGAGGACCCACGGCATGTAGTCATAGACATTCGCGTCGGGCTTCTTCGTCCCGAGCTCGACCGCCGTATCCACGTAGCTCGTGGGGTCCCAGGGATCGCCGCCGACCAGAACCGTCCGCGGTCCGGACCAGAAGCCGGAGAAGTCATTCGCGTGCACCATCTCGAGGCGCCGGCCGAGCGGCCCGAGCAATGCGATGAAGAGGACGCCCGCCAAGATCGCGATGAGGAACGCCGCATCCGCGCGGCGTGCGCTGCTCACGTCGCCGGGGATGCTACGTGGCGCTAGCGCCGGGGCGGTGTCGGTGAGGGAGTTTTCTTTTTGCCTTCCTTCGCCTTCTGGGCGGCGGCCTTCGCCTCGTCGGCGGCCTTCCGCGCGGACTCGGCGGCGCGCTCGTTCTTTGGCGTGTTCGTTTCGCGAGCGCTCTCGGCCCGGCGGGTCTCCGTCGCCGGCTGCGCTTGCGTCCTCGCGCCGACCGTCGCTTGTGCGCCAGCGGTCCGCTCCGGCGCCGGCGTCGCCCGTGGTGTTGCGCTCGATCGCGGCGTGACCTTCTGCTCGGCGACCGTGGCGGCCCGATCCGCGGTGTCTGCCGCCTGCGCCGCGATCGCCGCCGCGGGGCTCAGGTCTTGCGACGGTACGTTGGTAGCCGCTAGCACAGAGAGTGCGGCCGCGGCGGGCGCGGTGCTCGGATCGTCGGCGAGCCGCGCGACGACCGCCGCCGCGGTGGCACGATGCTCGTCCATCTTCTGCTTCAGCTGGGTGACGAGCGTCGCGGTCTCGGGGGTGACGGACTCGACCTGCGCGAGCTCCGCCGCGGCATTCGCCAGATGCTCGCCATACTCGCTGGTGGCGACGATCACGTCATCGTCGTAGCCAGCGTTCGCGAGCGTGGCCGCTTCGGCCAGGCGGTGCTCGGCGATCGACAGCTCGACGATCGCACGATCCTCCGGCGTCGCGGCGAGCGCGAGGCGCACCCGCTCGGAAGCGATCTTCACTGAGTACAGAGGATCGTCCGCGACGGTGCCCGCGCTGACGAGGGCCGTGCTCGCGCCGATGCACGCGACGATGAGCGCGATCGCGAACGCGCGCATCGCGTAGGGCGCGGGCTTCGCGAGGATCTCGAAGCTGATCACGATGCGATCGGCGAGAGATGCTGGCCCTGGACGCAGCGTGCGGAAGACGCGCGACCGAATTCGGGAGCGAGTCTTCGCATCGGGCCCACTGTAGGGATCCTTGTGCAGACGGAGCGCGAGCCGGACCGTCTCGCGAAGCTCAGGGTCCTTGATCTCCTCGAGGAGTCGCTCGCCGCTAGCGACCTTCTCGATCAGCGCTTCGGTGTCCTTGGCGGTCCGACGTCCCACCACGCGTCTAACGGCCTGCCTGTTGGCTCGTTATCCGACCTGCTTTCAGGTCGGTCTCGGAGCGGGTTACAGCAGGTGCGCGAACACCTGCACGTACCGGTTGCCGCGGAGCGGCAAGCGTTTACGGCGTCGGCGGCGTCACCGGCGCCGGGAGCGCGCCACCCCAGACGGGCGCGTAGTGGCTGGCGAGGAAGTCCTGGTGCAGCACCTTGCCGTTCTCGTAGACGGTCCGCGTCCGGAACACGTCGCGGCCGTCGACGCTCACGCCCCGCGGGAAAGCGGGATCGGCCGGCTGGTCCGCCGCTGGGTGGACGAAGTTCTTCTGCGTGGGAGCGCTCACGATCACAGTGCGCCCGGTCGGGATGCTCCACACGTCGATCTTGAGCCAGGTGTCGCCGCTCCACGAGTAGATGAAGACGGGATTCGCCGTGTCGTTGCGCCACTTGAAGTCGACGCCCGGTTCGAACACCGCGGCGTCGTAGCCGATCGGATAACGATCGATGTAGTAGCCGTGAGCGTGGCGCTCGACGATCTCATAGCCCTGCTGCGATACGGCGTTGAAGATCGTCGTGGATACCTGGCAGAGGCCGCCCCCGATCACATTCTCGTCGGACCGGTTGTTGATGATCGCCCCGGCGTACGCGTATCCGCGCTCGACGGTGACCGGACCGAGCAGCTCCCAGAACGAAAACGTCTGCCCGGGCATGATCACGACGCCGTCGAACTGCGACGCGCCGGTCGAGATGTTCGCGTGCCGAGACCCGCTCGGCGGGTAGTACGTCGTGAACGTCGAAGCCAGAGAGAGCTTCGGCGCGAGCTCTTTGGCCTGCTCGGTCGTGAACGCCGAGGTGTCGACCGCAGCCGGGGCCTCGACCACACGAGTGGGCCCGGCCGCGGGCCGGAGGAGCTCGTCGAGGAAAAGCGCGCGCAGCTTCGCTTGGTCGATCCGCACCCCGCTCTCGGACGGGATGACGGTGACCGCGCCTTCCGCGCTCACTTGGTACTTCGCACTCTTGCCCGGATGATCGAGAACGTTGCCGAGCGCTGTGACCCACGACGCGACGCGCTCATTCGCAAGCGAGACCGCGTAGCGATAGCGGGCTGATGGCGCGATCGCCTCTCGGGGGATCGCCGGCAGCTCGCCGGCCCTCGCCGCAATGCGCTCGACGATCAGCAGCGAGGCGAGGCCAGTCGCGCTCTCGTTCCACGTCCGATCCTCGACGGCCACGGTGAGCGGCGTCACGATCGCCGACGCGAGCGCGTACGCATCATCGAAGCCCGATGCGTCGACCGCCGGGTACGCGAAGCGAACGCGGAGCGTGACCTCGCGGTCGCCGAGCGAATCGGCCGAGAGCAGCGACGCGACGGTGGCGACACGGTCAACCTCACGACCGAGGGCCGGTTTCGTGGCTTCGAGACCCTTGGCGCTCACACGCAGCTCGCCGGAGACCGGCGCGCGATCGGTGTCGCGGGCGGCCGCGGCGACCCAGCGATCGAGCGCGTCTCCTCGAGACCGCATCGTGAACGGGATGTTGGCGTCGCCGCGCAGGGCATCGCTCCAGGCGCCAAGACGGTCCAAGACACCACCTGTCTTGCCATACGCGAGGGCCGCGGCGACCGCCGCGTCGAGATCGGGAGCGATCCCCAGATCCGCGTTCGTCGCCCGCCAGCTCCGCTCACCGCCGGCGAGCGTCACCGTTGCACCAGCCCATGGCGCGGCGATCTCGTGGTCGAGGCGATCGCGAAGTGCGGCCTTCTCAAGCGATCCAATCGCGATCCCGCCGACGGACATCCCGGGGAGCGCGCGCTGCGCGTATGCGGCTTCGGCGGCGACCGCGAAACCGAGCGCCATCACCAGGACGACGAGCGGCGCCAGAAGAAGCTTCCAGGGACCGCGACGGCGAGAGGAGGCTTGTTCGCCGCTTCGCGCGAAGACCGCCATGTGCGTTCACTACCTCCCGACCGTCTTGTCGCTCATTGCATCGATCGAGCAAGGCGCGTGCCGCACAGCGGTCGTCTGCCTGCTCGACGGTGACTCTGTCTTCTTCTAGACGAACGAAGTGTCAGCGTCGTTCCGTAGTCTGCGCGACTGATTTGAGACGTCTGTAACTCTTACGTCTGTCGTGCAGGCGACATTTGGGTGCGCAAACGACGCAGCAAAACGTGGCTTCGTTATCCACAAGTTGATGTACCGATCCGGTACTTCGCACGAGCGAAAAAAGCCCCGGCACCCCAGGGGAGCAGGGAGTGCCGGGGCAGTAGGCAGAACTGGCCGACGGGCGGGCCGGCCAGGGCCTGACAAGGGAGTTAGCTACACCCGGTCGTTTCCCCGCAGTTCTCGCACTTGTGGCAGGTGCCGCTCCGAACCGTCAACCAGCCGCAGCGCGGACACGGTGGAGCGTCGGGTGTGGAATTGAGTCGGCGGTACGCGGGGGCCGCGGGCGTCTCCGGGCTGGTGTGTCCGTTGCCGTTCGCGGTCGCCGGCGCGTCCGGAGCGGCGAGCTCTACGACGCGGTTCAGCAGCTCGAGCTGCGGCCCGACGTCGGCGACTTCGGTCGTGCGAATGAGCCCGAGCGCCGCGCGCTCCTCCTGTGAAAGAAAACGGTTCCCCAACCAGCGGAAGACGTAGTCGACGATCGACTTCGCGAAACCGATCTCAGGATTGCCCGTCCATCCCGCGGGCTCGAAGCGCATGTGACCGAACTTCTCGACGAGGTGCGAAAGCGGGACGCCGTACTGGAAGAGCAGCGAGACGCTCGTAGCGAATGCGTCCATCATCCCGGAGAGCGTCGAACCCTCCTTCGCCATCGTGACGAAGAGCTCGCCTGGCGTGTTGTCCTCGAAGAGCCCGACGGTGATGTAGCCCTCGTGTCCCTCGATCGAGAACTTGTGGGTGAGCGACGCCCGCGTGTCCGCGAGGCGCCGGCGCGGCGGTCGCGCCACCTCGACGATCCGCTCGACGATGGTCGCGGCCGCCTTGGTGTTCGCTTCTTTGTTGCTCGTGTTGACCGGCTGGACCTTCTTGCTGCCGTCGCGGTAGATCGCGATCGCTTTGATGCCGTGCTTCCACGCCTGGACATACGCGTCCATCACGTCCTCGACGGTCGCCGTTTCCGGGAGATTGACCGTTTTGCTGATCGCGCCTGACAGGAAAGGCTGGACCGCGCCCATCATCTTGATGTGACCCATGTGATGGATGAAGCGCTCGCCTCGCTCGGGTTTGAATGCGCAATCGAACACCGCGAGGTGCTCGGCATCAAGACCTGGAGCGCCTTCGATCGTTCCGTACTCCTCGATGTAGGTGGTCATCCCGGCCGTCTCGGTCTCGGTGTAGCCAAGCCGGTGTAGCGCGGCCGGCACCGTACCGTTGACAAGCTTGATGGTGCCGCCGCCCACGAGCTTCTTGTACTTCACGAGCGCGATGTCCGGCTCAACGCCGGTCGTGTCGCAATCCATCATGAAGCTTATGGTTCCAGTCGGAGCGGCGAGCGAGACCTGCGCGTTGCGGTAACCGTTTTGCGTCCCGAGATCGGTCGCATCGTCCCACGATTGGCGCGCAGCGGAGAGCAAGCTCGCCGGGACCAGCTCATCGCGGATGCGGTACGCGAACTGTCGGTGCATACGGATGACGTTGTCGTGAGGCTCCTTATTCCGTGGGTACTCGTCGTAGGGTCCGACGACCGCGGCGATGCGTGCCGACTGCGCGTACGCCTCACCCGTCAAGAGCGCGGTGATCGCGGCCGAGTAAGCGCGACCCTCGTCGGAGTCGTAGGGCAGTCCTCGATACATGAGCAGCGCACCAAGATTCGCGTAGCCCAGGCCGAGCTCGCGATTCGCCCGCGCATTCACCGTGACCACGGGGGTCGGGTAATCGGCGTACTCGACGAGGATCTCTTGCGCGGTGATGAGCGTGTCGACCGCACTTGCGAATCGAGAGGTGTCGAAGTCGCCCGCGGCATTCACGAAACGCATGAGGTTCAGGCTCGCCAGATTGCATGCCGTGTTGTCGAGGCTGACGAACTCCGAGCACGGGTTCGTCGCGTAGTTCCGGCCGGTGTTCGGTCGGGTGTGCCACTCGTTGCAGGCCGAATCGAATTGCATCCCCGGGTCGCCGCACTCCCAGGCCGCCTCGGCGATCTCGCGCAGTAGGTCTTTGGCGTTCAGCGTTTCCAGTACGCGGCCGTCGACGCGGGCCGTAAGAGCCCACGATTCGCCAGCGACGGCCTTACGCATGAACTCGTCGGTCACGCGGACCGAGTTGTTGGCGTTCTGGAACTGAATGGAGTGCCAGGCCTCGCCGTTGAGGCTCATGTCGTAGCCCATCTCACCAAGTGCCCAGGCCTTCTTCTCTTCCTTGGCCTTGCACCAGATGAACTCGTGCACGTCCGGGTGATCGGCGTCGAGGATCACCATCTTCGCCGCGCGTCGCGTCGTGCCGCCCGACTTGATCGAACCCGCGACCGAGTCCGCGCCGCGCATGAACGAGACCGGACCCGACGCGTACCCGCCACCGGAGAGCTGCTCCTTCTGCGAGCGGATCTTGGAAACGTTCACACCGGAGCCCGAGCCGCCCTTGAAGATGATGCCTTCGTTCCCGAACCAGTCGAGGATCGAGTGCATGTCGTCCTCGACCGAAAGGATGAAGCAAGCCGACCCCTGTTGGGGAACGCCGTCAACGCCGATGTTGAACCACACCGGCGAGTTGAACGACGCGTACTGGTGGACCATGAGGTACTTGAGCTCGTCGGCGAACGTGTCGCGGTCGGCCTCGCTCGCGAAATAGCCGCCCTCGAAGCCGGCGCGTGCGATGGTGTCGACCACCCGGTCGACCATCTGCTTCACGCTCCATTCACGGACCGGCGAGCCGAGCTTGCCGCGGAAGTACTTGGACGCCACGACGTTCGTGGCGGTCTGCGACCAGAACTTGGGTACTTCGACGCCCTTCTGCTCGAAGACGTTGCCGCTCTCTCCGGGGATCACCGAGTCGCGAAGCTCCCACTCGATCTCGTCATACGGGTGAACGCCCTCGCGCGTGAAGCGGCGAGTGAACCGAAGGCCGTGCGGCTCGGCGCGTTGGACGGATGCCTCTGCGATGTCGGCGATGGCCATGTGCGTGCCCCCCTAGAAAGCCGAGATGTTCGATGCGCTCGAGATCACCTTTAGAAGAAGGAGAAGGAGCCTCTCGATGGGCGCGGAAGCGAATTGCCGACGGGTCATTTGACCCTCCTTCTACCCTTCCCGCTGACCACTACATCTGGGTCCGGCCGCCCGGTCAGGCCCAACATCTAGCGGGCGCAGGTGAAGGACCTTAGTCCCGTCGAGGAGCCGATGTCAAGGGCTAGGGTCCATCAATATCATCGGCCCCAGATATGGTATCCAAAGAATAACGACAGACGGGCTCACGCGACCGGAAGCGGTCGCGGTTTATCGGGCGGGCGCGGCGACCTGTGCGGCCCGCGCCGCCTCGGCGAAGACACGAACGCCCTTGCGAAGGTCGTCCTCGCGAATGTTGAGCGCCGGGATGAACCGCACCACCTGATCGTGGAATCCGCAGGTGATGAGGAGCACGTCCTTCTCGAGCGCGGCCGCGATCGCGGCCTTGGCCGCGGATTTGTCGTCGAACTCGACCGCGACCATGGCGCCGAAGCGGCGGATCTCACGGACCCGGGGATGCGATCGGAGCGCCGCGAGCTCCTCGACCATCAGTGCGCCCAGCGTGTCGGCGCGCGCGACAAGGCCCTCGTCCCGAATGACCTGCATCGTCGCTAAGCCTGATGCGCACGACACCGGGTTTCCTCCGAATGTCGACCCATGGGTGCCGGTTCGCCACCGCTCCATCCGCTCACGCGTCGACACCACGGCACCGAGCGGCATCCCGCCACCGAGAGCCTTCGCGAGCGTCATCACGTCCGGAGTCACGCCGAACTTCTGCGCGGCGAACCACGCGCCGGTCCGACCCATGCCCGTCTGCACCTCGTCGAACACCAGAAGCGCTCCGATCTGCGAAGCGAGCTCGCGCAAACGACCAAGGAATGACGCAGGTGCCGCGACGTAGCCACCCTCGCCGAGCACCGGCTCGATGAAGATGGCGGCGACGTGTTCGGGCGGGACCTCGTGCTCGAGCATCGCCTCGAGCTCCGCGTAGCAGTGTTCCGCGCAGGCCTCGGCATCGTGCGGATCGGGGAGCGCGCACGCCAGCGCATAGGGATACGGCGCCACATAGACCTCGGGCAGGAGCGCGCCGTACCCGCGGCGGTACTGCGCCTTCGACGTCGTGAGCGTCGCGGCGCCGACCGTGCGCCCGTGAAAGCCGCCGCGGAAGGTGATGATCGCCTCGCGACCGGTCGTCTGGCGTGCGAGCTTGATCGCGCCTTCCACCGCTTCGGCGCCGCTGTTACCGAAGAACGCGAGATCGAGTCCGCGCGGCGTCACCGTCGCTAGCATCTCCGCGAGCGCGATGCTCGACTCGTACTTCGCGACGCCGGTCGAGATGTGCATGAGCTTCGAGACCTGCTCGGTCACCGCTTTGACCACGCGCGGATGCGCGTGCCCTACCACGGTGACCGCGATCCCGCAGGTCAGATCGAGGACGCGACGGCCGTCGGTGGTGATGAGCCAGCTTCCCTCACCACGATCGATCGATAACCACGTGTAGTGCCCGAGGACGGGCGGGAGGACTTTGCGAGCTCGGGCTTCGAAGTCGGCCATCGCGACCCACTCTAGCGGTCGAAGGGGGCTGTGCCCCTTCGAGTCGCCCAAGCGCTCTTATCCCGGTCGGCGCTCGTCGGCCTCCGATGTGACGAGGATCTGCAGCGTCGCGCGGTCCTCGCCGATGACTCGCACGCGATACCCAGGCAGACCCGCGCGCAGTGCCGTCGCGAGCCGATCTGTCCCCTGGTAGCTCACTCGGACCTTCAGCACGCCGTGGCGGTAGTACTCGGTCCGCAGCTGCCCCACCCCGCGCACCTTGCGAAGCGCGAGCTCGAAGCGGTGCCAGTCATCGGGTGTCGGCAGCGGTGTGACCACGAGGTCGGTCTCTCCAGGTCCCGGCGCCGTCCGCGGCGAAGGGATCGCCGGCTGCGGCGCCGAGGTCTCTTCGATCATCGCTTTCTGGATCATCGCGCCCTGTTCGCGATCCTCGCGGGTGGGGATAAGGCGCGGCTTGGGCGCCGACGGGATCGGCGCATCGTGCCGCGTGGCCGGGCGCTCGGGGGCCGGCGGCGGCGTGGGCTTCGCGGGTGTCTGCTCTCCCGGCTGGCGCGCGCCGATGCGAGACGAGAGATCGACGACGTCGTCGCCCTTCTCCTTCTTCTTCTTGTCGTCCTTGTCGTCTTTCGCCATCTCTACCCTCGGAGCCGCAGCGCGTACCAAGCGATCGCGAGCGCGATGAGGAGCACGGCCACGGCCACCACGACCAGAGCGAGCCTGCGCCCGCGGTCGCTGCGCGCCCAGACGCCTCTTCCCCCGAGCGCGCGGTCGATCGCCGCGCGGAACTCCTCCGCGGTGGCGTCCTTGCGCAGCCACCCGCGGCCCGCCGCGAAGCGGGAGATGAGGCGCGTCCCATCGGCAGCGTTTCCCGAGAGCACGATCGCCGGCATCGCGAGCTCCTCCGTGCGGCCGTTCGGCACGAGCACGCCGTCCACGAGCGCGAGGTCCGCAGGCCAGCCTTCGAGCCCGGCCACGGCTTGTTCGATCGACTGCGCGCGCCGCACCTCGAAGCGGTCCTCGATGCGGAGCAGCGTTTCGAGCGCCGCGCCGATGCTGGGGTGTCCCACGACGAGCAGCACCTTCGGCCGCGTGATGCGCGAATTCTGCCTTTCCTTGGCGTCGTCGTATACGCTTTGGCGCACACGCGGGGAGTTGGGAAGAGACCAAGCGACCGGAGGGTGACCGCGTGTCGGACGAGTCTCAGCATGTGAGCGCTTCCGGCGACATCATCGGGGCGCTCGCCGATCGCGTGAGCGAGCTGACCAAGCGCGTCGCCACGCTCGAATCCGACCTGGACTCCGCCCGGAAACGGGTCGCCGTCTACGAGGAATTCGACGCGACCGTCAAGGAAGCTCTCGCCGGCGCGCTTCGCGCGGCCCATCAGATCCGCGCGCGCGCCGAGGCGGCCTCGCAGCAGATCCTCGAGCAGGCGCGCGAGGAGCGGAAGCTCCTGTTAAAGGAGATCGAGCGGCTCCGTGAGGAGCGTGACGGTCTCGTCGATGAGATCGCTTCGACCCGGCGCAGCGGTTTCTCCGCCCTGCGCGGTCCTCGCCGCGACGCCGCTGCACAGGTCCCGGAGAAGACGCACGAGGAGAGCGCGGCCGAAGCGCGCACGATGGCGGCCGAGGCGCTCAAGGGTGTTTTCACCGAGCTCCTCGACGACATCCGCAAGCAGGCTGGTGCGGCGGCCGACGCTGCACGGGACGCGAGCGCGGCTGCGGAGCAGGCACGCTCGGCGGAAGAGAAAGCTCGGGCGGCGGAAGAGCAGACCAGATCCGCACAGGAGCAGGCACGCGCCGCGCACGAGCAGGCGCAGGTCGCTCGCGAGGAAGCGCGCGCCGCACAAGCCGATGCGCAGCGCGCGGCGGAAGCGCAGCGCGCGGCCGAGACCGAACGTGCGAGCGAGGCAGCACGCGCCGCGGAGCAGGCGCAGCGCGCGACCGATGAGGTGGCACGCGTGGCAGAGGAGACCCGACGCCTTGCTGACGCCCACCGTGAAGCGCAGCTGATCGCGGAACAACAACGCGCCGCCGACGCCGAGCGTGCGGCGGAGGCCACGCGCGCCGCGCAGGAAGCCTTGCGCGCGGCGCAGGAGGCGACTCGCGCATCCGAAGCGCAACGCGTCGCGGACGCCGAGCGCGCTGCCGCGGACGCCGGCCGGGCCACGCTCGCGGCGCAAGCGGCGGAAGAGGCGCGCCGTGCGGCCGAAGATGCTCGTCGCGCCGAGGAGGCGCGCCGGTCCGAGGAGGCCCGACGTGAGGCCGAGGACGCCCGCCGTCGCGCCGAGGCTGCCGCGCGTGCGGAGGAAGCGCGACGCGTTGCCGAGGCCGAGCGGATCGCCGAGGCGACTCGGGTCGCAGAGGCCGCCGCACGGGCGGCGCAGGAAGCGGCACGCCAGGCGGAGGCCGCCCGGGCGTGGCAGGCCCCGTCCGGCATCGAGGACGAGGAGGTCTTCGGAGGGCCGGAGGCGGCCCGGATGAGCCCTGAATTGACCGTCGTAGAGCGCGAAAGGGTCCCGCAGGTGGCGGAAACGGAGCAAGTCACCCCTCCGAGGGAGGAGCCGGCGGCTCCGACCAGCAACATTGTGCTGATGCTGTCTCCCGTCCCGTCTTTCGCGCGGCTCGTGGAGATCGAGCGCCGCATTCAGTCGCTGGCGCAGGTCCGTACGCTCTACGTGCGTGACTTCAGGGGAGGCGTCGCGACGCTCGCGCTCGGACTGCGCGTTCCTATGTCCGTGGACGAGCTTTGGTCAGCGATCGCCATGCTCGAGCAGCCGCGCTTCGCCAAGTCGCGCAGCGGCGGCACTACCTTGGAGCTCCGTATCGAGGGCGAGGCGGGCGCCGGCGTCGCATAGAAAACGCGCGTGACGCTTCGCCTCGACGCCGACTTCTGGTCAGCACGCATGGCCTACCTTGCGAAGCTCGCGCGCGCCGACGCGATCGCGGTCGTCCTGCAGATGAAGGGCAATGGCTACGTGACGTACGTCGCACACAATCTCCCGACTGAGACCAAATGGAGCGATGGCCTCGCCGCCGTGATGCTGGCGAAGGCGATGACCGAGCGCGTGACCGATCAAGCCACGAGCGGGGTCACGGTCGCGCTCGCTGATGGACGGTTCGCGGACACGCTCGCGGTCTCGCCGGTGGTCTGGAAGGATCAGCTCGTCGGCGGCCTCGCGGCGATGCTCGTGGGTCGCGTGTTCTCGCCGGAAGACGTGGCCGGCCTCGGTCGGGTCGCGGAGCTCATCGGTCTCGAGCTCGCCGAAGCGAACGCGCTCTGGCGCGCGCAACGGCAGCAGCAGGACGCCGAGGCGACACTCAGGGCGTCGCGCGACCTGCAGGCGATCATTCGGCGCGAACGCGATCCCGACCAGCTGCTCGAGCGGACCACCGCGCAGCTTGCCGACGTGTTCGGCGCCGACGGTGTTTCGATCATGCTCGCGAACTCCCAAGGCGAGCTTTCGGTGCGCAGCTCGCGCGGCCTCTCCGATGTGGCGAAGTTGGATCGCAAGAAGATCGGCGAAGGCATCTCCGGACGCGTCGCGCAGACCGGTAAGCCGATCCTGCTCTCCGGTCAGGTCCAGGGCGGGTCCGATCCGACCGCGAGCGAATCGATGGTCGTGCCCCTGCGCGCGAACGGGCGGACGCTCGGCGTGGTGAGCGTGAAGCACCGCGCCGCGCAGGAGCGCTACGGGCAAGCGCACGTGGACTCGCTGACGCAGGTCGCGTCCGATATCGCCTCAGCCTTGCTAACGGCCGAGGAGTTCCAGCGCGCCGAGGAGGATCGCCGGCAGGCGCTCGTCCTGTACGAGCTCTCGCGCTTCGCGACCCTGGGCATCGATCCGCAGAGCGATCTCGAGAGCGCCGTGGCGATGCTCGCCGACAACCTGCGCCACGATGCCGTCGGCGTCTGGCAGGCGGAGGAGCATCATCTGCACCTTCGCGCATCGACCGGCTACGGCGACGTCATCCCATCCGATCTCTCGACCTCCGGCACCGACACCGTGCTTGCACAGGTGCTGCGCGAGCGGCGCACCGCGACGGCCGAATACGGCATGTCGGAGGACCGGCCGGACTGGGCTGCCCCCAGCTCGACGCGCTTCCTGCTCGCGCCGATCGGCGGCGTGCACACCGGTGTCGTCCTCGGCGTGCTCGTTCTCGGACGCGCGACCACGCCGCACACGCCGACGGAGGCGGACTTCGCGGCCACGCTCGGCGAGTACCTCTCGGGCATGCTCCAGAAGTCACAGTCGTCTGACCTCATGCAGCGGACGGCGAGCACCGAGCGGCGCCGCATCGCGCAGGAGCTCCACGACGGACTGGCGCAGGAGCTCACGGGCGTGGTCCTCGCGCTCGAGGGCTGCCAGCGGGCGCTCGACCGCGATCCCTCCGTCCTCGGCCCGCAGCTGGCAAAGGCCGCGCGCGACGCGCGCGCGACGCTCTCGGACGTCCGCCAGTACATGGCCGCGCTGCGCCAGAGCGAGGAGGCCGGCGGTCTGAACCTGCCGGTCACGGTGGCGCGACTCGTCGACGATCTCCGCCGGCAAAGCGGCCTCCACGTCGACTTCGAGGAGACGGGCGGCGAGCGGGAGCTCGAGCCCTTCGTCGAGCGCGCCGTCATCCGCATCGTCGGTGAGGGTCTGCGCAACGTCGGTCAACACGCCGGGGCGACGAACGCGAAAGTCATGCTGCGGTATGACCAGGACCAGGTCGTCGCGACCATCGAGGACGACGGCAAAGGCTTCGACTCGAACGAGATGTCGACCGCCGAAGAACGCGGGCACTACGGGATCGTCGGGATGAGGGAGCGCGCGGAGGGCGTGGGCGGGCAGCTGGTTGTGCGGAGCGAGCCCGGTCGCGGCACCATCGTCCGTGCTTCGATCCCGTACCGAGCCGCCGACAACGAGGCGACGCCCACGTGGGCCGACACCGTCGAGGACAACGAGCAGCAGGGCGCGATCGAGGACATCGAACGGGGCGATAAGGCCAGCTTCCTCGGAAGGCTGTTCGGCCGATGAGGAACGTGGGGCCCTCCGCCCCCCAGCCCCAGACCCCCCAGGCTGCGACGCGCAGAATCCGCGTGCTCATCGCGGATGATCATGCGCTCGTCCGAAGCGGCCTGCGGTCGATCCTCGAGACCGAGCCCGAGATCGAGGTGGTCGGGGAGGCCGGCGACGGGCATCAGGCGCTCGCGGTCGCGCAGGAGCTTCTTCCCGACGTCATCCTGATGGACATCAAGATGGGCGA
>Ga0209378_1000331_pt1 | contig 35224 bp, 34 predicted proteins | sample GraSoiAngelo_156_FD_186170 | JGI IMG/M metagenome (GOLD analysis project Ga0209378, IMG submission 186170) | Grasslands soil microbial communities from the Angelo Coastal Reserve, California, USA - 14_1009_13_40cm (SPAdes) (version 2) | ecosystem: Environmental > Terrestrial > Soil > Grasslands ...
GTCTCGCCGGCGCTGATCGGTGTGCCGCTCTCCACCGAAGTGCTGATCTGGACCGCGCTGGGCGGCCGCGAGGTCCTGCTCGCCGCGTTCCTCGGCGCGCTCGTCGTGCGCTCGGTCGAAAGCCTCCTCTCCGAGGCGCTGGGGTACTATTGGCTCCTCGGGCTCGGCGTGCTATTCATCGCTTCGGTCGTGATCTTCCCGCGGGGGCTGCTGGGACGCCTGCTGTCGCTGCCGCCACCCCGTCGGATGGCTGGACCGGCCGAGCCTCCCCGGTGAGCGGAGCGAACGGCGGAAGGCGGAAGGAGAGGCCGATGGGCAAGATCGTGTTCGCCGCCGCGATGTCGCACGTGCTCGATCCCGACTACTACCAGGCGGCGTGCGGCCTCACCGGTCGACGGAAGGTTGAGGCGTGCATGGCCGAGATCGAGAAGCTCGGCGAGACCTTCCTGGCGCGGCGCCCCGACGCGCTGATCGTCGTCGCCGACGACCACCTCAACGCGTTCTCCTTCAACGCGGTGCCGGCAATCTGCGTCCGGATCGGCCGCTACGTCAACCGGATGATTCAAGACGACGCGGAGGCGTTCGACAAGGTCCTCGACGGGATGCCGGAGCGCTACACGCTGCACGAGGAGCTGGCGAACCGGATCCTCGAAGACGGGCTCGGCGCCGGCTTCGACCTGGCGCTCTCGTGGGAGGCGCCGATCGACCACGCCTTTCTCAGCCCGGTCATGACCATGCACGGCGCGCGGCCCGTGACTCCGCTCGTCCCGATCTGGATCAATTGCTTCGTCGCGCCCCAGCCCACGCCCGCGCGCTGTTTCGCCTTCGGCCGGCACATCGCCCGGGTGGTCGCGACGAGCCCCTGGAACGTCGGCCTCATCGCCACCGGAGGGCTCTCCCACTTCCCAGAGCTGCGGCTGCCGCGCGTCGGCGAATCCGACGTGGTCTTCGACCAGAAGCTGCTGGGCTGGCTGGCGGAGGGTGAGCACGAACCCCTGCGCTCGCTGACGCCCGCCGAGTTGGACAAGGCGGGCGAGCACGAGTTCCTGAACTGGATGACGCTGATCGGAGCCGTCACGCCCGCGCGGGCGGACGTCCGCTACTTCGGCGAGCTCGGGCGGATCAACCTCGCCGCGGTCGAGTGGAGGGTGGCATGAGTCGATACGAGGTCAACAGTCTCCTGTACCGCCTGAAGAAGGACCGGGTGTTCCGGGCGCGCTTCAACGCCGACCCCGACGGTGCGCTCGCGGGACTCGACCTCACGGACGGCGAGCGCGCGGCGTTTCGCGCGCGGGACATGGAGCGGATCAACGCGCTCGGCGGCTACCTCCATCTCGTGATGTCGGTTCCCGGCATGGCGGCGCACGTCACGCACACCGAGCCCGAGTGACCGGAGCGCCGGGGCCGCCTCCTCGCCGTTTCGGCTCGGCCCGTCGCGCGCTACCGCTCGGGCGGGACGACGGGCAGCAGGACGTGTGCCGGCCGCCGGGGGCCGCAGTGAAGCGTGACGGTCTTCCCGAAGACCTCCGGCGGCCGGTCCCGAGGGTCGTCGTGCAGGAAGGGGCCGACGCCGGTGAAGACCGCGCCGAGCGTCCCGAGCCCCGCCCCGGGACCACCGGGATACTCGTAATCGCGCCCGCGCACGGTGAGCCCGATCCGGTAGCCCGCCGGCACCACGATGGAGGTCGGCCAGACCTCGACGTCGAGCTCGTACACCTGCCCCGGCGTGAGCGGCTGCCTCTCGTCGTGGGTGTGATACGGGCGGTAGGGCAGCGTCAGCTTGGGGTCGAGCTTCCTGTGCGAGGCGCGGAGCCAGCCCTGCGCGATCGGCGTGTGGGGATCGAGGGCCCCCTGGAAGGTGACCTCCCTCAGATCCGGTGTGAACACGCGGATCACCAGGAAGATGTCGGCGTCCGTGGTCTCGGAGGCGACCCAGAGCTTGGCCGCGAGGGGCCCGGTGATCTCCGTCTCGACGTCGAGCGGCGGCGTCAGCAACGTGACCCCGTTGCCGAAGCCCGCGTAGCTCACGCTCGCGTCGCCGGCGACCGGCTCCGTGACGAGGCTCCCCTCGGCCGGGCTCAGGTAGAGCTTCGTCCAGCGCGTGCGGCCGAGCGGCCACTCGCGCTCTGGCCGCTCGACAAAGCGCTCTCCCGGATGGCGCACCTGGAGCACGACCGGCGGCTGCCGCGTCCATCCGGTGTCCTCGCCCTTGAGGAAGTGGCCAAAGAACCGCTTCTGCAGGCGGACCCCATAGTCCGTGTAGAAGTGCGTCCAGTGCTCGATGCCGTGCACCTCGAGCCACTTCTCGGGCGAGGCCGCGCGCACGAACCCTTCGAAGTTGCCGCGGGGGTGGAGGCCCTGCCCTCCCCAGTTCGCTGACGACAACAGGGGGACCGTGACCTTCGACCAGTCGGGCAGGCGCGAGCGCCAGTAATCGGCGCTCGCGAGCGGGTGCGTCCAGCAGTCCTCGTAGAAGTCGCGGCGATTGGCGCCGAGCTCCTCCTCGCTGAGCGTCACGGGTCCGGACACCCAGTCGCCGGTCATCCGGCTCCGGTAGCCCCGCGTCCCGCGGCCGTGCTGCACGCGGATGACCTGCGAGGGAAACCACGCCCTTCCGAAGGTGCAGAGGATGCCGCCGTGGTGGCTCAGGTCGCGGTAGTAGTCGGCGGCGCCCTCCCAGACGCAGATCGCGGCGAGATGCGGCGGCTCCTGGGCCGCCACCTGCCACTGGTTCATCGCATAGTAGGAGATGCCCGAGAGGCCGACCTTGCCGTTGCTCCAGGGCTGCCCGGCCGCCCACTCGATGCAGTCGTAGAGGTCTTTCGTCTCGCGGGCCGACCAGAGGTCGAGGACGCCGGGGGAGCGGCCGGCGCCACGGGAGTCCACGCGCACGCAGGCGTAGCCATCCGGCACCCACTTCTCGGGGTCGACCACCTCCCAGTTCGCGTACTTGTTGGTGGAGGCCGCCGCGACGTCGGGGTGCTGCGCGACCATCCGGCGCCACTGATCGGTGTACAAGTCCTCGAAGTGCAGCCACTTGCCGTACGGGCCGTAGGTCAGGATGACCGGACGCTTGCCGTCCGGGACCGGCCGGTAGACGTCGGCGCGCAGGACGAGGCCATCGTCCACGGGGATGGGAACGTCCCAGTCGATACGCATCCCGTCGCGCACCTCGCTCGTCGGATCGCCCATGTCCGCTCCTTCGCCGGGTCCGGCGCTCGGCCCTGCCGGCCCGAGCGCCTCGCCCCCCCGCGGTCCTGCCCCCCGGGCGGTCGGCCGGCGGGCGCGATTGTGCCACACGCGTCGAGCTTGGTGGAATCGGGGGTGTCGTCCGAGAATAGCTAGAGAACGCGTCGGACGAACCGCGGTTCGAGCGCCGGCTGTGCCGGCGCACCGGTTCGCGGGTCAGGCCGCCGCGGATGACCGGTGGGGGGTGTCGGGGGGGAGCGGCGCCGCTCCCCCCGACGTTGAAGAGATGGGCCGGACGAAGAGCCACAAGAAGAACATCGCCTGCCTGGAATCGCTCTGGGACGGCAACATCGAGAGCCGCCTGAGCGTCGTCCCCCTCCTCGAGCTCGCGTCGAGGGTCGACGAGATCCGGTTCAGCTACCTGACCTGCAATACCGAAGACGAGCTCGAGCACAACCTCGACAAGCTCAAGAACAAGCGCGGCTACGGCATCCTCTACCTCGCATGCCACGGAAAGCCCGGGGAGCTGGTCCTCGACGAATCATCGGTCGACATCGAGAAGCTCGCCGGCTTCATGGGCGACGGGTTCACGAACTGGGTGATCCACTTCGGGAGTTGCTCGACGATCAAGATCGAGCACGCCAGGCTCTCACGATTCATCGCCGCGACCCAGGTGTCGATGATCCTCGGCTACCGGCAGGACGTCGCCTGGATCGACAGCGCCGCGATCGACCTTCTGCTCTTCGATGGGCTCCAGGACTACAAGGACATGCGCCGGTTCTGGGGCCACTTCAAGCACCGCTACCCGGACCTGATCTCGATCACCGGTCTACGGGCGGTGCTCCGCTAGCCGGGCAGAGCCTCCGCGACCTGTCCGCGATCTCAGCTCCCCACGCGAGCCGCGCGACCGGTTTCGATCGACTCGACGATCGCCTCCAGCACGGCGACGTTGGCCGTCGCCACCTCGCCGCCCACCTCCGGCTGCCCCCTCTCCCGCACGCAGCGCGCGAATTCCGCGAGCTCTTCGACGACCGCGTCCACGGGCGTGAGCGACACCTCGGTCCGCTCCGACGCGCCCCGGCGGGCGAGGAAGAGACGCGCGCCATCCGCCTCGCTCCACGCCTGCGCCTCGGTGCCGTAGAGCGCGATGACCGCGGTCCGGTTCGCGTGAACCCACGAGGTGCCGAGGTAGCCGAGGCCGCCCGACGCGAACTCGAAGAGGATCGAGGTCGCGTCGTCGATCTGGACGTCGGTGAGGGCCACGCGGCGCGAAAGGGCCATCACGCGGACGATCGGGCCCAGAAGGTATTGGAACGTGTCCACATGGTGAATCCCCAGGTTGGTCATGGCGCCACCAGGCGTCTCCGCGCTATCGGTGCGCCACATGCCCGGCTTGAGGTTGAAGCCGATGTCCGCCGAGAAGTTGCCCTCGATCTGGGCGACCCGACCCAGGGCCCCCTCGTCGACGAGCCGCTTGAGGGCCCGGCTCGCCGCCTGCCTGCGCCGCTGGTGACCGACGGCGAGGACGACCCCCGCCCGTCGGCACGCCTCCGTCGCGCGTCGCCCGTCCGCGGTCGTCAGGCTGAACGGCTTGTCCACGAACACGTCTTTACCGTGTCGGGCCGCGGCCACGACCTGCTCGGCGTGCAGCGAGTGGGGCGTCGTGATCAGCACGCCCTCCACCGCGGGGTCGGCCAGGACCGCCTCGTAGCTCGCGAGGTCGCGGCAGCCGTAGGTCTTCGCGAAGGTGGCGCGGTTCTCCGGAGAGCGGCCGGTGCAGGCGGCGATCCCGAGACCGGTCCCCCGCCCTGCCGCGTCGGCGAGCACGCGGCCCCACCACCCCACGCCCACCACGGCCACGCGCACCGGGGTCATACGGCCTCGCAGCGCGACCTTACTCGAGCGTCGGAGCCGGCGCAAGTCGGGTCGGCCTTGACTCCGGCCCCGAGGCGAACTAGCGTTCAGGCGACGCGCACGTCGCGCTGACCAGGAGGTGCCCCGTGAGCGGCAACGGTCATTCGAGCCCGGCCGAGCTCCGCGCCCGTCTGAGCCATCCCATCATCGACGCCGACGGCCACTGGCTCGAGTACGGGCCCGTCGTCACCGAGCAGCTCCGGCGCATCGGCGGCGACCGCGCCGCCGAGGGCTTCCGGTCGATCGGCAAGCAGGTGCGCGCGGCGCTCTCGACCTCGGTCGCCGAGCGGAGACGGCGCCGACTCCAGCAGGAGGCGTTCTGGTCGTCGCCCGAGAAGAACACGCGCGACCGGGCGACGGGCCTGCTGCCGCGGCTCCTCTACGAGCGCCTGGACGAGCTCGGCCTGGACTTCGCGGTGCTCTATCCCACCGCCGGCCTCCGCGTCCCGCGTATCGCCGATGACGAGACGCGCCGGGCCACCTGTCGCGCGTTCAACGTCCTCACCGCCGACGCCTTCCATGACTTCGCCGACCGGATCACGCCCGCCGCCTGCATCCCCGTGCACACGCCCGAGGAAGCCATCGCGGAGCTCGAGCACTGCACGCGTCAGCTCGGCTTCAAGGTCGCGATGTTCGGCAGCCTGGTCGCGCGCCCGGTGGACGCGATCGCCATCGCCGACGCCGAGGCCGCCCGCTTCGTCGCGTGGTACGACACGCTCGGCCTCGACAGCGAGTACGATTACGACCCGCTCTGGGCGAGGTGCGCGGAGCTCGGCGTCGCGCCGACCTTCCACACGGGCGCGCGCCGGCAGGGGCTCCGCCTGTCACCGACGAACTTCACCTACAACCACATCGGCCACTTCGCCGCCGCCGGCCACGCGGTCTGTAAGGCGCTGTTCCTCGGCGGGGTGACGCGACGCTTCCCCGCCCTACGGTTCGCCTTCCTCGAGGGCGGCGTGGGCTGGGGCTGCATGCTGTACGCCGATCTCATCGGCCACTGGGAGAAGCGCAACCGCCGGGCGCTCGAGCACACCGATCCCCGCTCGCTCGATCGCGACGTGCTCATGGGGCTCGTGAGGACGTACGGGAACGAGGAGGTTGCGGCGGCGCTTCGCCAGCGGGACGGCTGGCCCGACCCCGAGGCCGTCCACGCGACCGGCGGCCTCGACGACCTCGACGACTACGCCGCGTGCCGGATCGAGCGCCGGGAGGACCTGCGCGACCTCTTCGTGCCGCGCTTCTACTTCGGCTGCGAGGCTGACGACCCGATCAACGCCTGGGCGTTCGACCGCCGCGTCAATCCGTGCGGCGCACGGCTCAACGCGCTCTTCGGCTCTGACATCGGCCACTTCGACGTGCCCGACATGACGGACGTCCTCCCCGAGGCCTACGAGCTCGTCGAGCACGGGCTCGTCACGCTCGAGGACTTCCGCGACTTCACCTTCGCCAACGCCGTGCGGCTGTGGGGCACGGGCAATCCCGGGTTCTTCCGTGGCACGGTCGTCGAGAAGGCGGCCGCGGCGGTGCTCGCTCAGGCGCCGGCCGTCTCCGGCGCGAGGCCGACGACCTCGTAGGCGACGACCGGGCGGTGGAACCCCTTGAGCTGAAGCGGACCGACCTCTCTGGCCCGCACCAGGTCGGCCACTGCGGCGTAGACTCGCTGACTGACGAGGATCTGATTGGGGGACGCCTCGGTGCACAGGCGCGCGGCGAGGTTGGTCACGCTCCCGATGGCGGCGTAGTCCGACCGTCCCTCGAAGCCGATCGCGCCGATCGTCGCATATCCCTTCGCGATCCCGACGCTGAAGTCGAGCTCGTGGCCCTGCCGACGCCATTCGGCGCTGAGCGCCCGCACCCGGGCGCGCATCGCCTCCGCCATGCGCACCGAGCGCTCGTCCGGGTTCGAGACGGGCACCGGGTCGTTGAAGAAGACCATCATGCCATCGCCGGCGAAGCGCTCGAGCGTGCCCTCGTGCTCCAGGACGAGGCGCCCCATCTCGGCATGGTAGGCGCGGAGCACGTCCGAGACCTCTTCGGGCTCGGCCGTCTCCGCAAAGGCGGTGAAGCCCCGCAGATCGAGGAAGACGACGCTAATCTCGCGTCGGTGCGGTCGAAGCGGATCCGCGGCGCCACCGGCGAGGATGGCGTCCGCCAGCTGTGGTGAGAAGAAGCGCTTCAGCCGGCTCACCCGCGCCAGCTCGGTCACCTGCTCGGCCACCCGCCGCTCGAGCGTCGCATTCCAGCGGGCGATCTCCTCGGCCTGAGCCGCGACCGTGTCGTGGAGGGCCTTGATCCGGAGCATCGAGCGGACCCGGGCGCAGAGGGCGGCGTGGTCCACCGGCTTGGTGAGGTACTCGTCGGCACCGGCCTCGAGCCCCGTGACGACGTCCTTCGCGTCGGTCATCACGGTCACGAGGATGATCGGCGTGAAGGGAAGATCCCGCATCGCCTTCAACCGCCGGCACACCTCGATGCCGTCGAGCTTCGGCATCATGACATCGAGGAGGATCAGGTCGGGCCCCGTCGCGCGCGCGACTGTGAGGGCCTCCTCACCGTCACCGGCGGTGACGACGTCGTAGCCCTCGCCCGCGAGGCGCGCGCGAACGACCCGGACGTTGCTCGGGTTGTCGTCGACGACCAGGACGCGCGGCGGAGTCCTCACCCAGATGCCTAGCGGGTGACGGTGATCTTTTTGGAGCTCTCCCAGGCGGCCGAGTGCGTGGGCTCGGCCAGCGCGCGCAGCGTGCCGCCCTCGTCGAGCGCGATGGTGAAGGTGGCCTTCGGGTAGGAGAACACCGGGTGCAGGTAGACGCGCGCGATCTCCGTGCCGTCCTTGTAGAGCGCGATGTATCGGACGAAGTGCTCTTGCAGCGAGGGGTGCACGGAGCCCGCGCCCACCGTCACCGTGACGTCGAACCACTGTCCTCGCTTCACAGAGTCCGGCGCCTCGATCTTGGGCGTGTGCTTCTCGTCGTACGATCTGCGCACCTCACGGTACTCCGGCGTGAACTGATCGGCCTGCACCTGCGCGCCCACCCGGGTGGTGCCAGCCGTGAGGGTGAGGACGGCCAGGACGGCCACGACGCCCGATGTGCTCCCGTGTCTCATCGCGTATCCCTCCGCCGTCAGTTCTCCGGAAGAAGCTTGCGGATCAGCGCCAGCAAGTCGCGCGGGCTGTACGGCTTGGCCAGGTAGGCCGAGGCGCCCGCGTCCATAGCGCGCTGGCCGTCACCGCTCAGCGCAAACGACGTCACCACCACGAGCGGAATGTGCGCCGTGCGCGGATCGGCGCGTAGCCGGCGCGTCGCGTCGAGCCCCGACAGCTTCGGGAGCTGGACGTCCATGAGGATGAGATCGGGCAGCTCGCGCTGCGCCATGGCGACCCCCTCCTCGCCGTCCATCGCCTCCAGGAGCCGGTACGACGTCCGGCTCAGCAGCTGCCTCACGATCTTCCGGTTGTACTCGTTGTCCTCGACGTAGAGCACCCTCCGGTCGCTCATGCGCGCCCTCCGTCCGCGTGCAGGGGCACCGTGAAGAAGAAGGTCGACCCCTTGCCGAGCTCACTCTCGACCCAGATCCGCCCGCCGTGCATCTCGACGAGCCGCTTCGTGATGCTGAGCCCGAGTCCGGTCCCGCCGTATTCGCGGGTGATCGCGGCGTCGACCTGGCGGAACTCGGCGAAGACGTTTTCCACCTCGTCCTTGGGGATCCCGATCCCGGTATCGGCCACGCGGTACACCAGCCACTCGCCGTCGAGCCGCACGTCCATGTCCACCCGGCCGCGGCGGGTGAACTTGAGCGCGTTGCCGGCGAGGTTCATCAGGCACTGGGTGATTCGCGTGCCGTCGCCCTGGGCCAGCGGGATGTCGGGCGACACGGTCGCGGTAAACGCCAGCCCCTTCTCGCGGGCGAGCGAGCGCAGAGAGGCGTGGACGACGACGACGATCTCCTGGACCGAGTACTCGCCGCCGGCGAGCTCGAGTCGCCCCGCCTCGATCTTCGACAGGTCGAGCACGTCGTTGATGAGACGCAGCAGGTGGCGGCCATTCGTCTGGATATCGGTGAGCGGCTCGCGAAGGGCGATCGCCACCTCGCCGTACAGCTCGTCGAGTATGAGCTCGGTGAACCCGAGGATCGCGTTGAGGGGCGTGCGCAGCTCGTGGCTCATGTTCGCGAGGAATTCCGACTTGGCTCGACTCGCCTGCGACAGGCGATCGTTGAGGCCGCGGAGCGCCTCGGCCGCCACCCGCTGCTCGTCGTCGAGTCGGCGTAGCTCACGGCTCATCCAGTTCATATGCTCGGCGAGCGCGCCGAAGTCGTCGCGGTTCGGCACGACAATCGTCCCCCCGAACCGTCCCTCGGCCACCTCGCTCAGGAAGCCGTGCGCCGCCCGCACCGGCAAGATGAACGACCATGAGATCACGAAGCCACCGAGCAGCGCCAACACGATCGAGACGGCGGCGAAGCCGGCCATCAGCCGCAGCGAGTGACGGTTGGCGGCCTCGATGCCGGCCCGGAGGCTGGCCATGCGCGTCTCCTCGGCGGCGACGAGCTGGCCCACGAGCCCGTCGATCCTCCGGTAGATCGGCTCCTCGCGTGTCCGGAGGGCCGTCAGCGCGTCCGCCATACGCCCGTCGCGGACGGCGTTGGCGATGTCGGCGACGACCGCCATCGCGTCGTCCTGCGCCACCCGGATGTCCTGGATGAGCGCGCGCTCCTCGGCGGGCGCCGCCGTCTCGAGGCGGGCGAGCGTGTCGTTGAAGCGGTTGTTCTCGCGCAGGATTCGACCCACGGTGTCGTCGTCTCGGGCGAGGAGGGCCATGGCCGTGAAGTGCATCTGCATCGCGAGCGCGTGCTCGATCTGCCGCGACCACCCCACGCGCTCGTGGGCCTGATCGAGGAGACGTGTCTGGCGCGCGGCGCTGGCGACGGTCTGGAGGCTCACGACGCCCATCGCGATGAAGAGGAGGGTGATGAGGAGGAAGGCCGCGAGGAGCTTGACGTGGACAGACGCGCGCACCCGCGCCACGGCCCTCACGAGCGCGCCGATCGGCGAGGCAAGCAGCGCCGTCACCAGCGGCGGTATTCGCTCGAGGGCCGACGCGCGGTCCATGGCGACCCTCCCGCGAGGCTAGCGGGCGGTCATCTCCAGCGTGACGAGGGTCGGGTCCTGGTCGCCGACGGTGATCTCGCGCGACATCGTGCCGAGCCTCTCCTGCCAGACCCGCACCGTATAGCGCCCGGGCGGAAGCCCCTTCAGGGCGAACTGCCCGTCGGCGTCCGTGACCGCATAGAAGGGATGATCGGCCACCACGACCCAGCCGCGCATCCAGGAATGGAGATCGCAGCTCACCCGCACGATCTCGGGATGCGGGAACGTGATCGCGATCGTCCGTCCCTTGGGCTGCGTGCGATTGAAGGGCGGGTTCGCGCTCGGGGTGCTGTGGAGGTTGTGGAGAAGGCGGTCACTGTTCAGGAAGTCGATCCGTCCCCCCGCCGCCACGACGACGACGCGCGGAGTGAACATACACTCCCGCTGGTCCACGGCGGTGGCGGGTGGTGGCGCCTCGGCCGTCGGCCCCGGCGGCGGGTTCTCGAGCCAGACGACGGCGTTACGGATCCCACGCTGCGGCGACAGGATGAGGTCCTCGGCATTCTTCTCCTTGCCGCACACGTACTGGTCGATCGTCACCGCGAGTTTTGCGGGCTCGGGCGCCGTCCCCTTCAGGACGACGGTGCCCTTGATGGTCACGCCCGACGCCGCGCGCGAGGTCGCGAGGCCGGTGGCGAGCATCACGACGGCCGCGCCGAGCAAGCCGGCTCGAAGGAATGTCATAGGCGCCGACCTTACCCGCGGGCACCGCAGCACGCAAGCCGAAAAGAATTTCACTCCCCGACCCGATATCGAGACGATGGCGCGGTGCGACGTAGAGCCCGGCTCGGCGAGCTGTTCCGGAATCTGCGGGCACGATCGAACCACTCGGCGGTCACGAACCGTCCAGCCCGCTCGATTCCGTCGCGCGAGACGAATGACCGGCGGCCGCGTTATCGACCACTTGCGGTGCCCCCTCGACCTGGCGCAGCGCTTGCTCGTCAGAGACCTGGAATAACCTCTTTCCGATAAGGGCAAACCAGTCGTGAGGCTGGGACGCAAAGCCACGGGTCAGGCCGGGGATGGCTGACAGCCGGGCTGCCGAAGAAGGAGAGGCAGGGCGTAGTCCCTTCCTCCGGGGAGAGGTAACTCTCACGAAGGAAGAGGACTCTTATGAACGCTCACCCCACATCTCTCCGAGAGCCCATCACCAGGCGCAGGAGCCAGCGAGGCTTCACGCTCATCGAGCTGATGATCGTCGTCGCGATCATCGGCATCCTGGCGGCCATCGCCATCCCGCTCTACGCCAACGTTCAGGCGCGGGCGCGCGTGGCCAAGGGTCAGGCCGACGGGCGCGCGCTCACGTCGGCCGTCTCGATCTACGCGGCACACATGGGCTTCGTCCCGACCGCGCTGGCTCAGTTGACCGGCGTCGTGACCAACGCCCAGGGCCAGACGGCCGGACCGTTCATGGCGTCGCTGCCGACGACCCCGTCGGGCTGGACCCCCAGCACCGGGTACGTTTACGCGTACAGCACCGCGGCCGGCACCTTCCAGCTCTCGGCCACTGGTGACGGCGCGACGGTCTCTTTCCCGTAACGTCGCCACGCAGCGGTTTCTCGACACGCGGGGGAGGGGCGTCCCTCCCCCGCGTCGTTTGGTGGCTCTCTCCCGACGCGGTTTCACGCAAGCGTGCCTACCTTCGCGAGGATCGCCGTCAGATCGCCCGCGCCGCCCGGGTGCCGTCGAGGATCGCTTGATGGATGCCCCGCGGCGCGACGCAGTCGCCCGCTGCGCAGAGCTCGGCGACGTGGCCCTTGAGCGCCCGGTAGAGGCCATCCGTCGAGCGGCTCCCCATCGCCAGCACGACCGTATCGACGGATTCGATGCGGCGCTCCGCACCCGAATAGACGTTCGCGACGACCACCGTCGAGCCCTCGACGGCGCGGAGCTCCGTGCACGGGGTGAGGACAATGCCCTTGGTGTGCAGGCGCGTGTAGAGCGGGGCGATGGAGGTGACTCCGACGTCCTGGCCGACATAGAAGAGCGGTGAGATCACCTCGACGCGCTTGCCCTGGTCGAGCAGGAGCTCGGCGGTCGAGAGCGCTTCCTGCGTGTGCACGTCGTCGACCACGACCACGTTCGCTCCCACGGTCGCCACGCCCCCGAGGACAGCGCGATCCGTCACGACGTGCTTGCCGTCGCTCCCCGGGACCGACGGAATGTAGGGATGCGATCCGGTCGCGACGATGACGGCCTCCGGGCGCTCCGCCAGCACCGCGGACGGCGTCGCCTCCACCCCGAGCCGGACCTCCACATCGAGCTTGCGGATCTGGGCGGCGAGAAAGCGGACGATGCCCGCGTACTCGGCGCGGGCGGGCGCGCGGGCGGCGAGCAGCACCTGCCCGCCCAGCTCCGCGGCCATCTCGAACAGCACGACGCGATGGCCTCGGAGCGCCGCCATCCGGGCCGCCTCCAGCCCCGCCACGCCGCCACCGACGACCACGACCTTCTTTGGGGTCGTCGCCGGTCGGACGTCACCGAGCTCGGCCTCGCGGCCGGCGGCGGGGTTCTGGACGCACGTGACCGGCTTGCCCTGGTAGATCCGGTCGATGCACCCTTCGTTCGCCCCCACGCACGTTCGGATGTCGTCGGGCCGGCCCGCGCGCGCCTTCCGCGGGAGGTCGGGGTCGGCGATCAACGCCCGCGTCATGCCGACCACGTCGACGTGCCCGGCCGCGACGATCTGGTCGGCGTGGATCGGATCGACGATCCGGCTCGCGTGGAGAATCGGCATTCCGGGGGCGGCGCCTTTGATGGTGGCCGCCAGTGGCACGTAGACGCCAGTCGTGAAGCTCATGTTCGGCACCGCGGCAGCCTGGAGGGCGTAGGTGTGGGCGCCGCCGCCGATGACCGACAGGAAGTCGACCAGCCCGGACGCCGCGAGGCGCCGGGCAATCGCCGTCATGTCGTGCGCGGTGAGGCCCCCCTGGGTGAACTCGTCCCCGGAGATGCGGGCGCCCACGACGAAGTCGCGACCCACCCGGCGCCGGATCTCCGTCAGGACCTCGACGGCGAAGCGCATCCGGTTCTCGAGGCTCCCGCCGTACTCGTCGAGCCGCTCGTTGAAGAGGGGCGACCAGAACTGATCGATCAGGTGATTGTGCGCCATCGAGAGCTCGATCCCGTCGAGGCCGCCGTCCCGGCAGCGGCGCGCGGCCTCGCCGAAGGCGCGCACGAGCTCGGCGATCTGCTCCCCCTCCAGCTCGTGCGGAACCTCGCGATGAACCCGTTCCGGGATCTGCGACGGCGCGAGGAGGACGTTCGCACCCTCCGGATCGGACTGGGCCCGGCGCCCGAGATGGGTGAGCTGGGTGAAGACGAGACAGCCGTGGCGATGCACGGCTTCGGCGATGGCCCGGTACCCAGGAATCACGGAGTCGTCGTGGTTCGCGATCTGCTTCCACGCGGCGGCCGGCGACGACGGGTGGACGCTCGAGGAACCGCCGAAGATCGTGAGCGCACAGCCGCCGCGCGCCTTCGCCTCGTGGTACTGCGCGAGCCGCTCGGTGGGCCGGCCGCCCTCTGCCATGGCCTCGGCGTGGCCCGAGGAGTAGATCCGATTCTTCAGCGTGAGGCGGCCGACCTGGATCGGCGTGAACAGTGAACGGAACTCGTAGGCCATCGTGTCTCCTCCCGTGAGCACCGGACCAGCCGGTACTTCCGCGAGTTCGTGCGCGTGGTGATTTCCAGGCCGCGGCGGGGTGGGGCTCTCCTGCTCGCGCCGCGGGCACTGCACCCGAGCGTCCTCCTCTGGCGGCCGAGTTGGGGGAAGCCTAACGCGGCGCGAGAAAGGCCGTCAAGAAGATCCGGGTGGCGGCTGGTGAGTTCCGAGAGATTCGACGCGACGAGGACACGCCGACGCTAGGCTACGAGCACCGCGGGAGGCGATCGAAGGCCTCGTCGCCGAACATCAAGCCGCGCGGGTTCGCGTTGACGACGTGCACGGCCTTTGCGCCAGCACGATCGAGCCGCTGCAGGATACCTTTCACGTACTGGCGCGTCTCCGGATATGGCGGGACCCCTCGATACTGGATCACCGCTCCCTCGCCGGCGTTATACGCGGCCAGGGCGAGCGGCACGTTGTTCTTGAACCGGTCCATCATGGCGCGAAGATGTCGGACGCCGCCCTCGATGTTCTCTCGTGGATTGAAGGGCGCGCGCACGCCGAGGGTGGCCGCCGTCGGCGGCATGAGCTGCATCAGTCCTCGGGCCCCTCGGCAGGAGACGGCGCGCGGGTTGAACTCCGACTCGGCCTCGATGACCGCCGCAATCAGGTCCTCCGAAAGACCGTATCGGGCGGCCAGTTCCCTGATGTCGGACTCGACCCTGATGTGGAAGTCGGTCCTGATGTAAAAGGCGATTCGCGTGCTGCTCTGTGTGCTCTCGGATATGTCGGTCACGTTCTCTGATATATCGGTCACGCGCCCGGACACGCCGGTCACCCGCGACGCGATGTACCCCGGGATCAGCGTCAGGAGAAGGATCCCGAGGCCCAGCAGAGGCTGACGAGCGTTTCCTGCCGACATCATCGTGCCGACCCTCGACGAGGCTCACGGACATCCTGCGGCACAATCGCAACGCCCATCACGCGCAGTGACCCGACGCGCCGGACCTGGAGCAGTCGCGCCGCGTAGAGCAGAAGGGCGACCGCACCGAATGGCACGACGAGCAGCGTAAGCGCCATCAGCACCACCTTGCCGTTCCTTCGAGACATCTTGTTCCCTCCATCGAGCCTCGTCCGCCGGCGACCGTATCGGGTCGACCTCGTCGGTGTGAGGCTTGACTAGGGAACAGGGCAACGATCGGGCCAAGATACCGGAAGAGGCAAGTGACTGATTTCACGGCGCTTGTCAGCCGGATGGCTGCGGGCGCAGCTGATCAAAAAGTTACCTGGGGGGTCGATTTCTCTCCGGCGCCCTGGTCGAGGAGGATTCTGCATGTTCCTCTATCCCCGCGCGCACGCCGCTCATGATGCCCTCAGTCTGCGAACAGGCCTAGCGCTGGCCACGCTCCCGGGATGACGCAGGGCCCGGTCCCGCGTGTTGACCTCCCGCCGATCCCGGTTCCTGGCGAGGTCCCGCTTCAGCCCGACCAGGAAAGAGCCGGTTCGCGGGCTCACCCGGGAGGGGGCGCATCGAGGGTCGCGGCGCCTCCGAGCGCCCGGCCGCGGGCGCCGACGCATTGCCGTCGCTCCGCGGCTGGGCCACCGATGATGCGGGCCCACGCTGCTCCACGGGCGGCGTTGGTTGAGGCCGTTCTACACGCTCACGCTGGGCTGGCGGCTGGGCCTCGGGACGCCCCGCGCTCCCGCGCACGGCCGCGGTGGCCTCAGGACGTTGCGTCGTCTCGAGGCGAGGCGGCAGCGGCCGGCGTGGACGCTCCACCTGACTGCTACCAAATGGCGGCCGCGACAGGACGGGCGTCGTCCGGGCCGGGTTGGGCGCCGATACGATCCGTGGCGCCGAGGTGCTGACGACCGGCGCAGTTCGCTGGACCTCTCGACGCTGCTCGAGCGGCCGACCGGCCAGTGGCCGCGTGGCCACGACGGGGCGGGCCGCCATGGCTTCGGGCGGGCGCGCCGCGTGGGCGCTCGCGGCGACGAAGCTCGAGGCGGAGGGCGCCACACGCAGCGGCCCGCGCACGGGCTCCAACCGGTGCACGTCCACCTGATTGATCCGCGCCTCCTGAATGGGACGCGCCCCGAAGTGTTCCTGCCGGACGGCGACCACCGCGTTCTGGACAGTCACGTTCCTGTAGACGGTGATGTTGTTCACGTTGACGACCGTCGTTCGGTTGATGACGACGTTGTTCACGACGCGCGGGCCGCCCCAGCCGCCCCACCACGGTCTCCCGATGAAACCGGCTCGTCCCCACCAGGGCACCACAGGCTCTCCCCAACCGAGTGCTACCCAGCTGACCACCGGGGCGCCGACGGTCGCTCGGATCCCGGGGGCGCCGAAGAACCCCACGAGAGCCGGCGCGTACGCAGGCCGAACCACCACAGGTCCCGGCGCCCACGCCCAAAAGCCGTCGACGAAAACCCAGCGGCCGTAGTGATAGGGCGCCCAGCCCCAGGGCGCGACGTCGACCCACGTCCAGCCGTAGTACGGATCCCAGATCCACCGGCCGGTGCTGTACGGCACCCATCCGGCCGGGATCGTTTCTGGTACCCAGACAGGCCCATAGGCTTGCACGACGCGCCAGCTGCCGTGCTGATCGAGGTCGTCGACGCCGTACACGTCCGAGGGCACGTAGCGGGCGCTCACGGCCTCGAGAAGGTGATCGGTCCGTGCATAGTTCCACTGATCCCACGTGTCGAGTTCGGGGGCCACGTAGCTCTGCACGGTCGGCGTCGGTGTGCCTTGGAGCACTACCTCTTCGGTCGGTGCGATGGCGACCGCTTGGCCAACAGCGGACGTCATGGTGGCCTGCCCGGCCCGCCTGGTGATGAAGGACGTCCGCTCCTGCGTCACGTCTGCGCGGTAGTACCCAGGGTGATCGATCGTGAAGGCGGCGTGGGGCGTGTCCAGTTCCACAGTGCGACCCGGATCCAGGCTACGCAGATCGAGAGAGACGTGCCCGTTCGTGACCCTGAATTGCAGAAAATCGGGCTCCTGGTTCGCGAGCCCAAGCTGCGTGTCGCCCCAGGCCCGCACGAAGGCCCGCGTGCCCACCTGCATCTCGAGGTCGCCCTGGGTGCTCGTGTAGAGCTCGTCGCCGGGCGCCAGGGGGGTGTTGGCTTGGGCGGGTGACCAGTCCTGTGCGCCCGGTCGAAGGAGTGACACCTCGCCGTTGATGTAGCTCAAACGCGGAGGAGTGCGCCCGATTGCCTGGGCCTGGCCTTCGCTCGGGGAAGTCGCGGCACGCGCGCGCGGCGCGGTGCCGAGGAGGAGCACGAGGGCCAGCAGCGTTGCCATCAGCGGTCTCGCATGGGTCATCATGTCGGTGATGCCTCCATTCGCTGCCCGAGGACTCATCTCGTCAGACGAGCGCTGGCCCGGTGAAATTCTCCCTGGTGCTCGTAAACGGGCTCGGGGCGAGCAGCGTCTGAAACTCGGCACAGCCCTAGGGTGTTCCCATCATCGCGGCGTGCCCCACACGGGCGCGGTGACATCGAACACGGAGCCCACGCTTCGTCCGCCTGCCGGAGGGTCTCCTGAGGGGGAGCGTCACGTGCCGAAAACGAAGGTCGCGATCACCCTCGATGCTCAGCTACTTGATCGCGTCGATGAACTCGTTGCCCGGCGAGAGTTCCGTAACAGGAGTCAGGCGATTGAGACCGCACTCGCCGAGAAGCTGGCGCGGGCGCGGCGCACGCGCTTGGCGCGGGAGTGCGCAAAGCTCGACCCCGAGGACGAGAAGGCCCTGGCTGAGGTAGGTCTGGCGGGAAGCTCGGACTCTTGGCCCGAATACTGAGGGGAGAGATCCGTTGGGCCGACCTCAATCCGGTCCGGGGCCGGGAACAGGCCGGGCTCCGGCCGGTCCTGGTCCTGAGCCACGATGTGTTCAATGAGCGCTCAGGCACGGTCATTGCCGTCGCCCTGACCAGTCAAGAACCCCGCGCTAGTTTCCCGCTCACGCTCGAGAGTAACGCCCCGCGCTTGCCGAAGCGATCCTGGGTCAGGATCAGACAAGTCCGGACGCTCTCCGTGGACCGAATTGGGCGGCGGCTGGCGCGCGCCTCCGAAGAGGAGGTCGATCGTGTCGTTGAGGGCCTTAACGAGATAATTGGCTGAGATTCATTCTTTGTGCCGATCGACGACGTCTGGCGGGTGTGGATCGACCTCTACTCCGAGGCGACGCAACTGCCGCCGTTTCGGACGCTCAGAGAAATTCAGAGACAGATTCTGCCGCGCGTGTTGCGACAGTTTGACGTTGGCGCCGATGCGGCCCCTTACGTTGATCTTTTCTTTCGCGTGACGACGACGGTGGAGCTCTACCCGGAAACGCTCAAGGTGTTGAACGCGCTCGGGCACGTGCGCTCCGCCATCGTTTCCAATGCCGATCATGAGCACCTCGCTGCCTGGAACGTCACATTGCCCGTTGAGTTCATCCTCATCTCCGAAGCCGTGCGAGCCTACAAACCGAATCGGCTTGTGTTCCAGAAAGCACTGGAGCGCCTGGGGCTTCAACCGCATGACGTTCTGCACGTCGGCGACAGCGACGTGGACGATGTCAAGGGCGCAAAGGCGGCAGGTTTGCGAGTCGCGTGGGTCAACCGCGATGGTCGGTCACGCCACTCCGATGTGCCAGAGCCTGATTTTGAAATTCCTGACCTGACGGGGTTGCTGACGCTCCTGTAGCCGCAATCAACTCCCCTTCGACGTTTCGCCGGACCAGACCCAGGGCACTGGAAACCGGCCTCAGTCCTGAGTCGCTGCGTAGCAGCCCTTCCAGGGTCAGGCTTGGCGCGGTAGGATGTTCGGGCCATGGAGGCCGAATCGACCGCGAGAATCCCGCGAGCCGATGTCGAGCGTTACCATGCCGCTGCGGTCGAGATGGCGGACGAGGCACGCCGGATCGTCGAGCCCGCGATCGAGCGCGGCTTCGAGGTCGAGACGAAGCCCGACGCGTCGCTGGTCACGGACATCGACCACGCGGTCGAGCGTCGTTTCCGCGAGCTCATCGGACGCTGGTTCCCCGACCACGGCGTCATCGGCGAGGAGTACCCTCCGACACACCCCGAGAGCGCGTTCCAGTGGATCCTGGATCCGATCGACGGGACCGAGGAGTTCGTCCATGGTGTCCCGACGTTCGGGACCATGCTCGCCCTCCACTACCGAGGGGTGCCGCTGGTTGGCGTCATCGATCACCCGGCGCTTGCCATCAGGGTGCACGCGGGAGTGGGCCTGGGCACGTACCGGAACGGCCAGCGAATCCGTCTCACCGACGCGCCGGCGAGCGTGCGTCCCGAAGGCGTGCGACTCGTCCTGAGCGCGCGGCTCAACTTCACGCGCCACGTTGATGAGGGGCACCTCTTCGAGGCCCTGACCCGCGCATACCCAAACCACCGGATCTATAGAGCAGCCTACGCCCACACCGTCGTCGTGACCGGAGCCGCCGACGCCATGGTGGACATGCACAACCGGGTCTGGGATCTGGCGCCGAGCCAGGTCTTGATTGAAGAGGCGCGCGGCCGCTACGCGGTCGTCCGAGACTTCCCGGGGCCCGACGGCGGTCGACTCCTCAGTGCCGTTTTCGGCAAACCAGCGATCGTGGATCGCCTGCTCGCCCTGTTCCGGGATGGAGGGCACGGGAGCCGGGAGCGCGCGCGATGACGCAGTCCACTGACCAGTTCCGTCTCGAGACGCTGGTGGTCATTGACGCGGTGAAGCGAGCGGTCACTATCGCTCGGCGTGGCGTCGGCGCGGAAGACATCACCGCCAAAGGCGGGCGCGATTTGGTGACGGTGACAGATGTCGCCGTTGAGGACGCGGTTCGAGGCATTGTGGCCGAAGCGCTGGTCACAGAATGCGCTCCTTCACGCCGATCACCCGGGGCGGCGCTCCACCAGACACGTCTGGAGCGAAACGCCGAGGGGGCCATGGCCGTCCCAGAGGCGCGCCCGGGTGAGGCCGATCCCGTGAGCCTCGGCCACCGTGGCGGCATCGAGGCACACCCACTCGCCTTCGAGGGGCCGATGGACGGCGACCGTGAGGTCGGCGTTGACGAAGGTGTAGCGGGTATGGTCGAGCACCACGGCGAGGCCGCTCGCCGAGTCGGCGGCGACGAGCAGGCGCTGCAACGGCGACGGAACCTCGCCGGCCACGAGCGGGACGCGCGGGCGCATCCACGCCGCCACCGGCCCCTTGCCCCACGTGCCGCGCGCGATCCGCACCTCGACCGCCGAGTGGTAGCCGACGGGGTCCACGAAGAATGGGAACTCGAAGGGCGCTGAGGCCTCGGGCGGCGAGGGCGCCGGCTCGAGGTCGCCGAGGGCCTCCGGCAGGGCGGGCGTGGTGCGCAGGGCGACGGCAGACGCCTGCACGCACGGGGTGCCGTCGAGGGCCACGAGGGCAGCCTGGAGCCGCAGGACCTTCGCGCCCGCCCGCGTCACCTCCGCGCGCAGGGCCAGGGGCGCGATGGGTACGGGGCGCAGGAAGTCGAAGGTCAGCCGGGCCAGCGCTGTTCCCTCACCAGCCAGCCCCTCCATCGCGCGGGCCAGCAGCGCCGCCGGCGGCCCGCCGTGCTGATGATGACGGCTCCAGGGACCGCGGGTGGACTCGGTGGCGACGACCCTCTCGCCATCGAGGATGAAGAAGGGCGGCAGGGTGCTCACCACCGCATCATAGCGGTCTTCCCCGCTTCAATGCCCCGAGACGCCAGTTCGGACGGCGGGTACGGGAAGACGGGCGCGCCGCAGCCGAGTGCGCCGGCGTCCTCGATGGTGAGCGCCGCTTGCAGCTCTGCGAGGAAGGCGCCGACGTCCTCTGCGCAGCGCGCCTGCCGCGTGGCAGGCCACATCCGCCATGACTCGCGTCCATATCAGACGCCGGGCTGCAGGTACTTTGCAAACCAGTCGAGAATGATCCGGAAGCGCTCCACCCGCTGGCGCGGGCGACCCAGAGCGCCGAATCCATGGCCCGCGTCGGGCACGCGGACGAACACGACCTCGCGGCCAAGCCGCTTCAGCGCCACGAAGAGTTGCTCGCCCTCAACGATGTTGCAGCGCAAGTCGGACTCACCGTGCACGATGAGGAGGGGTGTGTGGATCGACGGCGCGTAGGCGACCGGCGAGCGATCGACGTATCGCCCGACATCCTCCCACGGTGGCACGCCACCCTGCTCGGTGACCGTCCAGTGCCATCCAATGTCGCTCGTCCCGAGGTGCGTCGCGACGTTGTTGATAGCCGCCTCGGAGCACGCGGCCTTGAAGCGCTCGGTGTGGCCGACGACCCAGCTCGTCATGAACCCCCCGTAGCTGACTCCGATCACTCCGAGTCGCTCACCGTCGATGAACGGAAAACGGTGGAGCGCCTCGTCGAGGCCGGTCATGAGATCCGCGAAGTCGCCGCCACCCCAGTCGCCGATCGACGCGCGACTGAACCCCTCGCCGTAGCCCTGGCTCCCGCGAGGGTTCATGTAGATCAACGCGTAGCCGGCGGCCGCTTCGACCTGGGCCTCGTGCCAGTAGGTGTCCGCAAACTCGCGGTGCGGACCGCCGTGGATCCAGAGGAGCCCCGGGTAGCGCTTCGCGGGATCGAAGGGTACCGGCTTCATCACCCAGGCGTCGATGTCGAAGCCGGCGCGGTTGAAGGTGAAGCGCTCCGGGACCGACAGCTCGACCTCGGCGCTCCATTCGCGATTCAGATGCGTGAGCTGGCGCTCATCCGACCCGTCGGCCTGGCACACGAAGAGCTCTGTGGGCGTCGTGGGTTCGGTGGCGGTGAACGCGACCGCTCCCCTCCCCTGTGCGACCGAGAACCCGTTGACCGTCCGTCGTCCGCCGACGATGGCTACCGGGAGCTCGCCACCCTTCGCGCGCACACGATAGAGCGGATAGGTGCCATGATCGCGACCGACGAACAGCACCCACTCGCCGTCGGCCGACCACGCGGGCGGCACGGCATCCCACGCCGATCGGTCCAGGGCCTCGGTCAGGCAGATGCGCTCGCTGCCGTCCGCCGGCTGGAGAAACAGCAGGAAATTATAGCCGTCCTCGGCGACGCGCATACCGGCGTGCGCGATCGCTCGTCCATCGGGTGAGTACGCGGGCGCCCACATCGGCGCCAGCGTGGGGCTGATGCGCCGAGGCTCACCACCGTCCGCGGCGACTTCGTAGATTGCGTCGTTCACGTCTATGTCCCGCGTCTCGTGGCGCTCGGCGACGAACGCGATGCGCGCGCCGTCCGGCGACCACGTCGGCCACACATCGGGGAAGTCGCCGTCGGTGATCTGCTTCGGCGGACCGCCGGCGACGGGTACGACGAAGATGTGCGGGCGGCGGTCATATGTGAAGCCCACGCCCTCGAAGCGATATTTGAGAGTGGAAATCACGTGGGCCGGTCGCGACTTGCCGCGGTCCTCTTCGCGCTCCGGCTCCTGCCACCCGCCCACGCGCGTGACGAAGGCGAGGCGTGTCGAGTCCGGTGACCACGCGACACCCCCCTGACCAAAGACACCGTTCGGCAGGTCTGTCAGCTGAGTCGCCTCGCCGCCGGCGGCGGGCATCGCGTAGAGCTGCGACTTCTTCTTCGCACCACGGTCGGAGACGAACGCCAGCCAGCGCCCGTCGGGCGACCATCGCGGGAGAGTGTCTTTCGTGGGCCCGGTGGTCAATCGGCGCGGCTCACCACCCTTGACGTCCACGACCCAGACGTTCGAGAGGTACTCGTCGCGCTCCTCCGACGCCGTCGTCATGACGAAGGCGACGCGGCTGCCATCGGGCGAGATCTGCGGATCGCTCACGCCTCGAAGCCGCGTGAGGTCCTGGGCGGTGACAGGACGCCGGCCGGCATTCGTCACGGCTGCTCCTTCTCGGGTGCAAATTAGGGCCTGCCGGGCGATCAGTATAGCGTCGTCTGAGCCGACTCCCCCAGCGTCCTTGCGAGCCGCTCGTCGGAGTCGATTTCATCTTGAATGCCATGTTCAGACATCGATAACGTTCCACTGGCCATGTTGGAAGCCCCCCAACCAACGGGATCCGCTAATCCTCAACGCACCTTTGCCCCGGGTGTAGGCCTCCCGATCATCTCGATGTTCGGCGGCGAGACGATTCTTTAGATCTGGGCCGGGGCGAGCGTCGCGAGCCCCGGTCCGTTGGGGAGTGTGGTTCGGCGATCTACGCCTCACGGCGCTCTTGGTCTCCGCTTTCTCGCCATAACGCATCCGCAGCTCACGGAACAGGGCGCGGCGCCTCATGGCAGTGGCCGGTCGCGGAAGGTCGAGCTGTACCCACTTCGTGCGTCCCTTGAGGTCGGCACGGCGCCGACCCCTTGCGAGCAGGTGAAAGTGGAGGAACGGTTGGTTGTGCGCGTAGAAGACGCCCGGCCTTTTCTCGATGACCCCGGCCCACGTCCGCAGGTCGGCGAACAAGTCGGCGAGGTCATCGAGCAGCTCCGGCGGACAGTACGCCACGGGTCGGTCTTTCGGCCCCTCAGGAAGGCCAGCTCTGCGCAGCCGGACCTGTCGGCGCGCGCCACTTCCTGTGCTTTGAGCGCATCTGCGCGGTCAGCACGTGCTCCCACGTCGTGTGCATCACGCGATCGATCCAGAGCTCGAGCGCGGTCTCCGAGGCGTCAGCCATATGCTTGGCGTCTCGAAATGCTCCGTCGCTCGGACGCTTTATTATAATCCACGATTGCTGTGCAAGAGTTGGCCGTTGCTCGCGTCGTAGGCGCGCCAGAACGTGGTCGCCACGTCCCAGCCGAGTCGAGCGAGGCTCAGCGCAACGGCCGCACTGATGCCCTTCCGCCGGCTCGCGCCGGTAACCACTGCGAGCGGGCGTGATCCATCCTCTAAGATCATGGCCGCGCCTCCTCTCTCATCTGGACGTCACGTGCCTAGCCAGTCCCAACCCGGGCCTGTGTTCGCCCCGCGTCCCCAGCTTCAAGGCGCGCAGACCGAGGAAGAGCGGGATCTCGCCGCTGCCCTCCCTAGCAAACCGCGAGCGCTCTCCGTCCCACCGCGGAACGGCGATCTCCCTCATCCCGTCGAGCACGAGCCCCGCGGTGGCCACTCCGTTGACGTAGTCTGAGAGCGGGCGATGAAAGCTCATGGTCCGGGCACTCCCACCACGCAGCTCGACCCGGTTGGGGACGTGGAGTGGAGAAAGGTAGCGGTCGATCCGCCGGTACTCCAACTTGCGAGATCGATCCCAACCCCAGCCGCTCTGGCGCGGGATCCGGAAGCATGGGTGGCGCATTAAGAGAACCAGCCTGCCGCCGAGGCGCAGCGCCCACCCCGCGGATGCAAGCACTGCCTCGAGGTCATCCATGTCCTGAATGCTCAGCAGAAACACCGCCGCGTCGAAGGCCGCGGCTTCCAGCTCTGGTGTGCTCCCGAGACGCCTTGCGTCCCCGATCAGGAAACGCCCGCACCGGCCGTGCCTGCGGCGAGCCAGGCGGATGAGTCGCTCGCTGGCGTCCACCCCGGTGTAGTTCGCTCCCGCCGCTGCGGCGTGAGGGGCCAGCACTCCCTGTCCAGCCCCGATATCCAGGAGCGACTCGCCCGGCCGTAACTCCAGCAGTTCCAAGACGGCGGGGACCGCGAACCGGCGGTGGTGCTCACCGCCGCGCTCTCCCATCCATCCGTCGTACCACTTTGCTACCGTGTCCCAACTCGTCCGGGCGCCGGGGCTTCGGTTCCGTACTCTCCGTCCCACCTGTGCCTCGCCTTCCGCGGGCGCTACGCGGGAACGGGACGAGAGCCGGCAGCGCCCGCAGAAAGCAGCAACCGCCCCGTACGCCGGAGCGCAGGGACGGTCTCTCAAGCGCGGCGGTATCGCAGGCGGGGGTTGTAATTGGATGACGGCCCGGCAAGCGAGACGCGGGCGCGGCACGCTCCCCCCGAATCAGCTTCGGCGGGGCGGAACCCTGACGTTCCGGCAGTGCTACGCTGCGAGCCTCATCCACATCAGAGGATCTCCTCTAAGAGAAGCGAGCGAATTGTAGTCCCACGCGTCCAGGCGCGTCAACGACACACAGCGTGACACCTAGCCGCAACCAGACGCCACCAGCAAAGACCACACCGCGACGTAAGTTCTTGAAGGAGTTGGTGCCCCCGGGGTGACTCGAACACCCGACTCGCAGTTTAGGAAGCCGCTGGCCGTCTCCGAAGTTCTCGATATTTCTACCGCACCCTCGGGCCTGGCAGGGCCACGGCGTGCCTGGACCGCCGCAGCAGCCAGTGAAACTCGTCGCCGTTCCGCGGCGCGTGGGGCTAAGGAGATCCCTACCCTCCACCGCCCGCCTTTCCGTGAATTTGGGTGCTCGGGACTTGGGGACCAAGACAACGCCGCCTGGACAGCCTCGGACCGGACGCATACGATTGGTTCGACTGCCGCCCTGCTCGGTACACGGGCCATGGGATACACGGTTTGGCATCTCGTCGTCGATGAAGCTACAGGCGAGCTCAAGCGTATTCCCGCCGTCCGCTGGTGGGCGTTTTGGAACGGGAAGATCCCGATGGCGGAGTGGGCTGGACGGGGGGTGCGAACTATCGAGCTGGGGTTGGAGGTCGACTACCGGCGCGTCCGGCGCGTGCTCAGAGTCCTCGCGTACCGCATAATCGTGAGAGTTGACGGCCTTCCCGACGTGGACCGCGAACTGCGGCGAGCCGTGGAGGTGGCGTCGGCGGCCTACAACCGCGTCGACCCGATCCGCGAGCTCGAGCTCGACGCGAACCGATTCTGGATCCCGATCGAGGCGCAGCTGATCAAGTTAGCGGTATTGACCGACCTACCAGTCGACGAGATCAAGGCGGCCCTCGTCCCACGGGTCGCGTAACGACGGACGCGCGCGCCCTTGACGGGCTGGTGCACGACTTCCAGGCTCCACCCGTTTCGAGAAAGCCCCAATCGTTGGGCGACATCCGCCCTTGTGGGCAGAGATGGGATCGGGCCCTCGGCACCAGGATTTTCAGTCCTGTCCCATACCTGTCCTTCGCCAAAACCGCGTCCGACTAACTCAGGACATCCCGTGCGCGCTGGGCAGCTTCAGCGGTTCTCCGGCCGAGCGAGCAAACTGGGTGTATCGTGTCCAGCAGGCCGGCCGCCGGGAAGGCGCGGCTGAGGACATGGCAGACCGGTACGTCGAGCGCCGCCACCAGATGTTCCCCCAGCTGACGCCGGCTCAGATCGGCCGGATCGCCAGTCTCGGCGAGCGACGCAGCGTCCGCTCGGGCGAGGTGCTGCTCGAGCTCGGCGAGCAAGACACCCGCTTCTTCGTGGTCATCGAAGGTGCCATCGAGATCGTCCGCCCTGTAGCCGGCCGGGAAGAACGGATTACGGTGCACGGTCCCGGTGAGTTCACGGGGGAGATCAACATGCTGTCGGCGCGCCGCAATCTCGTTCGCGGTCGCGCCATCGGCGACGCGTCGATCGTCGTCGTGGATCGCGAGCACCTGCGTGCGCTGGTGCAGAGGGACTTCGAGCTCAGCGAGATACTCATGCGCGCCTTCATTCTGCGGCGGGTGGCGCTCATCGCCCAGGGCGGCAGCGGCCTGGTCCTCATCGGCTCCCGGCACTCGGCGCGCACGCTGAGCATCAGGGAATTCTTGAGCCGAAACGGCCAGCCCTTCACCTACCAGGAGGTGGAGAGCGAGCCCGACGTGCAGGCGCTCCTGGATCGGTTCCACGTCGGGGTCGACGAAGTGCCGGTGGTCGTCTGCGAAACCGGCGCGGTGCTGCGGAACCCCACGATCGAGACCCTCGCCTCGGGGCTCGGTCTGAGCCGCGAGCTCGACGCGGCGGCGACGAGGGACGTGGTCGTCGTTGGCGCCGGACCGGCGGGTCTCGCGGCCGCGGTCTACGCCGCGTCCGAGGGGCTCGACGTGCTGGTGCTCGAGGATACCGCGCCGGGCGGCCAGGCCGGCTCCAGCTCACGCATCGAGAACTATCTCGGATTCCCTACCGGCATCTCGGGCCAGGACCTCGCCGGACGTGCGCTCACGCAGGCCGAGAAGTTCGGCACGGAGGTCGCCATTGCCCGGCGAGCCGTCGGTCTCGACTGCACGTCGACACCCTACAAGGTGCGCCTCGCGACGGGCGAGGTCGTGCGTACGCGGACCGTCGTCATCGCGAGCGGTGCGAAATACCGGAAGCCGGCCCTCCCCGAACTGTCTCGTTTCGAGGGCGCGGGGGTCATGTACAGCGCCACCCACGTCGAAGCGCAGCTCTGCAAAGGCGAGCAGGTGGCCATCGTCGGAGGCGGGAACTCCGCCGGACAAGCGGCGGTCTTTCTCTCGCAGAGCTCGGCCGAAGTCAACGTGCTCGTGCGAGGCCCGGGGCTCGCGGAGAGTATGTCTCGCTACCTCATCCAGCGAATCGAAGACAGTCCGAACGTGGTGCTGCGAGCGCGCACGCAGATCGACGCGCTCGAGGGAGCCGGCCGCCTCGAGCGCGTCCGATGGCGCCACCTCGACACCGGCGAATCGCAGACGCGCCCGATCCGTCACCTGTTCCTGATGACCGGCGCCGACCCGAATACCGCGTGGCTAAAAGGATGCGTTGCGTTCGACGGCAAGGACTTCGTCAAAACAGGAGCTGACCTCGACCCGGGTGAGCTCGAGGACGCAGGATGGCCTCTCGCCCGTAGACCCGATCTGCTCGAGACGAGCAGGCCGGGCGTCTTCGCGGTCGGCGATGTGAGATCGGGCAGCGTCAAACGCGTGGCGTCGGCAGTCGGCGAGGGCTCGGTGTGCGTTCAGCTCATACACCGAGCGCTCCGCGAGCTTTGAAGGCTGGCCCGAGGTCTTCCCGAGGCATCCGGCGTCAACGGGACTGGAGGAGTTGTATCGGTCATGGCGATACGTCTATCGCTGTGAGTCCGTCTGTGGCTGTGAGAGGACCGGCGAGCCGGCGGCTCGCCGAACGAGCGTCGGCTCGTCGGTCGCCCATCGCGCGCTCGCCCACCGGCCAGCGCGGATGGAACGTTATCTTTACTTCACGGGACGGTCAGTGGTTGCCTGTGCCTTCCACTTATTCGGCCCATCAGCTCACGCCGCTCTCCGGAGGTATTCGTGATGGAGCCCACCTACGCGTGACGCCTCCACCACCCTGCCCTGGCTCGGCGGCTGCACGCTGCGCGGCTCGGGCGCGTCCTCGGCCAGAGATAAGTGGGTCCGGCTCCTGTTGTAGTAGTCGACGTACTCCGACAGGATCCCCATCAGGTGCCGTTCGCCGATCACCACAAGGTGGTCCAGGCATTCTCGGCGAACCGATCCGATCACGCGCTCGGCATAGGCATTTTCCCAGGGCGAGCGTAGCGTAATGACCGCTTCCCGGATGCCCAACGTCCTGACCTGACGCGAAAATCGCTCTCCATAGATCTGGTCTCGGTCCCGGATCAGATTCCGTGGGCTCTCCTCCAACCCGCACGCCTCGACCAGTTGCCGCGCGGTCCACCCCGCGGGCGGGTGCTCGGTGGCATTGAAATGCACCAGCCGGCACGGAAGGCGCGCAAGTATGCGTGAAGTTGGTGCTCCCGGGGTGACTCGAACACCCGCTGGCAGTTTAGGAAGCTCCTGTCCGTCGCCGAAGTTCTCGATATTTAAGTCGCACCCTCGGGCCTGGCAGGGCCACGGCGTGCCTGGACCGCCGCAGCAGCCAGTGAAACTCGTCGCCGTTCCGCGGCGCGTGGGGCTCGAGGGGCTGTAGGGTATCCCTTGCGCTTCTTGCTTGCGGGGGCTGGATATGCTGAATGCTACACGAGCCCCGAGAGGTACTGGATCGTTCTTCGATGAGTCGGCCGGCCAGTTCGGGTGCGATTCCCCAACGAGAACTGCCCGTAAGACTGTTCGGTCATGGAGTGTGCCATTAGCGACGAACCGGACCCGACGGCTTCAGCGAAGCACGATCACCGCACACCCAAACCACGCATCCAGCCGGTCGGTGCGCCTTTCACGTGCGCCTTTCACGTTGCCTCTACGGACAGCGCCAGCTATTCTCCGGACCTCCGACCCGATACACAGATAGATGATGAACCCACTTGGCACGGAGGAGCGTCCCGATGGCGATCATCGATTCGCAAGTCCACGCCTATGAGGCGAACACCCCGAAACGGCCCTGGCACAGTGTCCCGAATTGGCCCATCACGTCACCGGTGACGAGATGGTGGCGGCCATGGACACGGTCGGCGTCGACGGCGCGATCTTCATCTCCGCCTTTTCCATGTACCGCTACGACGCGAGCTATGCAGTAGAAGTGCAACGGGCTCATCCCGGCCGATTCGCCCTGGTCAAACCGGTCGATCCGGATGATCCGGCGATCGCCGATGTCATCGCCGACTGGAAGAAGACACCGGGCGGGGTCGGCATCCGGATCATGATGACGAAAGAAGCTGGACGCGATCCGAACGACCCGGGCCTTGACCGGCTCGTGCGGGAAGCCGTTCGCCACGACTTTCCGGTAAACATACTGTGCTGGGGCAACCTGGACGCGGGAGCGGCGCTGATCGACCGCCACCCCGACACGCGATTCATCATCGACCATCTGGGCATCATGCAGCCCCGAACGCCGCCCGCCGCGCCGCAGCCCTGGGCCGATCTGCCGAAGGTGCTGGACCTCGCCAGGCGCCGGAACGCGGTGATCAAGGTCAGCGGTGCCTGCACGCTGTCCCGCGAACCCTATCCTTTCCCGGACGTCTGGGATCCCCTCGCCCGCGTGTTCGACGCCTGGGGTTTCGAACGCTGCCTGTGGGGTACCGACTGGACTCGCGCCTTCGCAGTCGTCAACTACGAACAGGCGGTCGAGGCCTTCCGCCAAATCGACCGCCTGAGCGACAGTGAACGCGCAATGCTGATGGGCGGTGCCTGCGCCAAGGCGTATCGCTGGTCTCCGAAAAATGCGTGATCAACCAGCGGAGGAGAGCCCATGGTCAGCCGCAGAGCGTTCCTGTCACTCGTCGCGGGTAGCATGAGCGCATCACGAGTCGCGCTCGCCCCGCAGGAGGCTTGCAAGGTCGCGCCCTACGCCAACGTCGTGTCCGACCTCACGCATTCGCGCTGGCATGGCTACTGCCGCACTCCGCCACGATCCTGCTCATCCCAGGCACTTCCTCCGTGGCGCACCTGCGCGAGAATATCGCCGCTACCAACATCAAGCTGCCGGCCGACGCGGTCGACGAACTCGACCGGATCGGCGGTCGCTGATGTGTGCTGTGATAGCATGAGCGTCAACTGCCCGCTCTAGCATCTGGAAAACGTCGCGGCCGGGGGCTCGCTCGACCTCGCAGCAAGGAGCCGAGAGGAGGCAAGCCATGTCCTACAGCATATCGACCTTGCTGACCCGCAATCTTCACGACGTCTTCGGTGAAAACGACCCCGCGCGCCGCCGCGCGGCGATCGACGAGATCTTCACCGAAGATGGCGTCTTCTACGACCCTTCCAAGGGCGTCTACCGTGGCCGCGACGAGATCGATCGCGTCGCGGGCGCGATCAGGGCTACTCACCCTGACTTCCGATATCAGCCAATTGCCGGGCCCGAGGAATTGGGCAATGGCGGGCGGATCCAATGGGTATCGGGCCGGCCTGGTGAGGCGCCAGCTTACGCCGGGACTGATTTCATCATTGCCCGGGACGGCCGGGTTGCGGCCCTCTATCTCTTTTTGGACAAGCTACCCTGAAGTGAGCCTGACGTCGACGACGACGGCGGACTTTTTCAGCGACGGACTCCTCTAGCGCCTCTTCGCTCCGACATCCCAGATGTCGCGGAGCTATGCCGTGCGCTTTGCCTTGTCCTTCTCATTGGCGCCCTTGATCGTGTTGCGGATGTTCTCCCAGTCCTGATCGCCGAGGTGCGAGAGCTGCCAGAAGGTTCCACCTCCACCGCCGAGGAAGGCGCCTCCATCGATGACGATGGTTTCGCCCGTCACGTAATCGCAGCCGTCGGCCATCAGGAAGGTCGCGAGATTCCTCAGCTCCTGCATCCGCCCCACGCGGCCCATCGGGTTGTTGATCGCCGAGGAATCGTGCGCCTTGTCCATCGTGGTGGCGCGGATCGAGCCGGGGTTCAAGCGCTCCCCTGCGCCCTTCGTCGGGAAGAGACCGGGGGCGATGGCGTTGAGGCGGATGCCGTGCGGTGCCCACTCGACGGCGAGCGACCTTGTCATGACGTTGATGCCGGCCTTCGACATCGCGGACGGTACTGTGAAGGGGCCGCCGTTCCACACTGATGTGGTCAGAATCGAGACGACGTTGGCCTGCTGTCTCGCCTCGATCCAGCGCTTGCCGGCGGCGAGCGTGACGTAGAACGTACCGTGGAAAACGATGTTGGCGATGGCGTTGAAGCCGTTCGGTGAGAGGTCCTTCGTGCGGCTGATGAAATTGCCGGCGGCGTTGTTGACGAGACCTGTCAGGGGGCCTTCGTTGAAGACCCGGGTCATCATGTTTTCGACCGCATCTGGCGACCGGATGTCGCATTCGATCGGGGTGACGCGCGTGTTGTGCGTCTCGGCGAGCTCACGCGCCGTTTCTGCGACCACCGCGCCGCGCCGGCCGCAGATGTACACCTCGGCGCCAAGCTTGGCGTATTCGCCGGCTATCTCACGACCCAGTCCCGTGCCGCCACCGGTCACCAGAATGCGCTTGCCCTTGAGCAGGTCGGCTCGAAAGATCGTCATGCCCTTCCCCCTCGATCCTACCGTTTGCGCCCCAACGGGATCTGGAGGTTGGTCGGCCTGTTCCGCTCGGTGTCGAAGCCGCGGCCGTCGACGTTTCTTGCCCCCCAGAACAGATAGTCCCCCTGAACATAGATCAGGTCGTACTCCATGAAGTTGCGGCCCTCGGCCAGGCCGAACGGCGCGAACGTCTTCCCGAAAACGCTCTGACGTTGCCCTGCCTGCCACGGCGCGAACCCGGCCGACGCCACCGAGTTGAGGAGATCCGCAAAGCCCGCGATCATCGGCGTGACCTCGTACGCCTCGTCCGCGATGAAGTTCGCCTTCTGTGCGCCGCTGGCGATCGGGTGCTCGCCGACCCACTCGATATGTCCGCGCAGGTCGATGCGAGCGACTGCCACCTTGCCGTAAGGGTCTGCCCAGTTACTGATGGTGAGCTCGAACCGGTCGTCGCCGAGGTACTTGAACTCGCGGCTGAGATAGAACGGCTTCAGCGTTCCGTCAGGGTTCCTGGTCGCGCTGGGACGCACCTCCGGTGTCACACTCACCCACTCACCGACGAGGATTCGCTTCGTGTCTTCCAGCGTCATGTCTGATAGCTCCTTGAGTGAGCCTCTTGCGAGACGTCCCAGATGCCAGGACCGGTGATCCGCATGGCGCCGTAGGCGAGACAGTCGAGAAGGTCAGTCGGGGAACCGGTCCCCGAACATCGGCAAGCCGCTGAGCGATTGCCCCTCGGTCGCCTCGTCCTGGAGCACGTCCCAGTGCTCGGCCAGCCGGCCGTCCTCGATGCGGACGATGTCGGCAGCGACCCAGGCAGCGGGTCGGCCATGGCCGGAGAAGCGGCCGTGTGCGATCACGTAGTCGCCCTCGGCGACGATCAGCTGGTTCTCGTATTTCAGCGTGGCGGGCAGCGTGCGGATTGAACAGTCCATCGCGGCCGGGCGCAATGTGGGCGCTGTGCTGGAGGTAGCGTTCCGACCAGAACCGCTCGGCGGCGTGGTAGTCCCGCTTGTACCAGTGCCTTGTTGGTATTCATGTTAGCTCCTTTTGCGTCCGCCGTGGCGGCGTGCCAGCTTCCGCACAACATCTGCTAGATGATGGAGTTGCCAATTTCTACGGCGATAACCCGAACGGTTCGACTCAGCTCGTACCCGTCATTCCGGGAAAAGATCCAAGCTTTAGGACCACGGCAGACGAGCCACCGGTCTCGACGCTCCGTCATCGTTTTCCTTCAACGTTGCTTCTCACCAACGTCGTTGATCGCCTACTCGGCAAAGGGCGCTTGATGTAGAAAGTCAACCGATGACACGCGCGTGTAGCCTGGAACGAATTTCATGCCGAAGTCTGCGATGAAATTGTCCCTTGTTGTATTCGGATGGTTTTTGGCTATGGTGCAAAGGCACGTTGTCAGCATGTTCTTCATGTCAAGACGAGGATAGGCCGACAGAATAATTTTCTTATCGTCATCACTCAGCTCACGATAACCGAGTCCGCCGTAGTCACAGGCGATGCCGTTCTGACAGCAGGCCACGTCCGTGCCCTTATGCTGCGCAATCGACGCGGTGGTGTGGAGCGCGATCGAGTCCCAAACTGCCTCTGCACGGCGCTCGCCCATATCATGCGAAAGGGCAAAGGCACGGCCGATGTCCGCTCCCACAACCTCGAAGCGACGATCGGGAGCTCCACCGCGCGCAAGGCCGACATCGTGCAGAAGCACCGCCACTGCAACCAGCTCGGCATCCGGAGCGAGCCCGCGACGTTGTGCCAGCTTCGCGCCATAGAGCCACGAGCGCATCACATGGTTGAAAAGCCAGGGCTGCGATTCCGCTTCTGCCTCTGCGTAGGCGTCCCGAACGGCGCGCCTGTCCGGGAGAATCAAATCCAACTTTCGGCCGACTGCCAGCGCACCGCTTAAATCAGGCTTTTCGCTTCCACTCATATCTCGCTCCAGGGATGTGATTGCTTGGGACCTCAGGCATGGTGACCGGCGCGCTGAGCGGCGGCCCAGGCCTCGAGGCGCACACGGCGTTGAGCGCGGCTCGTTGCCGTGCGCGCGTTCACCGCCTCCAATACTTCTGCCGGCGCCGTGTCTGGGCGTCCGGAGTTGAACGGCGGTTGAGGAGCATATTCCAGGCTGAGTTGGACCATTTCCGCTGCGCGCGGCCCGCGCAACTCCGCGATAAGGGCCAGCACGAAATCGATGCCTGCCGTGACGCCGCCCCCGGACAGGATATTGCCGTCCCTGACAATGCGGCCCTCATCCACGATGGCACCGAAGACCGGAAGCAACTCCCGCCATGCCCAGTGGCAGGCCGCACGGCGGCCGTGGAGAAAGCCGGCAGCGCCCAGAATGAGCGACCCGGTGCAAACCGAAGTCAGATAGCGCGCGGTTGCTCCGAGCCGGGCGATCTCTTTGACAAAGAGATCATTCTCGATGGCAGCGAGGCAGCCACCGCCGCCTGGCACCAGGAGCACATCGCACGACTCGATCGCAGCCAGGTCGTCCAGGTTCGAAAAGGTGAGGCGGTCCGCGGTGACCGGCTCACCTCCCAGCGAAGCCACCCGGACATGCAGGTCGGGTGTACGCGACAGAAACTGGTGCGGACCAGTGAAGTCGAGTTGGGTCACGCCGTCGTACACCGGCACCACGACGCTGATCGGCTGTGACATCGCCTGTCCTCCTCGTGGACAAGCTAAGACCCGCGATTACTTGGCCGCAAGGTCAAACTTCCCTATAATTCGGCCATGAAAGCGATCGGCTTCTACGTTTTCCCAGGGTTTCAGATGCTTGACTTCGCCGGGCCGGCCGGCGCCTTTGAAGCGGCAAATGACCAGTTCGAAAGTCCCGCCTATCGGGTCCATGTCCTCGCGGCTGATGAAGGTGTCGTGACGAACAGCCTTGGCATGGCTACTACTGCTGCGTCGCTCGGTGATGCCGTGGTCGATACGCTCGTCGTCACCGGCGGACGGATCGATCCGCTCTTATCCGCCTTATCCGCTGGCACGCTGCGCCGTATTGTGGAGGCCTCGAGCCGATGCCGGCGCGTTGCGAGTGTCTGCACAGGCGCATTTGCTCTCGCGGCGGCTGGATTGTTGGACGGGCGTCGAGCGACGACGCACTGGCGATATGCAGCGCGCCTTCAGCGAGAGTACCCATCCATCCGGGTCGAGGCAGATCGCATCTTCTGTCGGGACGGCAACGTATGGACGTCAGCCGGCATCACGGCCGGCATCGATCTCGCGTTGGCTTTGATCGAGGAGGACCATGGTTTTGCCATCGCCAAAGGCGTGGCACAGCACCTCATTGTCTACCATCGCCGCTATGGCGGACAATCACAATTCGCAGCTTCCGTCGATCTGGCGCCAGAGAATGACCGGATTGCCGCTGCCATTGGGTATGCTCGCGATCACATCGCCGAAGTGCTCACCGTCGAGCGTTTGGCGGAGGCGGTTAGCATGAGCCTGCGCCAGTTCAGCCGCGCATTCCGGGCGCAGACTAGCACCACGCCAGCGCGTGTGGTGGAACGGCTCCGCGCCGATCTGGCCCGAGGCCGCATAGAAACGACTGCCGAACCTGTCGAACGCATCGCGGAAGCGGTCGGCTTCGGTGACGCGGAAAACATGAGACGAGCATTCATCCGCATCTACGGACAGCCTCCTCAAGCGATCAGGCGCGCAATTAGAAGTT
>Ga0209378_1000334_pt1 | contig 35010 bp, 35 predicted proteins | sample GraSoiAngelo_156_FD_186170 | JGI IMG/M metagenome (GOLD analysis project Ga0209378, IMG submission 186170) | Grasslands soil microbial communities from the Angelo Coastal Reserve, California, USA - 14_1009_13_40cm (SPAdes) (version 2) | ecosystem: Environmental > Terrestrial > Soil > Grasslands ...
CGGAACGGTCATGGCGGCCCAACAGCGAGCGGTGCTCGTCGGCCCGGACCTCGCCTCATGGTTGGCCGGCCGGTATGGCCTGTCGGTGCTCCTCGACTACGCGCACAGGGGGGACTGGACGGCCCTCGACGCGATCGGCGCGTACGACCGGGCGCTCCGGGAGCTGTATCCGTCCTCGTACCCGTACCTCCTCGCGATTCTGCCACCGGACCGGTGGGCGATCCGCGATTACCTCGTTCAGACCGGGACCTTCGTGTTCTACCTGACGCAGGGGATGTTGGCGTCGCCGTTCGAGGCCGCCGCGACGATGCGGATTCTGCAGGCCGCTCCGCGTGGCATCCCGATCCTCGGCTGGTTCAACAGCCCCACGCTGACCGAGGAAAACTCATTCGTTCAAATGGCGTCCGCCGCCGGCAAGTTCGTCGTCGGCGTACAGGACCTGCCGAACCTCTCCGTCCTCACCGCCCTCGGACGAAACGAGACCCATCGGCAGGCGTCTTCGACCGCCAGCCCGACGCCGGTCCTCCAGGACAAGACGTACGTAGTCCTCGCGGTCCCCGACGGTGACAACCTGGACTTCGTCGCGGGCCGGATGTGGGACCTCTGGTCGCAATCGCCTCGCGGCAACCTCTCCTTCGCCTGGAGCCTGAATCCGCTCCTCGTCGACCTCGCGCCGCCGCTCCTCGACATGTATTACGACAGCGCCACGCCCATCGATCGGTTCATCGCCGCTCCGAGCGGCGCGGGGTACCTCTATCCGGACGACGCCGGAACGGGAGACCTGCCCCGGTTCGTCGACTTCACGAAACGGTACCTGGACGCGGCCGACATGGACGTCGTCTGGTTGCTCAACGCGTTCGCCGCGTCCGAGATTCCGTACACCTCGGCGAGCCTCTCGACCTACGTCGACGGCTCCCGTCCGAGTGGAATCGTCCTGGATTACGACGACCAGCCGAGGACCCGCGACGCGTGGATGCAGGCCGGGACGCAGGGGATCGCCCCGGTCGTCCGTTCGACGCACTTCTGGACGACGACCGACAACGTCCTGGGGAAGCTCGACACGTCGATCGCCGCAGGGGACGGAGCCCCGAATTTCCTTTGGCTCACCGTGTACACGTTCCGGTTCGACCTGGACGATGCTCGGGCCTTGGTCGGCGAACTCTCCCGCCGGGTGGGGGGCAATCTCGAGGTCGTCACCCCGTCTCAATTCTTCGGCCTGCTCCGAGCGGACTTCGTGCGAGCGGCCCATGACCGGCTCGCAGCGATGGACGGAGATCCGATCGCGTCCATTCTGTTCCAGGGATTGATGGGTTCCGCGCGGGGGCATCTGCGGGACGCGGACGCGTTTGTTTCCGGAGGCGATGTCAACCAGGCGGCCTATGCGGCGTACCTGGGACTCGATGATCTGCGGTCCGTCTCCTCGGCCGAAGCTCTGTTGGCGTCCTTGATCGTCGTCCTGGTTGCCGCAATCCTCGCGTACCTCGCGCATCGCTCGTCGCGGTCCCCCCCGGACCCTCGCGGCCGGATCCGATTGGACGTCCTCCTGATCGTGACCGTGGCGGTCGCCCTCCTCGTGTTCGCGCTCCGGGAGGCCCTCGACCAGAACTTCTGGACGTATCCGACGATCCTCGTCGGGGTCGTCACGGCCGGAGTCCATCGCCCCTTGCAGCGATGGCTGGACCGAGCCTATCCGGGGCGGGCCCCGACGGCGGCCGCGCTCGTGGCCCTCGTCTTCACGGCGCTGGCGATTCGGACGAGCGCGGCATTCCCCCTCGCGGTGATCGGGATTCTCCTCGCGATCGAGGCGTACCTCACCCGTCGGCCGGGCACCTCGTCGGAGGTCCTCCTCGGCCTCGCGTTCGGCACCGCCCTCGGGTTCCTTGGCGGATTCGATCTCGCGACGTTCGCGGTCCTCTCGATCCTGCTGGTGATGCCAACCCTCGCGGTCCAAGGAGCGCCGGTCCACGAAATGCCGGGGCGCCGCCCCAGTGCCGTCGTCCCCGGCGTTCTCCTTGCGCTTCCGCTTTCCGCCCTCTCCGTTGCCTTCTACTATTCGTTGGCGCTGCGCCTCGACTTTCAGGGAGGTGCCCTCCTGACGACCGCCGGGACGCTCCTCGTCCTCTCGCCGACGCTGGCCCTCCTCGTCCGGCGCATTCATCCGCGAATCGCCCCGATCGTCTCGGAGATCGCTGGCCTCGCCCTCGCGGTCGTCTTCAGCGGCGTGGTCCTCCTGTCACACGGAGCCATCCCGACGATCCTAACGCTTCTCGGGCTGTTCGCCTCCCTATCGTACGCCGCCCTCGCGGAGCTCGATCGGTTCGCCGACCGGGGCGGCGACGCGCGAGGGGCCCTCGCGACGGCGATTCGGTTGCTTCCGCTCATCGTCCTCTTCGTCCGCATGCCGCCGATCGTGTTCTCCCTCACGATTCTCCGCCTTCCGGAGGCCGTCGAGTTTGCGCTCTACGCGCCGACGGTGATCATCGCCGCGACGGCGCTCCTCCTCGCGGTCCTGGTTGGTCTGCGCACCCGCGCTCCGGAGGCCGTGGGAAAGGATTATGGCCGGGAGTCCCATGGTGGCCAGGAAGGGCCATGAGGAAGCTCCCGAAGAAACGGTTCCTCGAGGTCGCAGGGCGCATCCTCCGGAACAAGATGGCGAAAGAGGCCATCTACCCGTTCTACTGTTCCTTCAAGCTCACACGCCGCTGCAATTTCACGTGCTCGTTCTGCAACTGCTGGCACGTCAAGAACCGATGGAAAGACATGCCGACGGAGGACGTGAAAGCGGTCCTGGACAACCTCGCCCGGTCCTCCGTGATCGTGTGCAGTTTCGAGGGCGGCGACCCGCTCGTCCGCGACGACATCGAGGAGCTCTTGCGGTACCAGTACGAGAAACCGTGGTACCTCCTCTTCACGACATCGGAGCGGGACATGCAGCAGCGGTACCCCATGCCGGAGTATGGCAAGTACATCGACTTCCTGCACATCTCGATCGACGAGGGCCACAAGAATCTCGACATGTACGACGAACTCGAGGAATACACGAAGTGGGGTTCCATCGTGACCGTGCAGATCGTCGTCACGAAGAACGACATCGGCGCCCTCGAGACGAAGATTCGGCGCTGCCAGGATGCCGGCGTCAAGGCCGTCGTCATGTGCGCCGTCCACCTGAAGAACACGAAAGACCACCTGCCCGACCTGTGGTCGATGTCGAAGGTCGGCCTCGAGCTCAAGAAGAAGTATCCCGGGGTCATCATCTCGCCGGACAGCTACTTCAACCGCATCACCTGGGACCACGGATGCGACTCCTCCTCGATCATCGTCGACGCCGACGGCTTCCTCTGGTATCCGTGCCGCGTCCTCGAAGAGAAGACGATTAACCTGATCGACTCGGACCTGATGACGTACCTCGAATCGCCGGACGGCCACGAACGTCGGTTGCGAATGGCGGCGTGCGACATCCAGTGCGCGTGGTACCAGTACTACGCGACGCAGGCGTTCGTGAACCCGCGGGAGATTCTGTCCGCGTGGATGCCGTACTATCGCGACCTCCTGAACGGCGGGAAGCAGCCGATGGCGGTCGCTCCGGCCTTCGCGCCGAAGTCGATCGGGGACCTGGCGCATATGCAGATTCTGCAAGAGAGCGCGATGAAGGGCTTGGGCGCGGCCGACGACGCGATGTTGGAGTTGCCGACCATCCAGCCGCCGCTGGTCCGCCCTTGAGACCCGTCCACCTGGCATCGTCACGGGAAATCGTGGAATGGCGGTGTGGCTGTTGCGGCATCCGGATTCTGGGCGGCATCCCCGCTCCTCCATTCCGGAGGGCCCGCATCTGCGGGTCGTGCCATTGGATGGTGTGCGCCGGGTGCGCGGCGCGCCACCGACGGACGGGATGCGACGCATGCCGTCATGCCTTCGATTCATTTCCCCGCGTTGAGAAAAACGAGAAATAGACCCGCGTCGCATGCGGTCCTTGATGGGATGCACCGCCGGGAAGGCGTTCACGGGTGACGATCGACCCGGCTGAGAGCGTCTTCCGCCTCCTGCTCGTCTTCGCCCTCGCGTTCGGGATCGGCCTCGAGCGACAGATTCGCCGCAAGCCCGTCGGCTTCGGGACGTTCATCTTCGTATCGACGGGCGCGGCGGCCCTATCCATCCTGGCGATCGACTTGGAAGGCGACAATCCGCTGCCTCTCCTCGGCGGCGTCATCACGGGCATCGGCTTCCTCGGCGCCGGGGCCCTGATCCGCGCGAACGACCGGGTGTTCGGCTTCACGACGGCCGCGCTCGTGTGGGCGATGGCGGCGCTCGGGGTCGCGGCGGGGGCCGGCCTGTATCTCCTCGTATTCGTCAATTACGCGGTCGTCTGGGCGGTCGTCATCACGGACCGCTTCCTCGAGGGCCGCGGCTTCGGCTCCCACGCGAAGCTCGTCCACCTGACGATCGCGAATCCCGTCAGCGCGAACGACCTCGACGCCATCTTGCCGTCTGCGTTCTCGCGATTCGAGCGGGTCCACGTGGACAAGGAGGCGCACCAGGTGAGCGTGACGGCCCAGGTGCGGCTCAAACCGGACGCCGTGGCGGGGCTCCTCGAAGCCCTCCGCCGCAACGAGAAGGTCCGCAAGTTCGAGATCGAATGAGGCCTAGCCGGACTCGAGGAGATCGCTGTACGACGAGGCCATGAGGTCCTCCTCAGGAATCTGGAAGTACCGCCGAAGGGCCTCCAGCTGTTTCTGGCCTTCCTCGCGCTCCGATTCGTCCGAGAGGATCTTCTCGAGTTCCAGGAACTTGCCCAAACCGACGACCGTATCGAGATGCACCTGCACGCCTTGGACGCGGTAGATCTCCCGTGTCTTGCGGACCTCCGCCTTCACCGGGAGGACCTGGGTCAGGATTTCGCGGACGGCCACCGCATCGGAAACGGACGCGAGCAGGACCCGGCTCTCTTTGACGCCGCTCATGTCCGGCCGTTCGTAGTAGACGAGCTGGCCTTCCGTTGCGCCCTCGACGGAACGGAGCTTGAGCCTCCGCTCGCCGAGGGAGAAATAGGAGTCGATTTGGGCGAACGTGCCGAGAGGTTCGGCGCCCGACAACAGCGCACGGGCCTTGCCGAGATCCTCGTACCGGGCCTTGAGCTCAACGAGATGCTTGGCGCCCGTGTCCACGCGGGGCGACCGCACGGGGTGGACAAGAAGATTGCTCCGGTCCCGGGGGAGACCTCGGTCCACATCCGACGGAGGCGGTGAGTCCGAATCATACCTCTACACAGAGGTATAATATGGGTTTGGCCTCGGCTTTCATCCACGGCCTACGCATAGGCCGTGATCCGACGCTGACCTCGAAGGTACGCTCGGAGGACGCTCGACCGCCACCAGTTCTCCATCGGGAGGCGGAGCCGCCGTCGTAGCTCGGACTCTGCCTCGTCAAGGCTCGGGAATCGCATCGGCTTCGTGCGGAGCGCTGCGCGCGCCAGCTCCCGATAGCGCCAGACGCCGAGCGGCACCCAGTCGTCGTAGACCTCCATGAACACGATGGCGCCCGCCTGGCGGCGGCGGGCTCCGAGGTGCTCAAGGACCGGCAGGCGGGTCGCATGATACGCCCCCGCAATCTGGTCGGGATAGGTCGTCCGGCCTCCGGCGAACTCGTGGTCGTGGGCCGGCGTCGGGCTCGCTTCGAGGTTCCACGCCTCGAGTCCTTCGAACATGAACGCCTGGGGAAACATGAGGATCGCGACGTTGTTCGCGAGGCCGCTCGCGCTCCTCACCTCGAACTCGGAGATCCACGGGAACGACCGGACTTCGTCGACGAGCCCCTTTGCGAGGATGTCGTCCACGGCGGTGATCGACCATTCCGTGGGCACGAGCCGCCGCCGTTCCTTCGTCCCGAGCAGGCCGACGGAGAAGACGCGCGTGATCTGGCTCTGGGAGATCCCGTGGTCGTACAGGTCGGTGACGGCCTCTCCCGCCCGGAGGTCCGTGTCCGAAACGAGGTCGTCGACTCGCCGCGGCACCGACGGGTTCGAGGTCAGGTCGACCTTTGCAATGTCCGCACTGGGGCCGCTCGGCGGCGCTCGGCCCGAGAACGGGCTCACGAGGGACGGCTTCTTCGTGAACCACATCTCCGTGTCGATTGGCTTCGAGGCCATCGCGGCTTCTTGAACGGTCGAGAGGATCGAGTCCGGCGCCCGGGCTTCCGCGACACGCCGCGGTGCTTTCCCGCGGACGAGTGTGAGCCGGAACCGCAGGATCTCCGCAAGTTCGTATGAGAGCCACGATTCGGAGGCGTCGAGGATCGACGTGTCCTCGTCCCGGACGGGAGGAACCAGAGGGCCGACGAGGACCTTCGGATATCCCCACGAGCCGACGAACGCACTCGGAGGGGACGCGCCGAACAGATTCGTCGTCTGCAGGTCCCGCCGTTCCTCGAACCAGTCGCGGACGCGCCCGAGGTACGGACAGATGGCCAGCCGACACCGCTTGATGTCGCCTCGACAGACCTGGCACGCGATCTCGCGGCGGACTTCCGCGAGTGTCGCCCGGATCCCATCCTCCGTCCGTGACGATCCGGTCGAACCGGGAACGGCCATGGTCAGGCGGAGGGAGTGGGCGCCACGGGTTTGGGGGGCGCCGGCGCGGGAGAGGGTTTCTCCTCGACGATCTCGTCCCACCGCTCATAGCCAATCGGACAGACATGGATGATGCCGCCCGACGCGTTGCACGGCTGGGCGCCATGGACCGGGCAGTGGTGCTCCTTCGCCATCTCATCCCTCCGAAGGACCGGCGCCACTTATGGTTTTCGGGCTCGGTTCGATTCCGTACAGCTTGTCGCGGTTCGCTTCGAGTTGGTCGACCGGCTTGCCGGCGAACTCCGCCGCGGTCAACACCGCGACGTCGTGCTCCTTCCCCGCCTCGAAGACCGACGCCATGCGAGACCGCCACTCGCGGTCCCGTAGGATGTGGTGATCCAGAATGAGCGTCCGGATGTCCGTCGTCCGGAGAATTCGGACGAGGTGTGCGAGGGACCGTTTCGTGTGTTCCTGCGGATAATGTTCGGGCATGTGCGTCATCGGGCCGTCCACATACAGGATCGTCGGCTGGGCGTCGACGAGGAACGAGAGTTGTTCCTTCAGGGGTGGGCCGATCACATCCGACGTGTGGACGAAGACTTCGTGCCCCTGGGCGATCCGGGTCATCACCACATAGCCGAGCTCATCGTTGTAGCCGTGCGGCACCGCTGGCGAGAAGAGCAGCTCCGTCCCGCCAAAGTCCATCTGGTTGCCATCCGCCACCTGGATCGCCTTCGGATACGTCTTGAGCTTGCGGACGAACGCACTCGACCGTTCCCGCTGGCTCCGATTGATGTGGAACTTGCCGTCCTTGAGGAACGCGAGCCTGCCGCGGAAAATGGATGGCGCCGCGGGATTGTGATGGTCGAAATGGTAATGGCTCACGGTGAGGACGTCCGCTTTCTTCGCGGCGTTCCGGATGACCTGCCACAATTCCTTCTGCCGCGAGCGCTCGGTCGGATGAGGAGGCAGGTCGTAGCGGTACGGGCCGAGCCGGACGCTCGGGTCCAGGAGGATGGTGACGTCCGGCGTCTCGACCAGCGTCGCCATGGATCGCGCGCCGAGGCTGTCCGCCGCGAGGGGCGTAATCTTCATCGGATCACCGCCTTGCCGCACATCTACCGCGAGACGACCGATCGGATCTCGGTGGCGATGGCTGATGCGGCCGCCGCCGGATTGGCGGCTTCATAGATGGCCCGCCCGACGATGACGGCGTCCGCCCCGGCGACGATCGCCTCCGAGGCCTTCCCTCCCTGGGCACCGACCCCGGGAGCGAGAATCTGTTTCCGGCCGATGATCGCACGCAGCGCGCTCACGCGTTCCGGACGCGTCGCCGGCGCGACGATCCCGGTAGCATTCGCACGGGTCGCCAGGCGTGCGAGGTCCTCTGCGTGTTTCGCGGTGTACTCGACACCCCCGGGATGGCTCATCTCGACCACGACGAACACGTCCTTCCCTCCCGCGGCATCGACGCACGCCCGCACCGAGTCCTCCCCGACGAAACCGTGGCAAATGATTCCCGATGCGCCCGCGTCGACCGCTTGCTCGACGATGAGCCGGCTCGTGTTCGGGATGTCGGCAATCTTGAAATCGCACAGGACATAGCCGGATTTCGCGAGCGTCCGAAGAACGTCGAGGCCGCCCGCCAGGACGAGCGGCCATCCCACCTTGACCGCGTCGACGTGCGACCTCACGGATCCGGCAAGCTCGACCGCCCGCTTCGGGTCGGTCATGTCGAGCGCCAGGATGAGTCGCTGGTCGAGCCGCATCGTGGCCCCCAAGAGGAGAATGGACGAAAAAGGTTCCTTCCGCAGCGGGCATCCTGCGGACCCTTTAAGTAACCCGATGGGAATCCGACGACGCCCCCGATGCCCGAGGCCCAACGCATCAAGACGAAGGTCTGTCTCGTCGGCGAAGCCGCGGTCGGCAAGACCTCCCTCATCCGGCGGTTCGTCCAGGACGAGTTCGACGACCGCTACATCACCACGCTGGGCGCAAAGGTCTCGAAGCGCGAGATGGCGTTCGAGACCCCGGACCGCACGAAGATCCACATGGACATGACCGTCTGGGACATCATGGGGGAGAAAGGCTTCCGGGATCTCCTCAAAGAAGCGTTCTTCCACGGCGCGAAAGGGGTCGTCGCGGTGTGCGACCTCACGCGGTACTCGACGCTCAAGGAACTCGACGACTGGGTGCAGAGCGTCTTCAACGTCGTCGGCGAGATCCCGGTCGTCTATGCGGTCAACAAGATCGATCTGAAAGACGAAGTCATGATCCTGTACGGCGACAAGGAGATCCAACAGGCCGTGCGGGCGTTCGAGGCGCCGTACTTCTACGCCTCGGCGAAAACGGGGGAGAATGTGGAGGTCCTCTTCCGTCGGCTCGGGACCATGGTCCTCCAGCGAGAGGGCATCGCGGTCGCGACGTGAATCGACGTGAATCAACCTGGAGAACAACGCGCGAATCGTTAAGTAGACAGCGTCGAAGTCGGGCCGTGGTTCCGGGCGGACGTCGGATGACCAAGCAGAAGCAGTTGAAGTCGAAGGTCTGTCTCGTCGGGGACAAGGCGGTCGGGAAGACGTCGTTGATCCGGCGGTACACGATCAACATGTTCGAAGAGGAATACCTCACGACGATCGGGACGCATGTTACGAAGAAGGAGACCCGCGTCCTGCTCCCCGAATACGACCTCCTCGTCGACATCGACATGATGATCTGGGACATCATGGGGGAGAAAGGATTCCGGGAACTGTTGAAGGACGCGTACTTCTACGGGGCCAACGGCATCCTCGCCGTCGCCGACCTCACCCGACGACGAACGCTCGACAACCTCGACGACTGGATCGACGGCGTCGAGGACGTCGCGGGAAAGGTCCCGATCCTGATCGCGATCAACAAGTCGGACCTCGCCGTGAACGCGCGGTTCCGCGAAATCGATGTCGCGGCGTTCGCGAAAGCGTACGACGCCGAGTTCGTCTTGACGTCGGCCAAGACGGGAGTGCGCGTCGAGGACGCGTTCCGCCGACTCGGGGCCCTCATCGCGGGACAACAACTCCAGCTTGCGTAGACTGCGGTGGTGCGAGGACTGTTCCAATCTTTTAGAACAGATTTTTCATTGACTTTTCGAAATCATTAAGTACGCACGCCTAGATGGTTGCGCTCCCCGAACGGATATCCGCCTCCCCGGATGAACGTGAATGGTCTCGGGCGGGAGCAGGGAGGACCGACCGGAATGCCCATGCTCACGCGAAGACCCAGGCCGACGACGAGGACCGTCGTGGTCCTGCTGTTCCTGGGCGCGCTGGTCCTCATGCTTCTCCTCGCCGCGGTGCCTCTCGCCCGTTCGGACGCGCCGATCGTCATCACGAACCCAGATGCTTCACGGACGGTCACGTGGACGATGGGCTCGCCGACCAACCTGACGTTACAGAATGTCGCGCTCGACGGAGGCCGAGCGGAATTGCCGTGGCGGACCGAAACGGTTGGATGGTCGCCAAGCCGATTTCTCGCGAACGTCTCGCAGAGCACCAACGTGAGCGTAGGGCCCAACGACATAGAGCTCCTCAGCGATTCGACGAACCACATGGTCAATGGCGATTTCGCTGCCCCGTCAAACTGGACGTTCTCCAACGGGACCTCGGGGCAGATGACCGCGCTGTGGGATTCGGCCGCTCGAGACGCGAAATTCGTTTACAATGCAGGTGCCGATTGGGACTTATTCGACGACCAGCTGACGAAATGGACTTGCGCCGCTCCCTCGACTGCGTCTTGCCGGATTTCGCCCGAATCTCTGGTCAAAGTCCAGGGTGTCGGATCGATGAAAATGACGTTGAATATCTCGTCGACGGCCTCATGGGTCAGCGCCGTTCATTCAGGCATCGCAAACTGGTCCGGATGGGACCACCTGGTTGTCTGGATTAATGCAACCGATGTAAGCCCGCCGCTCTCGTTCAACATTACCGCGGTGGTCGCTGCCTCTCAGCGGACGACGACGGCGATTCCTCTGACCCCCGGTTGGAGCGAAGTTGTGGTCGACCTCAACCAGCTCGGGAGTTCCCAGGAGAGGGATTCCCTCCAGGACGTCCGATTTCGGATTAACGGCCAGAGCGTCCCGACGACCGACGTGTACTTCGACGAGGCCACACTGGGCACGGCACACACGTTGGACGAGAGCGCTCGCGTCACCCAGATCGTCGAAAAGACACGCGCATCGTCCCCGACCCCGGGGAGTGGCTATCTGTCCTTTGACTGGTCGTGGGTGAATGTGTCCGGCGTGCTCTGGGCCAACGCGTCGGCCAGCCTGAACGGATCGAGCGGCACGACGAACGGGATGTTCGCTCGCGGCGGTCCTTCCGGCTGGCAACACTTCGGCCTTGACGTGTCCGCAATCTCCGCGGCCGTCGGTTCCTACACCGTTTCGTTCCAGCTCCAAATCGTCGTCAAAAACGTCTCGGCCTCCCACGCGAACCTTCGAATCGACAACATCTCGCTGGAATGGCCGAACCGCGGAAATGGAACGTACCGGTCAATCCCGGCCGGGCTGGTCCTGGCCTCGGAGTTGCCCAACATCACCTGGGACGCCGTGGCACCGGCTGGGACTTCCATCGCGTTGCGAGCTAGATCGGGAAACGGCACGGACACGGGAACCTCATCGTGGAGCGCGTGGCGGACGTGGTCCTCCGGGGGCCAGTATGCCTCCGGCCTTCCCCCCGCGGACCACTTCCAAATTTCGGTCGACCTGAACACGACGAACGCGACCCTGTCCCCGATCCTGCGGTCGCTCTCCATCGAAATCCACCATCGAGCGCCCGTGGGGACGATTGCCGCGGATACGTTCGCAGCCTCCTCTGATTTCTTGCGGTGGCGCTCCTTCAATGCTTCACTGAGCGTACCAATGGGGACCGCGATTACGTTCCTGGCGGGGGACGGATCGTCCCTTGCACCCATCCCGCCTTCGGGGTCCCTGTCGGGCGTGCAAGCGGCTCGCCTGGGTTGGCGGGCCGACCTGACCACAGTGGATGGCCTCCAGTCACCTCTGCTCATGCAGGTCCAAGCGACTTACGAGTTCCTCGGTCCAGCGGATCACATCCGGCTAACTCCGTCCGGAGTCATCGACGTAGAGGCGGGTCAGGTCATCCAATTCTCCGCCGCGATCGTAGATGCCGGAAACCATCCGGTGAGCGCATCAATGTCGTGGACGACGACGGATCCGACCGGGTCGATTAGCAACGGCGGCCGGTACGTGGCCGGGAGTGTCACGACCGGAGCACCGTGGTACGTGAACGTCACCGTCGCCGGATCTGGGAAGTCGGCCTCGACGCTCGTCAACGTCAGGCCCGCGAGCTTGGCTATCGGGGCCGTCCTCTACCCGACCCTCCTTGTCGCGATCGTCCTCGGTGCCGTGTATTCTGGGTACACGGTGTGGTCTCGACGCGCCTTTGCAGTGGACGACGTGTTTCTAATTTCGAAGGAAGGCCGCCTCATGATGCACAACACACGCCGCATGCGAGCGGATCGAGACGAGGACATCCTGTCCGCGATGCTCACCGCGATCCTGAGCTTCCTGATGGACTTCGACCGCGAAGAGAGCGGCGATTTGAGGCGCTTCCAGCTCGGCGGGAAGACGGCGCTCCTTCAGCGGGGGCCGAACGCGTACCTTGCCGCCGTCTACTCCGGACGAGTGCCGCGGTGGTCGGAGAAGGACCTTCGAAGATTCATGGACGATCTCGAGCGCCGGTTCGGCAAGGTCTTCGCGCGATGGAGCGGAGATCCTGCGGACCTCCAAGGGCTCAAGGAATTCTCCGATCGGTTCGTGTCCCGCCTCCGGTATCGGCCCGCGCGCGGTACCGGACGCAAGCCGAGCTGAATTCAGTCACCGGTGCGGGAACAGGATCAGGTAGAACATGACCGCGAATCCGAACAACGTGAAGCCGGTCGAGATGAGCCAGAGCCGCCACAGCAGCTTCGCCCGGTTGGCCGGATCTTCCCAAACCTTCGCGAGCCGCTCGATCATGTGGCTTTGAACCGCTTGAGCCGCATGAAATTGTCCCGCTCCATCTCCTCGAGACGCTGACGGATGAACCGTTCCGTGGCCTTCAGCTCCGGGATCACGCGGTACTCGAGCGCATTCACGCGTCTCTTGACCTTCTCGATTTCCTCGATCAACCGGCGCATCGTCGTCTCGATCTCCGCGGCGGTGATCACGTCCTCGACGAGGTTTTCGTACGCTTCTGCGGCCTCATCAATCCGGGGACTCGTGCCGACAATCCCGTAGCCGCGCTGGCCGATCGTCTTCCGGACAGACTTCGCGTCAATTTTCGGGACCACGATTCCCATGACATTCTTCGTCTTGAGGTCCAACGTCGGGGTCTCGGTGAGCGCGAAGGCGGCGGACTTCACCCCGATCGAACCCTCGATCGCCCGCGCGATCGCGATCCGGGCCTCGGCGACCTTGTACTTCTCGACGAGATTCGATCGAACTGCCTTCGCCCGCTCGAGCACCCGGAAGAACTCGACGATGAGGGCGTCCTGCTTGAGCTTCAGCAACCGGTGTCCGCGCTCGGCGGTGCGGCGAATTCGCCGCAGCTGGAGGAGCTGGGACCGGGTGGGCTTGTACTGAACGAGGACCATCTAGGCCACGGCCTTTTGCTCCGCCGCCGGAGCCTTTCCGCGATGTGCGGGATGGTAGCTCTCTAACGTCTTCCGATCGATTTTCGTAAGCCAGGCCTCGTCGAGGGTCGCGAGCAACACCCAGCCGACTTCGAGCGTCTGCTCGATCGTGCGGTCTTCCTCGGCTCCCTGGCGGATGAATTCCTGCTCAAAGCGGTCCGCGAACTCAAGCATCTTGCGGTCCCGGTCCGAGAGGGCCTCCTTTCCGACGATTGCCACGAGGCCGCGGACGTCTTTTCCCTCGGCGTACGCAGCGTAGAGTTGGTCAGCAACCTGCTTGTGGTCTTCGCGCGTCCGTCCTTTTCCAATCCCTGCGTCCATCAAACGCGAGAGCGAGGGGAGCGGATCGACTGGCGGATAGATCGCTTTGCGATGAAGATCCCGGGCGATCGCGATCTGCCCTTCGGTGATGTAGCCGGTGAGGTCCGCGATTGGGTGTGTCCAATCGTCGTCCGGAATGGACATGATCGGGATCTGTGTAATGCTGCCCTTCTTTCCGCGGATGCGGCCGGCGCGCTCGTACATCGTTGCGAGGTCAGTGTTGTGGAGGATCACACCTCCGCAGGCGTCGACAAAGTTGCTCGTGTCCTCAACGGTGAGGTCGTACACGAATTCGTCCGTTGGATCGACTTGTTCCTTCTCGACCACTTCGGCGGCAAACGAATCGGCCAGCCCGACCGACTTGGATCGGATAAAGGTAGAAAGGTACACTTTCCAAGCGTCCCTCCCTTTCCACTTGTAGATCGAGGGTATTCGCTCTGGCATCATCTGTTTCGCAAGAATCGTCAGGTCGTCGCGCAACCCGGCACTGACCGTCACCATATCGTACTGAGTGATTCGATATCGGGGATCGGTTGCCTTGCCGTCGCCTGCGTAGTAGGCCCGGAAGAATGCTCTCTTGGCATCAAGCGGGGCGGAGAGGATTTGGCTCGGGATTCTCTTCGGGTTCGAACGAGTCCCGCATCCCAGCTCTCTGACGAATAGGTCGTAGTACTTCTTTCCGCCGATCGACGTCCGAAAGGTACCAGACCGTGGGTCTGAGATGAAGACTGAGGGCGTCGCATCGAACACCGCTTTGAACGAACGCTTTATTTCGCGTATAATTCGCGGGTCGTTGTTGTCGATTCGAATGTAGTGGTTCCACCAGTTGTCGCCCTTGTGCTGATACCGGAGCGCATGGCCTTCTGAAACGTAGTAGCCGAGGAGCGTTGCCAGATCCGGATCGAAGCGACTACCTTCGACGGTCGGGACTCGGTTCACTTGAGCCAGCAGCGAACCTGTCGACATCTCCGCGGCCGGCACCGGTTCGATTCGTCCGTCTCGAATCGTGAAGACGGAGTGGTTCGGTGTAACGACGGTTTCCCCGTATCGCGTCCGGAGGCGGATGAGTTTCCCGTGATACCGATGTCGGACGACTTGGCGAATCGGACGGAACTCAGCCTTGCCGTCCGGGCTTACGCTCAGCGCGCTCCATCCGTCAAGGCGGGTGCGCTCTTCGAATCCGTCGCGGTCCGGTGTAACGACGCTCGAGGCTTCAACGAACAGATCTCGGATCGGGATTATTCGGAGGATTCCGGTCGAGTCTCTAACCACAACGTTTCTGCTACCGTCTACGCTGTACATGTAGCCCGGATATCCGCGGCGACCGGGCACTTCCTCCCTCGCCGCCCCGATTTGCCGCAGCGCCTCTGCGTAATTCGTCATGTCGGTCAGGATCACGAGGATGTGCATCCCGACTTCGTATGCGAGGTACTCGGCCGCCGTCAAGGCCATCCGGGGCGTGATGAGCCGTTCGACCGCGGGATCGTCCGCTAGATTCAGGAAGAGGACGGCGCGACGAAGCGCCCCCGTCCGCTCGAAGTCGTCCATGAAGACCCGGGCTTCCTCGTGCGTGATTCCCATCGCGGCGAAGACGACCCCGAAGGGCTCGCGGCTCCCGAGGACTTTGGCCTGCCGGGCGATTTGCAAGGCCACCTCGTTGTGCGGGAGTCCCGCGCCGGAGAACAGCGGGAGCTTCTGGCCGCGCACGAGCGTATTGAGGCCATCGATGGTCGAGATACCGGTCTGGATGAACTCCGCGGGGTGCTCGCGCGAATACGGGTTGATCGCCGCGCCCGTGATGTCGACCCGTTTCTCGGGGACGATCGGCGGGCCGCCGTCGATCGGCTCGCCCGCCCCGCTGAGGATGCGGCCGAGCATTTCTCGCGAGACATTCAGTTTGATCGTTTCCCCGAGGAACTTCACCGTGGATTGGCGATCGATTCCGGCCGTCCCCTCGAACACCTGCACGACGACGATGTCCTTCGACGAATCGAGGACCTGGCCTCTCTTCCGCGACCCGTCTGGGAGGCCGACCTCGACGAGCTCCCCGTATCCCACCCACTCCGTCTTCTCGACGAAGATCAGCGGCCCAGCGATCTCCGTAATGGTCCGGTATTCCGTCGGCATCTCAGGTAGCCCCCAATCGTTTGAACTCGTCGTCCATTTGGGCGATCGCCTTCCCGAGCTCTTTGTCGAATTCCGATTCGTACTTCACCCGCGTCAGGAGTTCGCGGGACTTCAGCGACGCGACCTCCTTCGTCGGGACGTCCAGTTTCACGGCCTTCTGACCGAGGTCGGAGTATTTCTTGATCGCGCCGATCAACTTGAACTGCCGCTCGGGAGGGCAGAACGTGTCGACCGCATGATACGCGTTCTGTTGGAGGAAGATTTCGCGGATCATCCGGGCGACCTCGAGCGTGAGCTGCTGGTCCGGAGGCAGGGCGTCCGCGCCGACGAGACGGACGATTTCCTCGAGCTCCGCCTCTTCCTGCAACGTCCGCTGCGTCCACGATCTCAACTTCGGCCAGTCCTCGTTCACGTTCTTCCGGAACCAGTCCTCCAAGATCTGCGTGTACAGGCTGTACGATTGAAGCCAGTTGATCGCCGGGAAATGCCGCCGAGCCCGCAGGGCGGTGTCCAGTGCCCAGAACACCTTCACGATGCGGAGGGTGCCTTGGGTGACGGGCTCCGAGAAGTCCCCGCCGCTCGGGGACACCGCACCGACGACGCTGACGGACCCTTCCAGGCCAGCCAGGGTCTTCGCCCGACCCGCACGCTCGTAGAACTCGCTGAGCCTCGCAGACAAGTACGCTGGGAAGCCTTCCTCGCCCGGCATCTCTTCGAGCCGACTCGAAATCTCTCGCATCGCCTCGGCCCATCGCGAGGTCGAGTCCGCCATTAGGGCGACGTTGTATCCCATGTCTCGGTAGTATTCGGCGAGCGTCATCCCGGTGTACACGGACGCCTCCCTCGCGGCGACCGGCATGTTGCTCGTGTTCGCGATGAGGGACATGCGTTCCATCAGGGGCGCGCCGGTGTACGGATCCTCGAGCTTCGGGAAGGTGGACAAGACTTCGGTCATCTCGTTCCCCCGCTCCCCGCATCCGATGTAGATGACGACCTGCGCGTCGCACCACTTCGAGAGCTGCTGCTCTGTCACCGTGTTGTGGAGGAGACTCGGCATGTTGCCGCCGACGAAGTTATGCGTTTGCGGTACCGTGAGATCGAACACCCACGATCTGCATGGAACCGTTTCCGTCTCGACGATTACATCCCTTCCGATGGTACCGTTCTCGAGCGGCACCGCAAGACAATTTCCGCGTTCGAGTCTCGCGGCCTCGACTTCCACAATGCCAGAGCTCCATGCGAACAGCCGGTGGACGGGGGTAACCCGAAGCGTTCGTCCGCCGTTCGTTCTGATCCGGATGAGACAATCCGCAAAGCCACGGTAGAGAACAGACGCGAAGGCTTCTTCGACCTCGTTTCCGTTAAAAGTCAGGATAGGGATCGGATTGTCGAGGCGAATCCAGGATTCCCTCTCACCGCGCACACGCTCACCCCTCGCGCGGTCGTACAGCTCGTCGATGCGGATGGAGTCGCCGCCTGGGTTCATCACCAAAGTGTCGGGTGCGACACACTTCCCCGTCCCGAAGCCGCCCGGGATGGCGGCGGTCCCGCCCTTTGCGATCGGGAACAGGAAGTCGAGGACCCGCTGGCCCGTGACGAGCGGGATGGTCGGCATGAGCCGATCCCTCACCGGCCGGGCCCTGCGAACGGGCCAGGTCTGGTACATCTTCACCTGTTCGCCGTTGTCGAGCTGCGCGACGACCTCGTCGACTTTGAACGTGCCCTCGCGAATCTGTGCGACCTTCCCACCCCGGAAGTTCGGGGGGACCATGATCCGATGCTGGACATTTTTCGCCTCTTGGACCGTGCCCACGACCTCGCCCGGGCCCACGGCCTGGCCCGGCTGCACCTTCGGGGCGAAGGCCCACGACTTCTCTCGGGTGAGACCTGGAGACTTCACCCCGCGCAGCACGAAATCTCCCATCACCTTCTGCAGGACCGGGAGGGGCCGCTGGATGCCGTCGTAGATGCTCCCGAGGAGGCCGGGCCCCAATTCGACGACGAGGGGTCCCCCCGTGTCGAGGACGACTTCCCCCGGCCGGACGCCGCTCGTGTCCTCGTAGACCTGGATGATCGTCTTGTCGCCCACGACCTGGATGACTTCGCCGAGCAGTTGCTCTTCCCCGACGAACTGGACGTCGTACATTCGCGGGCGGAGGCCGGTGGCCGTCACGACGGGGCCTGCGACTCGGAAGATCTCCCCCGGCGTCTTGCCCGCCGGCGCTGCTTTCTCCTTTCCTTTCACCGCCATGCTGGTTTCCGCCCTCTCTCGTATCGAATCACTTGTAAAGGTCGACCCCGATTGCGCGTTTGATCTTCGCCCGGAGGTCTTCCTCTTCGCGTTTTCCGACCGCGATGACCACGGGACGGGGAGTCGTTTCGAGTCGTCGCCGCATCGTGTTGCTGAGGGACGTCATATCGTCCGCACTGAGTATGAGGATTCCGACGTTCGGGTCTTCGAGGACCTTCGCGATCTGGGCCTCGACGGCGTCGCGGGCGACGCTGAAGGTCTTGCGGACGCCCGCCAACTTGAATCCCTGGACGAATTCGTCCCGGCCCACGGCGGCGAGTTCCATCTACACCACCAAGAGGTCCCGGATCACGTCGGGCTCCATCGCGCTCTCCTTCCCCCGCGCGATGATTCGCAGGTTCTGGACTTCCCGGTCCTTGCGCACGACATAGTCGAGGATCGGCAAGACGGAAAGCGGATGGACGTGCGCGTAGCGCCCCGCCTCCAGTAGGTGGAGCTTCTCGACCGAGCGAACCAGCTGACCCACCCCGAGCGCCTGCAGGTCCCGGAGACGGGAGGCCAGGTCCTCTGTCAGGGTGTAGTCCCGAAGCCGCGCGGTGAGCGCGTTGACGTCCATCTGTACCATTTCGGCGAGCTCGCCTTTCGGGAGCTCCAGGCCGCCCGCCAGGAACGGGTCGTATTGGAGGGTGGCCTTCGAGGCCCACAATCGGAGGAGGGTCTTGAGATTCACGATGTCGACCTCGCGCCGGACGAACTCCCTCATGAGGCGGGTCCCGTCGGTCCGCTCCGGCACGACGAATAGGAGGTTCTCGTAGTACAGTTGGGTCACCCGGTCCTCCCACTCGTTCCATCGCTCGACCTCGGACGCCCGCTTCCCGAGCGCCGCGAGGGCCTGCGCGTAGATCGTCCCTTCGAGCCGATCAAAGACATCGTCCAACGTCGGCAATTCGATGAGCGCCTGGAGGAACGATTCTTTCATGCTCCCGGCGGCGACGAGATCCTCCGAGATTTCGGTCGGCGATGCGCCAAATGTTTTCCCCCGGACGATCGTCTTGATGTTCTGAACGTCAAACCGGTCCAGATACCATCCGATCATCTGTCGGAGTTCGCCCTCGGAGAACCCGATGATTTGTGTGAACACGGCCGCGAGGTTCCGGCTCGTGGCGAGCTCGATCAGGTCGACGCCGGACGCCTTCGACGCGAGGGCGAGCACCTCCGCCTTGTATGCGCCTTCCCCAATGACCCGCGCGATCTGGGGAATTTCCATCTGGAGCATCCGCTCGTACACGTCGGGGGATAGCAAGGCCGCTTTTTTGGCCCGCACACGGGCCGTCACATAGGGGTAGTTTCCGCTCTCGATGGGCACGTGGCGCATCACGCGTCGCCAGTATTGGCTGAGGTAGGATTGCCTCCCGGAGTTCATCGGCGCGGCCATAGCACCTCCGCGACCTCGCGAATCGAATCCCGCCAGACGTCGGCGAGGAGCGTCTCGTACCGCAGGTCGATCCGGTGGGTTCCGTCACCGCTCTCGATGACGATGCCCCCGACACAATCGATCGTTTCACCGAAACTGGACCCGACCACGGCCCGGACGGCGGTGGCGTCTTTCTCGTTGCAGTAGACCTTCCCCGTGCGCCAATCGGCTGCGTGCGCCTTGAGCAAAGATTGCAGGATGGCCCCTCCATCCTCGAGGACGGCCAGTTTCTCGAGGACCTTCGCATACACCTTATCCAGCAGCCCCTTTTCCGCGGAAAGCACGATCTTCTTGCTCTCGAGCTCAGCCCGGGCGAGGGCTTGGACCCGCAGGCGTTCCACGGCTTTCCTGGCTTCCTGCTCTCGGATCTCCACGAGCTTCGCTCCCTCCGCCCGGGCATTCTGCAATATCCGATCGCGCTCCGCCAAGGCGGCGCGGCGGATTTCCTCTACCTCGGAGCGCCCTCGCCCGAGGACGTCCTCGACGACCGATTCGAGCCCCATGCCGACCGCTTTAGGGAGCCGCGACCTTCGTGAGCAGCTGCAGGGCGATCACGAGCCCGAACACGACGATCGTTTCCGGGAGAGCCATCAAGACCAGGCCCCGCCCGAACAACTCGGGTTTCTCGGCCATCGCCCCGACGGTCGCCCCGCCGACGATCTTCTGCGTCCATGCGGTCGCAATTCCTGTCCCAGCCATGGTTATCGCTGCGGCCATCGCAGCCAACGGGTCTGCCATTCGTCTAAACCTCCTGTGTCGCTCGGAGTCCAAAGGGACGGAATGGAATTCCGTTGCCCTTGTAGAACTTGATGAACGCCTCCATGTAGTTGAGCCGGAGGGCTTGGATTCCAGCCGAGATCCAACCCAGGAGGAATACGAGCACCTGCGCCAGGATCAGAAAGGCGATTCCGCCAATGACGAAGCCGATTTGTCCCGTCAGGATCATGTCTTGGAAGAGGATCGTGTTGAAGGCGGCTGCGATCGCTGCCTTCCCGATCCCGATCCCCGCCAGCCGCATGTACGACATGATGTTCGCGAGGAGGCTCGCCACCTCGATGGGCGCGATAACCGACTCGAAGAGTCCGAGCAGGGCTCCGAGAATGAGGATGAAGGAGGCAAAGGGGATTTCCACGCCCAAGAACCCGCGGAGGCCCAGGGGCTCGATCATGCGAGGAAACCACCCGAGCGGCACGTCCCAGACCCAGCGGGCGATCGGATTCCACCGCAAGGAATAGGTCAGCAGGGTGAAGAGGCCAAAGAGACACATGAACCATCCCAACTTGGCGACCGCATGTCCTTTGTTGTGATGGACTTCGTTGACGAACCCGATGAGGTATCCGGTGCCGAGGTGCAGGGCCGCGAACAGAAGCGATAGGTAGATCATGTCGGCGATCCCGAACGCCTTGTGGATCAGCGTCGGGATGGGGACGAACATGCCGAACGATTCCCAGTTCAGTTCTTCCAGATGGCCCGGGGCGGGATGGAACGGGAGTCCAAAGGCTTCACCGAACACGAAGAGGCCAAAGAGGACCGACCAGACGCCGCCGACTGCGGTCACAAACAGGATGCGCCACCAGATGCTCTTCGGGTTGAGTCGGATCGCCGCAACGACTCCAAGCGCGATGAATAGGGCCCCGTATCCCACATCGCCGATCATGAATCCGAAGAAGAACGGCGCCGCGATAAACAGGAACAACGTCGGGTCAAGCTCGTGGTAACTCGGCGTCGAGTACAGGTGAATGAGGAATTCGAACGGCCTCGCCGGCTTCGGATTCCTCAGGAGCACGGGAGGCGCCTCGTCTTCGTGTCCCTCCTTGGATTCGCCCGACTCCACATAGATCCCGAGCCCCTCCAAGCGTGTCTGCAGCGCTTTGAAACCAGACGAGGGCACCCATCCATCGATGACGAACGAGTGGTCGCTCACCGCGAATCGGAGAGGCGCTTCCGCCTTGTCGACTTCGACCTCGAGCGCCTCCTCGGCCGCGACGACGAAGGCAGCATAGCGCTCTCGCATCTTCTCGAGTCGACCCTGGATCTCCTCGAGCCGGGCTTCCCACTTGTCTCGATCGGCAACCGCGGCATCGAGGAGGGCCTTCGGGCTGCCTTCGCCAGCGGGTATGTCCAGCTGGGTGAAGCCCGACCGACCCAAGAGCGCAAGGGCTTGCTCGGACGACGCCCTCGGCACGAATGCCGCGACGACGTCTGGGCCCCGGAAAATCTCCGCCACCGGCATCGCCTCTTCGAAGCCGGCGATGTCGCGCTGGACCCTCCCGACGATGACCGTCAGGGACTCGTAACCTCGGTACGCCTCCAAGGGCAGGCCGATCGAAGCGAACGGACGGAGCTCCTCGATCCGTCGTTCGAGGTCTCCCAACAGCCCCTCCGCTTTCTTGCGGGCCGCATCCTCTTCGGTGATGTTGAGCTCAAGGCTCAGGACTTTTTGCCGAAGCTCCTCGATCCGGACTCGTTCCTTCTCCTTCGGTGGCGCCTTGATTGCAAGGATGCTGGCGATCGACCGGAGCTTGATGAGGTTGTCCGACAGTTCCGCGGCTGGCGAGAGCGGCTTTCCGATTCGAAACGTGTCGTCCTCGCCATGGTGATCGATGATGTGGATCAGCTTGAGTTCATGAAGGACCTCGATACATTGTGGCAGTTTGTCCCGCGGCCCCGCGATCACGGCCCGGCTCATGCGTTCGGGCCTAAGCACGAATCGCACCTCGGAACTTGCCCAACACGAGATCCACCGCCCGATCGACGTTCGCTTTCCCCTGCCCGGTCATTCGAGCAGCGTCTTCTCGGGCGGCGGCGAGGAGCTTTTCGCGTTCGGACTCAATCTGTGCCTCGGCGGCGCTAACGATTTCGCGGTAGCGCGCCTCTGCTTGTTCTTGGAACTGTTCGGTCAATTCGAGCGCTTCTCGCCTGGCGTTCCGCAGGGTCGATTCGCGCTCTCGTTCCGCCTCTTCCTTCATTGTTCGAATCTGAGCCTCCACCTGTTTGATTTTCTGGAGAGTTTCCTCTTTGCTCATGCGGAACATCCGGGGAGAACTAGGCCCGTCTTTAAAGGTTTTCGTCGAGTGCGCGACGTTGCGGATGCTCGGACGCCACGGGGGGCTCGCATTTTTATCCGTCGCTTTTTATCATTTCAAGTGGATGCAACTCGCGACCGCGGTTCACCCATGAAAAATTGACTCATAGCGACGCATTCTAAGGAGGAAAAATGGACTCGTGCACAACGTATAAATAGGGAACGCTCTTTTTCGCGAATGCCCGAAAGTCTCTAGATGGGATCGGGAGTAAGAGGATCCTGGGATGAGGAACTCCGCGCTCCTCGTGATCGCCGTTCTGATTGCAATTTTCGCGGTGCCACCGGCGATTTCTGTGGCCTCGGCGACGCCGTCGGGCCCATCGGTGGCCCCGAGTCCGAGTTTCTTCGTCACGATCGGCGTCGATCCGGGCGGGGCAACCCGCTTCGTCCCTGCGACGATCATCATCCCACAGGTCAACATCACGCTGAACATCACATTCATGAACAATTACACAGTCGGCGGCGGGATGGTCCATACCTTTTCCATCGCCAATTCCGATAATTCGGTAACGGAGATCGGGAACAGTAGCACCGGCAGCGTCGCGCCGGGAAAGAACATAAGTTTCGAATTTCACATCAATAGCTTGACAAACATTACGTACAAAGGCGTGTCCTTCACCCCGGAGTCGTCGGGCCAAGGGATTCGCTGGTTTTGCATTCCGCATCGGTCTGCCGGCATGACGGGAGAGATCCTCCTTGCGGGGTTGACGGGGCCGACACCCGAAAAGGGGATTCTGATCCGGGCGTACTGGATCGGCATCATCGGCATCGCTGCGACGCTCGCCTGGACGATCATCAGTTACTTCATCATCAAGTCCTCGAGCGGTCATTTCAAAGACCACCACGAGCACGTGAGGAAGGGTCTCCCGTGACGGATCTGATTCGGACGGACGCCCCAAAGCGGAGTTCGATGGCGGCGCTCGCGATCGGCGGGCTCGTCGTCGGGATCCTGTGGTTCAGCATCTTGACCGTCATCGTCGCGCTGCAAGACCTGTCCGGGATTTCGGACACCCAGACCGACTCATACATGGCGCTGTTCATGGGGATGGTCTTCCTCCTGCTCGCCTTCGCGATCGACATCTATCGCAAAGAGTTCATGCCGGACGAGCTGATACATAAGATTCGAAGGCCGAAAATCGTCCTGACGAGACCGTTCCGATGAGGAGGCCTCGATGAGCTGGGAGAACGAGGATAAGGACAAGGGTTGGACCCGCCGCGACTGGGTCAAGGTCGGCGTGACCGCCGGCGCGGTCGGCGCGGTCCTGGGCCTCGGCGGCCTCACCATGGGCCAGATCCTCCCGCCGCCGCTCAAGTTCTCCGGCGAGATCCGGGAGACGATCCAGTACACGAAGTTCCCTCCGACGGACCCGACGGCGGATTTGTGGTGGAACTCGAAGGCCGGATCAACGGTCAAGGTCACCGACTTCGACAAGGAGTGGAAGGGCGCCACGGGCGTGTGGCGGGGCTTGTTCCAGAACAACGCGTGGGTCCCCGGCACCGGGTTTCCGTGCTTGATCATCCGAATCAAGCGGGAGAGCACGTACTTCACGGCCCCGTCGGGCGCAGAGATCCCGGCGACGCTCCCCGACGGCTTCAGCTTGTACTTCGACGATCCGACGCTCGACGCGGCGAACAACGGCACCCGGATCGTCGTGTTGTTTGACCGGTGCGTGCACCTGTGCTGCTACCCGGGGTGGCACGTGATCAACAACCCGCCGCCGGACCGGAACTACGTCGTCCCGCCGCCGACGTACGTGCAGTTCGCGGAGAACCCGGTCTACTGCATCTGCCACGGGTCCCAGTACGACCCGCTGTTATTGATCGTGGACGTGAATCCCAAGAACGACGCGCGCTACGTGGGCGCCGAGCGGGTGCACGGTCCGGCCCCGCGGGCCCTGCCGGTCATCCCGGTCAAGGCCCAAGGCCTGAACCTGGTCGGCGGAATGGCGGACCCGGCATGGTACATCTACTGTTGAGGTGAGAAGGACGTCGACGACGGGGGACATCCGGCAAGACACGGGGCGTTCGATCTTCGGCTGGATCAAGTCGCGGTTTCCCACCGTGCCCTACGCCGACCTGACCCGGGTCGTCGTCGAGACGGACCAGCGACAGCTCCCGCGGAGCCACGCGGAGAAGTACGAACTCAAGACGATCTGGTACTGGTATCCGCTCTACTGCCTCGGCGGCATCTCCTTCGTCGCGTTCGTCATCCTGACGATCACGGGCATCCTCCTCGGGTTCTTCTACGTCCCGGACGGCCGGCTCGAGATCAGCCCCGCCGGCGACCTGACGAACCCCGCGTGGAACTCGATGCTCGTCATCATGAACGAGATTCCGTTCGGGTTCATCGTCCGCGGGATGCACCACTGGGCGGCCCACATCATGATCGCCGCGGTCTTCCTCCACATGTGCCGCGTCTACTTCACGGGGGCCTACAAGAAGCCGCGCGAGCTCAACTGGCTCCTCGGCGTCGTCCTCATGCTCGTCACGATCATGTTCGGCTACTCCGGCTACCTGCTCCCGGCGAACAACCTGAGCGAGGGCGCCGCGAACATCGGCATCAACATGACGCGGGCTTCGCCGCTCATCGGGGATCAGCTGGCGACCTTGCTGTTCGGCGACATCAGCACCCTGACCGGGGTCTACATCCTGCGGTGGTACTGGATCCACGTGTTCATCTTGCCCCTCCTGGGCACCGGCCTCATGGTCTTGCACATGGGGCTCGTCTGGCTGCAAGGGGTCGCGGAACCCCACTGAGGTCGACCATGGAGATCGAGCACGTCAAAGGGAAAATCATGGAAGGGATGCCGGGCTTCCCCCGGCAGTACGGGCCCGTGAGGTCCGACCACCAGCCCGGGATCCCCTTCTTCCCGCAGGAGACGGCGCGGGACTTCGTCCTGATCTTCCTGTTGGTGGCCATCCTCTTCTTCCTCTCCGCCGTCGTCACGCCGTTCCTCGGCCCCGCTCGAAGCCCGCAGATCTCGGAACTGATCGTGCCAGACTGGTATCTCCTATTCTCCTGGGGCCTGCTGAAGGTCGCCGACGTCTTTCCGCAGTTCATCATCGGGGATGGCACGCCCCTCAAGACGAATTTCAATGCGGCGTTCTGGGGCGACATCCTGAGCGGGATCCCCGTCATCTTCCTGTTGATCCTGCCGTTCATCGACCGCGGTCGCGAGGCGCGGCCCGCGAAGGCGCCGGTGCGATCCGCATTCGGGATCGCCTTCCTGCTCGCCTGGATCTTCACGGCGTCCCTGTATTCGATCCGGGAAGTCGTCGCGCAGCGATGGCAGACCCCGAACGGGTCCCCGTTGATCAACGACATCGCGATGAAGTGGTTCTTCATCATCCCGCCGGTCCTGGTCGGCCTGACATCGTACATCGGCCTCCGCCGGCTCGGATACCAGCCGATGCGGAGATGGCTCGTCCCGTACGTCGGCGGGCTGACGGCGATCATGGAAGTGCAGGCCGCGGGAATCTTCTTGATCCCCGGCTGGCTCGGACCCGAGGTCCGACCGTACGTCATCGAACTCGGCGTGTTCCTCCTCGTCCTCCTCGCTCCGATGCTGATCTCGAGTGTGGCCGTCTTCGCCCTTCCGGAGTCCCGCGCCCGGAAGTGGATCGTCCGCTCGGGGCTCGCCGCCTTCCTCGCCTTCGCGGCCCTCGTCGCATACTTCTCGTATGCAGGCCCGCAGAGCCGGCTCGCGTTCGCCTGGGTCCTCTCCGTGCTCGAGCCGAACATGAACACGCTCTTGCTCTTCCCGATGTTCGCCGTCCTCACCGCCTACCTCGGCGTCCGCCGGCCGTACAGCACGTACGAGTACCTGTTGAACGAATGCTACCAGTGCGGCAAGTGCCACACCGTGTGCCCGGTGACGAAGGTCGAGGACGACGCGCTCGGCGGCTTGAACCTCGTCTACAACACGTTCAAGAAGCAGCACGACGGGGTGCCGCTCTGGACCTGTCTCGCGTGTGACGCGTGCAGCGCGGTGTGCCCGTTGGACATCCAGTACAGCGACTACATCCTCGAGGAACGGTCGAAGGTCCACGCGCGGATGGCGGCCGACGGAGGGAGCCGCGAATGATGGAGACCGAGTACGGACCCGGCCGCACGATTCCCCACCCGGTCATGTTCCGCGTGCTGGACAGCGAGGCGGACGACCTGACGGTCCCCGAGATCAAGGTCGAGCACAAGTCCGAGTACGCGTACTACCCGGGCTGCGTCGACTACTACGACGTCGAGATGCAGTTCTCGCACATGAACTACGGCGACACGAATCACGGGATCATCTTCGATTCGTCGGTCAAGCTGTTGCGCGCCGTCGGCATCCAGCCGATGATCCTGGACCGATCGTTCATGAAGTGCTGCGGCCACGACCAGCTGTGGCAGGGCAAGGTCGACGTCTTCGAGCGGATGCGGGAGTACAACACGAAGATCATCAAGATGCTCGGGGTGAAGACGTTCATCACCTCGTGCGCCGAAGGCTATCGGACGTTCAAGCTAGACTACAAGCTCGACGGCGTCCGAGTCGTGCACATCACCCAGTTCCTGTACGAACGCGGCCTGCGGATCCCGCCGCAGCCGGAGACCGCGAAGAAGATCCGGGTCGCCTTCCAGGACCCGTGCCGCTCGGGTCGCCAGATGCCGATCGATCCGGTGTACGAAGAGCCGCGGGAGCTCGTGAAGCGGGTCGACAACGCGGAGCTCGTCGAGCTGAAGACGTTCCGCGCGGACGCGCAGTGTTGCGGCGTCGCCCAGATGATGTACTGCAACGACAAGACGAAAGGCCTGACGGCGAAGAGGATGGACGAGGCGACAGACGTCGACGCCGACTATCTCCTCGTCGCCTGCCCGAAGTGCCTCACCCATTTCGGGTGTCTGCACCACGAGAACAAGTGGAAGCCCGGCGAGGAGCGCTACGGATTCAAGGTGATGGATATCACCCAGTTCCTCGCGGAACGACTCCCCGGCGACTGGCCGACCGGGAGCAACATCGACCAGAAGCGGAAGGAGCCGCCCCTCCCCGGTCGGAGGGGGTGACGGATGGCGACGTCGCCGGCGACGGCCGTGAAGCCCGGGCCCGCTCCGCCCCCGCAAGCTCCCGCCGATCCTCTGACGGCCTATTACCGCGGCGTCCGCCAGATGAATCTGCAGCTCGCGAAGGACCGGTACAAGCAAGGATTCAAGGTCCGGACACAGGAGTACATCCGCGGCCGCGGCACGCTCGCCGTCGTCGACGAAGAAATTTGCATGGGCTGCACCCATTGCTTCGACAACTGCGCGTTCGAATCGATCGGCATGGTCGACCGAAAGTTCGCGCTCCCGGAGTACTCGTACACCTCGCGGAAGGCGATCATCATCGAGGAGAATTGCGTGGGCTGCGAGAAGTGCGCGATCGTCTGCCCGGTGGACGCGATCACGATGGTGACCAAGTATGGGTTCGAGGTCAAGGATGGGCGGGTCGTCTCCACGACGCCCCCTGCACCGCCTGTCCCGAGGCCGCTCGCCGCGGCCGCAGTGGCCGCAAAGCCCGCGCCGCCCGCGGCCCCAAAACCGGCCGCGCCCGTTCCCGCCGTGAAGCCGGCCGCCGCGCCGCCAGTGGAGGCGCCTGGGCCGAAGCCTGCTCCGAAACCGCAAGAGAAACCGGAAGTGAAACCGGAAGATACGCCGGAACAGAAACCGGAAGAGGAACCGGAAGAGGAACCGGAAGAGGAACCGGAAGAGCAGCCTGAGGAATCGTCCAAGGAAGACGAGACGGAGGCGGACGAGGGATGACCGACGGCGCGTCCCCCCCGGTGGTTGTGAAGGCGCGCAAAGTTCCTCGGATGACGTACAAGCAGGAGATCCAGACGATCAAGAACCTCCCGCGCGTCCAGCGGCTGATCGTGATCATGAAGATTGCCGGCGTCTTCCTCGTCGCAATCGGGCTCGAAGGGATGGTGATTGCTCTTCAGGCGGCCGGGCCCAATTCCGTTCGCGACGGCTTCATCCTGATGGCCGTCTTCATCCCGCTCGGCGTGTTCGTGTCCATGTTCCCGATTCGAATCCGCACGGGCGCCTGTGTGGCCTGCATGTCGCCCCTCGAGCGCGACCAAGCGATCTGCCCGAAATGCGGCGCACCGCAGATGTGACGTCTCAAGGCGAGACGAGCGGCTGGACGACATGGGCCGTGTCGATCGTCAGTTTCAACGATCGGAGGAACGCCATCCTCCGCATGAAGTGGGCCTCTTCTTCCCAGAGGTGGGCGAGCCGAGACGTGAATGTCGTCCCGGGGATCCGGGAGGCGATGGCGCGAACTCCCTTGGAGAGATCGTACACCTTCGAGCGGTCTTTCGGGGCCGCGAAGAATGGGAAGGCCGACACGATTCCGGTGTGTCTCAGGCTGCCGTAGACGCCGGCCTTCGCCGCAGTCTGATCGCCGAAGGTTCGGACCTTTCCCGCAAAGTCGCCGAACGACTTGGCCGGCACACGGACTTCGCCGACGAACAAGGATCGGGCCACGGCCTCCGCTGACTTCCGATATCCGTCCGCGGGCACGTCGAACGGGTTCGGGAGCTCCGCGTTCTTCGACGTGAAACCCGCCATCGCGGTGTCGATTGCCTTCTCCTTTGCGGCCAGTCCGCTCGCGCTCCCACCCACGGTGACCTGCGCGGTGAACGCACCGGATGCGACGGCCGGCCGGAGGATTTTCGCGGCAACCGCTTCGGTGATGTGCACCCAGCTGGGGGTCTGGCTCGTCCGGCTCAGTTTGTCCAACGCGGCCGCAAGCTTCGCACCGTCGTCGAAGGCGTAGGTCAAGGTCTTGCGGGCCGCCGGTTTGGCCTCGAGGCGGAGCGCCACCGCCACAGGGATGAAGAACTCTGCCGCGAGCGGGACCGTGGCGTGCAGCAGGTCGTATGCGGTCCCGTTGTTCGCCACCTCCTCGAACCCGAGCCGGGCTCGGTGTCCGAACGGCGAGATGGTCCGGAGCGCGTTCACATAGGACGCGAACTCGCCTCGATACGAGGCGAACGGCGCGTCTCCGCACAGCGCATCGCCGATCGCGAAGTCGAGGGGGACCGTGGGCACGAACGGCACGGCATGGCCCTTCGCGGCCCCGTCATCGTACAGTTGCTTCCAGGTCGCCCCAACCTGCGCGATCGCCCGATGGGCCCCGTCCGCGAACTCGATTCCCGCGTACCCGCCAAAGTCGAGCTGCACCCCGCGCTGCTCCGGGACGATCCAGTCATACGTCAAGAGCGTCCGCGGCCGCACGACGGCCCCGAACTCGCGGGTGCGTCCCACGCCAAGCTGCGTCCGGAAATAGTGGTAATCCTCGGCCGACAGCCCAAGGCTGAGCGTGCTCTCCTCGCCGTTCAGCACCCGGACGAGCTTGCGAACCTCGCCGTCGTCCTTCACCTTCACCGTCACCGGGGGAACACGGTTCAGGTCGGCGATCAGATCCTTCGGCAGGACTCGGTCGTCCCGGACGAAGAGGGCGCGGATGAGCGCCTCCCGGATCACTTCCGAGAGCGCCGGGATTTGCACGGCCCTCTCGATGTAGTTCCAGTCTCGTAGGAGGCCCACGTCATTCCTCCTTGCCGTGCTCGTAGGCGCGGACGAACCGATCCCGCGTCGGCTTCGCGCGCCGGAGGACCGCGGCGATCTCGAGTCCGACCGCCATCCCGGGCGGCGGGATCGCCCGGAGGCCGGGCCAGGGGTACTTCGTCCAGACCTCGAGCGTCTTGCCTCCGTTGATCTTCTTTCGCGGGTCAAACACGACCTTGACCGCCGAGATGAACGACGTCGCGCGACCGTGCATCTTCCGCAGATTGAACACGAGGAAGAGTCCGAGCCCCATCGAGTGGCCGTCCATCTTGAACGCGGCGTCGCCCATCCGCTTCACGAACCCGAGGGCCGTGCCACCGGAGGGACGCGTGTCGTCCATGAGCACGTACGGCACGAGCGCGGCGGTCGTGCTGTCGACGAGGAAGGCCTGGACCGCACCGTTCAGCTTCAGCTTGTCCCGGATCTCCAGCGCGGTCTCGACCGCTTCGGGCAGCCGACTCACGGGGACGAGGTTATGCGAGGTGACGAGTCCCCGACTCAGACGACGTGCGCTGTAGTTGTTGTATCGCTCCCGCCAGAGTTGATCCGTGACGGCGGGGGCGAGTTTCGCGCCGGCCTCTTTCGATGCGAGCCCATCGACCGTCCGCTCCTGGTCCGCGACTTCGTCTTTCGATCCTTGGACGGCCACGAGCGCGATGTCCGCCGGATCCGGACTGTCCGGATGGAGGGCGCGCTCGAAGATGAAATGGTCCCGACTCGCCAGGGTCGCATGATACGGCACGAGGGCGACGTCGACCATTTCCTTCAAGAAACGGGCGCCGGCCGCGAGCGACGGGAACGCGTACGCGATCGCTTTCGAGGTTTCCGGTTTCGGGACGATCCGGAGGGTCGCTTCCGTGATGATCCCCAGCGTTCCTTCCGCGCCGAAGAACAACGGGGTGAGGTTCGCGAGATGGCCGCCCGCGTCCGCCTCCGATGCGGTCTTCAGGAGGGTCCCGTCGGGCAGGACGACTTGGAGGAGGGCAATCGCGTCACGCAAGCTGCCGCCCCGCGGAGCACCGAACCCGCTGCTCCCGGAGTTGATCGACCCGCCCACCGTGCTCCCGATCGCGTTCACGGGGACGATCGGAAGGGCGAAGCCCTTCGCGTCGACGAAGTCCTCGAGGTCTTTCCATGTCATGCCCGCTTCCACGGTGACGGTCCGGCCGTCGGGGTCGAAGGCGACGACGCGGTTCATCTTCCGCATGTCGACCAGGACGCCGCCGCGGTTCGGGACCGAGCCGCCATACCATCCGGTCCCACCGCCTCGCGGCGTGAGCTGCAGCAAGCTCTCGTCGCTCAGCTTGACGAGGGCGGCGACCTCCTCGGTCGTCTGCGGCAGGGCGACGAAATCCGGGTACAACTTCCACTGAAGGAGCGCGACCTTCGGGAGGGACGCGAAGTCGTGACTGTAGACCATCCGCTCGAATTCCGAGCGCGCGACACGCTCGGGTCCCAAGGTGTTCACGAGTCTTCGATAGGCATAATCGAGGCTCGCCATGACCCGGCTCCGGGGACGGGCGCGGGTAGACCCTCACTCGGGATAAAGGTAACGTGCGACCCTCGGTCAACGGGAGAAAACCGTCACACGTTGAGGGCCTTGATGATCTGTTCTTTCAGTCGCGTGACGTCCGATCCGGAACTGTACACGCCCATCGCTTGCGCCGCGGAGACGACCTGCTCGTCTTGGGCCTTGTCGACCGCGCGGGCGATGTCGAGTTTCAGTTGCATCTCGCTCCGCCCGCTCGCGGGGACTCCGAGCGCGCCCGCGGCCTTCTCGACGCGGACCCGCATGTCTCTCGTCTCCATCGTCGAAAGCTCGGTACTAATCTCTCGCTCGATTTCCATCCGGCCCCGTCGGAATTCGCCGAGCGCCCGGCCGACGCCGCGCGCGAGTTCGGGGAGCTTCGACGGCCCGAAGAGCAGCAGCACCGCGATGATGATCAAGATGACAACCCACTCAATGCCTTCGATCTGGGCCGCGATGTCGATTGGGGAAAACGCGGACATTTTTTCGGCCTCCCCTAGCTGCTAAGGACGACCGGGTTATCAGGCTTTCGCACGTGCCCGGGTGTGCTCGACCCGGATGGCGGCCCCATACCCGACCACATACAATGCGAGCATCGGGAGCGCGACAAGGAACATCGTGATTCCGCTCCCGTCCGGGGTGATGATCGCCCCGAAAAGGAAGATCGCGATCGCCGCGAAACGCCAGTACTTCTTCCAGAACTCGGAAGACACGATCCCGAGCGCGGACAGTCCGTACATGAGCACAGGGAGCTGGAACGCGAGGCCGAACGCGACCGTGAACAGGAGGACGAAGTCGATGAAGCTGTCGCCATACAGGATCAGAAGGTTCGCGCCGAGGAGATTCTGAACCGAAAACAAGAGGTTGAACGTGAACGGCAGGACGACGATGAAACACAGGAGGACTCCGGATAGGAAGAGCAGCAAGACGGGGACCGTGATGCGGACCACGAGACGTCGTTCCGAGGGCTTCAAGGCCGGTCCGATGAACCGGCCGAGCTCGTACACGATGACCGGGGAGCCCGTTACGACCGCGAGGAAGAAGGCGACTTTGAACATGACCACGTAGGCGTCCCAGGGCTCTTTGAAGCTGAAATTCAGCGGGACCGGCCCCACGCGTGCCGGCACGAGGAAGTTTTTCATCGCGATGAAGAACTGGGTCGCGATGTTCGGGCTCGTCGGGCCGAGGGCAGGCAGGAGCATCGGCACCTGCGTCGATCCAATGCCGACGGCGCCGATGGATGTCGTCAGGTTGACGATGAACAGGGCGACCACAACGATGACGATCATTCGGAGCCGTTGACGCAGTTCCTCGATATGCTCGAAGAACGTCATCCGCCGTTCGCTCGGGCGGTCCTCCTCCGACGCGACCTTCGCCACGGCCGTCCATCGCTGCCAAGAGGGCTCGGCTTATCTACTTTCCACACATGCAACGAACCCGCGGGACGTCAGAACGAATAGCGGTCCTCGGTCAACGGATCCGCCGTGTTACTGTACCCGCGGACTTCCCAGTACCCGAGCTCTTCTTCGTCCGTGAACGTCACGGCCCGCACCCACTTCGCGCTCTTGTACGCGTAGCGCTTCGGCACGAGGAGCCGCACCGGTCCCCCGTGCTCAATCGGGAGCGGTTTCCCGTCCCATTGATACGTGAGGAGGACGTCGGAGTCGTACAAGACATTCAGCGGATGCGAAGTCGTATAGCCGTCCCCGCATCGAAAGGTCGCAAAGCGAGCCGTTGGGCGAATCTGCGAGCGTTCCGCAACTTCCTTGACCGTGACGCCGACCCATTCGTTGTCGAACGTGGTCCATCCCGTGACACAATGGAACGGAGACACCACCTTGGCCGAAGGCAGTCGCAGGAACTCTTCGTAGGTGAAACGCATGGGGTTCTCGACCGAGCCGTCCACACGAAGATCCCATTCCTTCGGGTCGAACCGCGGGACGATGCCGAGATCGAGCCTCGGCCATTTCCGAACCTCCCGCTGTCCGGGAGGGAGACGCCTCTCCGCGACCATCAACAAATGAGACCATTGAAATCCCTCGATATAAATCGTTGTGCCCATGTTCGTTTGCACTCGAGGCGATCGGGAAGCCGGGGTTCCCCGCGGATCCAAGGATATTGCCTGCTCTTCTAGACGACAGCGGGCCGGTTCAACGAATATGGTAGAGAGAGGAGCAAGACGACAATTAACCCTAGACTGATTACGGTCCCGACAAGGTTTCCCAGGCCCAAGGCTACAAGGATTGCGCCGATGGTCGAAACCAACCCGACCCATCGTGCCCACCTTGCGCGCCAGATGAGCCAGATTCCTGAAACGAGCATCAGCAACCCTGGGAGGACGAATATCGCGATCAAGATTACCGCCACGGCGCCTCCGAACGGGAGTCCGGACGCGATTCCCGTTTTGAGAAGGACGATGCCCGCGAAGGCAACGATCGATCCCCAGATGCTCGCGTAGATTCCGGCCAACACTTGCAAGAGGGGCAGCGGCTTCGAGGCCGGTAGCTTCGCGGGCTGAGCGATTGGCCTCGCGTTCACGGAAACCGAATGATGGCAACGATACATGAATTCGATTCCGGAGCCTCCGGATTACCCGCGATCTACCCAAGTCTTGGCTGACCGATCGGCTGAGAACTCGGCGGCATATCAACGGCTAGGCCCTTTGGTTCGTAGCGAGAGGTTTAATAGCCCGACCAATTTTCCACGCGATGGACATGGCGCTCGAGAGCTACGTGCCCGTCGTGATTTTTGCCGTCGTTGCCCTACTGTTCCCCCTCGGAACCTTCTTCGCGACGCGCCTGTTCCGACCGGACCATCCGACGCCGCTCAAGGACCTCACGTACGAGTGCGGCGAGGTCCCGGAAGGGGTGGCGCAAATCCAGTTTCACTTTCAATACTACATGTTCGCCCTCATTTTCGTCATCTTCGATGTCGCGGCGATCTTCCTCCTCCTATGGGCCTTCGCTTGGGGCGGCCTCTTGAACTCCACGTCGCCCGTGGCCAAGTTCTCGATTTTCCTGTTCCTCGGGATCATGTTCGTCGCCACCCAGTACGCGCTCAAGAAGGAGGAGGTCATCCAGATATGAGCGCCGTCGTCACGACCTCGGCGTCGATCACGGGCCGATCGGTGCCTGGGATCGAGAAGGAGGTCCTCGCTCAGCTCAAGGTGGTGTTCGGTCCAAAACTGAAGGACGCGAAGGTCGTGCGGGAGCGGCTCGTCGAGCTCGTGATTGACCGGGCGGAGCTCGTCGCGGTGTGCACCTACCTGAAAGACACGCTCGGCTTCGAGCATCTATCGTGCGTCACGGCGGTCGATTGGAAGGACCATTTCGAGAGCATCTACCATATTGAGAACTACTACAACGGCTGCATGGTCCAGGTGAACGCGCAGATCCCCTACGACGA
>Ga0209378_1000342_pt1 | contig 34762 bp, 31 predicted proteins | sample GraSoiAngelo_156_FD_186170 | JGI IMG/M metagenome (GOLD analysis project Ga0209378, IMG submission 186170) | Grasslands soil microbial communities from the Angelo Coastal Reserve, California, USA - 14_1009_13_40cm (SPAdes) (version 2) | ecosystem: Environmental > Terrestrial > Soil > Grasslands ...
GCGCCCGGCTGGAGAAATCGTACTCCAGCGAAAACTCGATCCTGGAGGCTCGCTCCGAGAGCGGCGTAAAACGCCAGGCCGCGGCGAAGCGCCTGAACGGTCCTTGCACCAGGCTCAGGTCGATCGCTTCCCCGGGGCGGCTGCGGTTCAGGGTGGTGAACGACTGGCGCAGGCCCCGCACACCGACCGTGAGGGTGGCGCGCGTTCCGGCCGGTCCGCGCTCGTCGACCGTGGCGGCGACGCACCAGGGAAGAAAGCGCGGGTAGGCTTCGATGTCCTCCACCAGCGCGAAAATCTGGGCCGCGCTGTGCTCGACGATCGCGGATCGGTCGATGCGCTTCATGGGAAAATCGGGGTCAGAGCCCGATTTCGGATATACATACTGCTATTTTGACGAATTCGGGCTCTGACCCCGATTTTCACAATGTCCATCGTCGAGAACCGCAAGGCGTTCCACGATTATTTCATCGAGGAGCGCTACGAAGCCGGCCTGGCGCTCGACGGCTGGGAGGTGAAAGCCATCCGCGCCGGCCGGGCGCAGCTGGCCGAAGCCTATGTCTTCGTGCGCGGCGCGGAGCTTTTCCTGATCGGCGCCCACGTCAGCCCGCTACCCACGGTCTCGACGCATTTCACGCCGGAGCCGACGCGCAGCCGCAAGCTTCTGATGCACGCCGAGGAGATCAAGCGGCTGATCGGCAAGGTCGAGCAGCGCGGCTACACATTGGTGCCGCTCAATCTGCACTTCCGCAGCGGCCGCATCAAGCTCGAAGTCGCGCTGGCGCGCGGCAAGCTGAAGCACGACAAGCGCGCGGCCGAGCGCGAAAAGGAGTGGAGCCGGGAGAAGCAAAGGCTGCTACGCAGCCGCTGATTTCTTCTGCGGCGCCGCCTCGGCGAGCGAGAACCAGGTCGACACCACGGTGTCCGGATTGAGGGACAGGCTGTCGATACCCTGCTCCATCAGCCAGCGCGCCAGATCGGGGTGGTCGGAAGGGCCTTGCCCGCAAATCCCGACGTACTTGCCGTGCTTGCGGCAGGCGCGGATCGCCATGGCGAGCATGGCCTTCACCGCGGCATCGCGCTCGTCGAAGCTCTCGGCCACCAGGCCCGAGTCGCGGTCCAGCCCCAGCGTCAGCTGGGTGAGATCGTTGGAGCCGATCGAGAAGCCGTCGAACAGCTCGAGAAACTCCTCGGCCAGAAGGGCGTTCGACGGCAGCTCGCACATCATCACCACGCGCAGGCCGTTCGTGCCTCGTTTCAATCCGTTTTTCTCCAGCAGGTCCATCACCTGTTTCGCTTCGCCGAGCGTGCGCACGAACGGCACCATCAGCTCGACGTTCGTAAAGCCGAGCTCGTCTCGCACCTTCTTCAGCGCCGCGCATTCCAGCTCGAAGCACTCGCGGAAGCTGGGCGCGACGTAGCGCGAAGCGCCGCGGAAGCCGAGCATCGGGTTTTCCTCGTCGGGCTCGTAGCGCTCGCCGCCGAGCAGCTTCTTGTACTCGTTCGACTTGAAGTCGGACAGCCGCACGATCACCGGCTTGGGCCAGAAGGCGGCCGCAATGGTGGCGACGCCTTCCACCATCTTCTCGCGGAAGAAGCTGCGCGGGTCGGCGTAGCCGCGGCATTTTTCATCCAGTTTCTTCTTCAATGCGGCAGGCAGATCCGCGTACTCTAGGCAGGCGCGCGGGTGCACGCCGATCTCGTTGTTGATGATGAATTCGAGGCGCGCCAGGCCGACGCCGGCGTTGGGCAGCTGCGCGAATTCGAACGCCAGTTCCGGATTGCCGACGTTCATCGCGATCTTGACCGCGATGCGCGGCATCTCGCCGCGCTCGCGGCTGGAGACTTCGAACGGCAGCAACCCCTCGAACACCCTGCCGGTGTCGCCCTCGGCGCAGGAAACCGTCACCGGCTGTCCGTCCTTCAGGCGCGCGGTGGCGTCGCCGCAACCGACTACCGCGGGGATGCCGAGCTCGCGCGCGATGATCGCCGCGTGGCAGGTGCGGCCGCCCCGGTTCGTCACGATGGCGGCCGCCAGCTTCATGACTGGCTCCCAGTTCGGGTCGGTCATGTCGGTGACCAGCACGTCGCCTGGCTTGACCTTCGCCATCTGGGAGGCATCCGGGACCACGCGCACCGCGCCGCTGCCGATCTTGTGGCCGATCGCGCGGCCGCTCGCCAGAACGCGGGAGCTGCCCTTGAGGGCGTAGCGCTCTTCAAGGTCGCGCTTGCGCGACTTCACCGTCTCCGGCCGCGCCTGGAGGACATACAGCTTGCCGTCGGCGCCGTCCTTGGCCCACTCGATGTCCATCGGCCGTCCGTAGTGCCTCTCGATGGCAAGCGCGTAGCGCGCGAGCTCCAGCACTTCGGGATCCGCGAGCGAGAATCGCGCGCGCTCCTCAGGGCCCACTTCCACCACGCGCGTCGAGCGGCCCGCCTCGGCCGATCCTGCAAACAGCATTTTTTCCAGCTTCGAGCCCAGAGCGCGCCGCACGATGGCGGGCCGGCCCTGCTCCAGCATCGGCTTGTGGACGTAGAACTCGTCCGGATTGACCGCGCCCTGGACGATCATTTCGCCCAGGCCGTACGCAGCGGTGATGAATACCACGTCCCGGAAGCCGGATTCCGTGTCCAGGGTGAACATCACCCCGCTCGCACCCAGATCGCTGCGCACCATCTGCTGCACGGCAGCCGAGAGCGCCACGCCGCGGTGGTCAAAGCCGTGATGGGTACGGTAGGAAATGGCACGCTCGTTGTAGAGCGAGGCATAGACCCGCCGGATGGCCTCGAGGATGTTGTCGATGCCGCGGATGTTCAGAAACGTCTCCTGCTGGCCGGCGAACGAGGCTTCGGGCAAATCCTCCGCCGTGGCCGAGGAACGCACGGCAAATGACACATCACCTGAGGTTGTCTGCTCAAGATCTTGATAATATGACTTTATCTCTCTCTCAACGTCTGGAGGGAAAGGCGCTTTGAGGATCCAGGAGCGGATCTCGGCGCCGCACGCCGCCAGCGCGGTTACGTCTTTCGGCGCGAGGCTGTGAAGGCGCTGCTCGATGCGCGCGTCGAGCCCGTTGGCGGACAGGAACTCGCGAAACGCCTGCGCGGTGGTGGCAAAGCCGCCCGGCACGCGGATGCCCGCCGCGGCCAGGGCGCTCATCATTTCGCCGAGCGAGGCGTTCTTGCCGCCGACTCGCTCCAGGTCCGCCATGCGGAGATCTTTGAGCCAAACTACTCGCATAGTCGCTCTATTATCCGGTCAATCTAAGCATACGGCGCATTAACGACACCGGTTAAGAGTAGTCCGGCCGGCCCTTTAGGTGAGTGGCCAATTTGGAATCACTGCGTCAATTTCAAGCTGCACTTGAAAGGTTTCTGCTAGGGCACCCAAGGTATGGCGGTAGTAGTCGAGCTCATCAAAAGTAAGTAGGCGGCGTAACCACCAATTGAGTAATCCCACACCTCTGGGGGAGACGCGCGGCTGTGGCGCGCAACAGATGTAGCTCGATCAGCCTATGCCCTAGGCTTACGATGCAAGCGACTCAAGCAAGTGCTGAAGCGTCGGACGGTGGCTGTGTTCGGTCGTATGTTGCTATCATCCGACCAACCGCGTAGCTACTTCTTCTCTCTCATGACAGAGCGGCGCACCGTGTTCTTCGTCTCCGACGGCACCGGCATCACCGCGCAGATGCTCGGACACAGCCTGCTGACGCAGTTCGAAGGCGTCGATTTCAACCAGGTCACCCTGCCGTTCGTCGACAGCGCGGAGAGAGCCGAGGAATGCCTGGCACGCATCGAGGCGGAGTCGGCCAGCGGCAATGGCCAGCCGATCGTCTTTTCCACCCTGGTCAACCAGGATGTGCGGCAGGTCGTGCGCCGCGCCAAGGCGCTGTTCCTCGATTTCTTCGAGACGTTCATCGATCCGCTCGAGGCGGGTCTCGGGGTGAAGTCGAGCCATACGATCGGCCGCTCTCACAGCGCGATGGACAAGAAGGAGTACCAGCAGCGCATCGAGGCGATCAACTTCGCCATGGCGCACGATGACGGCGCCTCGCATCGCGAGCTCGGCCAGGCCGACGTGATCCTGATCGGAGTCTCGCGCAGCGGCAAGACGCCGACCAGCCTATACCTCGCGCTCCAATTCGGGGTCAAGGCTGCAAATTACCCCCTGATTCCCGAGGATTTCCAGCGCATGAAGCTGCCGGAGGCGCTGCGCGCCCACAAAGGGCGGCTCTACGGCCTCACCATCGCGTCCGAGCGGCTGCACGAGATCCGCCAGGAGCGCCGCCCGGGCAGCCGCTATGCCGACCTCGATAACTGCCGCTACGAGGTCGAGGAAGCCGAGAACCTGATGCGCCGGGAGGCAATCCGCAGCATCAACTCGACCAGCAAATCGATCGAGGAGATCGCCACCACCATCCTGCGCGAGCTCAGGATCCAGCGCCAGGTGTACTGAAAGCGGCGTACAGGCAGACGGCGGCCGCCGCGGCGACATTGATCGATTCGGTGCCTGGTGCGGTGGGAATCGTGATGCGAAGCGCGGCGCGCTCCTGAAGCGCCGGGCTGACCCCCTGCCCCTCGGCGCCGAAGATCCACCCCAGGCGGCCGGCGAGATCGGCCTGGCGCAACGGCACCCCGCCGCGGGGAACGGTGCAGACGGAGATGCCTTTAAACCGCTCTATTTCCGCGCCGAGGTCACCCGAAATGCGCAGATTCAGCCGGAAATGACCTCCCATGCCGGCGCGCAGCACCTTGGGCGACCAGGCGTCCGCGCAGCCGCGGTCGAGCACGACCTCGCCGACACCGAAGGCCGCCGCGGTGCGCAGGATCGCACCCACGTTGCTCGGGTCCTGGACGCCTTCGAGGAACACGCATGGGGTGATGGATCTTGTCCTGATGTCGGGAATCGCGATCTCGGCGGCGATCCCCGGAGGGCTCTCGGCGTCGGCGATGGCTCGAAACACGCCCTCCGACAGGACCACAGGCTCTACTTCAGCCTTGACCACCAGGGCCGCGTTGCGCTCCAGGCCGTCCGCGGTGGCAAAGACGCATAGCGGTTTAAGTCCCTGTTCAAGCATTGCGGCGAGCAGATGCGGGCCTTCGATGATGGCGCGTCTTTCCTTTCTTCTCAGGCCGGAGTCGCGCACGAGCTTCGCCCAGCGCCGTACTCGCGGGTTGTCGCGAGAGCGCAGCACCGTTACCGAGCGCACGTGCGGAAGCCGGCGAAGATGTCGGCCCGGTCGGGCGTGTAGAAATTGCGGAACGCGGCGTGCACCACCCGCGACGGCGTGGCGAAGCTGCCGCCGCGCAGCACCTTGTGGGTGCCGAACCAGGGCTCGGAATACTCCTGGTAGGGATCGCGCACGAACCCCGGATAAGGGAGAAACGTCGACGCAGTCCACTCCCAGACGTTGCCGATCATCTGGCGCAAGCCGAAGGCGCTGTCGCCCCGCGGATAGCCGTGCACGCTGGCGAGCGCTCCTCCCTCGAGATTGGCGAGCGCCGTCGTCCAGGCATCGTCGCCCCACGGATAGCGCCGCTTCATGCGCGAGACCGGATCAAAGCTCGCCGCATACTCCCACTCGGCCTCGGTGGGCAGGCGCCTGCCCGCAAACCGGCAATAGGCTTCGGCCTCGTACCAGCTGACGTGCACGATCGGCTCATCGGGCGGGATTGGGACCCGGCGATCGAAGCGCCGCAGCGTGCTTCCGCGCCAGTAAAGAGGTTCAGTTCGGTCTTTCCATGCCCAGCCCTCGTCGGACCAGTACTCGCGCCTGCGGTAGCCGCCTGCCTCCACGAAGCCGAGGTACTCCGCGTTGGTCACCGCGGTGCGCGACATGCGAAACGGCGCCAGGATGACCGGGTGGCTCCATTTCTCGTTGTCGAAGGCGAACTGCGGGCCGGGGCGCGCGCCGAGCTCGAAGCGCCCTCCGGGGAGCTCGGCGTCGCCCGAGACGCGGTTGCCGGGAAATCCGCCCGGGGCCGGGAGCTGCGGCGCCGGATAGCCGAGCGTCTGGCGCGTGTAGTGGAAGGCTTCGGCGTGCATGTCCTCGTGGCGCGTGGCGAGCCGGGCAAAATACGCGAGATCCGGCTCGCCGCCGGCGCGTACGCGCTCGATTACCCTGCGCAGCACCTCGTCGCGGTACTCGAGAGTGCTCGGGAACGACGGTAGCGGCAGCCTCCAGCGCTCGTCGTGCGCCACGGTGGCCGAGTTGTAGAGAGCGTCGGCGTTCGGCAGAATCGATTCGCCTCCTCCTCCGCGTCTCAGGCACCAGAACTCCTGAAACCAGCCTACATGACCCAGCTCCCAGCGCGGTGGATTGACGATCGGCAGCCTCGGGCCGAACTCGCGTGCCCCGCCGAGGTCATCCGCTACGCGACGGGTATGCGCGCGGGCCGCGTGCAGCTCCGCGATCAGGGCTTGCATTGGCCGAAGTCTAGCGAATGAGAATCGCTCTAGTCACTCCGGCGGGTGCGAGAGCGCGAAACGGCAATCGCCACACCGCCCTGCGCTGGGCGGCTTTCCTTCGGGCGGCGGGACACCGCGTCGCGGTATCCACGCAGTGGCCTGGAAGCGACGCGGACCTGCTGCTGGCTCTGCACGCCCGGCGCAGCTACGACTCGATCCGGCGCTTTGCCGCGAGCTATCCGCAGCGGCGGCTGCTCGTCGCGTTGACCGGCACCGACATCTACCGCGACATTCGCATCTCCAGCGAGGCGCGGGAATCGCTCGCGCTTGCCCACCGGCTGATCACGCTGCAGCCGATGGCGGCGGCGGAGCTGCCCGCGCCGCTGCGGCGCAAAGTGAGAGTGGTCGTGCAAAGCAGCGCCACCACGCTGCGCCAGGATCCGGTCGCCAGGCAATTCCGCGTTTGCGTGATCGGCCATCTGCGCGAGGAGAAGGATCCATTGCGGATCGTCGCCGCGCTGCCGCATCTCGGCGCCATTCAAGTCATTCACCTTGGCGCCGCCCTCGACGAATCGCTCGGCCGACAGGCGCTCGCGGCGATGCAACGCGACTCGCGCTATCGCTGGCTCGGCGGCGTGCCGCACGGCCGCGCGCTCGCCTGGCTCGCTTCCAGCCACGCGATGGTCATCAGCTCGCGCATGGAAGGCGGCGCCAACGTGGTGTGCGAGGCCCTGCGCATGGGAGTCCCGGTGCTGGCTTCGCGGATCCCCGGCAACGTAGGCTTGCTGGGCAAGAGCTATCCGGCCTACTTTGCGGTGGAAGATGAACGGGACCTGGCAGGACTCATCCATCGTGCTGTGACGGACAAACGCTTTTATGCAAAGCTGAAAAGACAGGTCGCAAGGCTACGCCCGATGGTCGCGCCGCGCGCCGAGGCACGCGCGCTGCTCGACGCGCTCAAAGCAGATCCTTCTGGAAGCAAATCCTGACCGGCTCGAAGCTGCGCCGATGGATGTCGCAGGGTCCGAGGCGCGCCAGCGCCGCGAGGTGCTCGGGTGTCGAATAGCCCTTGTGGCGGTCGAAGCCGTATTGCGGGTAGCGCAGGTGAAGCGCGTTCATCTCGGCGTCGCGCGCGGTCTTGGCGAGGATCGAGGCGGCCGAGATCACGGGATGCAGCGCATCGCCGTCGACGATGGCCCGCGCCCGGCAGCTGATCTCGGGGCAATGCCGGCCGTCGATCCAGACTTCTTCCGGGGCGACGGCGAGCGTCTCGATCGCGCGCCGCATGGCGAGCAGCGAGGCCCGGAAAATATTGAGCCGGTCGATCTCCTCGACGCTAGCTCGCGCGATGGCCCAAGCGATGGCGCGCTCCTTGATGCGCCCGGCGAGCACCTCGCGCCGCTCCGGGGCGAGAAGCTTCGAGTCTGCGAGGCCGTTGATGCGCCGCATCGGGTTGAGGATCACCGCCGCGGCGTAGACCGGCCCGGCCAGCGGGCCGCGGCCGGCCTCGTCGACCCCGCAGACGACCAGCTTAGGCATGGCCATGGTCGAGCACCTTGAGCACCGCGTCGGCGGCCCTTTCCGCCGCGTTCCGGCGCAGCAGGTGATGAAAATCGTGGAACCGCGCAATTTGCCGCTTTTGGGCCTCCGTGTCGCGCAGCAGCGCGAGCAGCGCGGCGGCGAGCGAGGCGGGCGTGGCCTCGTCCTGGAGCAGCTCGGGCACCAGCCGCTCCCCGGCCAGGATGTTCGGCATGCCGACGTAAGGCAGGTACAGCATCGCGCGCATCATCGCCCAGGTGATCGGCGACTGGCGGTAGGCGATCACCATCGGCGTCTTGGAGAGCGCCGTCTCGAGCGTCGCGGTGCCGCTGGCCACCAGCGCAAGGTCGGCGGCCGCGAGCGCTGCGTGTGAATTGCCGAACAGCAGCGTCAGCGGCAGGTCGTGCTGATGCGCTGCGCGCTCGAACATGTCGTGCGTCTCGCGCGTGACCGTGGGGCATACGAAATGCACGTCGTGCACCTCCTGGCGGAAGCGGTGCGCGGCGAGCAGGAAGGAGCCGGCCATGTAATGCAGCTCCGAGCGCCGGCTGCCGGGCAGAAGCGCGACGATCAGCTTGCCGGCGGGCAGCTTGAGCTGCGCGCGCGCCTCGTCCTTCTTCGGCGCGAGGGGGATCACGTCGGCGAGCGGATGCCCGACATAGGTGACCGGCACCCCGGCTTTCTGGTAGAGCGGCTCCTCGAACGGAAACATGACCAGGAGATGGGTGACGCAGCGCGCGATCTTGCGGACGCGCCATCCGCGCCAGGCCCACACCGACGGGCTGACGTAGTGGATCGCCGGGATCCCCGCCTCCTTCAGGCGTCCCTCGAGCCCGAGATTGAAGTCCGAGGAGTCCACGCCGATGAACAGGTCCGGGCGCTCGGCCAGCAGGGTCTTTCCCAGGCGCCGCCGGATGCCCATGATCTCGCGGTAGTGCCTCAGCACTTCGGCGTAGCCGCGCACCGAAAGCTTCTCCATCGGATAGTGCGACTCGAAGCCCTGCGCCAGCATCTGCGGCCCGCCAATCCCCGCGAACAGGATCTGCCCGCGCCGCGCCTTTAGGGCGGCGATAAGATGCGCGGCAAGCAGATCTCCCGAGGCTTCGCCGGCCACCATGCCGACGCGCGCTGACCGGTCCACTAGCGGATGATGCCGCGTTTGGTTCTGGCGAGGAAATCGAGGATCTCGCGCACCGGCGGGCAATCCTCGGCCTGGGACTCGAGCTCGCGGCGCGCTTCCTCGAGCCCCAGGCCGCGCCGATAGAGCGTGCGATACGCCTGCTTCAGCCCGTTGATCGTCTCCGGCGAAAAGCCGCGGCGCTTCAAGCCCTCGCTGTTGATTCCGTAGGGCCGCGCCATGTTGCCCGCGGCGGTGACGAAGGGCGGCAGATCCTGCGGCAGGTACGTCCCCATCCCGGTAAAGGCGTGCGCGCCGATGTGCACGAACTGGTGCACCAGCGTCGTGGCGCCGAAGATCGCCCAGTCACCGACCGTGACATGGCCCGCGAGCTGGCAGGCATTGGCGAAGATGCTGTGGCTGCCGATCTGGCAGTCATGCGCGAAATGCACGTACGCCATGATCCAGTTGTCGCTGCCGACGCGGGTCACTCCGGCGTCGAGCGCGGTGCCGCGGTTGATGGTGACGTACTCGCGGATGACGTTGCCGTCGCCGATCTCGACCGCGGTGTCCTCGCCGGCGTATTTCTTGTCCTGAGGCGGCGCGCCGATCGAGGCGAAATGGAAGATGCGGTTGCGCCGGCCGATGCGGGCACGGCCGTCGAGCACGACGTGCGCGCCGATCCAGGTGCCCTCGCCCAGTTCGACCGCGGGGCCGACGATCGAGTACGGCCCGACCTCGACCTCTGCTGCCAGCTGCGCACCGTCATGGATGATGGCAGTGGGGTGAATCGCCGGCATGCGCCTCAGATCGGCCTGACCGAGCACAGGATGGTCGCTGCGGCGACGAGCTCGCCGGCGACGCGGGCCGCGCAGTTGAACTTGCTGATGCCGCGCAGCTGGCGCTCGAAAATGACCTCGATCTCGAGCTGATCCCCGGGCACGACCGGCTTCTTGAACCGGGCGTCATCGATGCCGACGTAATAGTAGACCGACTTGTGGTCGGGCTTGGTGCCCTGCGTGCGGAACACCAGCACGCCGGCGGCCTGGGCCATGGCTTCGAGAATCAGCACGCCGGGCATGATCGGGCGGTGCGGAAAATGTCCCTGGAAATAGGGCTCGTTCGCCGACACGCTTTTCACCGCCACGATGCGCTTGCCGGCCTCGCATTCCTTCACCCGGTCGATCATCAGCATCGGGAAGCGCTGCGGCAGGTGCTCGAGGACCTGCAGGATGTCCATCTCAGCCATGGTCTTTTCCCTTTCGCTCCAGCGCGCGCAACCGCTCCGCCAGCTCGGCGAGATGGCGCACCAGAGCGGTGTTGCGCGCCCAGGACGCGTTCTCGTCGAACGGGAACATGCCGGTGTAGGTGCCGGCCCTGTGAATCGAGCGCGAGATCACGGTGCCGGCCGAGACATGGACGTCATCGGCAATGCTGAGGTGGCCCAGGATCACTGCCGCCGCGCCGAGCGTGCAGCGCTTACCGATGTCCGCGCTGCCGGCCACGGCGACGCAGCCGGCCATGGCGGTGTGCGCGCCGACGCGCACGTTATGGCCGATCTGGATCTGGTTGTCGAGCTTCACTCCCTCCTCGAGCACGGTGTCGTCGAGCGCGCCGCGATCGATGGTGGTGTTCGCGCCGATCTCCACGTCGTCGCCGATCACCACCCGCCCGATCTGGGGGATCTTGACCCAGCCCTCGCCTTCGCGGGCGATGCCGAAGCCGTCGGCGCCGATCACCGCCCCTGAATGCACGATCGCCCGCGCGCCGATCAGGCAACCCGGATAGACGGTGACGCCGGGATAGAGGCAGCTGTCGTCGCCGATCGCCGCGCCGTCGCCGACGACGCAACGGGGCCCGATCGAGATTCGCTCACCGAGCCGCGCCGTCGGCGCCACGACGGCCGACGGGTGCACGCCCGGGGCCTGGACGATGAGCGGATTGAAGAGCTGCGACAGGCGCGCGAAGTAGGCGTACGGATGCTCGCAGACGATGCGCGGCAGCGTGGTGAGGCCTTCCATCTCGGGTCCCAGGATCACGGCCGCGGCGCGCGTCGTCGCGAGCTTCGTCTTGTAGCGCGGGCCGGAAACAAAGGTGATCTGGCCGGCCCCGGCGCGCTCCAGGGAGCCGACCTGGCTGATCGGGGTCCGCGGATCGCCCGCGACGCGCCCGCCGAGTCGCGAGGCAATCTCGCCGAGCGTCAGCGGCCCCGGCATGTCATTTCGCGGGCGGCTTGCCTTCCAGCGCCTTGATCACCTTGTCGGTGATGTCGATGCGCGGGCTCGCGAAGACGGCGTCCTGGAAGATGATGTCGTACTTTTCCTGCTCGGCGATCTGGCGGATGACGCGGTTCGCCTGCTCCACCACCTGGGCGAGCTCCTCGTTGCGGCGCTGGTTCAGATCCTCGCGGAATTCGCGCTGCCTGCGCTGGAAATCGCGGTTCAGGTCGCCGAATTCGCGCTCCTTGGTGCGCCGCTGGATCTCGCTCATGGTCACCGAGTTCTTCTCCAGCTCGTCCTGCATCTTCTTCAGCTCGCCCGCCGCGTGCGCCAGCTCCTGGTCGCGCTTCTGGAACTCGGCCTCGATTTTCTTCTGCGCCTTGACCGCCGGCGCGGCGTCGCGCAGGATGCGCTCGGTGTTGACGAAGCCGAATTTCCCGGTGAGGGGCGGCGGCTTGTCCTGCGCAGCGGCCGGGGTAGCGGCGATCAGGAGCGCCGCGCTAAGCAGGATGGTTTGCAGTTTCATATTGGCTGCTTCGAACGGCTCCTCAGAATCCGGTGCCGAAAGTGAATTGTATCCTCTGGATGTGGTCTTCGGGCCGGCTCCTGAGCGGCTGGGCGATCGAGAAGCGCAGCGGTCCGAACGGCGATATCCACTGCAATCCCAGACCGGTGGAGTACCGCAGATCGGCCAGAGCGAGCTTTTGGCCCTGCGCATAGACCTGCCCTGCGTCCAGAAACAGCCCGAGCCTTAGCGACTGCTCCCGGGTGGCGCCCGGCATCGGAAACTGGAACTCGGCCGTGCCGTTGACCCTGCGGTTGCCGCCAACGGCGTTGCCGTTGATATCCTGCGGGCCCAGCGAAAAGCCGGCATAGCCGCGCACCGAGTCGGGGCCGCCGAGAAAGTAGGCTTTGAAGAAGGGCAGCGGCTTGCCCCCCAGCCCGGCTGCGTAGCCGAGGTCGCCGCGCAAGAAAATAGTGTAGTCGCGAGTCAAGGGATGCAGCCATTGCTGCTGGAATCCCAGGCGGTAGTATTGCAGGTCGCCGCCCGCAAACTCGCTGCTCACGCGCGACAGGGCACCCGATTTAGGCTGCAGGATATTGTCGCGCGTGTCGCGCGTCCAGCCGGCGGTTGCGCCGCCATACCGGTAGGTGTTGCCGAACTGGCTGACGAAATTGATGTATTGCAGCGGGCTGGTATCGAAGGTCTGCAGATTCACCGATTCGAAGCTCACCCCGAAGTCGATCGCCGTGATCTCCGAGGTGGGATAGCCGAACTTCACGCCGCCGCCGATGGAATCGGTGACGTAGGGGGCGACCGTCAGGTTGGAGGCGTCGGTGCGGCGCTTGTAGACATCGAAGCCCTGGCTGACGCCGTCGATCGTGTAATACGGATCGAGATAGGACAGCGAGTAGACCTTGTTGACGCTGCCGCTGTTGATCGTCGCGGCGATGAACTTTCCGGTGCCAAAGGCGTTCGATTGCTGGATCGATGTCGAGAAAGCGAGCTTCTCGACGCTGGAGAACCCGACCCCGACCAGCAGCGCGCCGGTGGGTCTCTCCTTTACGCTGTACAGGACGTCGACCTGGTCGTTGCTTGTCTCCACCGGGCGCGTTTCGACCGTCGCCTCGGTGAAGTACCCGGTGCGCTCGATGCGCCGGCGGGAAAGCTGGATCTTCGAGGCATCGTAATAGGCGCCTTCGAGCTGCCGCATCTCCCTGCGGATCACCTCGTCGCGGGTCTTGGTGTTGCCGGCGACCTCGATGCGCCGCACGTAGACCCGCCGCCCGGGATCGATGACGATGTTGAACGCCACGCTGCGCTTTTCCTTGTCGACGTTGGGGATGGCGTTGGTGTTGGCGAATGCATAGCCCTCGTTGCCGAGCCGGTCGCTGATCGCCTTGGTGCTGGCGGCCAGCTTCTCGCGCGAGAACACGTCCCCCGGCTTGAGCAGCACCAGCTTTTCCAGCTGGTCCCTGGGCAGCAGCATCTGCCCGCTCAGCTGGACGTCCGAGACGGTATATTTCTCGCCCTCGATGACATTGACGGTGATGTAGATCTGGCGCCGGTCGGGCGTGATCGAGACCTGCGTGGATTCGATGTTGAAGTCGAGGTAGCCGCGGTTCTGGTAGTACGAGCGCAGCGTTTCGAGATCCGCGGAGAGCTTCTCGCGCGCGTAGCGGTCGTGCTTCGTGTACCAGGTGAGCCAGCCCGGAGTGCGCAGCACGAAAAGGTCCACCAGCTCGCGCTCCGGGAACGCCTGCGCGCCGACGATGTTGATGCCGCCGATTTTCGCCACCTCGCCCTCGGTGACCGTGATGTTGATGCCGACGCGGTTGCGCTCCAGCGGGGTGACGGTGGTCTGGACCGCGGCTGCGTAGTAGCCGTGCGACAGGTACTGGCGCTTGATCTCCTGCTCGGCGAGGTCGAGCATCGAGCGGTCGAAGATGCGCGCTTCCGCCATGCCCAGCTCGCGCAAGGCCTTGCGCAACTGCTCGTTCTCGAACTCCTTGATGCCGGAGAAATCGATTTGCGCGATGGCCGGCCGCTCCTGGACGTAGACCACGAGGACGTCGTTCTCGACCTCGAGGCGCACGTCAGTGAAGAAGCCGGTGGCGTACAGGGCGCGCAACGCCTGCTGCGCCTTTTCCTCGTTCATGGTTTCGCCGACCTTGACCGGCAGGTAGCTGAACACCGTGCCGGGCTCGGTGCGCTGCAGACCCTCGGCGCGGATGTCCTTCACCACGAAGGGCTTGAACGACTGCGCGGCGGCGCCTGCGGCCGCCCCGAGCAGAAACGCGGCGAGCACCGCGGCGATCCGTCTGCGAATCATTCAGCCGGTCAGCAGGCGATTGAGGTCGTTGTAGAAAGCGAAGGCCATCATGACCAGAAGCAGCGCAAGACCGACACGCTGCCCGAGCTCCATCGCGCGCTCGGAGACCGGCCTGCCTTTGATGATCTCGATCGCATAATACATCAGGTGTCCGCCGTCGAGCAGCGGAATCGGCAGCAGGTTCAGCACTCCCAGGCTGATGCTGATGAGCGCGAGGAAAGTGAGATACGACACCCAGCCCATCTGCGCCGACTGACCGGCGAAATCGGCGATCGTGACCGGGCCCGACAGATTCCTCCAGGACACTTCGCCCAGCAGCATCTTGCCGAGCATGCGCAGGCTGAAGAGCGCGATATCGGCGGTCTTGGCAAGCGCCTTGCCGAGGCTCTCGAGCGGACCGTACTGCACGCGCACCAGCATTTTTTCGGCGTGCGAGGGCGGGATGAACGGCGCGGCGCCGATGCGCCCGACGCGCATCTCGCCGGCGCTCACGCTGTCGGGCACGACTTCGAGCGTGCGGGTCGTGTCGCCGCGCTCGACGGTCAGCTGCAGCGCTGTGCCGGGGCGCGAGCGCACCGCCGCGACCAGCGACTCCCACGAGTCGATCGGCCTGCCGTCGACGCGGGCGATGCGGTCGCCGGGCGCGAGACCGGCGCGCTCGGCAGGCCCGCCGGCAACGACCTGGCCAAGGACCGGTTCGAGCGGCGGCCGGTACAGCCGCAGGCCGATCCGCTCGAGCACGTCGCTCTCGACATCGGCGGCCGGGAATCCGCTCAAGTCCAGCGTCGCGACCGCGAGATGGCCGCGTTCGTCCACGGTCTCGAGCCTGACCGGCGAACGCTGGAGCGCGGACTGCAGCAAGCGCCAGCGCAGCTCCTGCCAGGTCGTAACGGGTTCTCCATCGACCGACCGGACCGTGGCTCCCGCGCGCAGCCCGGCGCTCGCCGCAAGCGTGCCGGGACCGGGTGCAGCGAGGACCGGCCTCGCCTCCGGCAGGCCATACATGAACAGCCCGGCATACACCAGGACCGCGAACAGGAAATTGAAAAGCGGGCCCGCCATCACGATGCAGAACCGCTGCCACACGTTTTGGCGGTTGAAGGCCCGCGCCGCTTCGTGCGGTTCCACCGGGCCCTCTCTTTCATCGAGCATCTTGACGTAGCCGCCCAGCGGGACCGCGGCGATGACCCATTCGGTGCGGTCCGCGCCGCGCCGCCATGCGATCATGGGGCGGCCGAAACCCACCGAAAAGCGCAACACCTTCACATTGCACAAGCGCGCGGCGAGGTAGTGCCCATACTCGTGGACCACGATCAGCACGCCGAGCGCGACGACGAATGCGGCGACGGTCTGCAGGAGAGTCATGCCGCCCGGGCCATCACCAGCGCGCTCGCCGCGCGCCTTGCCTGTGCATCGGCTGCCAGCACTGCAGCCAGGTCGTCGGCCGGAGCGGCGGCCAGGTCGTTCAAGGTCTCGTCGATCACCCGCGCGATGCCGGTGAACGGCAGGCGGCCGGCGAGGAAAGCGGCGACGGCCACTTCGTTGGCGGCGTTCAGCAGCGTCGGCGCCGTGCCGCCGGCGCGCAACGCGGCGTAGGCAAGCTGCAGGCAGGGAAAACGAGCGTGGTCGGGGCGCTCGAAGGACAGCTGGCCGATCGCGCCGAGGTCGAGCGGCGTGGCGCCCGAGGCGATGCGCTCGGGAAATCCCAGCGCATGCGCGATGGGGACTCGCATGTCGGGGTTGGAGAGCTGGGCGATGACCGAGCCGTCGACGTACTCCACCAGCGAATGAACGATGCTTTGCGGGTGGATCACCACCTCGATGCGCTCGGGAGGCACGTCGAACAGCCAGCGCGCCTCGATCACCTCCAGCCCCTTGTTCATCATGGTGGCCGAGTCCACCGAGATCTTGCGTCCCATCACCCAGTTCGGGTGCGCGCAGGCCTGCTCGGGGGTCACGCCGTCGAGCCCGTCGAGCGGAAGCGCGCGGAACGGCCCGCCGGAGGCGGTCAGCACGATGCGCCGCACGGAGCGCAGCGGGTTGCCCGACAGGCACTGAAATACGGCGTTGTGCTCGCTGTCGATAGGCAGCAGCTTGGCGCCCGCTGCGTGCGCCGCCCGCATGAAGAGCGGACCGGCCATGACCAGCGCTTCCTTGTTCGCCAGGAGCACGCGCCTTCCCGCCGCTGCGGCGGCCAGCGTGGCCGGCAGGCCGGCGGCGCCGACGATCGCCGCCATGACCGCCTGGCAATCATCGTGCGTGACGACCTCCTCGAGCGCGCCCGCCCCGAACAGGAGTTCGGTCCCCGTTTCAGAAAATCTTCTTTGCAAATCGCGATCCTCGCCGACCCCCGACAGCACCGCGTATCGCGGCCGGTGGCTGCGGCACAGCGCAAGCAGCGGCTCCGCGGCGGCGTGCGCCGTCAGCGCCAGGACCTGGTACCGGTCGGGATGGCGCGCGACCACGTCGAGCGTGCTTGCGCCGATGGAGCCGGTCGCGCCCAGAACGGTCAGATTCACAGGGTCAATGACCGGCCATCAGGGGCAGGAGCGCCGCCGCGAGCGGCAAGGTGGAAGTTGCGCTGTCAATACGGTCCAGAATGCCCCCATGTCCGGGCAAGGCTTCTCCGCTGTCCTTTACTCCTGCCTGCCTCTTTGCCGCCGACTCGAACAGGTCGCCGACGATGCTCGCGGCGCACAGCAGCGCGGTGCCGGCGAGGTAAGCGGCCCACTGCGCGCCGGTAAAGCTGGCACCCCATTGCGGCACGAATGCTGCGCAGATGATAGCGTAGCTCAGGGTCCCGAGCAGCCCGCCGGCAGCGCCCTCCCATGTCTTTGACGGGCTGATGGACGGAGCGAGCTTGCGGCGTCCGAACCGGCTGCCGACGAAGTAAGCCGCCGTATCGGCAACCCAGGTCAGCCCGAGCACGAGCAGGACCTGCTGCGCAGGCAGCGCGACCAGCGCCAGGCCAGCGGGAATCAGCACGAACAGTCCCGCCGCGGCGAGCGGCCCCGCGTGCCGCGCTTCCACGCCGCGCCACAGCCACAACGGCACCGCCGCCACCCAGAAGGCGGCAGCCAGCGCAAATACGACATCAGAACGAGCCCACAGGGCGATGCCGTAGGCGCCAACCAGCAGTACTGCATACAGATAGGCATCGAGGCGGCAAAGGCGGCCCCATTCGAACGCGGCGAGCGCGACCACCGCGCCGGTCACGAGCTTCAACCAGAGCGATGGAAGGTAGAACAGCGCCCCCAGCAGGCCGGCGATGAGCACCGCCGCCGTCGCGAGCCGCGCAGCCAGCACGTCGTCAGGCGACCTCAGCGCGTTTCGCTGCCGCGGCCTGCTCGCCGGTGCGTCCAAAGCGGCGCTCGCGCTGCCGGTAGGAGGCAAACGCCGCGTCGAGCGCCGCAGCATCGAAGTCGGGCCACAGCGTGTCGGTGAAATAGAGCTCCGCATACGCCAGCTGCCAGAGGAGAAAATTGCTGATGCGCTGCTCCCCTCCGGTGCGGATGAACAGGTCCGGCTCGGGCGCATAGCTCATCGCCAGGTAGGGCGCCAGCGCCGACTCGTCAAACGCCCGATCAGCCGGCGCGGGCTGCTGCGCCATCAGCCGCGACAGCGCCTGCAGAATGTCCCACCGGCCGCCGTAGTTGGCCGCGACGGTGAGAGTCAGGCGTCGATTTTCGGCGGTGAGCCTCTCGCCCTGCTCGATCAGCCGCCGGATGGCGGGATCGAAGCGCCCGGTATCGCCGACCACTTTCAGCCGCACGCCGGTGCGGTGCAGCTTGTCGACCTCGTTCGCGAGCGCGACCTGGAACAGCTGCAGCAGCAGCGCCACCTCGTCGGCCGGCCGCCGCCAGTTCTCGGAGCTGAATGCGAACAGCGTCAGGTATTCGACCCCCCGCTCGACGCAGGCGCGCACGGTTTCGCGCACTGCCTCCACGCCGCGGCGGTGCCCCGCGATGCGCGGCAGCCGCCGGCCTTTCGCCCAGCGCCCGTTGCCGTCCATGATGATCGCCACATGGCGTGGCACTGCGCCGTGCGGGGGAATTTCTTGCGTTGAGCTGACGTGCGTCATACCGCCAAAAGCTCGGTTTCCTTCTGCTGCAGCAGCTTGTCTATCTCGGCGATATTCCGGTCGGTCATCTTCTGCACCTCGTCCTGGGCGCGGCGCTCGTCATTCTCGGAGACTTCCTTCTTCTTCAGCGCCTCTTTCAGCGAATGGATCGCATCGCGGCGCAGGTTGCGCACGGCCACCCGCGCGTTCTCGGCCTCGTGCTTCACCACCTTGATCAGCTCCTTGCGGCGCTCCTCGGTGAGCGGCGGCATCGGCACTCGCACGGTATCGCCCGTCGTGGCGGGATTCAGGCCCAGATCCGCTTCGCGGATCGCCTTGTCGACCGCCTGGATCATTTTCTTCTCGAAGGGCGTGACGCCGATGGTGCGGGCGTCGATGAGGATCACTTTCGCAATCTGGTTGAGCGGGGTCGGCGTGCCGTAGTAGTCGACCATGACGTGGTCGAGCAGGCCGGTATGGGCGCGTCCGGTCCGCACCTTCGCCAGGTCCGCCTTGAAGGCCTCCACGCTCTTGTGCATCTTCTGCTCGGTGCTTTTCCTAACCTCGGCAATCACCATGGCCGCCTCCGCTGCAAATCATACGTGAACCAGGGTGCCCTCGTCCTCGCCGAGGACCACGCGCCGCAAGGCATCCTTCTTGAAGATGCTGAACACGTTGATCGGCAGCTTCTGATCCCGGCACAGCGTGAGCGCGGTGGCGTCCATCACCTTCAGGTTGCGGTGGATCGCCTCGTCGAAGCTGATGCGGGAGTAGCGCTGGGCGCGGGGGTCGCGCTGCGGGTCCGCCGTGTAGACCCCGTCGACCTTGGTCGCCTTGATCACGATCTCGGCGCCGACCTCGCTGCCGCGCAGGGCGGCCGCGGTATCGGTGGTGAAGAACGGGTTGCCGGTGCCGGCGGCGAAGATCACGATCTTGCCCTCCTCCAGATAGCGGATTGCCTTGCCGCGGATATACGGCTCGACCACCTGCTCGATGTTGAGGGCCGACTGCACCCGGCTGGCAATTCCCGCCTGCCGCATGGCGTCCTGCAGCGCGAGGGCGTTCATGACGGTGGCGAGCATTCCCATGTAGTCGGCCGTCGCGCGGTCCATGCCGGCCGCGCCCGGCGCCAGGCCGCGAAAAATATTGCCGCCGCCGATCACCACGCCGATCTCGACCCCCAGCCGCGCCACCTGCGCCACCTCGGCGACGATGGTCTCGATGGTCTGCCGGTTGATTCCGAACGGATCGTCCCCCATCAGGGCTTCGCCCGACAGCTTGAGGAGGATGCGCTTGTACTTCGGCGTCAAGATATCTCCGCTTAGTGTGCCTTGCCCGCCTGGGCCATTACCTCGGCCGCAAAGTCACCCGACTTCTTCTCGATGCCTTCGCCGACGACGATGAAGGCGTATCCGTTGACCTTGGCCTTCTTGCCGGTGAGCACTTTCTCGACGGACTGCTTGTCGTCCTTGACGAATGGCTGGCCGAGCAGGGTGATTTCGGCGAGAAACTTGTTGAGCGCGCCCTCGACCATCTTGGCGGCGATCTCGGCAGGCTTGCCGGATTCTCGCGCCCGCGCCGTCTGGATGTCGCGCTCGCGCGTCACGATGTCGGCCGGAACATCCCTTTTGGTCAGGTAAGCCGGTTTGTGGAACGCGACATGCATGGCGATATCCCTGCCTAGCTCATCCGGGCCTTCGAAATCCACCAGCACGCCGATCTTGGTTGCGTGTAGATATAACGCAAGCTTGCCGAGTGCTTGTAGGCGCCGGAAGTGCCGGATCGAAATGTTTTCGCTGATTTTCTGGATCAGGGCTTGCCGCCTTTGCTCAACCTTCGCGCCGAGCAGATCAAGAGACGAAAGCTCTTGTACGTCTTTCGGATTGCGCGTGGCAACGATCTCTGCAAGAGATTTCGCAAACCCCACGAAGTCGTCGTTCTTGGCAACGAAATCGGTCTCGCAGTTGAGCTCGACGAGGGCGCCCAGCTTCGCATCGGGCGAGAGGTAGGCGCCGATGACGCCCTCGGCCGCAACGCGGCTCGCCGCCTTGCTCGCCTTGGCGCCGCTCTTGATGCGCAGCAGCTCCTCGGCTTTCCTGAGGTCGCCGCCCGCCTCGGCCAGGGCCTTCTTGCATTCCATCATGCCTAGGCCGGTCATCTCGCGAAGCTCCTTGACCATGCCTGCGCTGATTTCCGTCATGCCTTGCTCCTTGCACAATCCAGGTTGAAAAAAAGGGGCGCTCGGCCCCTTTTCGTTCACATGGCGAGCGCCTACTCGGCGCCCTCGCCTTCCTCCACCTCGACGAACTCGTCGCGCGAAGCGGCGACGACCTCCTCGAGCGATTGCGTGCGCCCTTCGAGCACGGCGTCGGCGATGCCGCGCGCGTAGAGCCGAATCGCGCGGCTCGAGTCGTCGTTGCCCGGAATCACGTAGCTGATGCCCTCGGGAGTGTGGTTCGTGTCGACGACCCCGATCACCGGCACGCCGAGCTTGTTGGCTTCGGCCACCGCGCCTTTCTGGTAGCCGACGTCGATGACGAACAGGGCGTCCGGAAGGCTGCCGAGCTCCTTGATGCCGCCGAGCGAGCGCTGCAACTTCGCCAGCTCGCGCTGCAGCCCGAGCGCCTCCTTTTTCGAGATGCGCTCGAGGCTGCCGTCCTGCGCCATCTGTTCCATCTCCTTGAGGCGCTTGATCGACTGCTTCACCGTCTTGAAGTTGGTCAGCATGCCGCCGAGCCAGCGATGGTCGACGTAAGGCATCGCGCAGCGCTGGGCCTCCTCGCGCAGGATGTCGCGCGCCTGCCGCTTGGTGCCCACGAACAGAAGCGTGCCGCGGTTGGCGGCCAGCTGGCGCGCGAACCTGAGCGCTTCCTGGTACATCGCCAGGGTGCGCTCGAGATTGATGATGTGGATCTTGTTGCGGTGGCCGAAGATGTACGGCGCCATCTTCGGGTTCCAGTACCGGGTCTGATGTCCGAAATGGACGCCCGCCTCCAGCATTTGACGCATCGTTACCGACACGATATCGCTCCTAGGGTTAAGGTCTGCCGCCTGCGTCCAGAACCCGAATCGGCCACCTTCAGGCACCCTAATCGACCAGGCGGGAATTTTGACTTGCAATCTCGCAAGTCAGCCCAAAATTCTAGCATAATCAGTCATCAATGCCTGTTGTGCTGAAGACCGCCGAGGAGATCGAGCGGATGCGCGTCGCCGGTCGCCTCGCCTCCGAGGTGCTCGATTTCATCGCGCCGCACGTGCGTCCCGGCGTCACCACCGGGAAGCTGAACGACCTGTGCCACGGCTACATGGTCGACGTGCAGCACACCGTCCCTGCGCCGCTCAACTATGCGCCGCCGGGCTACCGCCCGTTTCCGAAGTCGATCTGCACCTCCGTGAACCACCAGGTTTGCCACGGCGTGCCGGGCGATCGGCTGCTCAAGCCGGGGGACATCCTGAACATCGACGTGACCGTCATCAAGGACGGCTTTCACGGCGACTGCAGCCGCATGTTCTTCGTCGGCGAGCCAAGCATCCAGGCGCGCAGGCTGGTGGAGGTCACGTACGAGTGCATGTGGATCGGCATCCGCCAGGTGCGGCCCGGCGCCCGCCTTGGCGATGTCGGGTCCGCCATCCAGCAGCACGCCGAGAAGCACGGCTACTCGGTGGTGCGCGAGTTCTGCGGCCATGGAATCGGCCGCAAGTTCCATGAGGAGCCGCAGGTCCTGCATTACGGCAAGCCCGCGACCGGGCTGCCGTTGGAACCTGGCATGACCTTCACCATCGAGCCGATGATCAATGCCGGCAAGCCGGCGATCCGCGAGCTGGCCGACGGCTGGACCATCGTGACCAAGGATCACAGCCTGTCGGCGCAATGGGAGCACACCGTGCTGGTGACGCCGTCGGGTCGCGAAGTGCTGACGCGCTCGGCGGGCAGCCAGCCGCCGCCGGCCATTGCCCAGTAAAAACGATCTGCTCGCCGAGCGCGCCGCGCTGCGCGAGGCGTATCTGAAGCGGCCCAACCCGCGCGCCCTGCTGCGGCAGCACGCGCAGCTGATCGACCGCACGGTGAAGCTGCTGTGGCAGCACGCCGGCATGTCAGCCGATGCCGCGCTGGTGGCGACCGGCGGCTATGGGCGCGGCGAGCTTTATCCGTGCTCGGACATCGACCTGCTGGTTCTTCTGCCCGACGAGCCGCGCGCCGCCGAGCAGGAGCGCCTGGAACGGCTGATCCACAGCTTCTGGGACATCGGGCTCGAGATCGGCCACAGCGTGCGTACCGTGCGCGATTGCGTCCAGGCCGCGGCGAGCGACATCACCGTCAACACGACCCTGCTCGAATCCCGCTTCCTCGCCGGGAGCCGGCGGCTGTTCGGCGACATGCAGGCGGCGCTGGGCCGGGTGGCGGATCCGGCGTCTTTCCTGAAGGCCAAGAAGCTCGAGCAGGAACAGCGCCACGCGAAGCATCAGGACTCCCCCTACTCGCTCGAGCCCAATTTGAAGGAGGCGCCGGGCGGGCTGCGCGATCTGCAGGTCATCCAGTGGATCGCGCGCGCTTCCGGCATGGGCCGTCGCTGGAGCGATCTGGTGGCTCACCACCTGATCGAGCGCGAGGAAGCCCGCCAGCTCGAGCGCCACGAAGCGCTGCTGCAGGACCTGAGGATCCGGCTGCATTACCTCGCCGGCCGGCGCGAGGACCGCATCGTGTTCGACTTTCAGGCAGCGCTCGCCGCTCAGCTCGGCTACCAGGACACGTCCCATCGCCGGGCGAGCGAGGCGATGATGCAGGGCTATTACCGCACGGCGAAAGCGGTGACGCAGATGAACACGATCCTGCTGCAGAACCTCGAAGCGCGCCTGCTGCCCGAGCCTGAGCACGCGCCCCGCAGGCTGAACGAGCGCTTCCGGGTGCGCGGCGAGCTGCTGGAGATCGTCGACGAAGAGCTGTTCGAGCGGGAACCGGCCAGCATCCTCGAGAGCTTCCTGATGATGATGCAACACCCGGAGCTGCGCGGCATGACCGCGCCCACGCTGCGCGCGCTGTGGCGGGCGCGGCGCTGCATCGACGCGACATTCCGCCGCGATCCGCGGGCGCGGCTGCTCTTTGTTCATCTCCTGCAGCAGCCGCGCGGCATCGTGCACGAGTTCCGGCGCATGAACCAGTACGGCATCCTGGGGCGCTACCTGCCCGAGTTCGGCAGCATCGTCGGGCAGATGCAGCACGACCTGTTCCACGTCTATACGGTCGACCAGCACATCCTGATGGTGATCAGGAACCTGCGCCGCTTCACCATGCCCGAGCTGGCGCACGAATTTCCCCTTTGCAGCGAGCTGATGAGCGGGTTCGAGCGGCGCTGGCTGCTCTATGTGGCGGCGCTGTACCACGACATCGCCAAGGGTCGAGGCGGAGATCATTCGGAGCTCGGCGCGCGCGACGTGCGCAGCTTCTGCCGCGCGCACGGACTTTCCTCCCAGGATACGGACCTCGTCGCCTTCCTGGTGGGGCATCACCTTGCGATGTCCAGCGCGGCGCAAAAGCAGGACGTGCACGACCCGGAGATGGTGCGCGCGTTCGCAGAGCGGGTGGGCAGCGAGCGGCGCCTGGTGGCGCTCTACCTTTTGACGGTCGCCGATGTGCGCGGCACCAGCCCGAAGGTGTGGAACGCCTGGAAAGCCAAGCTGCTGGAAGACCTGTTTCGAGCCACCCGGCGAGTGCTCACGGGTGAGCCGCTCGCCAGGGACGCCGCCCTGGCCGAGAAGCAGGCGGAAGCGGCGCGGTTGCTGCGGCTCTACGCGCTGTCCGACAACGTCAAGGACCGGTTGTGGGCGCAGCTCGACATCGCTTATTTCCTTCGGCATGACGCCCAGGAAATCGCCTGGCATACGCGCAATCTTCACTACCGCGTGGAGACCGAGCGGCCGGTCGTCAAAGCCCGCCTCGCGCCCTTCGGCGAAGGCCTGCAGGTCATGATCTACACGCGCGACCGGGAAGCGCTGTTCGCCCGCATCTCGGGCTACTTCGAGCGCGCCGGCTTCGACATCGCCGAGGCGAAGGTCCACACCACGCGCCACGGCTATGCGCTCGACACGTTCGCCGTCATGGGCCAGGGCCGCGGGTCGCATTACCGCGACCTGATCAGCATGCTCGAAGCCGAGCTCGCCGAGGAGGTGCAGTCGCAGGCGCCGCTGCCGCCGCCGCGCGGCGGACGGGTGTCGCGCCGCGTGCGCCATTTTCCCATCTCGCCGGTGGTCGACATCCGCCCGGACGAGCGCGGCGCGTACCACGTGCTGTCGATCGTGGCGAGCGACCGGCCGGGCCTGCTCTACGCGATCGCCCGCACCCTCGCCGGCTATCACGTCAACCTGCAGACGGCCCGGATCAACACCCTGGGTGATCGCGCGGAAGACGTGTTCCTGGTCTCGGGCGAGGCGCTCGCGCATCCCAAGACCGTGCTGCAGCTGGAGCAGGATCTGCTCAAGGGGCTTACTCTTCAGCAGGCAGCTCCTGCCCCGGAAACAGCGCTTCGTTGAAGCCGAAGCGGGTGAAGTCGCGGATCCGCATCGGGTAGAGGATGCCGTCGAGGTGGTCGCATTCGTGCTGCACCACCCGGGCGTGAAAACCCTCCACCTCGCGTTCGAAAAAGTTTCCTTTTTCGTCAAACCCCTTGTAGCGCAGCGTGCGCCAGCGCGGCACCCAGCCGCGCATCCCCGGCACCGAGAGGCAACCTTCCCAGGCTTCCTCCACTTCGGCCGAGAGCTGCTCGAGCACCGGGTTGATCAGCACGGTATCGGGCACTTCCTCCGCGTCCGGGTAGCGCGGGTTGGCATGCACTCCGAAAATGACGACGCGCAACCCGGCGCCGATCTGCGGCGCGGCGAGGCCGGCGCCATTGAGGTGCGCCATGGTGTCGCGCAGGTCTTGCAACAACTCTGCCAGCTCCGGCGTCCCGAACTTTTTTACTGGGATGGAAACCTGCCACAACCGCGGGTCTCCCATGCGCAGCACTTCGCGGATCATTGCCGGCAGAGCCTGTCGATGATGTTGCACACTCGGCCCATCGCTTCCTCCAGCACCGCGCCGATGCGATCGAGCGGCACCGCCCGCCGGCTGTCGCCGCGCCCGGCCGCATAGTTCGCCACCACCGTGATGGCGGCGTATTGGAGGCTGATCTCGCGCGCCAGCGCGGCCTCGGGCATGCCCGTCATGCCGACCACGTCGGCGCCGTCGCGCTCGAGCCGGTCGATTTCCGCCGCCGTCTCGAGCCGGGGACCCTGGGTCGCGGCGTAGGTGCCGCCGTCGACCATCCGCTCGCCGCAAGCGAGCGCCGCGTTCAACAGCCGCGCACGCAGCTCGCGCGAATACGGCTCGGTGAAATCGATGTGATTCACTGGCGCTCCGGATCCCTCGAAATAGGTCGAGCTGCGGCTCCAGGTATAGTCGATGAGCTGATGCGGCAGCAGCAGCGCGCCCGGCTCCAGATCCCTGCGAATGGCGCCTACTGCTGCCACCGCGACGACCTCGCTCGCGCCGGCGTCTTTGAGCGCCCACAGGTTGGCGCGGTAGTTGACCTCATGCGGCGCGATGCTGTGGCCGTCGCCGTGGCGCGCCAGGAATACCACGTCGCAATCGGCGATGCAGCCGAACGCGAGCGCGCCGGAAGGCTTGCCGTAAGGCGTGCGCGCTCGCTTGCGGCGTCTGACCTCGAGGTTGCCGAGCTGGGCGAGGCCGCTGCCGCCGATGACGGCCAGCACCGGATTTCAACCTTCCTTCATGGCGCGGATCTCCGGCAGGTTGCGCCAGTATCCTTTCGCGTCCATGCCGCAGCCGAACACGAAGCGGTCCGCAATGCGCAGGCCGACGAAGTCCGGCGTGATCGGCTTGGGACGCGCGAGCGTCTTCTCGACCAGCACCGCGCAGTGGAAGGCCCGGGCGCCCTGCGACCTCAGCCGCTCGCGGATCGCGCGCATCGTCTCGCCGCCGTCCAGGATGTCGTCCAGCACGAGCACGGTACGTCCCTCGATGCCTTCGGGCGACCCGCCGCGCCACTGGATGCCGCCGCCGGCGGTCGCGCTGCCGTAACGCGAGGCGTGGAGATAGTCGAAATCGAGCGGAAAGCGCAGCAGCGGCAGGATCTGCCCGGCGAAAACCACCGCCCCGCCCATCACCGCGAGCACCAGCGGGTAGCTCGCGGCGAGCTGGTCCTCGATCTCGGTCGCGACGCGGCGGATGGCGGCCTGAACCTCTTCGGCGCTCGACACCGGGTCCGAATTGCGCAGAAACGCCCAGGCCTTCTCCACGTCGGGCATGGATTCAGTCTAGCGCGTCTTCAGGAAGCGCGCGAAATCCTTGCCGATTTCCGGGTGGCGCACGCCATACTCCACGGTGGCCTGGAGATAGCCCAGCTTCGAGCCGCAGTCGAAGCGCCGGCCAGGCAGGCGCACCGCGAGCACGCGCTCGTGGGACAGAAGCTGCGAGATCGCGTCGGTGAGCTGGATTTCCCCTCCCGCGCCGGGCGTCAGCTCGCCGAGAAGGTCGAAAATGCGCGGCGTCAGCACATAGCGGCCGATGACCGCGAGAGTCGACGGCGCTTCGGCCGGCCGGGGTTTTTCGACGATGCCGCGGATCGGAGCGATGTCGACGCCCGTGCGCTCGACGGTGACAATACCGTAGCTCTGCGTCTGGTCGCGGGGCACTTCCTCGACGCCGAGCAGCGAGGCGCCTTCGCGCGAAAAGACCTGCGCCATGTGCGCCATGGCCGGAGGCTGCGAGTCCATCAGGTCGTCGGCGAGGATCACCGCGAACGCGTCGTCGCCGACGACCGGCTGCGCGCACAGCACCGCGTGGCCCAGGCCGAGCGGCTCGGCCTGGCGGATATAGATGCAGCGCGCGCCCTCGGGCAGCACCGAGCGGACCATGCCGAGCAGCGCGTCCTTCCTCTTGCGCTCGAGCTCGGTCTCCAGCTCGTAGGCCTTGTCGAAGTGGTCCTCGATCGCGCGCTTGTTGCGGCCGGTCACGAAAATCATCTCGGTGATTCCCGCCGCGGCCGCCTCCTCGACCGCGTACTGGATCAGCGGCTTGTCGACGATCGGCAGCATTTCCTTCGGGCTCGCCTTGGTCACCGGCAGAAAACGGCTGCCGAGCCCCGCGACCGGGAATACCGCTTTTCTCAGCTTGGGGTGCATCAGGTCTTTCTTAGCAGTTCGAGAAATTTTTTCTCGTCGAGCACCGTCACGCCGAGGCTGCGGGCCTTGTCGAGCTTGCTTCCCGCGTCCTCGCCGGCCACCACGAAGTCTGTCCTCTTCGACACCGATCCAGCCACCTGGTGGCCTTTCGCCTCGAGCGCAGCCTGCGCCTCGTCGCGCGTCATCGACGACAGGCTGCCGGTCAGCACGAACGTCCTGCCGTCGGCCGCCGGCCGCGCACCGGCCTGCATTACGTCGATGGCGTCGGCGAGGCGGCGGATGACGTCGCGATTGTGCCGCTCGTGGAGGAATTTTTCCATGCTGTCCATCAGCTCCGGGCCTATGCCCTCCAGCGGCACGGGCCGCAGGGGCTGGCCGCGCTTTTTGCGCTGCGCATTGTCCTTGCGTGCCGCCTCCTTGTCCGCCGCGGCCCGAGCCCAATCGGCTTCCAGGAAGGCCTCGAGCGAGCCGAAATGGCGCGCGAGGATCTTGGCGACCTCCTCCCCCACGCCCGGGATGCCCAGGGCGTAGATGAAACGCTCGAGCTCAGCCTTTCTCGAACGCTGAATGCTTTCGAATACGTTCTGCGCTGACTTCTCTGCCATGCGTTCGAGGCCCGCGAGGGTCTCGACATCCAGGCGGTACAGGTCGGCGGGGCTTTTCACCAGGTCGCGCTCGACGAGCTGGTCGACCAGCTTCTCGCCCAGGCCCTCGATATCCATGGCGCGGCGCGCGGCGAAATGCAGCAAGGTCTGCTTGCGCTGCGCCTTGCAGTACAGCCCGCCGGTGCAGCGTGTTGCGGCCTCGCCCGGCACCCGCACCACCGGCGAGGCGCACACCGGGCATTTCTCGGGCATCGCAAAGCGGTCCGGCGGCCGGCGCGGGCCCTTGCTTTTCACGCCGACGACTTCCGGAATGACATCGCCGGCGCGGCGCACGATGACCGTGTCGCCGATCCAGACATCCTTGCGCCTGAGCTCGTCCTCGTTGTGCAGGGTCGCGTTGGTGACGGTGGCGCCGCCCACGAAGACCGGCTTGAGGCGCGCCACCGGGGTCAGGGCCCCGCTGCGCCCCACCTGCACATCGATACCGAGAACCTCCGTGGTCTGCTCCTCCGCCGGATACTTGTGGGCCAGCGCAAAGCGCGGCGCGCGCGCCACGAAGCCGAGCCGCTCCTGCCAATCGAGGCGGTCCACCTTATAGACCACGCCATCGATGGCGTACGCAAGCCGCTCGCGCGCCTGTCCCATCTTCCTGTAATAGGCGAGCAGCCCCTCGGCGCCCTGCACCAGCTCGCGCTCCTTCGAGACGCGAAAGCCGAGCTCGACGAGCCGCGCAAGCGCCTCCGACTGCCTGCTCCAGCGCGCCTGCGAGGCGCGGCTGATGGCGTAGGCGAAGAACCTGAGCGGCCGCGTCGCGGTCACGCGCGAATCGAGCTGGCGCACCGCGCCGGCGGCGGCGTTGCGCGGGTTGACGTACTCCTTTTCTCCCAGCTCGCGCTGGCGCGCGTTGAGGGCGTCGAAGTCGCGGCGGTACATCAGGACCTCGCCGCGCACCTCGAGCTCGCGCGTGTCCGCGGCCTTCGGCAGGCGCAGCGGGATCGAGCGCAGCGTACGCAGGTTAGGGGTGACGTCCTCGCCTGTAGTGCCGTCGCCGCGCGTGGCTCCCTCGGAGAGCAGGCCGTCGCGGTAGGTGAGGCTGATCGCCAGGCCGTCGAACTTCGGCTCCGCCGCATACTCCACTGCATCGACTTCGAGCGCCTCGCGCACGCGCCGGTCGAAGGCGCGCACCGCTTCCTCGTCGAAAGCGTTGGCGATGGACAGCATCGGCGTGCGGTGCCGGACTTGGGCGAACTCGGGCAGCGGCGCCCCGCCCACCCTTTGCGTGGGCGAGTCCGGGGTCGCCAGTTCGGGATGCTTCGCTTCCAGAGCAAGAAGCTCCTGAAACAGCCGGTCGTATTCAGCGTCATCGATCTCCGGCTGGTCCTCGACGTAGTAGAGCCGGTTATGGTGCTCGAGGGTTTTCCGGAGAGCTTCGCTTCGTTGCCGGATATCTCGCGGCACGCTCATGAGAACAGCCGCAGCGCGAGCGGGCTGCCGGGCTCGATGCCGCGCTCGGCGAGCATGTGCCGCACGGCTTCCACCTCGGTGCCGATGGCCGCGAGCGCGCGCTCGTCCACCGGATTGCCGTTGTCGTCGACCAGGCGCGCGCCATGCGCGGCCGCCAGCTGGCGAGCGCTGCGCGCCATCGCCTGGAAGCTGCGCGCGGGCTCCGGCGTTCGCACGACATCCAGCGTCAGGGTTATGCCGTCTTCCCGCGGCGTGACCTGGAAAGCCTGCTCGCCGGCTTCGATCTCGGTGATCGCCGCGCCCACGACATGCAGCGCCACCTGGATGTCAGCCTGGGCGCACACGCGGTCGAGGCTGCGCGCGGCATCGAGCGCCTGGCGCATTTCGGGCGCCGAGACGCTGGCGCCGAGTTTCGCGGCGAGCGTCTCCACCTCGGAGCGGAATTCAAGCAGCTCGCTCTCGCTCGCTACGCCGGCGCGGGTCACCAGCTGCAACGCGGCGCTCCAGCCGCCGCCTTTCGAGGCGGCGAGCAAAACGCGCTTCGCAAAGCGATGCTCGAGCGGCGTCCACAGCTCCAGCAGGCTCGCGGCGGCGATCCGGCGCGGCGCGGCGAGATCGATGACGTAGTCAAGGCGCGCATCGGGCAGCGCCCCTGATTGCATCGCGTTTTTCCGCGGTGCGGCGGCGGGCTCACGCCGAGCGCCCGTTTCGCCGAGCAGCGCGTCGGCATGGCGCGAGCCGAACGTGCGCTCGGCCCGACGGCCGGCGGCGCGTTCCTGCAGCCGGTTGTAAATCAGGACCGCGGCTACCGCGACGGCGCCGATCAGGAGCAGACCGAACTGGAGATCGGTCATGTCGTCAGGCGGCCAGCTCCTCCCGGATGCGCAGCGCCTCATCGATGTCGACGGCCACCACGCGCGACACGCCCGACTCCGGCATCGTCACGCCGATCAGCTGCTCGGCCATTTCCATCGAGATCTTGTTGTGGCTGATGAACAGGAACTGCGTCTGCGCCGCCATGCGCTTGACCAGGTCGCAGAAGCGCAGCGTGTTGCTGTCGTCGAGAGGGGCATCGACCTCGTCGAGCAGGCAGAACGGCGCCGGGTTGAGCTGGAACAGGGAAAACACCAGCGCGATCGCGGTGAGCGCCTTTTCCCCGCCCGAGAGCAGGTGAATGCTGGTGTTGCGCTTGCCGGGCGGCTGCGCCATGACCTGGACGCCGGCGTCCAGAATCTCCTCGCCGGTCATGATCAGCTTGGCCTCGCCCCCGCCGAACAGCGTCGGGAACAGCGACCCGAAGTGCCGGTTTACGCTGTCGAAGGTCTCGCGCAGCAGCTCGCGCGTCTCCCGGTCGATGCGCCGGATGGCGTCCTCGAGCGTGTGCACCGCCTCCTCCAGGTCGGCGGCCTGCGAGTCGAGGAAGCTTTTTCGCTCCTGGCTGCTGCGCAGCTCCTCGAGCGCCGCCAGGTTCACGGCGCCGAGGTCGTTGATGGCCTGCGCCAGCCGGGTGATCTCGCCTTGCAGCGCGGCCGGGCGCGGGGCTCTCTCGGCCTCCCTCGACAGCCGCTCCTCGTCCGCGTTCGCCTCGCGCAATTGGGCGGCGAACTGGTCGAAATTGATCTGCGCGGCCTGCTCCTTCAGCCTGAGCTCTCCGAGCCGCTCGCGCAGCGGGGCGAGCTTCGCCTCGATCTGCAGGCGTGCCTCCTCCAGCTCGCGCAGCGCTCCGGCCGCCCCTTCGACCGCGTTGCGCGCCGCGGCGAGCGTGGTTTCGCATCCCAGGCGCGACTCGACCGCCGCGTCCAGGCCGTGCCGCACTGCCGGGATCGGGTCGGCCGCGAGCTCCTCGGTCAGCTTCGCGAGCTCCAGGTCGGCGCGCTCGATCTGCTGATCGATCACGCGCACGGAGTTGTCGATCTCGGCGATCTTGGAGCCGCATTCGCGTTCGCCGAACAGCGCGTCCTGCGCGCCGCGCTCGGCTTGCTGCACGGCGCGCCGCTGCTCGGCGAGCGCGGTCTCGGCGGCGAGATGCCCGCCGCGCACCGCCTCGAGCTTCTCGCGCAGCGTCGCGATTTCCGCCGCAATGCGCTCGGCAGCCTGGCGGCCGTCCTGCAGCGCCTGGCGGCCGCGCGACGCTTCCTGCTCGATTTCGGACAGCTCGGCGCGCACCTGCTCGCTGCGCTCGCGGTAACGCTCCTGCGCCTGCGCCAGCTTGAGCTGGTCGATCTGGGCGTCGTGCTGCTCCTTCTGCGTCTCGGCGATGATGCGGCGTGCCTGCTCGAGGGCCTCGCTGCGCCCTGCGGCCTCGCTCTCCAGCTGGCGATGGGCATCCTGCGCGGCGCCGACCTTCTGCTGCAGGTCGCGGCAGCCTGCATCGAGCGCCTCGATCGCCGATTGTCTTGCGAGCAGGCCCGCGTCCGCCTGATCCGGCGCGTGAAAGCTGACGGTGTGCCGCGTGAACTGGTGGCCATCGCGGTCGACGAGCATTGCGCCAGGCGGCAAAGCCGCCCGCCGCGCCGCGTCGGGGCTCTCTTCTGCTGCATAGGCGCCGGCCAGCCAGTCCGCGAGGGCGCCTGAAACCGCCGGGTCCACGGCGCGGATCTTGGAGGCGAGCGGCTCGTAGCCTGGCGCCGCGGGAGTGCCAGTGCTGTTGCCGCGCGCAAACAAGCTCGCTTTCGCCGGTGGCCGATCGGCAAGAACCGACTGCAGCCGGGCAGCCTCGGAAAGCTCGAGCGCGTGCAGGCGTTCGCGCAGCACCGATTCCACGGCGGTCTCCCAGCCCCGGTCGATGCGCAGCTTCTGCCACAAGCGCGGCAGCGCGCCCAGGCCGTGCCGCTCGAGCCATTCGCGCAAGGGCGCGTTGTCTTCGGCCGCGGCCTGGATCTGGCGCAGGGTCGCAAGCTGCGCCTCGGCGGCCGCGTGCTCGCGCTGCGCCGCGCCGAGCGCCTCGCCGGCTGCGGCGCTGCGCTCTTCGAGCGCCGCGCACTCGGCTTGCAACGATTCATGCCCGGCCTGCGCTGCTTGCACGGCCGCTTCGAGCGCGGCGACTCGCTCCCGCAGGGCGTTCGCAGCCGCCGCATCCGGCTCGGCGAGCGTCTGCAGCTCGCTTTCGAGGCGCTCGCGGCGTTGCTGGAGCGCCTGAGCGCCGCGCTCCAGGTGCGACAGATTGGCCTGCTCGAGCTGCAGGCGGCTTTCCGCCTGCAGCAGCTGGCTGCGAGTCTCGCTCAGCCGCTCCTGGCCGGCGCGGAACGCCTGCTCGGCCTGCGGCAGGCGCGCATTCTCCTCCCCGAGCTTTGCCTGCGCCTCGGTGCTGCGCTCCCTGGCCGTACCGGCGCGGGCCGCCCACATGTGCAGCGCCTGCGTAAGCTGCGCGCGCTGCTCGCGCCAGGAGCCCAGCTGCGCGAGCCGCTCCGTATGCTGGCCCTCCAGCCGCTGGCGCGTCTCCTCGACATGGCGCAGCTCGGACTCGAAGCGGGCCACCTCGGCGTTGGCGGCGTAGAGCGCCGCTTGCGCGGCGTTCAGGCCGTCCCCGGCGCCGTAATGCGCGGCGCGCGCCGTTTCCACGCGCGACTCGAGATGCCGCAGCTGGGCATTCTCCGCCTCGAGCTCGTTGCCGACCCTGGACATCTCGAGCGCGTGCCGCTCGCGCTCCGCCGCGGCGTCGCGGCGGCGCGCATACCAGAGCAGCTGCTGCCTGAGCTGCAGCTCCGAGTGGTACTCCTTGTAGCGCGTCGCCACAGTGGCCTGCGCCTGGAGCTTCTCCAGCTGCGTGGCAAGCTCGGTGCGGATGTCGGTGATGCGCGCGAGATTGCCGCGCGTGTCCGCGAGGCGGCTCTCGGTCTCGCGGCGCCGCTCCTTGTATTTCGAGATGCCGGCCGCTTCCTCGAGGAACACGCGCAGCTCCTCGGGCTTCGCCTCGATGACGCGCGAGATGATCCCCTGCTCCATGATCGCGTAGGCGCGCGGGCCAAGGCCGGTGCCGAGGAACATGTCGGTGATGTCGCGGCGCCGGACGTGCGCGCCGTTGATGTAGTAGCTCGACTCGCCGTCGCGCTGCAGGATGCGCTTCACGGAGATCTCCGCGTACTGCGACCACTGTCCGCCCGCGCGCCCCTGGGCGTTGTCGAAGATCAGCTCGACCGAGGCGCGCGCGAGCGGCGCACGGTTCACCGAGCCGTTGAAGATGACGTCCTGCATCGAGTCGCCGCGCAACGCCGCCGCGCGCGACTCGCCTAGAACCCAGCGCACGGCGTCGATCACGTTGGACTTGCCGCAGCCGTTCGGCCCGACGACGCCCACCAGCTGCCCCGGCACGTGAATCGAGGTGGGATCGACGAAGGACTTGAAGCCGGCGAGCTTGATTTGAACGAGCCGCACGCAAAAAATGATACCATCGCTCGCCGTTCACCTCGTGATGCGCTCGCGCCCCAGCAAGCGGCTGCAAACGTTTCCCAATCCTGCGCCCGGGCGCGACTACCGCATCCACATGGAAATTCCCGAGTTCACGTGCGTCTGCCCGATCACCGGGCAGCCGGATTTCGGCACGCTGCTGCTCGAGTACGTGCCCGATCGCACGTGCGTGGAGCTGAAATCGCTGAAGCTCTACATCTGGTCGTACCGCGACCAGGGGGCATTCCACGAAGCGGTGACCAACAGGATTCTCGATGACCTGGTCGCCGCGACCAAGCCGCGCTACCTGCGGCTCGAAGCGCGCTTCAACGTGCGCGGGGGCATCCATACCAGCGTGGTCGCCGAGCACCGCAAGCGGGGATGGAAAGCCTGAATCCGCTTCTCGACAGGCTCCAGCCCTACCCGTTCGAGAAACTTCGCCGCCTGCTCGCCGGCGCGGCGCCGAACCCCGCGCTGCTGCCGATCGATCTTTCGATCGGCGAGCCGAAGCACCCGACGCCGGCCCTGGTGAAAGACGCGCTGGCGGCAGGGCTCGAGGGCCTCGCCGCCTATCCGGCGACCGCCGGCACGCCCGCGCTGCGCGAAGCGATCGCGGCCTGGCTCGCGCGCCGCTACGGCATCCCGCTGCCGGATGCTGAGCGCCAGGTGCTGCCGGTCAACGGCTCGCGCGAAGCGCTGTTCGCTTTTGCGCAGACCGTGGTCGATGCGGGCCGCAAGGCAGCCGTGCTCTGCCCCAACCCGTTCTACCAGATCTACGAAGGCGCCGCGCTGCTTGCCGGCGCCACGCCGCTGTACGCGTCAAATCCTCTGGAGAATGCGCGCTGGCAGGACGTTCAGCTCGTCTATGCGTGCTCGCCGGCGAACCCCACCGGCAAGGTCATGACGCTCGCCGAGTGGAAGGCGCTGTTCGAGCTGTCGGACCGCTACGGCT
>Ga0209378_1000357_pt1 | contig 34016 bp, 29 predicted proteins | sample GraSoiAngelo_156_FD_186170 | JGI IMG/M metagenome (GOLD analysis project Ga0209378, IMG submission 186170) | Grasslands soil microbial communities from the Angelo Coastal Reserve, California, USA - 14_1009_13_40cm (SPAdes) (version 2) | ecosystem: Environmental > Terrestrial > Soil > Grasslands ...
CGCCTTGGTGACGGCGTTCGCCCTGCTCTCGACCAACAGCGCCACCCGCGTGGTGGAGCGACAGGCGAACGAGCGCGGCCAGGACGTCGCGGCGCACGTGGCGTCGCTCGTCGACCTGTACCTCCGCGAGCGCCACCAGGAAGCCGAGGCGCTCGCGCGCTCGCCCGCGGTGGTGCGGGCGGCGCTGGACGCGTCCCAGCAGGCGGCGCGGCAACGCCTGCCGCAGCTCGACATTCCCACCCTCGAGCGGATGTTCAATCAGCGACGGGAGTTGGGTGGCGACGCCGACCTCGCCGCCTACCTGCGGGAGTACACCCAGCGCTCCGACTTCGCCGAGCTGTTTTTCACCGACAGCCACGGGTACAACGTGCTTGCGTCGGACCGCACGTCCGACTTCGTGCAGTCGGACGAGGCGTGGTGGCAGCGGGCGATGGCCGACGGCGCCTACGACGGTCCACCGCACTACGACTCGTCGGCCGCGGTCGTCGCCCTCGAATACGACATCGCGATTCGCGCACCGCGCGTCGGGCGCCCGGTGGGCGTGCTCAAGGCGGTCTTCGCGCTGGACCGGCTGTCGCAGCTCCTGGGGGCATCGGAGCTGGCCGGCGCCGCCCAGCTCCAGGTGGTGGACTCGGCTGGCGACCTGATCGTGGCGCCGGACAAGGCCGGTCTGCTGCACCCGCTGGCGGACGCGGCGGCGGTTCCGCGCCAGGCCCGGCCCGCGACGGCCGTGGTCCGTGGTGCCACCGGCGACGAGCTCGTGGTAACGGTACCGACGAACAACGGCAAGTGGTGGGTCGTGTTTCGTGAGCCGGTGGCGGTAGCGTACGCCGCCGCCCGCAGCACGGCCTCGAGCATCGTCCTGTGGACCCTCGTGCTGTTCGGGGCGACGCTCGCCCTGCTGTTTCTCTTCTGGCGGCGCCTCAACCTGCGCGTGACCGAGCCGGTGAAGGCCGCGGGCGCAATCGCCAGCCGAATCGCGGGAGGCGATCTGTCGGTGACGGTGGTGACCGAGCGCGGCGGGACCGCCGAGGTGGGCGACCTGCTTTCTTCGGTGCACTCGATGGTGGTGGCACTGCGCCGTCTCGTGGGTGCGATCCGGACGGCGGCGGACGAGGCCGCGGCGATGGCGACGGAAATCTCCGCTTCCACGGAACAGATGAGCGCGTCCACGGGAGAGATGTCCACGACGTGCCAGGATCTGACCAGGCGGGCCGCGGAGCAGGCGCAGCTCGTACGGGCCGCGGCGGACGACGCCGCGAAGATCCTTCAGATCGCGACGATCCTCGCAGCGGGGGCCGAGGACTCCGTGCGGCGAAACACGGCCGTCACCGACGTCGCCCGCCGCAACAAGGAGGTGTTGGACCAGAGTACGGCGCAGCTCGCGAAGCTCGCCGAGGAGGTGGAGCGCGGGGCCGCCGAGGCCGAGGCGCTGGCCCGCGCATCATCGGAGATCCAGAAGTTCGTCACGCAGACCAAAGCCGTGGCCACGCAGACGAACATGCTCGCCCTGAATGCGGCGATCGAGGCGGCGCGTGCCGGACCGCAGGGCCGTGGGTTCGCCGTGGTGGCGGACGAGGTGCGGAAGCTCGCGTCGGTCGCGGCGGCCGCCGCCACCGACACCGCCGACACCGTCCGCGGCGTGCTCGCGCGGGTGGAGGCGACGCGTGAGCGCCTGGCGCACCTCGCGCAGGGTGCCGGCGTGGCCCGCGAAGCCGCACAAACGGCGGCGCAGGGGCTCGGCACCGTCGCCGCCGAGGCGCAGGCGAGCGACGTCTGGAGCCGGGAGATCGCGAACATGGCGGGCGAGATGCGCGCCCTAGTGGAGGAGATCAGCACGCGACTCGGAACGCTCGCCCAGGGCACCGAAACCTTGCTTGCGTCGGCCCAGGAGATCGCCGCCTCGAGCGAACAGCAGAGCGCCTCGACTCAAGAGATCGCCTCGTCCGCGAACCAGCTGGCCGAAGCGGCCGACAAGCTGACGGGCGCGGTGAAATCGTTCCGCTTACTGGCGGACGAGGAGTCACCCCACCAGCAGGCGGCGGACTAGTCCCCGAAGTTTGCCAGCCGGACGAGCTGGATATCCGGCACCCGCGCGAGCTCGTCCAGCACGCCGTTGGTGAGCGGTTGATCCACCGTGATCGCCGCGAGCGCGTCATGCCCCGGGAAGGGCACGCGGGCCTGGTGGTAGCTGCCGATGTTGATCCCTGCCCCGCCGAGCAGGGTGCCCACGCGGCCGATCACCCCCGGGACGTCGCGATTGCGGATCACGAGCATCCATCCCTCGGGCGCCACGTCGACGTGGTAGTCGTCGATCCGGATCACGCGTCCGTGACCGTTCCCCAGCACCGCACCCGCCACGCGGGCCCGCCCGCGAGCCGCCTCGAGCGTGACGCCGACGGTGGTCTCGAAGCCGGGCTCGGGCGTCCCCGTACGGCGCGCGTGCCGGATGCCGCGCTCCTCGGCGATGAGCAGAGCGTTGACCAGACTCACTGGCTCGACGCTCATCGCCGAGAGCAGGCCTTCGACCGCCGCCATCAGCACGGGCCGCGGCGCCGCGTCGTCCTTGCCCCCGTAGTCCACCTCGACTGAACTGACGGGCCCGTCCACGAGCGCCAGGGCGAGGCGGCCGAGCCGGCGGGCGAGATCGAGCATGGGCCCGAGCCGCCGCAACAGTTCCCCGGAAATGCCCGGGACGTTGATCGCGAAGGAGAGATCCCCGACCAGCAGCGCGTCGCGCACCGCGCCGCAGATCTCGACGCTCACGCGCTCCTGCGCTTCGGCGGTCGACGCGGCGAGGTGCGGCGTAAGGATGACGCGCTCGAGCTTCCGGAGCGGCGCGTCGGCGGGCAAGGGCTCGACGGCGAACACGTCGATGGCCGCGCCGCCGATGCGTTTCTCGCGAACCGCGTCCGCCAGCGCCGCCTCGTCCACGAGCTCGCCCCGCGCCGTGTTGACGAGCACCGCCGTCGGCTTCATGAGCTTCAAGCGTGCCGCGTTGATGAGATGATGGGTCTGCTCGGTGTGGGCGACGTGCAGCGTGACCACGTCCGCCTGGCGCAACAGCTGCTCGAGCGGCAGGAGCTTGAGCTGCAGCTCGGCGGCGCGCTCGGGCGAGAGATACGGATCGTGCCCCACGACCTGCATGCCGAAGGCCCGCGCGAGCTGCGCCACGTGGCCGCCGATGCGGCCGAGCCCGACGATCCCGATGGTCTTGCCGCGGAGCTCGGTGCCCTCGAACCGCTTCCGGTCCCACTCTCCACGGCGCATCGCCTCCGCGGCCCAGGGGATGTGCCGGGCCTGCGCGAGCAGCAGGCCCATCGCGTGCTCGGCGGCGCTCACGGTGTTGGCGCCGGGCGCGTTCATCACCGCGATCCCCCGCCGCGTGGCGGCGTGCACGTCGATGTTGTCGACGCCCGTCCCCGCGCGGGCGATCACCCGCAGGTTGGGGCCGCGGGTGAGCAGATCCCCCGTCACCCGCGTCTCGCTCCGCACGATGAGGGCCTGGGCGCTCGCGAGCGCCCGCTCGAGCTCTTCACGCGGCTTGCCGGCGCAGTTGACGACTTCGATGTCCGGCGTGGCCGCGAGCAGCTTCAGGCCCGTCTCCGCTACCCGGTCCGCCACCACCACGCGGTGGGTCACGCCAACAGTCCGCTCAGGAGGGCCAGCAGCTCCTCGAGCGCGCCGATGGTGTGATCGCCCATATGGCCGATGCGGATGGTAGACTCCTTGAGCGGCCCGTAGCCGGAGCCGATCGTCCAGCCGGCCTGCTTCAAGCCCCCGACGATCTCCTTGGCGGTCCTGCCCTGCGGCACGTTGAGGCACGATACCGTCCAGCTGCGGCGCCCGTCGCGCGGCAAGTACGTGACGCCACGCCGCTCGCACCATTCTTCGACGTGGCGCCGCATCGCTTCGTGGCGGCGCCAGCGCGCCTCCACACCGCCCTCACGCTCGATGCGGGCCAGCTGGGTCTGCAGGGCGTAGAGGAGGGAAATCGCCGGGGTGTTAGTGGGCTGGTGCTTGCTCGTGGCCTCAAGGAAGCTGATCAAGTCGAAGTAGAGCCCGCGCGCCGGGAGCGTCTTGGCCCGCTCACGCATGCGGTCGGACGCGGCGGCGAGCGCCAGGCCAGGCGGTAGCGCGAGCGCCTTCTGCGAGCCGGTGAGCACGAAGTCGAGCTGCCACTGATCGGTCTCCACGGGAGAGCCCGAAAGCGACGTGACGGCATCGACCAAGAGCAACACGTCGTCGAACTCGCGGACGACGGCGGCGAGGGCCGCAACGTCCTGGAGCACCCCCGTTGAGGTCTCCGAGTGCACCACTGTCACGGCATCGACGGGGGTGCGCCGCAGGGAGTCGCGCAGCATATCGGGCTCGACGGCACAGCCGAGCGGCACGTCGAGCCGGATGCACTCCTTGCCGCAGGCGCGCACGAGGCTCGCGAACCGCTCGCTGAAGGAGCCGTTCACGAGCGACAGGGCCCGATGCCGCACACCGTTTCGCACCGCCATCTCCATGAACCCGGTCGCCGACGTCGTGCCCACGAGAATGGGGTGCGAGGTGCGGAACAGGCGGGCGAGCGGCGCGTCGAGTCCCGCGAGGAGCTGCTCCATCGCGCCAGAGCGATGCCCGATCATCGGCCGCTGCATGGCGGCGATCACTTCGGGGTGGACGTCGGTGGGTCCGGGCAGAAAAAACCGCCCGAAGGCGGGCGGCGCGACGGGCGGGGATGCCGTCATGCGGTGGCGCGGGCGAGCTCTTCGACGAGCCCCTCCTCGACCACTTCCTTCGTCCTCACGAGCCGGACGCCTTCGTCCCCCCAATCCTTGAGCAGCTGCTCCGAGACGTCCTTGTCGATCCCCCTCACCGCGTCCGTCACGACGAAGAGTCTGGTGCGCGGCCGTCGCTCAAGTAGGCCTTCGACCGCGGCCTTGTCACACACGTCCGTCGCCACGCCGTACAAGACGATATCATCCGGCGCGAGCACGTCGAGGACCGTCCCGACGTTCGGGTTGGTAAACACGTCGAACCGGTGCTTGTGAAAGAGGATGTCCCCCTTGTGTGCCCGCACCCGTTCACCAAGTGCCTTGGCATCGGCCGGCTCCGGCTCGATCACCAGGGGGTTACGGAGGCCGGTCTCCGGAATCTTCTTCTGGCCCGGGGTCCCGCGCATACAGTGAGGCGGGAACGTGGTGGCCCAGTCGGGGGCGTCTGAGATCTCAGGGTGCGCGGTCACATGGTCGTCGGCGCTCGCCACGATCCGGATGCCGTGCGCGTGCGCGTAGTCCGTGAGCCGCTTCAGGTTACCGACGATGCGTTCCGCCTCGGGGACGTACAGCTTCCCGTCGGCGTGCATGAAATCGTACTGGGTGTCGACGTCCCAGAAGATGATGCGGGGCATGGCGGGGAATCTCTCGGAGGATACAGGAGCGTGTCAACAGGTAAACCATTAGACGCACAGACGCGTAGACGCACAGCGGTGAACAGAAGCGAGGGTTTACGAAGGCCTGTCCTACAACCTGAGGATGACCGCAACCTCATCGCAGCAGTTCTGTCTCGGGCACTTGTTGCAGTCCGCCCACACCTTCAGTGGAAAGTGCTCTCGCTCGGCGGGCGCGAAGCCAAGCTTGACGAAGAACGCAGGTTTGCGCGTCAGGGCGAGGACCTCGTTGAGGCCGTGCGCGCGGGCCTCGAGGATGAGCGCCTCGAGCAGCGCGCGGCCGAGTCCCGCCCCCTGCCATTCGGGCTTGACCGCGAGTCCCGCGACTTCCCCCAGGTGCTGGGAATAGATCTTGACCGAACCGCACGCGACGATCTCGCCACCGGGAGACGCCTCCGCCACTACGTATTCCTTGATGTGCCGGCACAGGTCGTAGTTACTCCTTGGCAGGAGGTCGCCGGTGGCGACGAAGGGAGACATGAGCCGCTCGAGGCTCGCAACGTCTGCGAGGACCGCCGGCCGCAGCGCGGCGCCCGGGAGCGGGGAGCGGGGAGCGGTTCCCTCCGGTGCGATGCGGAGACTCGGCTTGCCTGGGAGGGTACCGCTCCCCGCTCCCTGCTCCCCGAAAATCGGCCGTGCGTTCACGCTAGCACTTCCTCGAGCATCGCGACCCCCCGCTCCAGCTCTGGGTCCGTGATCACGAGCGGCGGGATCAAGCGGATCACGTCGGGCCCCGCGGTGAGCACGAGCAAGCCGCGCTCGCGAGCCGCGGCGACGAACGGCGCCGCCGGCTCGGACAGCTCAATGCCCCATAGGAGCCCGCGGCCCCGCACGGCCTTGACGCGCGAGATGACACTGGCCAGCCGCTCGAGCCGGGCGCCCATCCACTCGCCCTTGCGCCGGACGTCGGCGAGCAAAGCCGGATCGGCGATGGTCCGAACGACGTCGAGCGCCACGCTCGCCACGAGCGGCCCGCCACCGAACGTGGTGGCGTGATCGCCCGGCTTGAGCGCCGCGGCCACCGCGCTCGTCACGAGCGCCGCGCCCATCGGCAGGCCGCCCGCGAGAGGTTTCGCCAGCGTCAGGATATCGGGTACGACGCCCGTCTGCTCGTAGGCGAACAACGTCCCGGTCCGCCCGAGGCCGCACTGTACCTCGTCGAAAATCACCGCCACGCCGCGCGAGTCGCACAACTCGCGCACGAATCCCAGCCACTCCGCATCCAGTGGCCGGACCCCGCCCTCACCCTGCACCGGCTCCACGATGACCGCCGCTGTACGGGATGCCGACACGGCGCGATCCACGGCCGCCCATTCCTCTCGTGGCACAATGCGGATACCGGGCACGAGCGGCTCGAAGGGCTTTCGATAGTCCGGGCGGTCGGTGGCGGCGAGCGTCGCGAACAGACGTCCATGGAAGGACCCTGAGAACGCCACGATTTCGCTCTTGCCCGACCACTTCCGGGCGAACTTGAACGCAGCCTCGTTCGCCTCAGCCCCAGAGTTGCAGAAGAACGCGCGGTCCGCGAACGAGCGCGCCACCAGCTCCTCGGCGAGGCGCTCTCCGGGTTCCGTCCGATAGAGATTGGAAACGTGAATCAGCCCGTCGGCCAGCGCCCGCTCTATGGCACCTCGGATGACGGGATGATCGTAGCCCAGGGCGTTCACGCCGATCCCGGCCACGAAGTCGAGGTAGCGCGTCCCATCATCGGCCACGAGCTCCGCGCCCCGGCCACTCACCATCAGGGGTCCGACGCGGGCATAGACATCGAGCAGCGCCGGCGTTGGAACGGCCGACGTCGTGGGTGTGGCGGTCACGCGGGTTGGGCCGTGGTGGCGAGAATGCGCGTCCCCGCCCGAGCGTCGTCGAGGAGACGGAGGTCACCGATCCGGACGGCCCGTGCTCCTGCCCTGAGCGCCGCGGCGGCCGCCCGTAGCTTCACGGCCATGCCGTCCGACGCCTCACCCCCCTCGATGAGCGAATCAACGTCCGCCCCGTCGAGGACCGGCTGCACGAGGCCGTCGACTTGCACGCCCGGCACGTCCGAGACGAGCAGCAGCTCGGTGGCGCGCAACGCCCCGGCGATCGCGGCCGCCGCCTCATCGGCGTTCACGTTGAGCGGCGTGGCCGAGCCGTTTCCACCTTCGGGAGCCATGGGAGCGATCACCGGCGTGAGCCCGGCGAGCAGAAAGCTCTCGAGCAGTGCGCCGCGTACCTGAGCGATCGCGCCGACGTGTCCGAGGACCGCCCCCCCCGCCCCCCCCGCCTCCCCCACCCGCCGAGCGGTGAGCAGACCGCCGTCCACGCCCGAGAGCCCGACCGCGTCGAGTCCCGCCCCGCGGAGCGCGGCCACGACGCGACGATTCACCGGGCCTCCCAGCACGAGCTCGACGACCTCCGCCACGGCCGGCGTGGTCACCCGCAGGCCGTCCCGCTTTTCAACCGGCAGACCCAGTCGCTCGGACCAGGCGCTCACCGCGCGCCCGCCGCCGTGGACCACCACGACCGGGTCGAGCGGTAGCAGGGCACGGGCACACGCCTCGAGCCACGCCGGGCGATCGAGCTCGTTGCCGCCGAGCTTGACGACGCGGACGCTCAGCACACGAGCCCCGTGGTTTCGGAGATGCCGAGCATCACGTTCATGTTCTGGACCGCCTGTCCTGCGGCGCCCTTCACCAGATTGTCGATCGCGGTGATCAGCGTGAGCCGCGGCCGTCGCACGTTCGCAACGGCCGCGACCCCGATCGCGACGCGGTTCCGGTGCACGACGTCCTTGAGCGAGGGCAGCCCGCCGTGCATCACCATCACGCAGGGCTCGTCGTGGTACACGGACTCGTAGATCCCCTCGGCCGTGGCGCGATCGAGCAGGCGGGTGAGTGGAACGTGGATCGTTTCCAGGATGCCTCGCTTGACCGGCAACAAGTGGGGCGTGAAGACCAGGTCTCCAGCGAAGCCACCTTCCCGCGCGAGCGTGGTCAGGAGCTCCGGGAGCTGGCGATGCTCGTTGCCGACGGCGTAAGCACGGAAGTCCTCGGCCACCTCACCAAACAGGAGCTCCTGCTTCGGGGTCCGGCCAGCGCCGGTGACGCCCGAGGCCGCGTCGATCACGACTTCGCGCGACTGATCGATCAGCCCGCGTTGTGCGAGCGGCAGCAGCGCCAGCAGGGCGGCCGTCGGATAGCAGCCGGGGTTCGCGACGAGCTCCGCAGCCGCAACGCGAGGGCGGGTCACCTCCGTCAGCCCGTACACCGCCTCGGGCGACAGCCGGAAGTCGGCCGACAGGTCCACCGTGCGTTTGCCGGCGGCGCGCGCCTCGTTTACGTACCGAGCCGACACCCCATGGGGCAGCGCCGACAGCACGATCTCGGCCCGCGGGAACGGCGCGTCGGCGATGCGGACGAGGTCGACGCCCTCGCGGCGCTCCCCGGCGGATGACTCGGCGGTGGCGAACACGACCGAGGCCCCGGGATGGCGGGTGAGCAGGCGCAACAACTCCTCACCGACGTACCCTGAGGCCCCGAGCACGCCGACCGGGACGCGTGAATTAATATTCATCGAAACGGAAGAATATTCACGAGCGACTCGGAGTGCAAGAGCCGCGGCCGCTGGCGGCCGCGCGCCGATGTGCGTAGCCTTCCCGCCCTCGATCTCTCGGGAGCGATTGTATGGTTCGTCCGCTCGCCGCCGTCGCGCTCGGGCTGGCACTCGCCCCGCGCCTGGGTGCGCAGGCGCCGGCGCCCGCCCCCCCCGCCCCCTCCGCCTCGCCGCCAAGCGCCCGGCCGTTCACGCCAGATGACGTGCTCCGCCTGCGCGACGTGAGGGAGCCCCGGATTTCACCTGAGGGCGACTGGGTGGCGTACACGGTCTCGAGCGCCGACACGGCCGAGGACCAGAACCACCACGCCGTGTGGATGACCAGCTGGGACGGGACCCGCACGGTCCGTCTCACCAATTCGAAACAAGGCGAGAGCGCTCCCAGCTGGAGCCCCGACGGGCGCTGGCTGGCGTTCCTCTCCAGCCGCGATGACGAGCACACTCAGCTCTGGCTGCTCGACCGCCGGGGTGGCGAAGGACGGAAGGTCACGACGCTCCAGAGCGACGTGGACGATTACGTCTGGGCGCCCGACGGGCACCGGGTGGCGCTCGTGGCCGAGGACCCGGACACCGCCAAACCCAAGACGCCGGCGCCCATCGTGATCGATCGTTTCCAGTTCAAGCAGGACGAGTCGGGGTATTTGAGCAAGCGGCGGCGCCATCTCTACGTCGTCGACATCGAGACGGGCAAGGCGACCCTCCTCACGCCCGGCGATTATGACGACCTCCTGCCCGCCTGGTCGCCCGACGGGAAGTCGCTGGCGTTCGTGAGCAAGCGACGCCCCGACGCCGACCGGGACAACAACTGGGATGTGTACGTGATGGAGGCGGTGCCGGGCGCGACGCCGAGGCAGCTGACGACGTTCGAGGGTCCGGATGACGACCCCGACTACGAGAGCCGGCCGGCCTGGAGCCCGGACGGTCGCTCGATCGCGTACCTGCAGGGCGGGCCGCTCAAGCTCATTTATTACGCCGTCCAGAAGCTCGCGGTCGTGCCGGCGGGGGGCGGTGCGCCGCGCATCCTCACCGCGACGCTCGACCGGAGCGTGGCGAGCCCCGCCTGGTCCGCGGACGGCTCGTCCGTCTATTTCTTGCTCGAAGACGATCGCACGGTCCTGCTCGCACGGGTGCCCGCAAATGGTGGCGCGGTCGAGCGCCTGGTATCGGGGCCCCGGGTGGTCAGTGCGTTCGCCGCAGGCCGGGACGGGAAGGTCGCGGTGCTCGCCTCCACGCCGATCGCACCCGCCGAGGTGTTCGCCGTCGAGGGAACGACGCTACGGCCCCTGTCCCACCAGAACGCCGAGTGGCTCACCCAGGTGAAGCTCGGGACCACGGAGCCGATCAGCTTCAAGAGCCGGGACGGCACTCCCGTCAACGGCTTTCTGGTGAAGCCAGCCGACTTCGTTCCGGGGAAGCGCTATCCGACCATCCTCCGCATTCACGGCGGGCCGGTGTCGCAGTATCAGTCCGAGTTCGACTTCCAGCTCCAGACGCTCGCCGGGCACGGCTACGTGGTGGTCGTGGGGAACCCGCGCGGCAGCTCCGGCCGGGGGGAGCGCTATTCCACGGCGATTTACGCCGATTGGGGGAACAAGGACGCGCAGGACGTGCTGGCGGCGGTCGACTACGCCGTGGCGCAGGGCGTGGCCGACCCCGCCCGGCTGGGCGTCGGCGGCTGGAGCTACGGCGGGATTCTCACTAACTACGTCATTGCCCAAGACCGCCGCTTCAAGGCGGCGGTGAGCGGCGCCGGCATCTCGAACATCCTGGCCGGCTACGGCACGGACCAGTATGTGCGCGAGTACGAGGCCGAGCTCGGTGTCCCCTGGAAGACTCTTGACACCTGGGTCAAGCTCTCCTTCCCGTTCCTGCATGCGGATCGGATCGCGACGCCGACCCTATTCCTGTGCGGTGATAAGGACTTCAACGTTCCGCTCTTGAATTCGGAGCAGATGTATCAGGCGCTGCGCAGCACCGGCGTAGCAACGCAGCTCGTGATCTACCCGGGACAGCATCACGGGATCAATAAGCCGACTTATCGGCGGGATCGGATGGTGCGGTACCTGGCGTGGTATGATCGGTTTCTGAAACAGTAGGGGCGCAGCATGCTGCGCCCCTACCCAACCCACCTATTCGACTCGCTCCAACCGTGGATTGGGCCGATACGATCGACCCACCTTGGCCACCGGCTTTCCCTCCACGCGCACCACGTCCGCCGTGAAGTCGAAACGCCCCTGGAACAGACTCGAGCCGACGCCGTACATGTCCACCGGCACGCCTTCCTCCTCGAAGCTCCGGATCTTCTCGACGGTGAAGCCGCCGGATACGACGATCTTCACGTGTTGGAAACCTTCCTTGTCGAGGGCCCGGCGCACGTTCCATACGAGCTGCGGGGTCACGCCGGTGGGCTTGAACGTGCCCATCTGGGGGACGACCGATTTGTCCACCAGCGTCTCCGACGTGTCGATCCGGACGCCCCAAAGCCGCCGGCCCAGGGCGCGCGCAACCTTGAGGGAGGTTCCCACGCAATCGTTGTCGAAGTCGACCAGCGTGATGAGCCGGACGCCGGGGTCGCTCAGGTCGGCGAATTTTTGCGACGCGAGGACGGTGTCGCCACCATAGGCGGCGATGAGCGCGTGGGGAACGGTGCCCACGCCCTCGGAGCCCCACCAGGACGCTTGTGCGTCAGTCGACACACCGATCGCACCGGCGATGTGGGCGGCATACCCGTCTCCGGTTTGCACGAGCCAATGGTCGTGCCGGGCTGGGAAGAACATCACCTGCTTGGGGCTCGCGGCTTCCACCACGCGGCGGGTATTCGTGCCGACCTTCGTGCGCCGGGCGAGCACGCCGAGGTAGAGCGTCTCTAGGGGGGCGAAGGCGTCGTACGGACCTTCGATCAGCAGTACCGTCTCCCACGGCTCGATTTCGTCGCCGTCGTACAGCGCGCGTACCTCGAGCTCCGGCCATTCCATGCTGCAGAGCTTGAGGATGGCGATCGCCTCGTCGATCCCTCCGAGGAACGCATGGGCCTTGCCGAAGACCTGCATGGTGACGCAGGGCCGATGCTTATCCTTGAGCAGCAGCTCACGGGTGCGCACGAAGTACTTATCGGAGTAATAGCCCTCCCGCATCCGTTCGACCGGAAGATGGAAAATCGAGGGGTCGAGGCGCGGCTTTCGCAGCATCGGTGGATAATACCGCTCAGCGCACGGCGGGCCAGGCGAACGTAGCCACGAGGGTATCGCCGCCCGTGAGGGCGACGCGGCGGGCGATGTTGTCGGGCCGACCGCAACGGAGCCGGGCGGGCTCCGCCGCACCGGGCACGACCAGCCGGAGGCAGACCATGTCCACGCCGACCGCCAGGGCGCTGTCGCGGCCGGTCCGGGGCGGGTCGGGACGCTCCAGCGTCACGTCGAAGTCGAAGGTCTCGCCGCCGAGCGTGAAGCGGACCCGGCGGCCGGTGGTTTCGGGAACGAGGTCCACCACGCGCGGGCTCGACGCGGTGTCGCCCCGCACGAGGCTCATTCGGACCGTGACGCGACGCGGCGGGACCACCGCGCGCGCTTCGAACGCGACCGTGCTGTCGACGATGGTCGTCTCTTCACTCGCCCGGGTCTCCCCGGCGGCGAACTCGCGGCTCACCGTGACCTCCACCCACACCACGTGCCCTTGATTGACGCTCGCCGGCCCGAAGGGGTACAGCCGAGCCGTTCCTCCCCAAGGGACCCGCGTCCATCGCCGGTAGGTGTCTTCCTCCCATAGAGGCAGGCCGCGACGCGAGCGGCCGGCCTGGCGTCGGGCGAAGAACACACCCGCAAGATTGACGGTGTCCGGCTCCGGCAGCGTCCCGAGCAGGCCCTCGAGCTCGGTTCGGCCCGTCTGCAACGACAGTCGGAGGTCGGTTTCCGGAGGACCGCTCACGACGGCCGTTGCGAGCACGCCCACCACGCCCCCGGCGCGCTCCACCGCCCTGAGGTGGTAGGTCACGCGGTAGTTCGGCGCCTGCAGCTCAGCGGCGCTCCCCAGGCCGAGCCCGATGCCGGCCGCCGCAACCGACAGCCTACTGCGCCACGAAGATCGCACGCGTGGCCTCGAGGGAGCCGGGCCCCGGCCCGCCCCAGCGGCTGTGTCCCAGCCAACCAGCGGCCGCGCCCGCTACGAGGCTCGTCGCCATCCAAAAGGCGAGGGCTCGGCCACGAATCCGCGGGCGGGGCACGGTGCGCGCGTGCGGATCACCCGCCGAGCGAGCGAACGCCACGCGCATCTCGAGGTGGCTCACCCGCGCCTCGGCGCAGTGCCGGCACGTGGCGAGGTGGCGGGCCAACGCGGCGCGCTCGGTGAGGCTGAGCTCGCCGTCCAGCTCAAGATCGATCTGCCGTACCCAGTCGTCGTGCATTAGGGCAGCTCCTCCCGTACGCGGTAGCGTAGGGCCCGGCGCTGCATCCAGCGCACGGCCAGTGCGTCCGCCAGGGCGCGAAACACGCGATTCCACATCCCATACTTCGTCCGGCCGAACCGCCGCGGCCGATGCCTCACAGGCACCTCGGCGACCGTCCCTCCGCGCATGCGCACGAGGGTCGGCAGGAATCGATGCATCCCGTTGAACAGCGGCAGCGCCCGCACCGCCTCAGCGCGGAACGCCTTGAGGGAGCAGCCGGTGTCCCGGATCGTCTCGCGGTTCAACCGGTTGCGCACGCCATTGGCGATGCTACTCTGCAGCCGCTTCCATGCGCTGTCGCGTCGGTTCACCCGGTACCCCGCTACGGCGGCCGCGCCGCTACGCTCGAGCTCGGCGATCACCGCGGGGATATCCGCTGGATCGTTCTGGAGGTCCGCGTCGAGCGTGACGATCACGCCACCCCGTGCCGCGTCGAATCCTGCAGCAAAGGCCGCCGTTTGCCCGGCGTTCGCCGCGAACGCCACAATGTGCAGTTCCGGGTGCTCCCGCTTCAGCGCCCTGAGCACGTCGAGCGACCCGTCGGTCGAGCCATCGTCCACGGCGACGATCTCGTACCGCCGCCCGGGCAGCGCCCTGGCGATTTCCTCTACCAGGAGCGGCAGGTTCTCGCGCTCATTGTACACCGGGACGACCAGGGACAGGTCAACGGGGGCGGACATGCTGGAGCTCGGGCGCCTCCGGGTATCGTTCTAGCAGGCGGCCGATGAGCGCCTCGGCCTTTGCAGTGTCGTGTTGGTGCGTTCGGTAAATCTCGGCGAGCCGGATGCCGGCGAGCAGCACCCGATGGGGCAACGGCGGCGGATCGGCATTGAGCAGGCGCTCGAGCATCGCCGTCTCCTGGTCGATGGTGATCCTCGTGCCGTCCGGCATGGCGCCGCCTGTGAACGCGTTGGTCACGAACCGGCTGAGGGGCTCCACCACCGTGCTGTAGAGGCCGTCGTAGAAGCTCCACGCCGCCCACAGGGTGAGCACGAGCGTCACGAGGGGCCATTCGATGTGGCGGGCGCCGATGGACACCACGACGAGCGCGGGGCCCGCGAGCGCCAGGGCGGCCCCAAGGATCCCGCGCATCACTCCACGCAGGCTCGGCCGATCCGCGAAGTCCACGGTCGGAACGTTAGGGCGCGCGTGCAGGCGGAGCAAGTTGACAGCGCCCGCGTACGGCATAAACGTACGCACCTTCACTTTTTCGGAGTCCGCGCCGTGAAGCACCGTGTGTCCCGTCGAGAGTTCGTCGCCTCCACTGCAGCGGGCATCGCCGCGACGACTGCCCATGACATCGCCTTCCCCATTCGCCCGCCCCGCCCCCTCCCGCCGCCGAGCCGCTGGGCGGCCAAGCCGGTGGCGGTCGCGAGCGCCAACGGCCTGCGCGCCGTGCAGAAAGCCTTCGATATGCTGATGCAGGGAGCGGACACGCTCGACGCCGTGATCGAAGGCGTCAAGATCCAGGAGCTCGACCCGAACGACGATTCGGTCGGCTACGGGGGGCTTCCCAACGCCGAGGGCGTCGTGCAGCTCGACGCGTCGTGCATGCACGGGCCCACCAAGCGGGCCGGCGCCGTGGGAGCACTCGAGGGGATCAAGACACCCTCCGAGGTCGCGAAGCTCGTGCTCAAGTACACCAACCACATCTTCCTGGTAGGAGAAGGGGCCAAGCGGTTCGCACTGCAGTACGGCTTCAAGGAGGAGGACCTCCTTACCGAGCACTCACGCGAGGCGTGGCTGCACTGGCGCGCGAACCTCAACCCGGACGACGACTATCTCGACGTACCGGAAGCCCAGCACATGTCGACCCGGCCCACAGGGACCATCAACTGCAACGCGGTCACGCCGCAAGGGGACATTTCGTCGGTCACCACGACGAGCGGGCTCGCCTGGAAGATCCCGGGGCGTGTGGGGGACAGCCCCATCATCGGCGCCGGCCAGTACACCGACAACACCGTCGGCGCCGCCGGATCGACCGGCCGCGGCGAGTCGAACATCATGGTGTGCGGCGGGTTCCTGACGGTCGAGTCCATGCGCCGGGGCATGAAGCCCACCGACGCCTGCCTCGAGACGTTGAAGCGCGTGGTCCAACTCACCGTGCCGCGGTTGCTCGGTCCGGACGGCAAGCCCAAGTTCGATGTCAAGTTCTATGCTGTGAACAAGCGAGGCGAGTTCGGTGCCGCCTCGCTCTATCCGGCTCGTTACGCGGCGCACGACGGCACCGAGGCGAAGCTCCGAGACATGGCATACCTCTACGATCAGCCCGCCGCGAGTCGGTAGTATCGCACTGGCGCTGCTCACGGCGGCCCTCCCCTCGGCACTCCGTGGGCAACGCTACTGGCGTTCCAATTTCTATCCCTACGTCGCCTACAGTCCGGCGGAGGGGCTGGTGGGAGCCCTCCATTACGGCCGATACAGCCCGCTCGGCTTCGTTGAGCGCCCGGAGCCCGATCGGGCGGCGCTGAACGTCGACGCCGGCGCCAGCACTCAAGGGAGCTACAGCATCCTCGCGGACGCCCGCGCGCCGGCGTGGTGGGATGGATGGCGCGTGGCGATTTCTCTGGGCGCGAGGCGTCAGAACCGGCTCGGGTATTACGGCCTCGGCAACGACACTCGGTATTCCCCCGACAGCATCAAGACGGTGGGGCCGTATTTCTACCGCGTGAGCCGCGAGCGGCTGACGGCCCGCGCCACACTCGAACGTCGCGTCGTCGGGCCGCTCAGGATCCTCGCAGGCGGCTCCCTCACCCGGACCGACTTTCGCGCCCTACCCGGTCCGTCCGTGTTCCTCACGGATCTCACCGCCGGCACCGTGGACCCTGCCACCGTGCCGTTCACGGATAAGGTGGTGCGGGCGGGCCTCGTGCTGGACACGCGGGAGAGCGAGGTCGACCCGCACACGGGCATCTTCGTGGAAGCACTGTTCGCGAGCGGGACGGGCTACACCCGGACGACGGGCGACGCGCGCCTGCAAGTGCGCCCGGTGCGGCGTCTCGTGCTCGCGGGACGACTCGCCGCCGAGGGGATGGGTGGCAGTCCTCCCCTGGCCGCGCAGCAGGAGATGGAGTCCAGCGAACGGCCCTTCGTCGCCGTCGGAGGCTACTATTCGCTCCGGGCATTCTACGATGGGCGCTTCACCGGACGCGGTAAGCTGCTCGGCGGTCTCGAAGCGCGCTATGCGGTGATCGCCGTGGGCGACGCGGTGGAGCTGAAACTGGTGGCCTTCTACGACGCGGGGCGCGTGTTCGGACCGGGCGAAGCGGTGCGCCTCACCACCACCGGTCTGCACCGGAGCGGCGGCGGGGAGGTCGCGCTGCGCCTGCTCCGCAATTCGCTGGTTGTGCTCGGGTACGGCCACAGCAGCGAGGGCGGGCGGTTCTTATTCGCGAGTGGGTGGAGCTACTGAGCAATGGCGAACAGGGTGAGGTTCCCGGAGCGACTGCGTATTGTTGTCGCGCAGGGAGCCCCACCCTGTTCGCGTTAGATTTCCCGAATCTCCACTCCGCGTTTCGCGAGCTCGCTCACGTAGTCGCCGAACGTCACCGCCTCGTCCGGCGTTTGCACGCCCAACGCCCTGACGCGGCCGTCCACCTGCATCATGCCGATGATCGCGAGCGAGTAGCCCGTCGTCCGCATCATCGCACTGATCCCGTGCGCCTCGTCCGAGTAATCGAGCAGCTGCCACGCGACCCGCTTGCCGTTCTTGCCGCGCACCTCGACTCGGAGCGCCACGAGATCGCGCGCCTCGGGCTTCGTGAGCTTGGGCGATACGGCCGCGATGAACGCATCGCGCGGCACAATCTCCTTCCCCTTCACCTTGATCGGGGTCGCGTCCAGCAGGCCGAGCTCGCGAATCGGGCGCATGATCGCGATGTGGCCCGGATAGCGGAGCGTCTTGTATTCCATGGTGCGGACCTTGCCTTGGTACGCCCACGGCAGCGTCGAGATGCCCCCGCCAGTGTGGAACGCCTCGAGCTCGCCCACCGGCGGCGGGAACGTGACCGACTCGAGCTCGGACAAGGCATCCACGCGGGTCGGTTTACCCTCCCGCAGCACCCACGAAGGCGTCGTGTAATAGTCGAGCGCGCCCTCGAGCGAGTACACGATCTGGTAGTTGAGGGGAGGCTCGGGATGCTGCGGCAGGCCGCCGACGAAAATCTTGACGGTGTCGGCCTCACCGACGCGACGGATTCCCTCGGACGCCAGGATGTTCACCATCCCGGGGGCGAGACCGCAGTCGGGGATCACGGACACGCCGCGTCGCTTCGCGTCCTCATCGAGCTGCTTCTGCTGGAAGACGATCTCCGTGTTGCCGCCCAGGTCGGCACAGTGAATCCCTGTTTCCACCGCGGCGCGGGACACCTCGAAGTTGAAGTAATAGGGTGCCGCGTTCTGCACCGCTCCGTGACCAGACATCGCCGCGCGCAGTGCGGCGCCATCCTGCACGTCGAGCTTCAGCAGGGTGAGCCGCTTCCCCACGTAGGGCTTCAGAAAACCGTGAATCCGCTCCGGCTTCAGATCCGCGATGGTGACCTGAGCGACCTCGGGCCGTTGCAAGAGATCATAGGCGCAGGCGGACCCCTGCAAGCCCGCACCCAACACCAGCATGCGCATTGCGGAAAAGCCTCCGGATGGAAATCGCGGACAATCTGAGCGGCGGAAACCTAGCGGGGACCCGTGGCGGAAGGAACCCTGCGATTAGGTTAGATTCGCGCCCGATGACCCAGGCCGATCTCACCCGGGAGCGTCTCGTCCGCGCGGCGCTCGAGCTGTTCACGACGCAGGGCTACCACGAGACCACCACCCCCCAGATCGCGAAGAAGGCCGGCGTCGCGGAAGGGACCATCTACCGGCACTTCACGGGCAAGCAGCATTTCTTCAACGAGCTGTACCGCGCCGCCGCCCGCTGGGCCACGAAGCTGGTGCGGGACGCCGACGCACTCAAGGTCGGGCCGCGCGAGAAGCTCGCCGAGCTCGCCCGCGAGCTGGTGGCCGGCGCCGTGCGCGAGCCCGCCGTGGCGCGGCTCTTCTTCGTACAGCGCCACGACGATCTGCTGGATGACGAGAGTCGCAAGGCCGGACGGGATTTCCGGCTGGGCCTCGAGAGCCTCATCGCGCAGGGTAAGGCCGATGGATCCGTGAAGCCGGGCGCTGCGGAAGTGTGGGCCGGCGTGTGGCTCGCCGTGCTGACGCTGGCGATCGATCATGTCTCGGCGAGGGAGTGGCCGGAGACGCATGCGGGAATCAAGCTGGCGCTGGACGGGGCGTGGGATGCAATAAAGGCGGCGGACAAAGCAGCGACGGAATGAGAAGCGACGGATGGAAAAGGCGTGGTGGTTCCCACCCGTCGCTTCTCCATTCGTCGCCGTTATATCCGTCGCAGTTCAAATAGCTCTATCTCCGGCGGCGTGAACACTCGAATCGGCACGCCGACGACGCCGATGCCGCGACTCACATACAGCTGGCTGTTCCCCCGTTGGAAGTGCCCCATCACGTATTTGGTGATCAGCCGCCCGGCCGACCAACCGATCAGCGGCAAATAGAACTGGCCGCCATGGATGTGCCCGGCCAAGGTGAGCGGGATGCCGCGCGGCGCGGCGGTGTCCCACGCGCCGGGGCGGTGGGCGAGCAGCACCCGAAAGGCCTGGGATGGGGGCGGCGCGGCCCGCAGCGCGGCATCCACGTCCGCCGGCTGCGGATCGTCCACCTTCCAGTTGTGCGGATCGTCGATTCCCAGGAGCGCGAGCGCGGCACCGTTGCGCTCGACCAGGTGGCAGCCGTTTTGCACGAACACCTGTCCCGCATCGCGACAGGCGCGGATGACCTCCCGCTCGCCGGTGTAGCGATCGTGGTTGCCGAGCACCGTGACCACGCCGAGGGGCGCCGACAGGTCGCGAAACGCGCGAACGTACGGCGGGATGTAGTCACGCGAGATGTCGATCATGTCGCCGGTCTGGACGATCAGTTCCGGCTGGAGGGCGTTCGCCCGCGCCACGATCTCCTGCATCTGGTCTTCTCCGAGGTGCATGCCGGCGTGCAGGTCGGAGAGATGGAGCAGCCGAAGACCATCGAGACCGGGCGGGAGGTCCGGGAAGGAGAGTGTGCGTCGGGTGATCGTGGGGAGCCGATAGGCGCTCCAGATCCCGTGCGCCGACAGGGCGGCACCGGCGCCAGCGTAGATGTACGTGGCGCGGGCGAGAAAGCGGCGGCGAGAAAGCACTGCGTGGTCCGTGGTGAGTGGTTGCACGCCGGGCGAACCGGACGCCCGAGCCGCCCTGTCGCGGACCACGTACCACGCACCACGCACTCTCTGCGCCAGCCACCATATCGCCTTGCCGAGCACGTACATCGCCACCAGCGCACCGTAGATCCATCCCAGCAGCTGCCAGGCGATCCACGGACCGGTGAAGGGGATGCGGCCGACGCTCCACACACTTCCGCCGAACAGGACGCGCGCGCCGACCAGGAGCCAGGGGATGTTCAGCGTGATGAAGATCACGGCCAGCGCGCGGCGCACAACGCGCGCCCGATCGGGCTGGTTGGGGTCCGGCAGGCGCTCGCGCAGATACACGTAGATGAGCACCTGGGGCGCGAGGAACAGAAGCAGATAGATTAGCCGCGTGGCCACTCGCTCGAGGCTCCTCTCATGGTCGATTGCGGCGGCGTTCGTGCCGCAGGCGCTCGCGGGCCAGCAGCTCACCGCCACGGAGCGCGGTGTGGCGGTGGCCACCATTTGGGCCGAGGCTCGCTACAATTACGCGTACTGGGACCGCGTCCGCGCGGACTGGGACTCGGCGCTCGCGGCAAACCTGAAGCTCGCCACCGAGCCACAGCCTGACCTTCCCTTTTATCGGCGGCTGCGTCGCCTGGTCGCCCTCCTCGGCGACGGGCAGGCCGTCGTGATCGCGCCCGCACACCTTCGATCCCGTATTGCCCGCCCGCCGCTCCTCCTGGAGAGCGCCGAGCGGCGCCCCTTCATCTTGGACTACGCCGAGAACGACGAGATGCGCGTGGCCCGGCCCGAGCGCCTCGCCGAGATCATCGCGGTCCAGGGAATTCCCGCGGAGCTGTGGATCCGGGACTCCGTGCTCCCGGAAATCTCCGCCGCCATGCCCGCGGATCGCTGGCAGCGGGCGGTCGCCTGGATGCTCGAGGGCGAGAAGGGCACGTCGCTCCACCTGCTCGTGCGCGTGCCCCGCGGCGAGCCGCGCGGTCTGAGCGTGACCCGCAGCCTGTCGCTCAACGATCGCTGGCCGCTCGAGCCGGCCGCGTTCGCCATGGACACGCTGCCCGGTGGCGTCGCCGTCGTGCACATCGCATCGCTCGGGGACGCCGAGGCGGTACGCCAGCTCGACCTTGCCTTCCCGGACTTCGGGCGGGTGCAGGGCATTGTTCTGGATCTGCGGCGCGCCGTGTCCGGCAAGACCGAATACGCCTACCAGATCCTGGCGCGCCTCTCCGACCGCCCCTTCCCCGCGGTGCGCTGGAAAACGCCCGTCTATCGCGCCGGGTTCCGGGCGTGGAACCTGGCCGACTCGGCCTTTACGTGGTACGGCCTGGACGCCGGAACGGTTGCACCACGCACCGAGCGACCGTCGTACGGGGGGCCCATGGCGGTACTGGCGTCGAGCGCGACCTCCGGAGCAGCTGAGGATTTGCTGGCGGCGTTTCGGGCGGAGGGGCGCGGCGTGATCATCGGCGAGCCGTCGGCCGGGAGTCCGGGAGACGTCGCTGCCTTCGCGCTGCCGAAGAACTGGGGCGTCCAGTTCTCCGTCGCGCGCCACCTCGCCCCCGATGGCACCGAGTTCGCAGGGGTCGGGATCAAGCCGGACGTCCTCGTCCCGCGCACGGTGAACGACCTGCTCGCCGGAAACGAGCCCGCGCTGGACCGTGCGCGGCAATACCTGAAGGGCGGCCTGGGGCGGCAGTAGTTGCCGCCTTTGCCGCCCTACCGCTCAAGATTTGCTCTAAAGAACCCCACGACCGCCTTCCACGCGCTGTCAGCAACCTCAGGCTTTTCGCGCGTCCGGAAGAAGCCGTGGCCCACGCCGGGATAGACGTCGTAGCGGTACTTCTTGTGGTAGGTCCGGACCGCCGCGTCCACGTCGGTGAGACCCGAGTTGATGCGCGCGTCGTTCTCGGCGTAGACGCCGAGCCCGGCCGCCCGGAGGCGGGCGATCGCCATCGCGTCCGGGCCGGGGCCGTAGCACACCACGAACGCCCGCAGCGATGGGTTGTTCGTCGCGTAGCGGAAACTCTGCCCACCGCCCCAACAGAAGCCGATCACCCCCACGCGATCAGGTCGGGCCGCCTTGAGCCGCTTTACGTATGCGACCGTCGCGTCGAGATCCTGTGTGACCGTATCGGGGTTGAGGGTCGCAATGAGCTTGCGCGCGTCGTCCGGCGATGGCGGCGTGCCCCCCCGCCGCGACAGGAGGTCGGGAGCGACGGCGACGAAACCGTCTCGGGCGAGCTGCTCCGTGGTCTGCCGAATGAAGTCCGACAGGCCGAACACTTCGTGAATCACGACCACGGCAGGCGCGCGATCCTTGCGCTCGGGGTAGGCGAGGTACGCGGTGAGGGTGTCGTGACCCGAGACGAACTTCACGTACTCAGCGTGGATATCCATGGCCGGCCGTAGAGTCGGCAGGACGGCGAGCAAGATCACGACCCCGACGAGTTTCAGGTTCACGAGGCTCACCCTCCCTTCGCGTAGACTCCCGCCAATGCGCTTTCTCCGGCCGGCAAGCGGTCGCGACTCCGGACCGCCTCCTCGGCCGCGCGGTCGACCTCTGCCGTCACCCCGGACTCGATCTCCTCGAGGCGCCGCACGCTGACGCCGTCTTCCTTGAGATGCTCCTCGTAGAGCCCGATCGGGTCCCGTTGCCCCCAGGAGCGAAACCACTCGTCGGGGAAGGTCTCGCGCGCCTCGCGCTCGTCGTGCGTTGCATGCCCACCCATGCGGAACGTCTCGGCGACGAGCAGGGCCGGTCCCTCGCCGCGGCGGCAACGGTCGGCGGCCAGTTTGGTCGCCGCGTAGCCGTCGAGCACGTTGTTGCCGTCGAACGTCGCCCCCAGGATGCCATAGCTCGCCGCCCAGTCGCGAAAGTCGTGGGCGAGATGATGTTGCTCGAGGCGCGTGCCAAGCGCCACCTGGTTGTTCTGCACGATGAAGATGACCGGCAGCTTCTGGACGGCGGCGAAGTTTGTGCCCTCGTGCGCGGCCGCCGTCTTGGTCGAGCCGTCGCCCACCCACGTGAGGGCGACACGCGGCTCCTCTCGCATCTTGAACGTCAGGCCGATGCCGGTGATCACCGGCACCATGTCTCCGACATGCGAGATCGGCTGCAGGACCCCTTGCGCCCAGGCGCCCACGTGCAGATCCCGGCCGTGCGAGGGCGAGTCGTCGCTGCCGAGATACGCCCGCAGCATATCGGCGACCGGCAGGCCGAGCTCGCAGCACGCCGCCGCGTTGCGGATCATGGGCGCGACGATGTCTCGTCCCCGCTCCAATGCGTGCACGGGCCCCACGGTCGTGGCCTCCTCCCCGGTCGCGAGCCAGGCCTTGGAGATGACCCCCGTGCGCACCCACCGCTTGAGCTGGATGTCGTGGAGACGGGCGCGCAGCAGACCGGCGTAGAGGCCGAGCTTTGCGTCAACGGAAAGGCCGGAGACGACGGCGGCGCGCTCGGCATCCTGCTCGAGGGTCTCGCGAAACGCGCGCACGAGCGCGGGGTCGGGGTGCCAATCGACGTACTCGGGTGGATCGAACGCCGGGAAGCGCTTTATTTCAGCTTCTCCTTGATCTTCGAGAGAAACCCACCTTCGCCCGCGCCCCCCCCGCCCCCTCCTCCCCGCCCCACGCCCGCCAGCGCGGCGGCGAAATCGAGGGCCGTGTCGTAGCGGTTGTCGGGGTTCGATTCCATCGCCCGGGCTAGCGCCTTCTCCAGAGGTTCGGGCGCGTCGGCCCGGAGCTGGCGGAGCTTCAGCGGCTGGCCGCGGAGCCGCGCGATCATCATCTCCTGCGCGTTGCGCCCCTGGAAGGGAAGCTTGCCGCTGAACATCTCGAAGGCAACGATGCCGAGCGCGTAAATGTCGGAGCGCGCGTCGAGCTGCTTGCCACGAATCTGTTCCGGGCTCATGAATTCGGGTGTGCCGAGGATGATGCCCGTGGCTGTGAGCTTGGCGAGCTGCCCCTCGGCGCGCCGCTCCTTGGCCAGCCCGAAGTCCATCACCACTGCGCGCTCGGAGCCGCCGTCTTCCGCCACGAGCATGATGTTCTCCGGCTTCAGGTCGCGGTGGACGATCTGGAGCTCGTGCGCGTGGTGGAGGCCGGCGCACACCTGCTGGAGCACGGCGACGCCGACCTCGACCGCCATCGGCCCGCTCTTCACCTCGCGGTCGGAGAGCAGCTCTCCCTTGAGAAACGGCATGACGAGGTAGATCAGCCCGTCCTCGGATTCGCCGAGGCGGAGGATGCGGCAGACGTTGGGGTGCTCGAGTCGCATGGCGAGCCCGGCCTCGCGCCGCAGCCGCTCGACCGAGCTCCGGTCGGTCGCGAGCTTGGGGGACAGCACCTTGATGGCCACGTCCTTGCCCGTCGCCACCTCGCGGGCGAGATAGACGTAGGACATGCCCCCTTCGCCGAGCTTCTTCTGTACCTGGTAGCGCGAGTCGAGGACCTGGCCCGAGAGCGTCGAGGCACGATCGAGCCCGGGTTTGGGGCTGGGGGGCGTGCGGACGGCGGTACCGCCGGACGCGCCCGGGGCGGCAGAGGCGGGGCCGGCCGGCCGGGCCTGGACTTCCACGAGCATGCTGCCGTCGCGGGGGCAGAACCGGGCGGTGTCGCCGTACACCGATCCGCACTTGGGACAGCGGCGCTCGTTCATTGCCGGACCAAGTTGCGGCCTTCGTTCTTGGCGCGATAGAGGGCCTGATCGGCCAGTGCCACGAAACTGTCCGCGCCGCTCACGCGGTCGTCCGGGAACGAAGCGACGCCGATCGAGATGGTCAGATTGAGCGGGTCCTCACCGGGATCGGCGAAGTCGTGGTGCATCACGCGACGCCGCAGCCGCTCGGCGAAGATGGCGGAGCCGTGGAGCGCCGTCTCGGGCATCACCACCACGAACTCCTCGCCGCCGTAGCGGGCGACGAGGTCCACCGAGCGCGCCTCGCGTCGCAGGATCTCACCCACCTGGCGCAGCACCGAATCGCCGGCGATGTGCCCCCGCGTGTCGTTCACGAGCTTGAACCGGTCGATGTCCGCGAGCAGGATCGTGAGCGCCAGATTGTACCGCCGAGCGCGGTCGAGCTCGGCTTCGAGCTCTTCCGACAGCGCGCGCCGGTTGAGGCAGCCGGTGAGGGCATCCGTCGCGGCGAGCTTCTCCAGGCGCTTCTTGTCCGATACCGCCGTTTCGAAGTCGTACGCCTTCTCGATCGCGGCCACGGCCGTCCGGATCACGGTTTCCGAGAACTGCGCGTCCGCCCGCGTGAGCGGCGGATCCTCGCCGGTCGTGCGCAGGAAGAACACGCCGAGCTGCTGATCCTTCATGGAGAACGGGAGCGCCACGGCGGAGCGGGTGGGCACCGTGATCTGCTCGCGCTGCCACCGAAGTCGCTCGTCGTGATAGAGGGGATCGGACGCCACGTCCTCGACCAGGACCGAGCGGCTCGTGGTGAGCGCGCGCTGGATCTCCGGATAGCGAGCGAGCTCGATCTGCAGGTTCCTGAGCATGGGGTTTTCGTAGGCCGCGACCACCACGCCCAGCTGGTCCCCCGGCTTGGCGAGCACCATCGAGCACTTCGAGATCTGAAGGACACGGGCGACGCGCCGCACGAGGATGTGGTAGATCTCGTCCGGCTTGAGCGAGTCGGTCACCTCGTGCAGGATGTCGACGATCGCGGCGCGGCTTTGCGCCTCGTCGCGCGCCCGAGTCAGCTCCTGCGCGGACCGGATGTGCGCCTTCACGCGCGCCAGGAGCTCGCGCACCCGGAACGGCTTGGAGATGAAGTCCGCCGCGCCCAGCCCGAGCGCCTTGACGGTCGCTTCTTCCGGGGGCATGGACGAGATCATAAGGACCGGCACGTCGCGGAATCGCTCGTCGGCCTTCATCTTCGCGAGGAGCTGTAGCCCGTCGACCTTGGGCATCATGATGTCGAGGAGCAGCAGGTTGGGACGTTCCTCCTCGAGCCTCCCGATGAGGCCTTCGCCGCCGGGCGCGGTGACCACCTCGTAGCCGTTCTCCTTGAGGATCCAGCTGAGCGTGCGAACGAGGGATTGATCGTCGTCGGCGACGAGGATCTTGGCGAGGCCGGACTCGGTGGGGGGCATCGCCTCGCTCAGTCCTCGAGCAGCGAGGGGTCGACGTTGCCCCCGCTGACCAGAAGCACAGTAGGGGGGACCGGCTGAATCGCGCCGGAGCGCACCGCCGCCGTCGTGGCGGCCCCCGATGGTTCCACGGTCAGGCGGCATTCGCGCCACAGAAACAGCACCGCCTCGCGCAATGCGTCATCCTCCACGAGAACGACGCCCCCTAACCGGTCCCGCTGCGCCGCGAGCTGCGCGAACGGAATCGCGCCCACGCTGAGTGTGATCAGACCGTCCGCCAGGCTCGCCGTACGGTCGAGCCGCACCGGGCGGCCCGCCTCGAGCGAGCGCTTGAGCTTGGGCGCGCCGCTGGGCTCGACGCCCCAGACCATGGCGCGGCTCCCCGCCGCAGCGAGGCCCGTCACGACGCCGGCGATGAGGCCCGCGCCGCCGACCGGCACCACCACCGTCCGCGCGTCCGGAAGCTGCTCGGCGATCTCGAGCCCTACCGTCGCCTGACCGGCGACGATGTCCGAGTGATCGAACGGCGGGACGATCGCGAGTCCCTCCCGCCCGGCGATTTCCTCGGCCTTGCGCTGGCGTTCGTCCGAGGTCCGCCCGGCGAATACGACCTCGCCTCCCCATTTCTTTACTCCGGCGACCTTCACCGCGGGCGCCGTCTCGGGCATGACGACCACCGCCCGCACCCCGAGCAGCTGCGCAGCGTACGCGACGGCCTGCCCGTGGTTGCCGCTCGAATAGGTGATCACACCTTGGCGCCTTGCGGCCTGCGGCAGGCGGCTGATCGCGTTATACGCTCCGCGCAGCTTGAACGCCCCCATCGGCTGCATGCTCTCGAGCTTCAAGTAGGCGTGCAGGGGCTCCACAAAGCGCAACGGCGTGCGAACCGCTACGCCGGCGAGCCTTGCGGCGGCCTCCCGCACGTCCTGCGCGCTGACCACGCTACTTTTTCTTCTTCTTGGCGCCGGACTTCGGCTTGGCCGGCTTCCCGGGTGCCTTCCCGGCAGGCTTGGGTCCACCGTTTTCACCCTCGTCGTCCTCCCCGTCCTCCCCTTCATCTTCCTTGACCACCCGGGCCACGTCCACCACCAGGTCGGCCGCCGTCAGGTTCATGATCTTGACGCCCTGCGTATTGCGGCCCGAGATGCGGATGCCCTCGACCGGCACCCGGATCATGATCCCCTTCTTCGTGATCATCATCAGCTCGTCGCCGGGCAGCACTTCCTTGAGCGCGACGATGTCACCCGTCTTCTCGGCGCGTTTGAGGGTGATGATGCCCCGGCCGCCGCGGTGCTGCACACGGTACTCATCCAACTCGGAGCGCTTCCCCATGCCCTTCTCGGTCACGGTGAGCAGTGTGGACTTGCGGCGCACGACCACCATGTCGATCACCTGGTCCTTTTTGTCCAGCTCGATCCCTTTCACGCCGGTGGCCGTGCGTCCCATGTCGCGCACGTCCTTCTCGTGGAAGCGGATGCTCATGCCGTGGTGCGTGGCGAGCACGATGTCGTTCTTACCGTCCGTCACCTGAACGTCAATGAGCTCGTCGCCCTTCTCGATATTGATGGCCCGGATACCGACCGAGCGGGGATTGCCGAACTCCGAGAGACGGGTCTTCTTGACCACGCCCTGCTTGGTGGCGAATAACAGGTACTGGTCCTCCGAGAACTCACGCACCGGCACGAGCGAGGCAAGGCGTTCGTCCTGTTTCATGGCGATGCAGGAGAGGATCGGCTTGCCACGCGCCGCCCGCGCGGCTTGCGGAATCTCGTGCACCTTGAGCCAGTAGCACTGGCCCTGCTCGGTGAAGAACATCATATAGTCGTGGGTCGAGGCGATGAAGAGGTGTTCGACCCAGTCGTCTTCCTTCGTGTGCGCGGAGATGACGCCGCGCCCGCCGCGTCGCTGGCGCCGATACGCCGAGACCGGCAGCCGCTTGATGTAGCCCGCGTGGGACACGGTGATCACCATGTCCTCTTCCGCGATCAGGTCCTCGATCGAGAACTCGCCCTGGTCCGCGACGATCTCCGTGCGCCGCTCGTCCCCGAAGCCGTGCGCGAGCTCCGCGAGCTCCTCCTTCAGGATCTTGAGGCGGCGCGGCTTGGACGCGAGGATCTCCTTGCACTCCTTGATGAACTTGCGGACCTCCTTGAGCTCGTCCTCGAGCTTGGTGATCTCGAGGGCAGTGAGCCGGGCCAGCCGCATGTTGAGGATTTCGGCGGACTGCTTTTCGGACAACTTGAACCGCTTGCGCAACGCCGCGTCGGCGGTGGGTGTGTCCTTCGACTTCTTGATGATGCGGATCACCTCGTCGATGTTGTCGACGGCGATCTTCAGGCCTTCGAGGATGTGCTCCCGATCCTGCGCGCGCTTGAGCTCGAACTCGGTCCGGCGCGTAATGACGGTGTGGCGATGCTCGATGAAGTGCTCGAGCAGCTCCTTCAGGTTCATCTCCTTCGGCGCACCGTCGACCAGGGCGAGCATGATCGCGCCGAAGGTAGTCTGCATCTGCGAGTGCTTGTACAGCTGGTTGAGCACGACGGCGGGGACGGCGTCGCGCTTCAGGTCGATGACGATCCGCATCCCCTCGCGGTCCGAGTAGTCCTGGATGTCCGAGATGCCGTCGATCTTCTTGGCGTTCGCGAGCTCGGCGATCTGCGCGATGAGATTCGCCTTGTTCACCTGATACGGAATCTCGGCGACGACGATCTGCTGCTTGCCGGTCGATTCCTTCTCCTCGACCACGGCACGCGCCCGGAGCACCATCCGGCCGCGCCCCTTCTCGTAGCACTCCTTGATGCCCTCACGCCCGTAGATGATCGCGCCCGTCGGGAAATCGGGGCCCTTGATGAACTTCCGCAGGTCCTTGATCGTCGCGGTGGGGTGGTCGACCAGATGGTTGATCGCCTCGACCGTCTCGGCGAGGTTGTGCGGCGGGATGTTGGTCGCCATCCCGACCGCGATCCCCGACGTGCCGTTCACGATGAGGTTCGGAAGCCGCGACGGCAGGACGGTGGGCTCCTGCAGCCGATCGTCGAAGTTCGGGACGAAATCGACCGTGTTCTTGTCGATGTCCTCGAGCATCGTCATCGCGATGCGCGTGAGGCGGGCCTCGGTGTAGCGGTAGGCGGCGGGAGGATCGCCATCCACGGAGCCGAAATTCCCCTGCCCGTCCACCAGCGGGTAGCGCAGCGAGAAGTCCTGCACCATGCGCACGAGCGAGTCGTAGACGGCCACGTCGCCGTGCGGGTGGTACTTGCCGAGCACGTCGCCGACCACCGTGGCGCTCTTCTTGTACGGGCGGCCCGGCACGAGTCCGAGCTCGTGCATCGCGTACAGGATGCGCCGGTGCACCGGCTTCAAGCCGTCGCGCACGTCCGGCAGCGCACGCTGCACGATCACGCTCATCGAGTAGTCGAGGAACGACTCCCTCATCTCGTCTTCGATGAGGCGCGGGAGGATGCGTTCGCGCGCGTTCGGTCCGGTCATGAAAGGGCGGGTGCCAGGTGTCAGTGGTTAGGGTTCCGGGGGTGCCGCGGAGCGGCCTAAGTTACTAAAAAATAATCACTTAGATATTGAAAGGCAACGCGGCCCGGCATCCTAACCCGGGGCCGCGACGGCAGTTACGGGAGGCTCGCGTTGACGCTCGGTTGATCGGATGGCCGCATCGTGTTTCCCAGGGTCGAGCTTGGGCCCGGCCGTCACTTTGCTGAAGCACAGCTGAGCGGAGCGAAGACTGAGGAGCGAGTGTCCTTCAGGACAGTGCGCGCCGGGCCCATCCTATTCGGCGATGCTCACCGCAATCTTCCCCAGTTGCTCCGCCCGGTCCAAGCGCCCCAGCGCTTCGGGCGCCTCGGAGAACGGAAACACCTGATCGATGATCGGCCGGAGCTCCCCGGTTCCGAGAACCCGCACGATTTCACGGTACTCCGCCAGGTTCCCCATGGTTGCCCCCAGGATGCTCCATTGATACCAGAAGAGCCGGCGCAGGTCGATTCCGACCTTCGGCCCGCTCGTCGCGCCGCAGCTCACCAACCGCCCTCCGCGCCGCAGCGATCGCAGCGACTCGTCCCAGGTCGCTTCCCCGACGTTTTCGATGACCACGTCGGCACCGCGCTTCTCGGTGAGCACGCGGACCTCCTGGGAGACCTTCTGCGTCCGGTGATTGAGAGTCGCGTCGGCGCCGAGTCGCTTCGCGTGCTCGAGCTTCTCGTCGCTCGACGAGGTGACGATCACCCGCGCTCCTCTGAGCTTCGCGATGCGCATCGCGGCGAGCGACGCCCCCCCGCCGATGCCCCACACGAGCACCGTCTCACCCGGCTGCACCTGCGCCCGGGTGACCACCATGCGCCATGCGGTGAGGGTGACGAGGGAGAAGGCCGCCGCTTCGGCCCAGGAGAGCGGAGCCTGCAGAGTCGGAATGATCGCGACGTTCGGCTCGGGAACCACGATCGCCTCGGCGATGGTCCCCGGCAGATGCTCGCCCAGCAGCCGGTAGCTGAGGCAGAGCGAATGCTCGCCCGCGCGGCAATACTCACAGGTGTAGTCGGCGATCCCGGGATTGATCATCACTCGGTCACCGGGCCGCACCGAGCGGACGTCCGGGCCTACTGCGGCGACGACCCCTGCTCCGTCCCCGCCGAGGATGTGCGGGAACTGATACTCATGTGGCAGGCCCCTCACGACAAAGAGGTCGAGGTGGTTGAGCGCAGCCGCTCGTAGCGCAACGCGAACATCGGTGGAGCGTAGAGTCGACGGCGGGTCGGGGACTTGGGCGAGCTCGAGCCGTTCGAGACCGCCGGTACTGCGGATCACCCAGGCGCGCATGGACGGCGCCCGCTAGGGCATGAACGCGGGTGTTACCATCTGCTCGGCGCCGGTGGTCGGAATGGCCACAGGCGCGCCCGCCCCATTCGCTCCCACCGGCTGGACGTACACCCGGAACGTGTTCTTCTGCACCGCGACGACGAGGCCGAGGAGGTCGCCGCCGGGCGATACGGCGAAGTCATTGATCACGAGATCGGTGCCGGAGAGGGGCGTCGTCTTGCCGCTGATCAGGTCCGACTTGACGACCTGCGTGACGGTCCGGCCGCTCTCCTTCTGCTCCACCAGGTAGGCGAGGGTGCCATCGCGCAGGAAGTGCGGCGCGCTCTCCTTGCTCTGTTGCCCCTTGGTCAGCGCGCGCTGATTCGAGCCGTCCTTGGCCATCAACCAGATGTGATTGTTGCCTTCGCGGTTCGACACGAACGCAATCATCTCGCCGTCCGGCGACATCGTGGGCTGCGAGTTGTCGGCGGGCTCCTGGGTGAGCTGCACAGCGTCCGAGCTGGTGATTGGTTGCAGGAAGATCTGACGGTGTCCCGTGCGCTGGGAGTGGAACACGACCGCCTGCCCATCCGCGGTGAACGAAGCGTCGCCATCCAATCCCGGGGAATTCGTGAGCCGCGAGACGCCGGTCCCATCGGCATCCATGAGGTACACTTCCGGCTGGCCGTCGCGCGTCGACGTGAATGCGATGCGCGAGCCGTCGGGGGAGAAGGCGGGCTCGCTGGCAATGGCGGGATCGTCCATGACCTTGCGGAGCTGCGCGAGGTTCGAGCGCTCCGCCGCGTACAGCTGGAACCCGCCGGTGCGTGAGCTCGCGAGCACGATCTCGCCCTGCACGAACACCTCCCCCGTGGCGCGCCGCCCGCCCGGTGCCGTCGCCGTCACGCGCGTGTGCCCGTACGCAACGGTCGCGACCGTGCCGTCCTCCGCGACGGTCGCCACCTGCGGGTTGTCCGACACCCAGGTGACCCCAGTGGCGGGGCCGATCACGGCGCCCGATTCATCGGCGAAGCTCGCCTTCAGCGAGAACCGTCGGCCCAGCGGCTCGCCCACGCGCGCGGCCGAGAGCTTCAGGCCCGCCGCGATGACGCGGACTTGCCAGATGACCACGAGCCCCGGGCCCGGCCCTTTGACGGCGAGGGTGGTGCGGCCCGTCTTCTTGCCGGTCAGCACGCCGGTCGCGGGATCAAAGCTCGCGAGCGACGTGTCGCCCACGGTCCAGCGCAGTTGCGCTTCGGTAACCGCACTCTTGTCGGCGGCCAGCGCCTGCACCTGAAACTTCACCGACCCCTGAATCGGCAGCGGCACGTCGCTCTTGGACGTCGGGAGCACGGCCAGCGCCTCGACGGTCTTGTGCACCACGATGTCGATCGTCTTCGACTGCAAGAGCCCCGACACCGCGAGCGTCGTGTGCCCGGGGGCCACGGCGGTCACGACGCCGGTGAGGCTCACGCGGGCGACCGCGGGATCCGCCGCCGACCATTGCAACGCGAGCGGGCTCACGACCCGGCCGCCCTGCGCAGGCACGACGACATGGAGCGTGTCCACTTCGCCCGGCGACATCACGACGGGTGTCCCCTCCTGGATCGCGAGGTCACTTGGCTGCACGACGATCGGGGCCGTGGCCGTGAGGCCGCCCGTACTCGTCACCTGTACCGTTCCCTGGCCCGGCGCGAGCGCCACGATGACGCCGTTCTGGTCGACGCTCGCGATGTCCGGCCGCAAGGACTTCCACGCCACCGCCACCGGTGCGGCGGGCGTGCCGTCGTCCTTCAAGGCGCGGGGAGACGCGCGGGTATTTTCCGAGGGCAGGAGATAGATGGTCGGGGGCTCGATGCGGAGCACTGCGGCCGGGCCCGTCCCGGCCGGCTGGCCGGCGAAGGCGTCGGAGCCGGACGGAGTCCCTGCGCTCACTTCCCCGCTCGGACGTCCTGCGGGTGGGTTCCCCGGAGGCTGCGTGGCGGTCGCCGCCGCCGGCGCGCCCAGCACCTGCACGGCGGCCTGCCCTTTTCGAGCGCCTACGTGTGCCTCGACGATGGCCACGCCGCCGGTGACCCCGGTCACCGTGCCCTGGTTATCGACCTTCGCGACCGCCACGTTGTTCGACGACCAGATCACGCGCACCGTGGGAATGACGTTGCCGGCCCGGTCGAAGGCGGTGGCGAGCAGGCCGCTGCGCTCGCCGATCTTGATGGTTACGGAGGGCGGTGCGACTTGCACTTCGGCGACGTTTTGGGCCAGCGCCGCGCTCGGGTAGACGCAGGCGGCGAGGAGGATGACGCGGCGTGACATCATAGCGGCGCCGAACGTAAGCGGTCGTAAGTGCCGTTGTCAAGCTAACTTGTCGCAAAATGCCCGCACGCGCCGTGATCACCGACGCGGCGCCGTTGTGCTCTTGCGTGGGAGCTTTCGCGGGGTAAGCTATAGGCCACGCGCACGGACAACCAGCGGAGGAGAGATCACGCGATGCTCGAGCCCACCGACTTTTCGGAGAGCAGCTGGCCTGGCTCCGGGATGATGGAGCCGATGTATCCGCCGGCACCCCCGACGCCGCCCGCGCCAGCCCCGATGATGGGCGAACCGATGGGGGCGAGGCGGCCGAAGCCGGCAAAGAAGAAGCGGAAACCGGCGAGACCCAAGGCAAAGAAGAAGGCCGCGAAGCGTCGGCCGAAAGCGAAGGCAAAGCAGGGCGGTAAGAAGCGGAAGAAAGCGGCGAAGAAGCGCCGTCGGTAGCACACCTCGCGTCACACCGCGGGAGCGCCGTTCGGATGGCACGAGCCATCTCCTCAAGGCGCTCCCGCGGTACGTTTGTGGCCTCCTCGAACAGAAGGGTGACGCCATGGGTCTAGCGCGTCGGGCGTGGTGCGCGGCGGCGGCCGCACTCGTTGCCTGCTCAGCTTCGAAGATGGCGACGGGAAACCCCCAGGCCGAAATCGCCGCGATGCTCGAGCGGAGCGCCGCCGACTGGAACCACGGCGACCTCGCGGGCTTCATGAATGACTATGCGAAGGACTCGACCGTCGGCTACGTGTCGGGCGGCCACGTGCAATACGGCTGGCAACCGTTGTACGACCACTACCAGGCCACGTATTTCGCTCCCAGCAAGTCCCGCGACTCGCTCGCGTTCGAGGAAGTCCACGTCCGGCCGCTCGCACCCGACCTCGCGCTGTGCACTGCGCGCTTCAAGCTGCTGCGCTCCGGGTCGGTGACGGCGAGCGGACCGTTCACGCTCGTGCTCCAAAAGCGGGGAGACCGGTGGCAGATCCTGCACGATCACACGTCCAGCGACCCCAAGCCATGACCCGTGCGGGGAAGCGCCGCCCCACGCTGCTCGCACTCTGGCTGCTGCTCGCCGTCGTCTGCAAACCCTCCGGGGACGGCGT
>Ga0209378_1000362_pt1 | contig 33872 bp, 41 predicted proteins | sample GraSoiAngelo_156_FD_186170 | JGI IMG/M metagenome (GOLD analysis project Ga0209378, IMG submission 186170) | Grasslands soil microbial communities from the Angelo Coastal Reserve, California, USA - 14_1009_13_40cm (SPAdes) (version 2) | ecosystem: Environmental > Terrestrial > Soil > Grasslands ...
CCTGGTTCCGGGCCGGACTTCTCCAATGATCCATGCCTCGACGGCGGCGCGCTTGGCCGCCGCGATGACGGCTTCGGTGTCGTCACGAGCGGACACGGCGATCATGCCGATCCCGAGATTGAAGACGCGGCGCATCTCGCCGAGCGACACTGCGCCGGCGCGTCTCAGGACGCGGAACACCGGCGGCCATCGCCACGCGCGGGCGTCTATCACGGCCTCGCATCCCTCGGGCAAGATGCGCACGAGGTTTCCGGCGATGCCCCCACCGGTGATGTGCGCGAGGGCATGCAGGCGCGCGAGCACGGGGCTCACAGCGGTAACGTAGCTGCGGTGCACGTCCAGCAACACCTGCGCCACCGTTCGCCCGGTCTCCGGAAATTCGTCGTGCACGTCCAGCCGCAGCCGCTCGAACACGATCCGGCGTGCCAGTGTGTACCCGTTGGTGTGCAGTCCGTTCGACGCGTAGCCGATCAACACGTCGCCTGGACGCACCAGATCGCCGTGCAAGGCCTTTCGCTCTTCCACCACGCCGACGATGGTCCCCGCCAGGTCGTACTGCCCTGGCTGGTAGAGGTCCGGCAACTGCGCGGTCTCGCCGCCCGCGAGCGTCATCTCGTGGGCCTGACACCCCCGGGCCACACCGGACACGATCGCCGCCGCCGTCTCCGGCTCGAGCTGGGCGGTGGCGAGATAGTCGAGGAACGCGAGGGGACGCGCACCGTGCACCAGGATGTCGTTCACGCAGTGGTTCACGAGGTCTTCGCCTACCGTGTCGTGAATTCCCGCGCGTGCGGCGACGAGCACCTTCGTCCCGACGCCGTCGGTGGAGAGCACGAGCACCGGATGCTCGAACCCGGCAGGCACGCGCACCATGCCGCCGAACGCGCCTATTTCTCCCACGGCGAGCGCCGTCCGGGTGGTCCGCACGAGGCTCGCGATCCGGCGCTTCGCCTCCTCTGCCGCGTCGAAGCGGACGCCGGCGGCGGCGTAGCGATCGGTCATCGCGCCCGCGTCTGGTCGTCCACTTCGAAGTGCACCAGGTCTTTGAAGGCGCGCACTCGCGCGCGTACGTCCGCCAAGGTGACCTTCTCGAACCCCTGGACGCCGAACGCCTCGACCGCGAACGACCCCATCGCCGCACCGTACACCATCGCGCGGCGCATGTTCGGGAGGGTCAGGTCGTCGGTCGAGGCCAGATAGCCCATGAAGCCGCCGGCGAACGCGTCGCCGGCGCCCGTGGGGTCGAACACCTCCTGCAGCGGGTAGGCGGGGACCTTGAACGTGGTGTCCGGACTCACGAGCAGGGCGCCGTGCTCCCCCTGCTTGATGACGGCCATCTTGGGCCCTCGCTCGAGCACCCAGCGCGCCGCCCGATAGATGTTCCAGTCGCCGGAGAGCTCGCGCGCCTCGGAATCGTTGACCATGAGGATGTCGATATGGCGCAGCAGCTCCAGGAGGAGGTCGCGCTTCGACTGGATCCAGTAGTTCATCGTGTCGCAGGCGACGAGGGCCGGGTCGGTCACCTGATCCAGCACCCCAAGCTGGAGCTCGGGGTCGATGTTGCCGAGGAACGCGTAGCGCGCCTTGCGAAACGGCGCCGGGAGCTTAGGCCGAAATTGCGCGAACACGCCGAGCCGGGTCTCGAGCGTTTCACGGCTGGCCAAATCGTAGGAGTACCGCGCCTTCCAGCGGAACGACTCGCCCGCGGCCTGCTCCACCCCCGAGAGGTCGACGCCGCGCGCCTCGAGCGACTTGAGGGCGGCCAGCGGATAGTCCGCACCCACCACGCCCACCACCTGCACCGGGTGGAGAATCGCGCCGGCGGCGGCGAAGAACACCGCGGAGCCGCCGGGCGCATCGGCGGTCTCGCCGAACGGCGTGTACACGGAGTCGAGCGCGATCGAGCCTACCACGAGCAGACCCACGTCACATCCGATCCGGGGCGCTGATCCCCAGGAGGTGAAGGCCGTTGGCGAGCACCTGCCGCACGGCCGCGGCGAGCACCAGACGAGCGCCCTCCTGGGGCTCGCCGAGCACCCGGTACTTGTGGTACCAGGCGTGCGCCAGACGGGCCAGCCCCTCCAAGTAGCCGGTCACGCGGTGCGGCTCGAGCGTCTCGGCCGCGCGCGCCACGACATCCGGGAACCCGCCGAGCTCCTTCAGAAGCTCGGTTTCTTCGGGCTCGACCAGCTTACCCAGGTCCGCGCCGGCTGCCTTCACGGACTCGGGGGCGCGCGCAGCCACGCGGAAAATGCCGCTCATGCGCGCGTGCGCCATTTGGACGTAGAACACCGGGTTCTCCTCGGTCTGGCTCTTCGCCAGATCCACGTCGAAGACCAAGTGCGAGTCCCCGCGGCGCATCAGGAAGAAGTACCGCACGGCGTCGCGCCCCACCTCGTCGACGAGCTCCCGCACCGTCATGTAACTCCCCGCACGCTTCGAGATCTTCATCTCGGCGCCGCCCTTCATCACCGTCACCATCTGGTGCAGCACGTACTCGGGATAACCCGGCGCGATGCCCATCTCGAGCGCTTGCAGCCCGATCCGTACGCGGGTCACGGTGCTGTGGTGGTCCGCGCCCTGCACGTTGATCGCCCGCGTGAAGCCGCGCTCCCACTTGTCGACATGGTAGGCGACGTCGGGCAGAAAGTAGGTATACTCGCCGCCCTTCTCCGCTCGCTTACGCATCACGCGGTCCTTGTCGTCACCAAAATCGGTGGTCTTGAGCCACAGCGCGCCGTCCTTCTCGTACGTGTGCCCGGCCGCCGCCAGCCGGCGCATCGTGTCCTCGACCTTACCGGTCGTGTACAATGACGATTCGAGGAAGTAGACGTCGAACCTGACCCCGAAAGCCTGCAGGTCCGCGTCCTGCTCCTTGCGGAGCTCCTGCACCGCAAAGCGCCGTACCTGGTCGAGGTCCGCTCCCTCCGGATCGTTCGGATGAGCGGCGACGTACCGCTCGGCGATGTCCCTGATGTACTCGCCGTGATAGCCCCCTACCGGCAGCGCCGCCGGGCGGCCGCGCAATTCACGGATGCGCGCCTGCACGCTGCGCGCGAGGTTCAGGATCTGGCCGCCTCCATCGTTGTAATAGAATTCGCGCGTCACGCACCAGCCGGTCCACTCGAGCAGCGATGCGATCGCGTCGCCCAAGGCGGCCTGACGCCCGTGCCCCACGTGCAGCGGCCCCGTCGGATTGGCGGACACGAACTCGACGTTGACCTTCCGGCCCCGCCCCGCATCACTGTGGCCGTAGTCGCCCCGCTGTTCCAGAACGGTGTGCAGCACGGCCGCGCGTTGCTCGCGCTTCAGGAAGAAGTTGATGAAGCCCGGACCCGCGATCTCGACGCGCTCGACCAGGCCGGGCGGCAACTGCAACGCCTTCACGAGCGCCTCGGCGACCGCTCGAGGCTTCTTCTTGAGTGGTTTCGCCAGCACGAGCGCGAGGTTGGTCGCCAGGTCCCCGTACGCCGGATCGCGCGTCGCGACGAGCTCCGGAGGGCGGTCTCCAAGCACGCCGCGCAGATCATCCGGAGACGCACCAGCCCGCAGCGCGGCCTCGGCCAGCGCTTGAGGGAGCACCTCGTGCGCGTTCACTTGTCGCCGGATTTGTGCTTCTTCTTGGCGCTATCGGCGGGCTTTGTCTCGGTCGCCGGCTTCCCCTCAGCCGCCGGCTTCGCCTCGGTCGCGGGCTTGGCCTCTTCCTTGTGATCTGACTGCTTCTCGCCCGCCCGCTTGTAGTCGGTGATATAGAAGCCGGACCCCTTGAACACCAAGCCGGCGCCGCCCGAGATCTGCCGCTCGGCCATCTTGCCGCAGACGGGGCACTTGAGGCGCCGATCGCTGTTCATGGTCGGCGAGAACTTCTCGAACCCATGCCCCTTGGGACACTTGTACTCGTAGGTGGGCATCGCACAACAACTTAGCGGCTCTCACCGAGAGGGTCAATGCACCGAGCGAAGCATCAACCACGCCGCTAGCGCGGCGGCCTTCTCGTCCGCCCGCCATGGTCCTTCAACCGGCTGGCCGAGCTCAGCCACCGCGCTCTTCAGTGCCGTGGCCGGGCGCTTGAATCGCTCCGCTGCGGTCTCGTATAAGGTGCGCTCGACCAGCGTCGTGCAGGGGAGGCGGCTCGCGCGAGCCGCGCGCTGCAGCGCTGTGCGGAATAGTTGGCCCTCGAGTGCGTGCGCCCGAATGTGATCGTTGCCTATGGTCGCTGGATCGATCGTGCTCCCGACGACGAGCGCGACGCCGCGCACTCGTCGAGCTCGGTTGTACTCCCCGAGAAGCGCGGCGAGGGATCGGCGGGTGACTCGCTCGACGATGCCACGGAGCCGTCGCTCGACCCGCGGCGCCTCGGACGACCGGGCGCCCATCACAGCGTGGTACGGCTGCCTGGATGTCGGGACCGCAGCGTCAGAGAGCTCGATCGTCCGCCGGTCCACGACGTGGGGAGAGCGGGACGCGCCCGCCACCAGCACGACGGTGGCCCAGCCGGATTTGACGCGGCAGCCGAGGACGGCGGGCTCTAGAACTCGCGCTTCTTCATCTCCGAGAAGAAATCCCGCAGCTCGAGGTCTTCCTCGCGTTCCGGTGGTAGGGTGTCGTCGTACTGGCGCCGGCGATTGGGCTTGGCTTTCGCGGCCTTCGCGGCGTTCTTCCTGGCCAACGCGGCCAGCTTCTTGTCTTCACCTTTCGCCATCGGTCAGGCTCCTGTCCGGGTCAGAGATCGGGCGTTCCGAAAGCTGCGCCCGGAGCCCGGCCGCGCGCAATGCCCGCGCCGGAACGGGGCCTCAGCGCCACTCCCGCGCCACCCGCGCCGTCCGGATGTAGTCGAGCCTGGGGTACTCCCGTTCCAGATACGCGTTGCCGTACTGTTGGATAGCGCCCTGGGACGGCGTCTCGCCGTACTCCCCATTCAGGGCGTCGACCGCGGCCATGCCATCGGTCACCTCTCCAATCGGTGGAAAGCCGACCCGGCCGAAGGTGTCGAGGCGCGGGTTGTCGGCAAGATTGATGAAGAGCTGCGTGGTGCGGCTGTTGGGCCCCGCGCTCGCGAAGACGAGCGTCCCGCGCCGGTTGGAGTGGCGTACCGGATCGTCCGGAATGACCCGCGATACCCAGGCCCGGCCTAGCTTCGGGTCAGCGGGCAGGCCGAACTGGACCACGAATCCCTTGACCACGCGGAAGAAGCGTGCACCGTCGTAGAAGCCGTCCTGCACCAGGTGATAAAACCGCTCGGCTCCGAGCGGGGCCCAGTCGCGATGCACGCGCATCGTCACGGCACCGCGGCTCGTGGTGAGGACGACCACGAAGCTGTCGGGCGCCGGCGCGACGGTCTCCGCCCGGCTTGGTGAAGGCGATGCGTCCTTGGGCTTGCATCCGAGCGCCAACAACATGCAGAGGAGGAAGAGTGTTCGCTGCTTCATCCATGTCTCTCCGTGTGGGGGTCCCCGGTCCGCAGGTGGTGAACCAGATACACCACGACTGCCACGTTCACTACCAGCGCCGCCGCGCGTGGCGCGCTCACGTGCCGCGGCAATGCAAACATTTCCACCGGTACGAACAGTGCGGTAGCGAGCACTGTGAGGTACGCCGCCCACCGCTTGGCCAGCCACAATCCCACCCCTTCCACCGTGAACAGCACTGTGTACAGCAGCGCGCCCACTGTGAGGTACGCCGCCCACCGCTTGGCCAGCCACAATCCCACCCCTTCCACCGTGAACAGCACTGTGTACAGCAGCGCGCCGATCGCCACGAGGTCGAGACGCTGTGGGCTCAAGCCGGTGACCCATGCCAGGACGTGCTGCAAGGCTCGCCGGTCGGAGCTCGCCGCGAAGGCCTCGACCCAACGCTGCGCGCGTGCGGCCACTTCGGGGTGCGACAACTGCAGGGCGCCCAGGGCCACGATCACGAGCAGGACTGCCTTGCAGAACTTGTAGACTGCGATGGCGCGGAGTGCCCCCCCCGTCCCCCCCGCCCCAGTCGAGTCCACTCACGAACCCAGCAGCATGTGTACCAAGCGCATGACCCCATATGCCAGGGGCGCCCCCACGCCGATCTTCGGGAGCAGCCGCATCCACGGTTGGCGGTGGGCCAGTCGCGCGTGCGTGGCTCCAGTGCACGTCGTCGCCACCGCGACCGAGGCCGTACCGGCGGTCGCGGCCGTCACCCAGGGCTGCAAGAGCATAGAGGTGGCCATGCCGCTCAAGCTGCCCACGAGCACTGCGAGCAGGAAGACGCCCAACTCTCCGAGGCGTCGACGCCGAGCCGGAGCCTGAAGCGGCTCCATCGGGCAGCTCAGCGTACTGCGGGGGGCGGGCCCACGACCGACCAATGGGCGTTCCGCAGGCGCCAGCCCTCCGCGCGATGCTCGGCGACCCCGGTGAAGAAGCCGGACTCATCCACCCGGCGCCCCGCCGTGTCGACCCGAACCTCAGTGTAGGGGGCTGCGACTGCGGCAAGCCCCGGACGGAGCGGATCCACTTGTACTCGTTCTCCCCACCGCAGCTCGATGTGTGTGATCGACCGGGCGAGCTCGTCGATTCCTCGGGAGGCAGCCTCAGCGCTCGGGAACACCAGGCGCCCTTCTGCAGCCATGAAGAACGCCGCGTCGTCGGCGAACTGCCGGCGCCAGGCTGCGGGACCGTCCCGGGTCACCTCGCGCGCCACCGCCCCCATGAATGCCCGGACACTGTCCGCCAACGCGGCCGCGTCGGCCGGAGATGGGGCTTCGGACCTCGGAACGGACGTGTGAGTGGCGGCGATGCGCCACCCCTGCCGTGGTGAGCGCACGAAGACCACGGTAGCGCGGATCTGCTGCCGAGACCGCGTGCCGTGCTCCGTCGCAACCTCGCGCACCAAGGCCGACCCGACGGCCAGATTGCGATCGACACGGACCGTCATCGAGTCGAGTGTGAGGGTGTCGATCCGAGCCTCGAGCTCGGCCACGATCTGCAGGCGCTCGGGCTTGGTGCTCAGCCGACCGGTCGCGCCGTCCGTGAAGAGATACCCCTCCGTCCAGAGCCGAGCGAGAGTCGCGGTGTCCTTGGTGCGGAATGCGTCGAGCAGGCGCTGGTAGAGATTCCCCAACTCGCGCTCCTGTGCTTCGGCCCGGGAGCCGAATCCCGCCGCGCCGAGCGCTGCGATCACCAGGAACGCGCGGAACGCCTCGCGCACGAGCGGTTACACCGCCGCCGTTTCACCGCGAGCGTGGAGGGACCGGAACAGCACCCTCGCGACCGCGGCCACATCTCTTACGGCGGCGTCGAACGCGGCTTGATTCGCCTTGGACGGCGCGTGAAACCCGCTGATCTTGCGGACAAACTGCAGGGACGCGTCGCGCAGCTCTTCATCCGAGGGCAGATGGTCCGGGTGCCGCAGCTTCTTGATGTTTCGACACATTGGTTCCTTCCGGGTTGTCGAGTTCGGCTTCGAAACGTACGGTGATCACGGCGACGGGTGCAGGTGCTCCGCCTTCCACCGCATGGCGGCGTAGATGCGGGTTCGGCCACTCGGGTGATCGAAGAACAGGAGCTCTTCGACCGGACCGGGATCGAGCTTGCGATAGTCGCCGAGCTTCAGGTCGACCAGCGCTTCACCGTCGGGCTGGCCGGACGCATTCAGGCCGAAAATGTCCGCCTCGTACTCCTGGGACCGGCTGTAGCTGTTGGTGATGGGCGTGAGGACGAAGCCGTAGATCCCGAGCAGGAGCGCGAGGAGCGGGAGCGCGGCCACGTCGTCGACGCCCCGGAGGTGCCACCGGTCGCCGTAGCGCGCCAGCGCCCAGCCGATCCCCCACCGCATGAACGCGAACCCGAACACGGTCAACACGCCGAAGAACAGCACCGCTTTGTACGCATGGTTCAGGACGTAGTGTCCCATCTCGTGCCCCATCGTGGCTTCGATCTCGGGGAGCGTACAGCGCTTCAACAGGTTGTCATTCAGGGTGATGCGCTCGGTGCCGAGGAAGCCGCTCACGTTGGCGCTGACGCGGGTGGTTTGACGTGAAGCGTCCATCACGTACACCTCGCTGGCCGGAATCCCGTTGGCTCGCGCCATGCTGAGAATCGGATCCTTGATCCGCGCATCATCGAGCTTCACGTACGTGTTGAAGAGAGGGGCGATATAGACGGGAGCGATCACGGCCGTGATGGCCAGGAACGCGATGGTCACCCCGCTGCCCCAGATCCACCAGCGCGGTCCCGCGCGGCGCAGCACGCCGTAGATGGCGATCGCGAAGATGCCGCCCAGGACCACGCCCACCGCGAGCGTCTTGAGCTCATCGCCGAACCAGGAGCCGAAACGATGCGTCGCCAGCCCATACGCGTGCTCCCGTATGAATCCTTCGTACGCGGTGAGCGGAAACAGCATCGTGAAGGTGACGACCAGGAACTGCAGCCAATAGAGGAACGTCTGCAGCGGCCGGACGCGCGTCACGCGCTCCGCCAGATCGCGCATCCGCGCGGACCACCCCGTGGCGAGGAGGAGGAGATACACCGCGGTCGAGGCGAGAAAGTCCCACAGCAACAGCCAGTATCCACCCTCGAAGTACGCGTCCGAGCGCGCTCGCTGGTCCGCGGGAACCGTGGCCAAGTACGCGTTCGTTGCCGCCACCGGATCGAAGTGTGGGCCGGGCTGGGCCTCAGCCGGGATCGGAAGTGGGGCCTCCGTCGGCGCCTGCCCCACCGCGCCAGGCGCCACGAGGAGCACGAGACAGCCTGCCACGACGAGCGCCCGCCGGAGGAGATCAGGCATGGCGTCAAGCTGTGGGCCACCCGCCCAGGGGCGCAAGGCGGACGGTGCAGGCTCAGGCGCCGGGGTACCTGCCGAGGAAGAGGAGCAGGAATGCCGTGGTGTCCGCAGCCCCGTGCGCAATGATCGGAATCCAGAGATTCCGGCCGGATGCGAGATAGAGTATTCCGAAGAGCAGCCCGAACAGCCCGGTGTCGATCGCCCCCGAGGCGCCCTGATATAGGTGTGCCAGGCCGAACAGGGTCGTGGTAACGGCGAGTCCCACCAGCCAGGCGCGACGACCGCCCCCGAGCAGCTGGGAGATTCGGGTCAACAGGTATCCACGAAACACGAATTCTTCACCGAAGCCGGCGAGCGTCCACGAGATCGCGAGGTAGAAGAGGAACAGCTGAACGTTGCCCTTGAGCGCCGCGAAGAGGCTCACGTCCGGGAGCCGGCCGAGGAGGCGCGCGGTCAATGGCTCCACGGCGTAGAGGCTCAGGAACTGGTAGCCGACGCCCGCGGCGAGCCCGATGAGCAGGATGGGCCGCCAGCCGGGACCACGCGTCAGGCCCACGCCCCGCGGTCCTTCACCGCGCAACCACAGGGAGAGCGCGCCGAAGGCCACGACGACGGGGGTGCCACCGAATGGAAGCAGGCCGATCAGCGCGCTCACCAACATCGCGAGCGCGACCTCCACGACGAGAAAGCGACCGCCGCGAAGCGCCGCGCGGAGCTCGCCCGCGGTCACGCTACGGCGCGGCCGCCAGATCCGTCACCGCGGTCGCAAGCGTCCGCACCTTCGCCTGGTCGGGCGCTCCCGCCGCGTCACCGCTCAACTCCGTCGCCAGCCGCGTCAGCGCGTCCCGCCGTGCCTGCCCCGAGAGTTTCTCGGCGCGGGCGAGCCCCTCGCGGGCGGCGCCCACGCGGGCCGGCGCCAGCCCGTTCGTGCGCGCAAGCTGGTCCAGGTAGGCTCGCGCCACGACGAAGCTCGCCGGCCACACCAGTTTGGGCTGATCCTGCACGTTCAGGACGTCGAAGCGCACCAGCTTCGCCGCGTCGATCTCGTTCTGGGAGATGAACGCGCTCGGTTGCAGCTCGAGGATGTCGAGCCCGCGACCGATCTCGGAGCTGATGATATAGCCGTTGTACCAGTACGCGGACCACGAGCCGGCGCCCACGAGCTTGGTCGAGTCCATCGGACCGCGGTCGAAGTAGGCGATCTCCTTGGGGTGCGCGGGATCGGTCCAGTCGAACACGGAGATCCCCCCCTGATACCAGCCCTGCGCCATGATGTCGCGCCCGGGGATCGGGATCAGGGAGCCGTTGTGCGCGACGCAGTTCTCGAACGGCGTCTGCGGTGCAGGCATCTTGTAATAGCTCCGGAACACCATCGTGTCCTTGGTGACGGTGAAGATGGCGTCGGCCCCCCATTCCGGCTTGTCGGTCACCCGGCATTTGGGCTGCAGACCCCCGCCCCACTCGTCGGTGAACAGCAGCTTGGTGCCGTCGTTGCTGAACGTGGCCGAATGCCAGAACGCGAAGTTCGAGTCGGCCACGGCCGCGATGCGCTTCGGGTGAGCCGGGTCGCGAATGTCGAGCAGGACGCCGTAGCCGGCGCAGGCGCCGCCGGCGATGCCGAGCGCCGGATAGACGGTGATGTCGTGGCATTGCAACGGCCCGGGCCGGGGGCCGGTGCCCGGCGCGGGGGCGGCATGAGCCGCATCCACGATGCCCTGCGCCGCGGCCCGCAGCGCCGCGCTGTCGGCGCCCGTCGGCGCGCCCGTCCCTCCCCGTGCCTTGACGATGCTGTCGAGCCGGGCGGCGACGAATCGCGGACCCAGCACGATCTCCACGCCGTGCATCCGCGCGGTAACGCCGCCCCGGGCACGCGCGTCCGCCGCAGCTTTCGCCGCGGCGGCGATGTCTTCCGGCGCCTCGCCGTGCGATTCCGGAGCCGCCAGGTCGGCGAGGATCGCCGGCTTGCTCACGACATGCGCCTGCTCGGGGTGCGCGACCGGTACCTGGATCACCTCGATGCGGAACCACTCGCTGTTCGGATCCTTGGAGGGCGCCAGGTCCGAACATCCCGTCAGCTCAGTGGGCGAGCGAACCGGGGCGGTGCCCGAGACATAGATGTAGACGTTCGCCGGGTCGGTCACGAGGGTGTGCGTATGCGAGCCGCGGCAGGTCTGCACGCTCGTGATGGGCTTGGGATGGGCGACGTCCGAAATGTCGAAGATGCGGATGCCGCGCATGCGGTCCTTGCTCACCGAATCGGGCACTCCCTGAGTGCCACAGTCGAGCCGGCCGTTGAAGTCCTCGCCCGAGACGAACAGGAGGTTCCGGTAGACGGAGACATCGTTCTGGGCGTCCGGGCAGACGTACGTCGTGACCAGCGCCGGGTGCCTTGGATCTGCGATGTCCCATACCTGCAAGCCGTGGAAGTTGCCCTGGATGACGTAGTGCCCGGTGAACGCCATGTCCGAATTGAGATAGCCGAAGTCGCCGGGGTCGCTCGCGTTGGTGAACTGCGCCGGCTTCGGGGCGGCCGTCACGAGTCGCAAGTTCCAGGTCGCCTCGGCGGCGTTCATCCATCCGGCGCGGAGCCCGATGCGCCGGTCGGGACTGGGAGCCGTGGGAGACATATCGAGCTTCGCGCCGCTGGCGCACGCCGCGACGACCAGACCGATCGCGAGGAACAGAGACTGGGATCTCACTGAGGACTCCGTTGAGAGGTGTGTGTCAGGACATCCAGCATGCGGGTCATGCGCCCGATTTCGGCCGTCTGATCGGCGCCGATGTCGGAGGCGATCTGGAACATCATCCCGTCCCGTGCGGCGCCCGGGGTGTCGATCAGCTCGCGCACCATGGTGAGCGCGCCACGGTGGTGCTGGATCATGTCCACGAGGAATAGCCGGTCGAACTCGGGCCCGCGGGCGCTGTCGAGCTGCCCCAGCTGCTCCGCGGTCAACATCCCGGGCATGAGCATCGGATGATCCATGCCCGGCATGGCGTGGTCGTGAGCGACCCCGTCAGGCACCGGTTGGTGGTGCTCCTGTAGCCAGTGCTGCATGGCCACAATCTCGTCGCGCTGCCCGACCACGATGCGCTCGCACAGGGCACGGAGCTCCGGGCTTGCGCCATGGGTCGGCGCCCAGCCCGCGATCAGCACCGCCTGCGCGTGGTGAGCGATCATGCCGGACATGAACTGCACGTCCGCCGCGCTGTAGGGCGCACGGCCGCTGTCGGGCCCGGCCTGCTGCGCCGCGCCGGCGCGCAGCGGGAGCGCAACCATGGCCAGCCCGCCGACGATCCACGAGAGACTCACGAGATTCACTCCCAAACGGACCGCGGTAAGCTGCGCGCGAACCAACCACCCGCGCAAGGGAAAACGGAGCATCAGGAGCCTCGACAATAACTAGCAGTCAGCAACACCATCGCCGCGTTCGTATTCCACGGTGCCCGCGCCTCGAGAAGGTGAGCGGTGACCGTGCGCCTCCGACAGCTCTTCCTGGCCCTCTTGCTCGCCACGGGCGCCGCGCCCGCGGTGGTGGCCCAGGTCGGTGCCACGATCGACATCATCACCGGCACGGTCACCGGACCCGACAGCCTGCCCCTCGCCGGCGCGGTGGTTCAGGCGATCTCGATCGAAACCCAGGTGTCGCGCCAGCGCACCACGGATGCGCATGGGCGGTTTACGATTGTGTTCCCCGACGGCGGCGGCCAGTATCAGGTCATCGCGCGCTCCATCGGCATGGCGGCGGTCCGCGTCACCGTCGCCCGCCAGGCCGACGAAGACCGGCTCGTCGCCAACATCCGCCTGGGACTCGCGTCCGTCCCCCTGGAGCCCGTGACCGTGACCGCCCGCCGCGGCCAGCGTGGCCAGGACCGGCCCACACCGGGGTCGACGGAGCGCGATCTCTCCCCGCAGCTGCTCGCGCGCCTGCCGATCGACGCCTCCGACCTGAACACGCTCGCCACCCTGGCGCCTGGTGTGGTGGGAATCGCGGGCACCGACTCGGCGGACGCCGCCTTTTCGGTCGCGGGCCAGCGGACGACGGCCAACGACATCACGCTCGACGGGCTCTCCTTCGGCTCGGGCAGTGTGCCCCAGGACGCCATCCGCTCGACCCGCGTGGTGACGAGCACGTACGACGTGGCGCGCGGCCAGTTCTCGGGTGGCCTGGTCGCTTCCACGACGCGGAGCGGCACGAACGTGCCGCAGGGCTCGTACACCTACACGCTGCGCGACCGGGACCTCGCCTGGGGCGGCCCCACGTCCTCCCCGTTCGGCCAGGGATTCACGCAGAATCAGTTGGGGGGCGGCATGGGCGGGCCGATCATCCCGAACAAGCTGTTCGTCTTCGGCGCGCTGCAGGGACGGTGGCGCGAGCAAGGCCTCACCTCGCTCGCGACCGCGGATCCGGCCACGCTCGCCCGGCTGGGCGTGAGCCCCGACTCCGTCGCGCGCTTCATCGCCCTCACCAGCCAGAGCGGCGCCCCGATCACCGTGCCCGATCTTCCGGACGACCGGGCCACCGATAACACGGTCGGTCTCGTGCGGTTCGACTGGAACATCTCGGACGTCCAGACCCTGATGGTGCGGCTCGACGGCCGCCGGACTTCGCAGGTGCCAACCCGGCTCTCGTGCGGTTCGACTGGAACATCTCGGACGTCCAGACCCTGATGGTGCGGCTCGACGGCCGCTGGACTTCGCAGGTGCCAACCCGGCTCGGCACGCTCGCCCTCCCTCCCACCGGCGGTACGAGCTCTCAAACGGGCGGCGGCGTGATGGCGTCCCTCACCTCGTACTTCGGCGGCAACTTCATCAATGAGATCCGCGGCTACGCGTCGAGCAACCAGCGCGACGCGGCCGCCTACGTCACTCTGCCGGCGGGTCGGGTCCAGGTGGGGACGGCCCTGGGAGACTCGGCGCAAAGCGTCGCGAACCTGAGCTTCGGCGGCAACGTCGGGTTCCCCCAGCACTCGGACAATCGCTCGATCGAGATCACCGACGAGTTCTCCTGGCTGCCCGGGGGCGCCGCGCATCGCCTCAAGCTCGGCGCGTATCTGAACGGCACCGAGATCGACGAGAACCAGAACATCAACCAGCTCGGCACGTTTACGTACCCGTCGCTGGCCGCGCTCGGGGCCGACAGCCCATCTACGTTCACGCGCACGCTCGCCCCGCTCGACCGCCGGGGTACGGCGTGGAATGCCGCGCTGTACTTGGGCGACATCTGGCGGACGCGCGGCGGGTTGCAGCTCACCTACGGCGCCCGGCTCGAAGCCGCGCGCTTCAACGGCGCGCCGGCCGAGAACGCGACCGTCGACTCGCTCTTCGGACTCCGCACCGATCGCATCCCGACCGAGCTGCACGTGTCGCCCCGCATGGGCTTCACGTGGATGTTCGGCGGCGACGACGGCCCGCCGACCTACATCGTCCGCGGCGGGGCGGGAGACTTCCGTAGCCTCACACCCACCGGTCTGTACAGCGCGGCGCTCGCCGCGCCCGGCCTGTCGAGTGCCGAAACCCAGCTGATCTGTATCGGTGGAGCGGTCCCCACGCCCGACTGGTCCCTGTACTTGCAGGATCCCGCCGCCATCCCCACGCAGTGCACGGACAGTGCGAGCGCGGTGACGATCACGCCGCAACCCAACGTCACGGTATTCGACCCTGGGTTCACGGCGCCTCGCGCGTGGCGCGGCTCGTTGGGCGTGCAGCGGCGCATCCACGGCACGTACACCGTCTCGCTCGACGCGAGCTACGCCCGCGGGATGAGCCAGTACGGCTTTCGGGACGTGAACCTCGTGTCGACGCCCGCGTTCACACTGGCCGACGAGCGCAACCGGCCCGTCTACGTGCCGGCCGACTCGATCGTGGCCACCACCGGCGCGCTCAGCTCCGTCGACTCACGGCTGCATCCCGCGTTCGGCCAGGTGCTCGTGATCGGGTCCGATCTCCAATCGGACACGAAACAACTGACGCTGGGGTTCGGCGGCCTCACCGCGCGCGGCATGACGTTCCAGCTGTCCTATACGTACACACGCGCGCAGGACCAATCGTCGTTCGGATCGGGCGCCGCCTCGCAAGGGTTCGCCGCCGCGAGCACCGCCGGCGATCCCAACGTCCGCGAGTGGGCCACGAGCAGCTTCGAGCGGCGCCACTCCCTGCTGGGCACCGTCACGTATCCGATCACCGGGGCGATCGAGATCACCGCTATCGGCCGCCTGACGTCCGGCGCGCCGTACACGCCGATGGTCGGGTCCGATATCAACGGCGACGGCTCGCGCAACGACCGCGCCTTCGTGTTCAATCCCGCCGTCACCGCGGATACCGCCGTCGCGCGCGCCATGCGCGCGCTGCTCGCGGGTGCCCCTTCCGCCGTCCAGAGCTGCCTCACCGGCCAGCTCGGCCAGATCGCCGCGCGCAACTCGTGCACCGGCCCCTGGCAGCCATCGCTCGACCTGCAGCTCAACTGGCGACCAGACTGGTTCGGGCTCGACCGCCGGCTCACGCTCTCGCTCGTCACGGTGAACCTGCTCGGCGGGCTCGACGAGTGGCTGCACGGCGCGGCCAACCTCCACGGCTGGGGCTTCAGCGCCGCGCCCGATCCGGTGCTCTTGTACGTCCGCGGATTCGATCCCGCCACCCAGACGTTCCGCTACGCCGTGAACGATCGCTTTGGCGCGATCGCCGGCGCGAACGGGGGAATCACCGTTCCGTTCCAGCTCGGTATCCAGGCGCATCTCACGATGGGCCCCGACCGCACCCGCGATAGGCTGCGCTCCGTATTTGGAGGCGGGCGGCGAGGACAAGGGAACGCGGACGGGGCCGGCACGCCCGACTTCACCGCGCGGTTTGCCCAGATTCTGCCGAACCCGATCACCGTCATGGTCGGCATGACGGACACGCTCAAGCTGGACTCGGCACAGGTGACGGCGCTCAAGGCAATCGCCGATTCTCTCGATTCACAGAACGCCGTCGTGCGCGACTCGCTCCAGGCCGACGTGCAAAAGGCGGGCACGCGACCGGACCCGGGCATCCTGTTCGCGCGGATGCGACCGCGACTACAGGCAGGTCGCGAGAATATCCGGAAGGCACTCGAGCGCGCGCGCGCCGTGCTCACTCCCGACCAATGGAAACAGCTGCCCGACGCACTCAAGTCCCCTGGTTTCGGTGGACGAACAACGAGAAGGAGTCCCTGATGAACGCGACGACATCGATGGCACTCGGCGGACTGGCACTGGCTTCGCTCATCACGCCCCGAGCCGCGGCTACCCAGCACCCGGACCTCTAGTCCCTGATGAACGCGACGACATCGATGGCACTCGGCGGACTGGCACTGGCTTCGCTCATCACGCCCCGAGCCGCGGCTACCCAGCACCCGGACCTCTCGGGACGGTGGACCTACAACGCCGCGCAGAGCAACAGCCCGGGCGACATGTTGCAAAGCGGCGATACCGCGGGCGGCGAGCAGCGAGGAGGCGGGGGCGGAGGCCGGCGCGGAGGCTTCGGCGGTGGTGGACGGGGTGGGTTCGGCGGAGGGGGGCGCGGCGGTTATCGGGGCGGCGGCGGAGGCGGGGGGATGAGCGAGGAGCAGCGGGCCCGCATGCACCAGACCCTGCAGCTGGCCCTCCAAGCCCCCTCGACCCTCACAGTGGCCGCGACCGATTCGACCGTCCTCCTCACGGCCGACACTAGCGCCGCCCTGCTCCTCTACAGTGACGGCCGCAAGTTCAAGCAGCCCGTCGAAGGCGGCGGAGACGTCGAGATCAAAGGGCGCTGGCAGGGATACGACTTCGTGGTGGAGCGGAAGGTCTCGGGCGGCGGGAAAGTGACCGAGGATTACCTCCGGTCACAGGACGGCAAGCAGCTGTACGTCATCGTCAGCGTCGAGGGGCTGCGGCGCTCGCTCGAGTTTCGGCGCGTGTACGACGCGGCCGGGTCGTGACCATCGAAGGGTCGCCCTTTCAGGCTCGCGCTGGCTGCCCGGCGAGCAGGTGGGCGAGGCTGCGATCGTGGGCCCGGCGGAGGATCAGCTGCGACACCATGGCGCCGATCAGGGCCATGAACATGTCCCACTGGGTGTCCCAGACATCACCCTGGGTGCCGAGGAAGGCGTCGGCGGCGTGACCGCCGGCGACCGCCGTCCACCACTCGAACAGCTCATAGCAAGCGCTGAACGCGAGGCAGCACGCGGTCACGAGCACGAACAGCCAGGGGCCGGGCCGCAACGGCGAGGTCCGTAGGAGAAGCTCGCGGATCAGAATGGCAGGTACGAATCCCTGGGCGAAGTGGCCGATGCGGTCGTAGTGATTGCGTGCGAAGCCGAAGAAGTCCTCCATCCAGAAGCCGAGCGGCACGCGTGCGTACGTGTAGTGGCCGCCGACCACGAGGATGAGGGCATGGACGGTGAGGAGGGTGTAGGTCAGCCGAGTCAGGGGAAACCGACGAGCGGTAAGCACGAGCACGGGCGCTACGATCAGAATCGGAAAGATCTCGAGCCACCAGGTGGTGCGATCGTACGGAGCGATGCCCGACAGGATGAGCGCGACGCCCACGATGACTAAGAGGCTAATGACGTAGGTCTTCACGATGGTCGGGCTTCCGTCAACGCGGGACCTTGGCCCGAAGCTCGTCGAACCAGTTCAAAACCACGTTGATCCGCGGACGAGGCAGTCCAGCCGGCAGCTTGGTCATCAAGAACCGCTCGCCGTCCGGTGTGACGTCGTAGCTCCGCGGCCGGGTCCAGCCGGGGTTGTCCGGATAGGATCCGGCGAACAAGGCCCGGGGCGGACCGCTACGGCCGTTCTGCAGGTCGATGCTCACCGCCATCACGGTGTCACCCTTGCGGTACACCAGCTCCCGCCCGCCCTGCGTCCACATCGGCTCGGATCCGTTCGTCGGGGACACCTTCCATCGTTTCCGCTGGGGGTCGGGGAACGACTGCGCGTACACTTCCACGCGACCCGATTCGTCGGAGTCGTACGCCATCCACCGACCGTCCGGCGAGAGGATGGGATGGGCGAGGTTGAACCCGTTGCCGAAATAGCGTGCCGCCACCGGCGCGCCTCGCAGCTGGACGGTCCACAGCTCCGCGCCGCCGGGAACGGAGAGCACGAAGGCAAACAAGCGGCCGTCCCTGGAAACCGCGCCGGTATAGCGGTCATACGTGCCGGTCAACAACGGTTCGGCGGGCCGGCTCGCGTCCGCCGCTCGACGATACAGGTCGAAGAACGGGCGCTCGCTCGAGTAAATCAGCTCCCGACCATCGGGCGTCCATTCGGCGCCGAAGTCCCTGCCACCCCCCGCGGTCAGGCGTATGCCGCCCGCGCGCCCCACCTGGAACACCCAGACGTCCCCCAGGGAGTTGGCCGACCGGATGTCGACCGATATGCGGCCGCCGTCCGGGGAGAGGCGCGGGTGGTTATAGCGATCCCTGGTTGGCAGCGCGCGGGTTTCGTGGCCCCGGCGGTCCACCATCACCATGTCGGTCTCGGTGACGTACGAGCTGACCGGGAGGTACGCCAGGGTTCCGTTCTCCGACACGTCGAACGCCGCGGCGCCGTCCGTGGGATTCATGGCCACGCTGTCGAGGACAGGAACAGCCGGGCCCGTCACTGCCAGGCGATTGACGTCGAACGGGACCCCGCGGATGGTCTCGCCCGCCGCATACAGCAGGTGTCCGCTCGGCACGTAGAAGCCGAACACGCCCCCCGTGACGAGCATCTCCCGCTTACCGGAGCTGATCGAAAGCACCTCGATGGTCGCTCGCTCGAGTGGCGTGCGGTAGGCCGTGAACACGACGTGCTCGCCGTCGGGCAGGATCTGCGGCCACCAGTGCCCCAGCTCGCCTGCCGCGGTGTCCGGCGCGGTGAGCATCCGGTCATCGCCCCCGCCTTCGCTGACGATCCACAGCCCGGTGTTGTAGGCGCGCGTGTAGACGATCCGGCCGTTCCGGCCCCAACTCCCGCCCGCCCAGTCGGCCACCGCGAGGTCGACCGCAGGTCCGCCCTCCACGCGGACCTTCCGCAGCTTTCCCTGTTTTGCGTAGGCGATCCATTGTCCGTCCGGCGAGACGAACGGCCGGCTGTTTCCGGTTCCCTGATCGCCCTGACCGGCGCCCGCGATCACCTCCATCCGCAGCTCATCGAACCGACGACGCACCACCTCCTCCCGCCGGTCGACCATCGCGGTGACGAACAGCTGCCGGCCGTCCGGGCTCAGGCGCACGATCGGCGTAAAGCTGGGCTGCACTCCCGCCTCGAGCTCGACGCTGAAGCGCATCGGGCCCGCTGACGACGGCGTCCCGCGCCCGCGCCAGAGGCCGGCCCAGCCGAGCGCGAGCAGGAGGGCCGCCGAGGCGGCCCACGGAAGGACGGACCGCCGCCACCCGGACAGGGCGCGGCGACGCTGCGCCCAGGTCGACGCACCCGCGTTGCTGAGCGCCTCGGCGAACTCCGCCGCACCCTGCCAGCGGTCAGCGGGGAGCTTCTCGAGGGCGCGTGCCACCGCGGCGTCGACATGCGGCGGGACCGTCTTCCGCTGCAGGAGCAGCGGGCGGGGCTCGTCCGCCATGACCCGCGCGAAGACCGCCTGAGCGGTCGCGCCGGTAAAGGGCGGTTCGCCGGTCAGCATCTCGTACAACACGACGCCGAGCGCGTAGACGTCGGTTCGCCGGTCGAGGTTGTGATGGCCGGCCGCCTGCTCGGGACTCATGTACTCGGGCGTGCCGAGGCTCACGCCCGACTTCGTCATCCGGGTCCGGTCCTCGCCGTGGGTCCGGGCCAGCGCGATCCCGAAGTCGGCCACAAGCGCCCGCCCGTCGTGGAACAGCACGTTGTCCGGCTTGATGTCGCGGTGGATGACGCCGTGGCGGTGGGCGTAGTCGAGCCCCGCCGCGATTTCGCCGGCGATCCTGAGCGCCTCGTCTACCGGGAGCTGCGTCTCCCGGTTGAGCCGATGCCGGAGCGACTCCCCCTGGACGTACGGCATGACGTAGAAGACGGTGCCCCCCACCTGGCCGGAGTCGAACAGGGGCAGGATGTTGGGATGCTGCAGGTTGGCAGTGGTTTCGATTTCCTTCAGGAACCGCTGGGCGCCAATGCGCTGCGCCAGCTCAGGGTGCATGACCTTCATCGCGACGTTGCGATTGTGGCGCACGTCGCGCGCGAGGTACACGGTCGCCATGCCACCCGCGCCCAGCTCGCGCTCGAGGGTGTAGCTGTCCGCCAGTGCCGCCCAAAGCCGATCGAACGCCTCACCCATGTGTCACAACATAGAGATCAGCCGGAGTCGGGGCCAGCGAAATGGAGGTCGCGCGGCCCGACGTACTCGGATTGGGGCCGGATCAAGTGGTCCTCCGCGTGCTGCTCGATGACGTGGGCGCACCAGCCGGCGATGCGTCCGCAGGCGAACGTGGCGACGAACGAGCGGGGCTTGAGCCCCAACGACTGGAGCACGAGCGCCGTGTAGAACTCCACGTTGGTCCGAAGATTCCGACCGGGCTTCACCTCCTCGAGAACCTTGAGGATGGTCTCCTCCACCGCCCGCGCCAGATCGAACAGCTTGCGGTCCTCGAGGTGTGCCGCGCTCATCTCATCCGCCACCTTGCGGAGCACCTCGGCGCGCGGGTCGCGGACCTTGTAGACGCGGTGACCGAACCCCATGATGCGCCTTCCGGCCGCAAGCTCGTTGCGCACCCAGGCCTCGGCGCGATCGGCCGACCCGATCTCCACCAGCATGTCGAGCACCGGTCCGGGCGCGCCGCCGTGAAGCGGCCCCTTCAGGGCGCCGATCGCGCCGGTGACCGCGCTCACCATGTCCGAGCGCGTGCTCGCGATCACCCGGCTCGTGAACGTCGACGCGTTCATGCCGTGGTCGATCACCGTCACCCAATAGGTGTCGAGTGCCCTGGCCGCGATCGGATCCGGCTCTTTGCCGTGCACCATGTAGAGGAAGTTCGCGGCCCGAGACAGATCCGGGCGGGGCGGGATCGGCTCCCTGCCTTCGCCGATGCGGGCGTGCGCCGCAACCAGCGTCGGGAAGCGCGCGGTCAGCATCTTGGCCGCCGTGAGGTCGGCGGATGGCGAGATGTTGTCGGGGTCCGCCAGATCGAGCGACAGGGTGGCGCACGCCATGCGAAGCGCATCGATGGGAGGCGCCGCGGCGGCCGCCCGCACCACGTGCAACGTCTCCTCCGGCACCGCGCGGAGTGCGACGAGCTCGCGGCGCAGCGCCCCGAGCTCCTCCGGGCCGGGCAGCGCACCGCGCCACAACAGGTGGGCCGCCTCCTCGAGGCCGACCCGGCCGGCCAGCTCCTTGAGCTCGTACCCGCCGATGATCAGCTCGCCCGCCAGGCCATCGACGTGGCTCAAGCGGGTCCGGGCGGCTACGACGCCGTCCAGTCCTCGTGGACCCGGCGTGGCGGTAATGGACGAACGCGTCATAGGGTCCCATAGCAGGAGGTTTGGGATTGCCGTCGGCGGATCGCGCGTATCAGACGCGCGCCTCGCGAGTGCGCTGGCTCCATTGCCAGATGCCGCCCGTCGTTGCCACCGGCAGGCGCTGCCCCAGCTGACGGGCCAGCAGGACGATCTGGCCGCGGTGGTGCGCCTCGTGGGCCACGAAGTACGTGAGCACATGACCCACGTCGAGGGGCAGGTTGCGCCAGACATACGCCCGCGAGGGCGGCACGCGGCCGTCTGCCGCCATGCCGAGCTCGAGCAGCGCGGCGATGCCCCGCCCGCTGCGTCGTAACGCAGCGGCGAGCTCGCGCCGTGACACGTTGCGGTGGTCCACCCGCCGCGGGACCGGCACCCCGTGCTCCTGCCCCAGGGTCTTGATCCAGCTGCAGCGGGCGTTGTGCAGGTGGGCCGCGATCATGCAGACGGTGCGGTGTGGCACGCCCGGCACGGGAGCCCGCCAGAGACCCGACGGCACCTGCTCGACGAGGAAGATCGTGACACGATTGTTGGTGGCCCAGGCCGAACGCAGTGTGGTCCGAAGATCAGGGACGGGCGCCATACGTCATCAGCCCTCGATCTTGTAGACCTCGCGCCGGCCGTACTCCACTAATTCGTGATAACCCTTCATGCTGAGCCTGGCCATGGCGAGGAATTTCTCGACCAGGGGGCGAACTTTCCCCGGCTTGCAATACATGATTTCGCGAACGAGCAGCATGCGGGTTCTCCTGTGTTCGGGTTGAGCGGGTTCAAGCCCCGCCCTCATACTTGAATGACACCTTGACCCTGGCACGATAGCTCTGGACCTTGCCGTCCTTGAGCTGCATGTCGAGCAGCGAGATCTCCGCCACGCGGAGGTCGCGTAAAGTCTGCGCCGCTCGCTTGACCGCAGCGGCAGCGGCCTTCTCCCAGGACTCCGTGCTCGTGCCGACCAGCTCGATCACTTTGTAGACACTCTCTGGCACGTGGGTCTCCTTGTGAAGAGGGTTGCCAGCCGCAAAACCTAACCTCAATCTCCGAAAGCGGCCTGCGTCTAGGCGTAATTGACAAAGAGGTTGTTCACCCCAACGTCATGCGGCTCAGAGTGCGCGAGTCAACCCGCGGCTCGGCACCGGCCCGTAAACGGGCGTGGAACCGCCGCTTGAGCGGCAGACGCCGAGTCGCGGCTTCAGCCGCGGACCACTCGCTGCGCCGCAGGACCAGAACAAGGTCTTCGTCAATTGCGTCCTAGGCGCGCCGCTTCGCCGGCTGGAGCGGCTTCTCGAACCAGTGGTGCGCATAGGGCTCGTCGTTGAACGGGCGGACCTCGCGATATCCGCTGCTCCTGTAGAGCGCATGCGCCTCGGTAAGAGCCTTGTTGGTTTCCAGCCGGAGCAGCGGGAGGCGCCGGTGCCGGGCCAGCGCCTCCAGACGAAGCAGGATGCGTTTGCCGATGCCGAGGCCGCGGACGGAGGGCGCCACCCACATCCGCTTGATCTCGCCATAGCCGGCATGGCACTTCAGCGCGCCGCATCCGACCGGCTCCGCGTGGAGCGTCGCCAGCATCAGGAACCCGCGCGGCGGCGTCAGGTCTTCGGCGGCGGCAGGAATGCTGCGCCGCGGATCGAAGCCTCCTTCGAAGCGCTCGGCAAGCTCTTGGAAGTAGCGTCCGATGCAGTATCGGGCCGCAGGGCTGCTCGGATCCTCAACGCGGAGCTGGACGGCGCTGGCGAGCAGCACGCGCTCCACGGTGTGCATCGCCGTGATGAGCGACTCCCGCTGCGCCGCGGTGAGCCTCGCAAGCAGAGACGCGGCCGCCTGGTCGGAGAGGCGGTTCAACACGGCCAGCTCCTTGCGACCCGCTTTCGTCAGCTTCACGAAGCGCACGCGGGCGTCGGCCGACGATTCGGCGGTACGGACCAGCCCGGCGGCTTCCAGCTCTCGAAGCAGACGGCTGGTGTACCCGGAGTCCAGGCTCAGGCGGGCGCGCAGCTGCCGCACCTCGATGCCATTGCGGCCAATCTCAAACAGCAGGCGGGAGGCTCCGAGGGGGCGCTCGCGCCCAAGAAATTGTTCCGCCAGGGCACCGATCTGCTGGGTCACGGTGCGGTTGAAGCTGCGTACCTGGGCGGTCGCCTCCATTATCTGACGATAGTCAGATATTTTCCCGTGCGCCAGAGAAGGCTAATGCCGACGCGAGACGCGGCGGAGCAGACGCCCACCTCCGAGGAACACGCCGACGAAGAGCAGCGTCCATACGGTCGCAGCCGCGCCGATGATCGTGAGGTCGTGTCCCAGACCGCCCAACGCCCGATGCCTCACGAACAGCCATGCTTGCACGAAATAGCCGGGTGCAATAACGACCAGCGCGGGGATGCTATCCATGTGATTGACACCTACTGCAGAGGCCGCGGCGGTAAGCGCGAAGATCGTTGCGGCAAGAAGCCGAGCGTTAGACCGCGGAATAGCTGGCCTTGGCGCGCAGCTCGATCATGACTGCCTCGGTGCGGCTCTCAGCCGCGCTTTTCCCCGGCCCCCCCGGCCCCCCCGGCCCCCCGGGCCCCCCCCGCCCCCAATGCTGAGCGATCCCGCGCCTGGGCCAAGAGTCGCTCGGTAAAGTCAAGCCGTTCTTGAAGCTCTGCGAGCTGTGTCGACTGATTCGTCAACGTGGTCTGGGACTCTTCCAGCGCCGCGGCTTGCTGGTCCATTCGCTGCTTGATCTGGGCGAGCTCGGAACGCGAGGGGCCACGTCCGCTGATTGCCCCGGCTATCGTCCTCGCTACCAGTACTAGAGTGGTCGCGACGATTGTCAGTGCCAGTATGAAGACGGCTTCAGTCATGGGTGGCCTCCTCCGAGACCAGATCATAGTAGGCACCCTGTGCCGGGCCGGCAAAGAGGGTCTGCGCTCGTTTCAGCAGGGTGGGAGGAATCCCCGACGCCGCGGCCTGATGAGCGTCGATGCTATCCCACACCTCGATGATCGCGAGGCGCGTGGGGTCGTCGTGCTGCGACAGCAGCTCGCACGAACGGCACCCCGGCGCGTCGCGGATGAGGCCGATGACCGAGCGCAGGAACTCGCGGAGCGCCGCGGCTTCGCCGGGTTTCGCCTGGAACTGGTTGATCCGCGTAATGGCCAAGCAACGCCGCCTTGAGGAAGAAGAGCCCTCAGAATGTAAAGGTCTGCTCCTCAGCGATCAGAATGACGGGCGGGCCGCCACTCGAGATCTTCGCGGCGTGCGCGAGCGTCTCTTTCCCGCCCGCCGAGGCCGCGCACGCCTGGAGCGCGTCGAGAGAGGGAAAATGCACCTCGGCGATACGGTAAAACGCGGCCTTGCCCTGGGGCGAGCCCTGAACCTTGGTCGCGACGAGCTTTGTCTTGCCGGCGAGTTTCTTCACGGCCATCGGGACGTGCTCATCCTGGTAGAGTCGCTCGAACGCCTGCACATCCTTCGGGGTTGGGTACATCACCATCAACTTGACCGCGGCCATGAGCTCCTCCCCTCCTGTTTCCGGATCGAAACGGTTAGTGGTGCCAGCGTCAAGCGCTGGTTCGGCAGTCCGCGCTCCCCACGTCTAGACGGCATGGTATGCTCGATCGATGAGTTGACGGATTGGCGCCGCGACGCTTACGACGCGTACCACTTTCGAGGGGAAGGTTATGGTGGTCATTTACCCGAATCCCATACGAAGGCGTCCCGCGCATTATACAAGATCTCTCCGCTCCGAGAACGTACCGTCACGAACGCAGAGACGACCGGAGTATCCAGTCGGTTCGTTGCAAACCGTGTGAGAAACCTGCCCTCGATGGTGATGATGCCCACCTGAGGGTAGTCACAGCGGAGGTGGATGCGACCAGCGTCGATCGTCGCCTCGAGGCACGACCCCGAGTCCTCAGTACCGGAGGTCGTTCGGGCGAACGTAACGAGGGCTTCCGGACGGAGAGTGAAACCGGAGAATCGGAAAAGACCCACCGAAAAGCGATAGCCCGGGACGTAGTGCCCTTCCGCGTCTGCCTGAAGCGCTGGCTTGGACCGCTCCGCGGCCGGTGGTGGCGGCGGAGGCTGTTCAGAGACGGTCGACCTGGGCAGGAGCAGTTGCCGGACGACGAGCAAGCCGACCGCAAAACCGACCGCGAGCAGGAGCAGGATGCGCTTGGCAGACAGTTGCGCGGCCATCTACCTTGCTGGCGCCAGGTAGTCGTGTGCGGCGACGATCTGCCAACGCCCGTCTCGCCGTACCCAGGTATCCGTGAAGCGGTATCGGCGGTTGAACCGTCCGTTGGGCCCGTGACCGGCGACGACCAGCCATCCCGTGACGATCGCCGTCGTGCCGAAGCGATGGACCTTCATATCCTCGTTGTGCGCCGCCTCGACCGTGTCCGGTCCCGCAACGATATCGCGCAACACGGCGTCGCGATCGACCGTCCGATCGTCTTCGGTATAAACAAATCCGTCCGCCAGCAGCCGCCGAAACAGAACGGCGTCACGGCGGGTCAACCCGAGAGCCCAATCGTCCTCGAGCCGAAGCAGCGCCGTCAACCCGAGAGCCCAATCGTCCTCGAGCCGAAGCAGCGCCTGCACCGCGGTATCCTGCCTGTGGGGCGTCTGAGCTCGCAGCGGAGCAAGGATGCAGCCGCCCAGAATGAGCGCAGGGAGAAGCGAGAAGGACGTATTCCAACCCAAATGGTTCATGACGAATTCTTACCGGAAACAACGGCCTCGAATTGGACGAGGACAGGCGTCTGACTCGGGAGAATGCGTTGCCGAGCCTCAGGGAGTGGGAACCAAGCGGCGCGATCCACCTCGGGTACCTCTTGTACCCGGCCAGACCCCCGCGGCCACTCAATCCGAACGGTATTGCTCTTGAGTGTTTCCGGATCCCAGTCCGCCTCCACGGCCCAGGACTGGACCACTTTGCCGGCCCGCTGAGTGATGGCACCGAGCGGGAGAAAATCCCCGCTGACTCGGACGCCGAGTTCCTCGGCGACTTCGCGTCGAGCGGCAGACAGTGGATCCTCGCGAGGCGCCAATTCGCCCTTGGGAATCGACCACGCGCCCTGGTCCCGGTGAGCCCAGAATGGACCGCCCGGATGAACGAGGAGGACCTCTAGGCCATGGGGACGGCGTCGGTACAGGAGGAGTCCGGCACTCCGGACCGGCATGTAAGGCTCAGCTCCGTGTCAACTGCCAGGTGACTCGGCCATCACCGCCACTTCCCGTGATGAGCAGCGACGCACTGGTCGCGGACTTGAGGGAGAACTCCACAACTCGTCCGGCGCCGTCCACGTGCCGAAAGACACCGGGCGCGGCGCGATCCAGCTGATAGGTGCGGCCACCCGGCAAGGCCAGCTCCGGCGGCACGCTGATTTGCAATCGGTGCTCCATGGGCTTTACGTCGACAGCGAACGGATGCGTCGCCCGGCCGGATTGGAAAGAGACGCCCGACGCCACCCAATGGCCCGCGCTTCGGGCGAGCTCGGAATCAGCTGGCGCGGGGCGTTGACCTGAGGCGGAGGACGCCCCAAAGGTCAGACACGCGGCGGCGACACACCAGAAAGGCTTGCTCATTGGTCCTCCTCTGGACGCGGAGTCTCGATGCCACAATGCTCTCGTCAAGCCGCTGTTATGTGGCAGGGCACTCGTCCGGAAGGGGCGCCGTCGAACCGGTGTCGACGCCGGGCGCCGGAAAGCGCTGCTGGAAGGTGAAGGCGTAAGAGGTTGGCCCGTGGCGACGGAGATGCTCCAGGCGCTCGATGGCCTCCTGGACCGTCGGACGATGCCCCGCAGGGACCCACCACAGCACGGTGAACGGCTGATCCAGCCGCTCGAACCACTCCCGCCGGTATCGCATAACCTCGGCGTGCTGAGTGCGGTAGACGAACGTGTGCAGGGCTTCCGCCGACTCCCAAACGGAGAAGTTGACCAGCATGCACTCGTCATCGAAGGGCCGAAGGGCCGTGGCGTTCCCGTCCTCTGTCTGGAAGCGCCAGACGAAGCCGGGCGCTCCGTCGGCAAGGGCGTTGACCTCCTCGAGACGGGCCACGAACCCGTCCAGCTGAGGCGAGTCGAGCGGCGCGACGATGCGTCCGATATTCAGCTGGGCAAGGTGGTAGTCTGCCATCGCGGCAATATAGCGCCGAGACTTGGCCCTGCTATTGCTATTGCCCCGTCGACGGGTGGCGGCCACGCGGCGCGACCGTCATGGCTTGCTCACCAGCTCCCAACGGCCGTAGACGGTCACAGAGACCGGGACCGATGGTTGGACCACCACGGTAGCGACGCCTTCTCGCCCTTCCGTGCCCGTCGCCACCGCGCCCGAAAGCGTGAACTCGTCGAACCGATCGGCGTAATCAGCCTGGGTGCTGAGCGAAAGAACGCGGCCCAACTGAAGGCCGCTGGCCGTAGCGATCGCCACGGCCTGTGCGCGAGCTCGGACGGCGGCCGCGCGCAGGGCTTGGTCCTGCGCAGCCGCGACCTCGGTCGCAGCAAAACGAACGTTGGAGATGTCGGTAATGCCTCGACCCAGGGCGGTGTCGAGGACAGCTCCGATCTTGCTCAGGTCGCGGATCCGCACCTCGACGGCATCGTGGGCGCGATACGTCGTGTCCTGCACGGGGTAGTTGAACCGTGGGTCGGAGCCGGGCTTGGAGCGCGGCGCGTACCGCACGGGCCCGACGACGGTCTCGATTCGTCCGCGCCACCAATACCACTGATTGCGATTCACGATGGAGTCGCGAGGGATCCCCAGCGTGGCGAGCGCTTGCCGCAAGCTATCAACCCGGCTCGCGAGATGCCTCCCCGCCTCTTTGGGACTGGACCCGTCGGCGCTGAACTGGAGGGTCACCGTAGCCAGGTTTGGCTGGACGTTTCGCTGAACTGTCGCGGCGGTACGCACCTCCGGTACCTCGGGGGCGGGGCGGTCCGCACGCGCTTGCGTCACAGCGTCCGCCGGGACCATGGCGACGCTCGCGAAAACGATGATCGGACGGTGCAGGAGTAGCATTTGAAGCCTCCTTTGCAACCGTATGCGCGCCGACGGGCTGCGCACCTGAGAATGCAGGCGGCGCTCCGTCGATGTTAGAGAGACGATCTATCGGGCGCGTGTGACACAGATTGCGAATCGATGAAGGACGGATCGCGAAGGACCGACAGTGTGGGCCGCCGCTCACTCCTCCGGTCGGACGAAGTAGCCAGTGACGCGCCCGTACCTCCACCTTGCGCTCCCTGGACGGCTCACCCACTCAGCTATACTTTGGCGGCGCCGATTGAAAAGGGGATCCCACTGCTGCTCATCGCGGCGTCCACCCTGGTCGGAATCGCCGGCTTCGCGGGCCTCCTCCACCTGATCCCCCGACTCGGCGCCGCCGGGACGAGCATCGGCGCTTGGCTCTGCCGCGCCCCGGGGCTCGACCTCGTCGTCTCACTCTTCACGTGGATCCCCCCGACCGTCCTGGGAATCGTCTTCGGTTGGCGCGGCGTGGTGGGATCGATCGTCGGGCAGCTGCTGGGGATGCTCGTCTGGATGTTCGCCCACGAACTTGCCAACCGCACACACGTGCACGGGCCGCGCATCGTCACGTTCCTCAACCGCACCGTCGGACGGCTCAACAACCACATCGCCCTGTGGGTGACCGCGGCCGCCCTCCCCTGCTTCATCGTCATCCGCGTGGCGGAGCTGTGCGTCTACCCGTTCCTCACGCCGCTCGTCGGCCTGCCGCGATACCGCCACGCGGACTGGGTGAACGTCAGCCGCCAGAAGTTCGACGGTCTGGTGGGACACGACCTGATCTGGTGTCTGTACTGTGACTGGATGACCGGCGTGTACGCCCTCGGCGCGGAGATGCTGCGCAATGTGGAGAGTTTCTGGTGCCCGATCCGCTTCGCCAGCGGGAAGAAGTGCGACAACTGTAAACTCGACTTTCCCGATATCGACGGCGGATGGGTCGGGCCGGAGGGGACGATGGGCGATGTCGTGGCGACCTTGGAAAAGATGTACGGTCCGCGGGCGACAGCGGACCTGCCGCGAGATCAGCGACACCCGTGGTTCGGACACCCAGTGCGCATGACGGTGGAGGGAAAGGCGACGGATGTGACGTAAGCGGCTGCGCCGGCTCAGCCACTGTCTAGGAGGGCCCGATCCGCAGGTTCGCTGTGGCAAGAAAGATCTCCCGAAGAAACGCGAGCAAGCCAACGAACAACGCGATCATGGCCGCGACGAACAGCAAAGCCACAGGCACCGAAACGTCGAACCGGGCAAACGCCCCCAGGAAGAGGGTCGCGATGACGGCGCAAACGAGGAGCGCCGTGATGGTGCACAACGCGATGGCGCGACTGATGAGCTTCGCGCGGCGAGAGAGGGTCTGGAGCTGGCCGCGCACAGCTGTGGCATCCGGTGAAGCGGTCGCGAGCTGCGTGTCGAGCGCGCGGCTGCGATCGATCACGCGGGCGAGCCGACTCGTCAGCACCGCCAGGAGTGCTCCGACGCCCGACAGCAAGAAGACGGGCGCAACCGCCAGCTGAATGGCGTGCGCGACGGCGGAGATGCCAGCGTCCGGTTGCACGGAGGGAATCAAGGCCGGCACCAGTCACCTAAGGCCGCTCGCGCAACGCAATTCTGCCAAGCGCTCGTCACGCGGCGCCGGCAAGCGGGCCCTGAGCGAAGGCTGCCTTCGTGAGCACGTAGACCACGCTCTCCCGACCCTTCGCGTCGGGGGCAACGCGGAGATACACGGCGCCGATCTTCTCAACCGCACGGCGCGAGCGGCGATTCTCTGGCCCAATGATGAAGAGAACCTGGTCGACGGTCTTGAAGGCGTGCTCGAGCATCAGGCGCTTCATCTCGCCGTTGTACCGGCCGCCCCAATAGCGACGAGCGAGAAACGTCCAGCCAATCTCGACCCCGCGCTCTGCGGCGTCGAGGGCGTGGTAACGCGACGATCCAATGATCTGCCCGGTAGCATGGTCGATGGCCACCAGCGCGCCCCTAGAATTCAGGGCATCGGCGAAGAATTGCCGGAAGACGTCTTCCTTGTAACGATCAGAGTCCGGGTGCTGCTCCCAGATGAGCGGATCTGACGCAACGGCAAACAGCGCGGCCCAGTCGTCTTGCCGCAGTGGCCGCAGCTCGAGGAGCTCACCAGTAAGAGTGGGCTGGCGATCGAACATCATGGAGGGGAAATGACTTGACCGGTCGCTGTCCCTTCGACGCTGCGAACATAGGCTTGGGCCACTGTTGGAGCTGGCAAGCCGCCTTGGAGCGGCATGCCGAGTGCTTGCAGGGTCTCGGTAACCCAGGGTGGGGTCACCACGTTGATCCGAATACCTCGGGGGGCCTCGAGCGCGGCCGCTCGGGCAAAGCCCTCGAGGCCCGCATTCACGAGGCTCACGGCGCCGCTGCCGCGAGTTGGCTGCTGGGCCAGAATGCCGCTCGTAAGGGTGATCGAGCCGTTGTCGGCGACGGAGCCGAGTCCGTACCTGACGACGTTGACCTGGCCCATGAGTTTGCTGTCGAGGCTGAAACGGAAATCCGCATCCGAGAGCTCGGCGAGGGGCTTGAAGCGGGCCTCACCGGCGGCGCTGATGCGACGGAGCCGAGTCCGTACCTGACGACGTTGACCTGGCCCATGAGTTTGCTGTCGAGGCTGAAACGGAAATCCGCATCCGAGAGCTCGTCGAGGGGCTTGAAGCGGGCCTCACCGGCGGCGCTGATCACGGCGCCGACCTTGCCGACCTTCGCGTACAAGCCTCGGATGGATGCCGGGTCGGCAATGTCGACCTGGAGGGGCGCCTGCTGGCGACTCGCGAGCAGGACCTCATGTCGACGGCCGAGGGCCGCGGCGATGGCCTTGCCGATGGTGCCGGTGGCACCGATGAGGAGAATGCGCATGGGAGGAATCTAAGCCGAGGCGCGCGAATCAGTCCCGGCCTAAGAGCAGCTAACGGATGCGGAAAATGAACCGCTGATGCACGTGGGCGGCGGTCGGAACCCCCCCTACCTCGGCGGGACGGTACCGAGCCCGGCGCAGCGCCTCGATTACCGCAGTGGCAAACTCCCGGTCGTCCGATAGCAACACCTGAAAACTGGTGGCGTCAGCCGTGCCATCTGGCTGGACGACGAAACTCATCCAGACTTCGCCCGACTCCGAAGCTAGTCGAAGGCCTTCCGGGTACCGCAGGACGAGGGTCCCCGGCACCGGCTGAGGGCAGCTGGCCGGATCGAGCGGATTCGCGTCGCGGACGGCGGTTGAGGACGGTCGCTGCCGGCTCCGCCCCGCTTGCAGCCAGAGTGCCTCGAGAAACGTCCGCGCTTTGTCCCGATCCGCGTCGATATACCAGGAATGCCGTTCCTCCCGATCCAGCAAGAGAATCTCTGTGTGCGCCTCCCACTTGTGCTTCTTCCGACGCCGGAACACCAGCAAGTGACTCCCATCCCGTGCAACGAGCGGTGGTGTCGCCAGGGCAGTCGCTGAATCCGAGGGAAGCGTGGTGGTTGTCACAACGAGGTGTGCGAGGTTGAGCCACGGGTCCATATCCTGCGGGTTAAAGGAAGCCGCAAAGCTCTGTTGCGTCGCCTGATAGGCGATCGGTGATGTCTCGGCCCAGACGAGGAGTCCGTTCGTTGTATCGGCTCGTATTAGAACGTTGATGGTGCCCCACGCGAGACGCGTGATAGTCGAGTCGGGGATCCGGTTCTGAGCGGACCCCGCCGTTGCACGCAGGCCAAGCAGGAGGCCAAGGAGAATGGCGGAGCGTTGCATGACGCTGCTCAAGAACGTGCTGCCATCTAACGGCTCGCGGTTAAACTGCGGGCGCAATGCTAACCGGCGCAAGGTGGTGGAGGAGATGAGGAGGTGTGGCAGCGAAGCAACGCAAGGAGTGTCTGCGCGCACCACTCAAGTCACCGGCGGCCGCCGACGAAAGATGCCCAACAGCGCGACAATCACAGCGGCGATGGACGTGAGCAGCAGGACCGGATAGAGGAGCAGGAGATCAATCCGGATGTCGCACTCACCCGTACAAAGCCATCGCCGCTGCATGGCGTATTCGTAGACGGCATAGAGGAGCCACGCCGACGCCGCGAAGGCTGGCAGCCTTCGTGCCGAGAGTCGATAAAGGACTAGGAAGACAGCGGCAGGAACCAGAGCGAGCCAGGGCTGCGTCGTGAAGATAGTGCCCACGGCAGACACGGAGCGTGACCTCCTACGACGTAGGACGTGGCGTTGCCGCCTAACGAATCCCGCTAAGCTGCGGCGTCCAGGCGGCGTTGCTCCCGGGCGAGGATCCGAGCCTGAACCACACCGGTCACTGAAGATGCGGCCCACGACAGGACGAGCGCCGCGGGGGCACGCGAACAGAAGAGGAGAGTGCCTAAGCCGGTGAGGTACGCGGCGGTGATCGGCGCTCGACCCGCGGCGCCGCCCGCGTGCGCGCCAACGTAGCTCGCGACACCAGACACCACGGCGACCGCTGCCGCAAGCAGTAGATCGGCGCGCGCGAGGTCGGGAATCCAGAGGAACGAACTCGGAGCCGGAAACCCTCGTCTCAGGGCACTATAGACAGCACCGATCACCGGGAGCTGAACGAGATTGCCAAACACGGTACTCGCATTGAACGGACGGAGAGGGAGCAGCGCCAGCCGTAGCATGAACGAAGCGGCGAGGACACCAGCGCCGATACTGCCTCCGAGCAGGTGGGCCGCTACGAAGATTGCGGCGCGAAAGATGTCGGCGATCATATGTCACCATCCTGCGGATGGGTGGACGACGACAGTACCGCGGCGCGGAAGATCGCCGTGATCTCCTTGTCGTTGTATCGTCGATCAGCCATGTCAACAGTATCGCTGAAGCAGTCATCCGAGTCGGTTACACTCCGAACTGCCGGAGGTGGTGATCGAGGTGCTTGTGCTCCATGACTCCCCAGCTCCGTCCGGAAATCCGGCCAAAGACACGACTCGGGGGCCACTCAGCGGCCGGTCCACGGTCACCAAAGCGCCGAATCAAGTCGCGCAATCGGGTCACGTCGGCCTGCCACGTGGTTGGGCGCGTGGCCAGGAACTCGGGCGGGCTCCGTCCCTTGCCCTTGGGCCAGGGCAGCACGTGAATCACCAGCCAGTTGAGGGGCGCCTGCGACAGAGGGCCGGCGGGTGGTGCAGTCTCCAGCTCCCCGAGACCCTGGCGAAGAGCACAGCTCACGTGGCAGACCATCTCCGGTGCGGTGAAGCGCCCCCAGAGCGGCTTGCGATCCGGCGCTAAGCGGGCGATGCGCTCGAGGACGAGGCCTCGGGCTTTGGGGTCGAAAAGGGAAGGCACTGCCCGTCCCTCCGAAGAAAGGTGGGAGCCTAACGGATCGCGCTTAACCTGCAGGCGCAACGCGCGCGGGCGCAAGGTAGGGGAGCCGCTGATTGAGCCGGTCAGCCTCGTTGCAAAGCCGCTCGCTCAGCGATTCTCCTCGAGCCGCGTCGAGACGAGAACCGTCCACATAGGCCCGCAGAGGGCACGAAGGACGCCCCCGTAGAACAGGACTCGAGCCAGCTGACTGCCGGTTGGGTCGAGGCTGAACCCGATAATGGCCAAACCTGCCACGAGGCAGACTGGCAGGAGCGGAGTTTTCCGGCCGTAAGTCGCGCCATTGGCAGCAATAAGCTCGGCTCTCCACAACTCCTCTTGAATGCGCGCTTCCGAGAGTGTGAG
>Ga0209378_1000373_pt1 | contig 33445 bp, 27 predicted proteins | sample GraSoiAngelo_156_FD_186170 | JGI IMG/M metagenome (GOLD analysis project Ga0209378, IMG submission 186170) | Grasslands soil microbial communities from the Angelo Coastal Reserve, California, USA - 14_1009_13_40cm (SPAdes) (version 2) | ecosystem: Environmental > Terrestrial > Soil > Grasslands ...
CCGCCCGAGACGATGTCGAAGCCGGCGCCCAGGCGCGCCAGCAGGGCGAGCACCGCCAGATTCGAATTCGCCTTGACCGAGTAGCACAGCATCGCGTCGCGCCCGTGCAGCGCTTGCGCGAATTCCCCGTACGCGCTCTCGATCGCCGCGCGGGAATAGACGTAGCAGGGCGTGCCGAAGCGCCGCGCAATGTCTTCGAGCGACACCTGCTCGGCGCACAACGTGCCGTTGCGGTAAGCGAACGCCACGTCGTGCCTAGTTTTGCTCAGTGTCGTCGCCGCGCGGATAGGGTATCGGCTTGGCCGGCGCGGGCTTTGCCGGCTTGATGCCCGGCGGCGGATTGTCGCGCAGATACAGCGGCCCCTTCTGCCCGCAGCCGACGAGCAGCGTGATCGCCACGCCGAGAAGAAGGAAACGCATAAAATCCTGATGTTAGCACCCATGAACGAGACCGAGTTCGAGGCGCTGGCGGGCGCGGCGCTGAGCAGGATCGAGCAGGCCCTCGAGGCAAGCGGCGTCGACGCGGACTTCGAGTTGAAGGCCGGTGGCGTGCTCGAGATCGAGTTCGCGGACGGCTCCAAGATGGTCATCAACCGGCACGGCGCGGCACGCGAGATCTGGGTCGCGGCGCGCACCGGCGGCTTCCACTTTCGCTGGGATGGCAGCGCCTGGCGCGACACCCGCGACGGCACGGAACTGTTCGCCGCGCTGTCGAAGGCCGTTTCGGCGCAAAGCGGCCAGGCGGTGCTGCTGCACCCCTAGGTCGGTGGCGGATTGGGGCTCGGGGGCTCGAACGGCTTCGGCGGCTCGATCGGCGCAGGCGGCTGGAGCACCTCGGGCGGCGGCACCGCTTCCTGGTAGAAGTACTCCGGCACGAGCTTCGGCGCGCCGCCCGGCGCGGGGCCCGGGATTTCGCCGGGCATCGTCATCACCGGCACGCTGACCACGCCGGGTGGCGCGCTGCGCGGCATCTCGGGGATGTCCTTCAGCACCTTCTCCATGTACCCGAGCCAGATCGGCAGCGCCACGATGCCGCCGGTCTGGTTCCTGCCCAGCGTCTTGGGCTGGTCGAAGCCGACCCAGGCGATCGCCACCAGCGTCGGCTGGTAACCGGCGAACCAGGCGTCCACGAACTCGTTGGTGGTGCCGGTTTTCCCCGCCAGATCGACGCGCGCGAGGCGCGCGGCGCGCGCTCCCGTGCCGTAGCGCATCACGTCCTGCATCATGTTGTCCATGATGAACGCGTTGCGCGGGTCGAGGACGCGCAGCGTCTCATCGCCCGCGCGCTGCGGGTTGGCGAGCGCGAGTTGATTGCCGCGGTCATCGACGATCTTTTGGATGAAGTACGGCTGGATGAGGTACCCGCCGTTCGCGAATACGGCATAGGCGCGCGCCAGCTGCCACGCGGTGACCGACCCGGCGCCAAGCGCCATCGTCAGGTAGGGCGGATGCCGCTCCGGGTCGAAGCCGAAGCGGGTGACGTAATCCTGGGCATACTTGGCGCCGATCGCGTCGAGGATGCGGATCGACACCATGTTCTTCGACTTCGCCAGCGCGGTGCGCATGCGCATCGGCCCCTCGAACTTGCCGTCGTAGTTCTTCGGCTCCCAGCGCTGGCTTCCGGTCTGCTCGGCCTCCAGGACCACCGGCTCGTCGGCGATGACGGTGGCGGGCGTGAAGCCCTTCTCCAGCGACGCCGAATAGATGAACGGCTTGAACGACGAGCCGGGCTGGCGCCACGCCTGCGTCACGTGATTGAACTTGTTGCGGCTGAAGTCGAAGCCGCCCACCAGCGCGCGCACCGCGCCGTCCTGCGCATCGAGCGAGATGAAGGCCGACTCGACCTCCGGCAGCTGCACGATCTGCCAGGACTTGCCGCCGGCCTCGGCTTGTACACGGATGATCGCGCCGCGGCGGATGCGGCGCTGCGGCGGGGTCTTCGGGTCGAGGGCGCGCGCCGCAAAGCGCAGGCCCTCGCCGCTGATCGCGATCTTTTCGCCGCTGCGCAGGGCCGCCTCGACCTGCTTCGCGTCCGCGGCCAGCACCACCGCGGCGAGCAATTCGTCATTGTCGGGATGATCGGCGAGCGCTTCCTCGAAATCGTCGTCGCCGGGGGAGGCGGGCAGCTCGGCATAGCCTTCCGGGCGTCGATAGCCGCCGCGGCGGTCGTACTCGAGGACGCCTCGACGCAGCGCCACGTAGGCTGCCTCCTGGTCCGCCTTGCGGAGGGTGGTGTAGACGCGGAAACCGCGTGCGTACACCTCGTCCGGGTAACGCTCGGCCATCGCCTGCCGCACCATCTCGGCGGCGTATTCACCATGGATGGCGTATTCGTTTGCCTCGCGCCGCGGCCGCAGCGGCGCCTTCACCGCGTCTTCATATTGCGCTGCAGTAATATGTCCCAGCTCGGACATCCGCCGCAAAACGTAGTGCTGCCTTTGCCGTGAGCGTTGCAGATTCGCTACCGGGTTGTACATGGAGGGCGCCTTGGGCAGCCCGGCGAGCATGGCGGTCTCGGCGAGGCTCAGCTGCTCGAGCGATTTGCCGAAGTAGATCTGCGCCGCGGCGGCAAAGCCGTAAGCGCGCTGCCCCAGATAAATCTGGTTCACGTAGAGCTCGAGGATCTGGTCCTTGGTCAGGCTGTGCTCGATCTTGAAGGCGAGGAGCACTTCGTAGAGCTTGCGGGTGGCCGTTTTCTCCGAGGAGAGGAAAAAGTTGCGCGCCACCTGCATCGTGATGGTGCTGGCGCCCTGGCGGCGGCCGCCGGCGACGAGGTTGGCGTAGGCCGCGCGCAGCACTCCTACATAATCGATGCCCGGGTGCTCATAGAAGCGCTCGTCCTCGGCGGCAAGGATCGCGTGCTTGAGCGCGTCGGGGACCTCCTCGATCGACACCACCGAGCGACGCTCCTCGCCGAACTCGCCGATCAGCACGCCCTCCGCGGAGTAAATCCGCAGGGGAATCTTGGGCTGGTACTCGGTCAGTGCCTGCAGCGACGGCAGGTTAGGGTAGGCGAGCGCGACCACCAGGGCGACGGCCAATACGGCGGCCACTGCCAACCCCGCCAGCAGGGCCAGCGGAAAGGCTAGAAAGCGGAACCACATCAAGGGGCTTAGACCGTTGCCGGGGCGCTATTGCACGAGCAGCTTCAACCGTAGCATGATACCCCGTCCCCGCCGGGAGAATTTAACTAGACAGAGGGTGGGGTTGTTGCTAGCATTTAACGCGAATTCTACGTATCGCGCCTAAGGGCTGATACGTAAAGGAAATAACGCATGGATTTCGACCTGTTCAAGCCGAAGGCGCCGCCTTTGTTCGGGCTGGACATCAGCTCGTCGTCGGTAAAGATGCTGGAGATCGTGGAAGCGGGCAGAGGTGCGTACCGAGTCGAGCACTACGCCATCGAGCCGCTCATTCGCGATACGGTGGTCGACGGCAACATCAGCAACCTCGAGCAGGCGGCCGATGCCGTAAAGCGCGCACACAAGCGCCTTGGCACGCGCACCAGGCACGTCGCGATGGCGGTGCCGACCGGCGCGGTGATCACCAAGAAGATCGTAGTGGCGGCGGGGCTGCGCGAGGACGAGCTCGAAGTCCAGGTCGAAAGCGAGGCGAACCAGTACATTCCGTTCGCGCTCGAGGAAGTGAACCTGGATTTCCAGTCGCTCGGCCCGACGGCGAGCAACCCCGACGAGCAGGAGGTGCTGATCGCCGCCACGCGCAAGGAGAAGGTCGAGGACCGTGTCGCGGTCGCGCACCTCGCCGGCCTCAAGCCGCTGGTGATGGACGTGGAATCCTTCGCGCAGCAGGCGGCCCTGTCGCTGGTGGTGCAGGCGCTGCCCGGCGGCGGCCAGGACCAGAACATCGCGGTCGTCGACGTCGGCGCCAACATCATGAACGTGACGGTGCTGCGCAACGATCAATCGGTCTATACGCGCGAGCAGGCCTTCGGCGGCAATCAGCTGACGCAGGAGATCGTCAGCCGCTACGGCATGAGCGCCGAGGAGGCGGAGACGGCGAAGCGCTCGGGCGGCCTGCCGGATGATTTCGAGGCCGAGGTGCTGCGCCCGTTCATGGAGAACCTGTCGCAGGAAGTGCAGCGCGCGCTGCAGTTCTTTTTCACCTCGACGCAGTATCACGCCGTCGATCACATTCTGCTCGCCGGCGGCTCGGCGGTGATCCCGGGGATGCACGAGGTGGTCAATCTGCGCACGCAGGTGCCCAGCAGCGTGGCGAACCCCTTCGCCGCGATGCAGACTTCCTCGAAGGTCCAGCTCAAGCGCCTGATGATCGACGCGCCCTCGCTGGTGGTCGCCTGCGGGCTGGCGATGCGCAGGTTCGACCCGCAATGAGCAGCGTCGCCCGCGTCAACCTACTGCCGCACCGCGAAGAGCGCCGCAAGCGCGCGCGGCAGCATTTCTTCGTCCTCGCCGGCGGCACGGCGCTGGTGGGCATCGTGATCGTGGTCGCGATGCACGGCTTTTACGCCGCCAAGATCGAGATCCAGGCCGACCGCAACAAATTCCTGAAGAGCGAGGTCGCCAAGCTCGACAAGGAAATCGCCGAAATCAACAAGCTGAAGGACGAGATCCAGGCGCTGCTCGCGCGCAAGCAGGTGATCGAGACGCTGCAGGCGGACCGCGCGCAAACCGTGCACCTGCTCGATCAGCTGGTGCGGCAGGTGCCCGAGGGCGTGTACCTGAGGTCGATCGTGCAGAGGGGCCTGCGCGTCAAGCTGCTGGGCTACGCGCAATCGAACGCGCGCGTCTCGACTCTCATGCGCAATATCGAGGCTTCGCCCTGGCTGGAGCTGCCCGAGCTGGTCGAGGTCAAGGCCAACAACGTGGACAAGCGGCGCGTCTCGGACTTCGACCTTAACCTCTCGCTCAAGCGCACCGCGACCGAGGCCAAGGACGCGGGCAAGCCGCCCGCGAAAGACGCGGCGAAGAAGGGATAAGCGCCATGGCATTCAACTTCAATGCCCTCGTCGACGAATTCAAGCGGACCAACTGGCACGAGCCGGGCACCTGGCATGTCGCGCCCAAGCTGCTGGTGCTCCTCGCCGTCGTGGTGGGGATCCCGGTGGCGGCGTTCTTCGCCGATACGCAATCGCAGATCGAGGAGCTCGAGAACGGCCGCAATCAGGAGACCAAGCTGAAGGAAGAGTACCTCGGCAAGAAGAAGCAGGCGATCAACCTCGACCTGCACCGCCAGCAGCTGCGCGAGATCGATACCCAGTTCGGCGCGCTGCTGCGGCAGCTGCCGAACCGCTCGCAGATGGACGCGCTGCTCGTCGACATCAACCAGGCGGGCCTCGGCCGCGGCCTGCAGTTCGAGCTGTTCAAGCCGGCGCCCTCCGAGACCGTGAGGGAGTTCTACGCGGAGCTGCCGATCCAGGTGAAGGTCGTCGGCAACTACCACGACATGGGCGCCTTCGCGAGCGACGTGGGGCAGCTGTCGCGCATCGTCACGTTGAACGACGTGTCGATCCAGGCCGGCAAGGACGGCATTCTCACCATGGATGTCGTGGCGAGGACCTTCCGCTACCTCGACGAAGAGGAAGTGGCGGCGCAGCGCAAGTCGGCGGCGGCGAGGAAAGGGCGGTAGATGAACCGTAACCGCGCCCGCATCGCGGTGCTGGTGGCCGCCGCCGCGCTTGGCGCCTGCGGCGGCGAGGAGCAGGGCCCCCTGAAGCAGGAGCTTGCGGAGCTGACGAAGGACCTGCGCGGGCGCGTCGAGCCGCTGCCGCAGGTCAGGCCCTACGAGCCGGTGCCCTACACGGCGGAGGGGCAGATCGACCCGTTCCGTCCCGAGCGCATCGACGTCGCGGCGGCCGGGAGCCGCGCCAGCGTCAGCAAGCTGGCGCCCGATCCGAACCGGCCGAAGGAGCCGCTCGAGTCGTTTCCGCTGGAATCGATCCAGATGCTCGGCACGATCACCCGGAACAAGGAGGTGTTCGCGCTGGTCAAGGCAGGCCCGAACCTCTACCGCGTGCAAAAGGGGAACTACATGGGCCAGAACTTCGGGGTGGTCACGGCCATCGACGAAGGCGCGATCAACCTGAAGGAGCTGGTCCAGGACAGCGGCGGGGAATGGGTGGAGCGCACCAGCGCGCTGCAACTGGTGGAGGCCAAACGATGAACACAAAGACAATGAAGGCCGTTTACGGGTTTGCCTTGTGGCTTGCGGGCATCGGGCTCGCGCTCGCCCAGTCGAACAGCATCGAGTCGTTCGAGGTATCGCAGCAGGCGGGCAAGACGATCGTGCGCATCACCACCAGGGAGCCGCTGCGCAACGTGCCGCCGAACTTCGCGGTCGCCAGCCCCGCGCGCATCGCCTTCGACTTCCCGAATACCGTCAACGCGCTCGGCCGCGCCAGCCAGGACATCGGCCAGGGCGAGCTGCGCAGCATGAACCTGGTGCAGGGCAGCGGCCGCACCCGGCTGGTGCTGAACCTGCGCCGCCCCGTGGCGCACGAGGCGAGCCTCGACGGCGGCGCGCTGGTGATCAGCCTGTCGGAGCCGGCGGTCGCGCAGACCGCGCCGGGCGGACAAATCGCGCACTTCGCCGAAGGCAAGGCCGAAGCCAGGCACGCGATCCGCGACGTCGACTTCCGCCGCGGCCGCGCCGGCGAGGGCCGCGTGGTGGTCGATCTCTCCGACACCAGCACCGGCATCGACATCCGCCAGCAGGGCCAGAACATCATCGTCGAGTTCATCAAGACCGCGCTTCCCGACAACCTGCGCCGGCGCCTCGACGTAGTCGACTTCGGCACCCCGGTCACCACGGTCAGCACGTTCCCGCAGGGCGAGAACGTGCGCATGGTGATCGAGCCGAAGGGGCAGTGGGAGCACAACGCCTACCAGACCGACACCCAGTTCGTGGTGGAGGTCAAGCCGGTGGTCCCCGATCCGTCGCGCGAAGGGCAGCGCGGCCGCTACACCGGCGAGAAGCTCTCGCTCAACTTCCAGAACGTCGAGGTGCGGGCGGTGCTCAACGTGATCGCCGACTTCACCGACCTCAACATCATCACCAGCGACACGGTGACGGGGAACATCACCCTGCGCCTGAAGGACGTGCCCTGGGACCAGGCGCTCGACATCATCCTGCAGGCGCGCGGCCTCGACAGCCGCCGCACCGGCAACGTGGTCTGGATCGCGCCGCGCGACGAGCTCGCCACGCGCGAGAAGCTCGCGCTCGAGGCAACTCAGACGATCAGCGACCTCGAGCAGACGCGCACCGAAGCGTTCCAGATGAACTACCAGAAGGCGGCCGACGTGCAGAAGCTGCTCGCGGACCCGAGCCAACGCATCCTCTCCAAGCGCGGCAGCGCCGTGGTCGACGCGCGCACCAACACGTTGTTCGTCCAGGACACGCCGACCCACCTGGAGGAGGTGCGCCGGCTGCTCGCCAAGATCGACGTCGCGGTGCGTCAGGTGATGATCGAGGCGCGCATCGTCGAAGCGAACGACAGCTTCAGCAAGAACCTCGGCGCGCGCTTCGGGTATACGGAATCTGCGAGCACCGGGCGCGACATCGGCGGCCTCAAGCCCGTGATCGGCGGCAATCTCGGCACCACCCAGGCGACGGCCGGGACCGGACTGAGCAAGGGCGTACCAATCGACATCCCCCCAGGGGGGCTGCAGAGCAGCCTGCCGGCGAACGGCCTCAACGCCTTTCAGGCCGGGCAGTTCTCCTTTGTCCTGTTCAACGCGTCGCTGTCGCGCATCCTGAGCATCGAGATCTCCGCGATGGAAGCCGACGGCAAAGGCAAGATCATCTCCAGCCCGCGCGTGCTGACGGCCAACCAGGTGGAGGCGCTGATCGAGCAGGGCACGGAAATTCCCTACCAGCAGTCGACCTCCTCGGGCGCGACCTCGACAGCGTTCCGCAAGGCCAACCTGTCTCTCAAGGTGAAGCCGCAGATCACGCCCGACGACAACATCATCATGTCGCTCGACGTCAACAAGGACCAGCCGGGAGCGGTCACGGATCAGGGGGTGCAGATCAATACCAAGCACGTGAAGACCGAGGTGCTGGTCGAAAACGGCGGCACGGTGGTGATCGGCGGCATCTACGAGCAGACCGACCGCACCGACATCACCAGGATCCCGTTCTTCGGCGAGCTGCCTTTCCTCGGCTTCCTGTTCCGCAACAATACGTCGCTCACCAACAAGACGGAGCTCCTGGTATTCATCACGCCGCGCATCGTGAATGAGCGGCTGACGATTCGCTGATCGCCGCATCTCCTCGGGCGGTACGACGGCCGGGCGCTCCCCGGCCGTTTTTGTTTCTACAATGCCGGGGATGAAGCGCGGCGAAAACATCTACCTCGTGGGGCTGATGGGTGCGGGCAAGACCACCGTAGGCAGGCTGCTGGCGCGGCGCCTGAAGCTGCGCTTCGTCGATTCCGACCAGGAAATCGAGCGCCGCTGCGGCGTGAAGATCCCCCTGATCTGGGAGATCGAGGGCGAAGCCGGCTTCCGCGGCCGCGAGGCGCAGGTGCTCGCCGAGCTGACTGCGCAGGACGGCGCGGTGCTCGCCACCGGGGGCGGCGCGGTGCTGCTCGACGAAAACCGCAAGCGCCTGGCGGCACGCGGCGGCACGGTGGTCTATCTCCGGGCGAGCCCCGAGGAGCTGTACCGGCGCGTGCACTACGACCGCAACCGGCCGCTGCTCGCCACCGGCGATCCGCTGGCGCGGCTGCGCGAGCTCTATGCCGAGCGCGATTCGCTCTACCGCGGCGTCGCCGACCTGGTGATCGATACGGGCGCCCAGAGCGTGCAGGCGCTGGCGCGCGAGCTGCTGGAAAAGCTGGAAGAGCGATGGAAAGCCTCCGCGTAGCGCTCGGCGAGCGCTCCTATCCGATTCACGTCGGCAGCGGCATCCTCGATGCGACGGCGCTGTACGCGCCGCATCTTCCGGCCGGCAGCGCGGTCGTGGTGACCAACCAGGTCGTGGCGCCGCTTTATCTGCCGCGCGTGAAGAAGGCGCTCGAGGCCGCAAACGCGCGCGTGGTCGAGGTGGTGCTCGATGATGGCGAGCAGTCGAAGCGCTGGACGAGCCTCGAGCGCGTGTTCGACGCGCTGCTGGCAGCGCGCTGCGGCCGCGATACGCTCATCGTCGCGCTCGGCGGCGGGGTGATCGGCGATCTGGCCGGGTTTGCCGCCGCGATCTACCAGCGCGGCGTGGCCCTGCTGCAGGTGCCTACCACGCTGCTTGCGCAGGTGGACTCCTCGGTCGGTGGCAAGACCGCCATCAACCATGTCCAGGGCAAGAACATGCTCGGCGCCTTTCACCAGCCGCGCGCGGTGATCACCGACGTCGCGACGCTCGATACGCTGCCCGAGCGCGAGCTGCGCGCGGGGCTCGCCGAAGTGATCAAGCATGCGCTGGCCTTGGACCTGCGGTTTGTGGAGTGGCTCGAAAAAAGCATCGACTCGCTGCTCGCTCGGGAGCGCAGCGCGCTCGTCTACGCGGTGCGGCGCTGTTGCGAGCTCAAGGCGGGCGTGGTCGCCGCCGACGAGCGCGAATCCGGCGTGCGCAGCCTGCTCAATTTCGGCCATACCTTCGGCCACGCCATCGAAGCGGGCACCGGGTACGGCGCGTGGCTGCACGGCGAGGCGATCGCCGTGGGAATGGTGATGGCCGCGGAGCTGTCGGCCCGCGCAGGCCTTCTTGCAGCAGCGGATGTTCATCGCGTGCGCTCGCTGCTGAGCCGGGCCGGCCTGCCGGTCACCGGGCCTGTGCTCAGCACCGAGCGCCTGCTCGAGCTGATGGCGCTGGACAAGAAGGTCGCGCGCGGCCGTATGCGCTTCGTGCTGCTGGAGGCCATCGGCCGGGCTGCGCTGCACGCCGATCTCGAGGAGCGGCAGGTACGCGAAGCCATTGTCGCTGCAGCGCAATAAATGTATATTCAAAAGCTCGGTCTCGATCATGAGCTTGGACGCACAGGGGCTTTATCACCCCTCCCATGAGCACGACGCCTGCGGCGTCGGCTTCGTCGCGCACATCAAGGGCAAGAAGTCGCACAGCATCGTCGAGCAGGGGCTGACGGTCCTCAGAAACCTCACCCACCGCGGTGCGGTCGGCTGGGATCCCAAGCTCTCCGACGGCGCCGGACTGCTGATCCAGATCCCCGACCGCTTCCTGCGCGAGGAAATGGCGCGCCTCGGCGTGCGGCTGCCGCCCGCCGGGCAGTACGGCGTCGGCATGGTGTTCCTGCCGCGCGACCCGGCTTCGCGCATCGCCTGCGAATACGAGATCGAGCGCGCGATCAAGGAAGAGGGCCAGGTGCTGCTCGGCTGGCGCGACGTGCCGGTCGACAACAGCGACCTCGCCGAGCCCGCTCGGCGCATCGAGCCGGTGATCCGGCAGGTGTTCATCGGCCGCGGCCGCGGCATCACCGTCACCGACGCGCTCGAGCGCAAGCTCTACATCATCCGCAAGAGCTCGGGGCACGCCATCCAGGCGCTGCGCCTGCAGCACGGCAAGGAGTTCTACGTGCCGTCGATGTCGGCGCGCACCCTGTGCTGCAAGGGCATGCTGCTCGCGTACCAGGTCGGCGAGTACTACCTCGACCTGAAGGATGCGCGCGTCGAGTCGGCGCTCGCGCTGGTGCACCAGCGCTTCTCCACCAACACGTTCCCCTCGTGGGACCTGGCGCACCCCTTCCGCATGATCTGCCACAACGGCGAGATCAACACGGTGCGCGGCAACGTCAATTGGATCCGCGCCCGCCAGGGCGCAATCTCGTCGCCGATCCTGGGCGCCGATCTGCACAAGATCTGGCCGCTGATCTACGCCGGCCAGTCGGACTCGGCGTCCTTCGACAACGCGCTCGAGCTGCTGGTGATGGGCGGCTACTCGGTGGCGCACGCGATGATGATGATGATCCCGGAAGCGTGGGAGAACCACACGCTGATGGATCCCGCGCGGCGCGCGTTCTACGAATACCACGCGGCGATGATGGAGCCCTGGGACGGACCGGCCTCGATCGCCTTCACCGACGGCCGGCAGATCGGCGCCACGCTCGACCGCAACGGCCTGCGGCCCTCGCGCTACATCGTCACCGCGGACGATCTGGTCATCATGGGCTCGGAATGCGGCTGCCTGCCGGTGCCGGAGGAGAGGATCGTCAAGAAGTGGCGCCTGCAGCCCGGCAAGATGTTCCTGGTCGACCTCGAGAAGGGCCGCATCATCGACGACAAGGAGCTGAAGGACAGCCTGGCGAGCGCCAGGCCCTACGCCGAGTGGATCGAGCGCATCCGCGTCAAGCTCGACGAGGTCGAGAGCGACAAGACCACGCCGATCAAGTCCAAGGTGCGGCTGCTCGATCGCCAGCAGGCGTTTGCCTACACCCAGGAGGACCTCAAGTTCATCATGCAGCCGATGGCGGCGGCGGGCGAGGAGCCGGTCGGCTCGATGGGCAACGACTCGCCGCTCGCCGTGCTGTCGAACAAGGACAAGACGCTGTACCACTACTTCAAGCAGCTCTTCGCGCAGGTGACCAACCCGGCCATCGACCCGATCCGCGAGGAGCTGGTGATGTCGCTGGTGTCGTTCATCGGCCCCAAGCCCAACCTGCTCGGCATCGACGAGCTGAACCCGCCGCTGCGGCTCGAGGTGTCGCAGCCGGTGCTCGACTTCTACGAGATGGAGAAAGTGCGGCATATCGAGCGCTATACCAGCGGAAAGTTCAAAGCCTTCGAGCTGGATATCACCTATCCGGTGAACTGGGGCAAGGCGGCGGTCGAAGCCCGGCTCGCCTCGTTAGCGGCGCAGGCCGAGGACGCGGTGCGCTCGGGCTACTCGATCATCATCATTTCCGACCGCCAGGTGGACCGCGAGCGCGTGGCGATCCCCGCGCTGCTCGCCCTCTCGGCGATCCACCAGCACCTGGTCGGCAAAGGCCTGCGCACGTCGAGCGGCCTGGTCGTCGAGACCGGTGGCGCGCGCGAGGTGCACCACTTCGCGCTGCTCGGCGGCTACGGCGCCGAAGCGGTGCATCCCTATCTCGCCCTGGAAACCATTCTTTCATTTCATGGCCAGGACCGGCCCGCGGCTTCCAAGGCGGTCAAGAGCTACGTCAAGGGGATCGGCAAGGGCCTGAAGAAGGTCATGTCCAAGATGGGGATCTCGACCTACATGTCGTACACCGGGTCGCAGATCTTCGAGGCCGTCGGGCTGGCCAGATCGCTGGTCGACAAATACTTCACCGGCACCACCTCGAACGTCGAGGGCATCGACGTGTTCGACGTGGCCGAGGAAGCGATCCGTGTCCATCGCGCGGCGTTCGACGAGGACGACCCGGTCCTCAAGACCATGCTCGACGCCGGCGGCGAGTACGCCTGGCGGGTGCGCGGCGAGGAGCACGCCTGGACGCCGGAGGCGATCGCCAAGCTGCAGCATTCGGCGCGCGCCAACTCCTATGCGACGTACAAGGAATACGCGGCGATCATCAACGACCAGTCGCAGCGGCATATGACCTTCCGCGGCCTGTTCGACTTCCGCTTCGAGCGCTGCAAGCCGGTCCCGCTCGACGAGGTCGAGCCCGCGGCCGCCATCGTCAAGCGCTTTTCCACCGGCGCGATGTCGCTCGGCTCGATCTCGACCGAGGCGCACACCACCCTCGCCATCGCCATGAATCGCATCGGCGGCAAGTCGAACACCGGCGAGGGCGGCGAGGACCGGCGGCGTTACGCGCCGATCAAGGCGGGAGAGTCTTTACAAAGCAGACTGGGAAAGACCCGCGTCGAGGTCGAGATCCGTCTTCGCGAGGGCGATTCGCTCAAGTCCAAGATCAAGCAGGTGGCCTCGGGCCGCTTCGGCGTCACGACCGAGTACCTGGCGAGCGCCGAGATGCTGCAGATCAAGATCGCGCAGGGCGCCAAGCCGGGCGAAGGCGGCCAGCTCCCCGGGCGCAAGGTCTCAGAGTACATCGCCGAGCTGCGCTACTCGACGCCGGGCGTCGAGCTGATCTCGCCGCCGCCGCACCATGACATCTACTCGATCGAGGACCTGGCGCAGCTGATCCACGATCTGAAGAACTCCAATCCGCAGGCCCTGGTCTCGGTGAAGCTGGTGTCCGAGGTCGGCGTCGGCACGGTTGCCGCCGGCGTGGCGAAGGGCAAGTCCGACCACGTCACCATCGCCGGCCATGACGGGGGCACCGGCGCATCGCCCTGGTCATCGATCAAGCACGCCGGCACGCCGTGGGAGCTCGGCCTCGCCGAGACGCAACAGACATTGGTTTTAAACCGACTTCGCGGCCGCATCGCGGTGCAGGTGGACGGCCAGATGAAGACCGGCCGCGACGTGGTGGTCGGCGCCATCCTCGGCGCCGACGAGTTCGGCTTCGCCACCGCGCCGCTGGTGGTCGAGGGCTGCATCATGATGCGCAAGTGCCACCTGAACACCTGTCCGGTCGGGATTGCCACCCAGGACCCGCAGCTGCGCCGCAAGTTCGAGGGCAAGCCCGAGCACGTGGTGAACTACTTCTTCTTCGTCGCCGAGGAGGTGCGGGAGCTGATGGCGCAGCTGGGGGTGCGTCGCCTGGACGAATTGATCGGCCGCGCCGAGCTGCTCGACATGAAGAAAGGCGTCGAGCACTGGAAGGCGAAAGGCCTCGACTTCTCGAGGATCTTCGCCATGCCCAGCGTGCCGGCGGAAGTGGCGCGGTTCCACTGCGAGACGCAGGACCACGGCCTGGAGAAGGCGCTCGACAACCGGCTCATCGAGCTGGCGCAGCCGGCGCTCGAGCGCGGCGAGAAGGTGCTCATCGAGACGCCGATCCGCAACATCAACCGCACGGTAGGCACGATGCTGTCGCACGAGATCGCCAAGCGCTACGGCCACGAAGGGCTGCCCGAGGACACGATCCACATCCGCTTCGCCGGCTCCGCCGGGCAGAGCTTCGGCGCCTTCCTCGCGCGCGGCGTGGTCCTCGACCTGGTGGGCGACACTAACGATTACTGCGGCAAGGGGCTCTCGGGCGGCCGCATCTCGGTTCAGCCCTCGCCCAAGTTCCGCGGCGAGCCGAGCGAGAACATCATCACCGGCAACGTCGTGCTCTACGGCGCGATTGCCGGCGAGGCGTATTTCCGCGGCGTCGCGGGCGAGCGCTTCGCGGTCAGGAATTCCGGCGCCCGCGCGGTCGTGGAAGGTGTCGGCGACCACGGCTGCGAGTACATGACCGGAGGCGCGGTGGTCGTGCTCGGCACGACCGGCCGCAACTTCGCCGCCGGCATGTCGGGCGGCTTCGCCTACGTGCTCGATGTCGACGGCGAATTCGCCAAGCGCTGCAACCCCTCGATGGTCGATCTCGAGCCGCTCGTGCCGGAATCCGAGGACGAGGCGAGCGTCAAGCGCCTGGTCGAGAATCACGCGCGCTATACCAATTCCAAGAGAGCCTCCCAGATCCTGGAGAAGTGGAGCGAATACCGCGCCCGCTTCGTGAAGGTCTTTCCGAAGGAATACCGCCGCGCGCTGGCCGAGATGGCGGGACAGAAGAGGGCGGCCGCCTAGGTGGAGAAATGAGTGGGTAAGGTCACCGGGTTCCTCGAGTTTGGCCGCGTCGAGGAGCCGCACGAGCCTACCGAGGCCCGCAAGAAGCACTACCGCGAGTTCTACCTGCGCCTGTCCGACGAGGCGGCGGGAGTGCAAGGCGCGCGCTGCATGGATTGCGGCGTGCCGTTCTGCATGTCGGGGTGCCCGGTCAACAACATCATCCCGGACTGGAACGACCTGGTCTACCGGCAGGACTGGAAGACGGCGATCGAGGTGCTGCATTCGACCAACAACTTTCCGGAATTCACCGGCCGCATCTGTCCGGCGCCCTGCGAGGAAGCGTGCGTGCTGCGCATCAACGAGGACCCGGTCGGCATCAAGTCGATCGAGCACGCCATCATCGACAAGGCCTGGGAAGAGGGCTGGGTACGGCCGCTGCCCGCGGCGCACAGGACGGGAAAGAAGGTCGCGGTCGTCGGCTCGGGCCCGGCCGGGCTTGCCTGCGCGCAGCAGCTGGCGCGCGCCGGCCACGACGTGACCGTGTTCGAGAAGAGCGACCGCATCGGCGGGCTGCTGCGTTACGGCATTCCCGACTTCAAGCTCGAAAAAGGCGTGATCGACCGGCGCCTGGAGCAGATGCGCGCCGAGGGGGTGAAATTCCGCCCGGCGGTTTTCGTCGGCGTGCGCTCGCCGGCCGGCGGTGTGGGCAGCGACGCGCGCGAAAATATTTCTCCGGATCAATTGAAGGCGGACTTCGATGCGATCGTGCTTGCAGCCGGCGCCGAGCAGCCGCGCGACCTGCCGATTCCCGGGCGTGCGCTCGACGGCGTGCACTACGCGATGGATTTCCTGCCGCTGCAGAACAAGCGCGTCGCCGGCGATGCCGTCGTACCCGAGCTCTCGGCGAGCGGCAAGCACGTCGTGATCATCGGCGGCGGCGATACCGGCTCGGACTGCGTCGGCACGTCCAACCGCCACGGCGCCAGCTCGATCACGCAATTCGAGGTGCTGCCGATGCCGCCCGACGTCGAGAACAATCCGGTGTGGCCGTACTGGCCGGTGCGGCTGCGCACCTCCGCGTCGCACGAAGAGGGCGTGAATCGCGACTGGTCGGTGGCCACCAAGGAGTTCGTGGGCGAGAACGGAAAGCTCAAAAAGCTGCGCGCCGCGCGGCTGGAATGGAAGGACGGCAAGCCGCAGGAAGTGCCGGGGTCGCAATTCGAGATGCCGGCCGAACTGGTGCTGCTGGCGATGGGCTTCGTCTCGCCGCTGCAGTCGATGCTCGAGGAGTTCGGCGTGCAGAAGGACGCCCGGGGCAATGCCCGGGCCGACACGGACGGAGCGCGCGCTTACGTAACGTCGGTGCCGAAGGTGTTCGCGGCGGGCGACGTGCGCCGCGGCCAGTCGCTCGTCGTCTGGGCCATCCGCGAGGGACGCCAATGCGCCCGCTCGGTGGATGAATTTCTGGTGGGCTTCTCAGAGCTGCCGCGCTAGCAGCGGGCGGATCTGCTCCCAGTCATTCGGGAACAGGTTGAGCTTGGCGGCGCGATCTTTGTCCAGATACGAGTAGTCGAGCGCCATGAATTCTGCGCACAGGCGGCCCAGGTTGTCGGCGATGAAGCGCGAAGACGGATCGAGGTTGCGCACCACGGCGAGGCCGGTCGGCGGCGCGGCGATCGTGTGAATCGACAGGTCGGCGCGATATTTCTTCAGCAGCACGATCAGCCGCCATATATCGCCGCTCCAGAAACCCCACAAGCGCTCGCGCTGCGCCGTTCTGCGGTCGTGCGGAAAGCAATCGTGGACCAGGATCGTCGATTGCGCAGTCGACAACCGCTCGAGGTTCATGAAATCGCGCAGCGCGAATTCGAAGTGATGCATGCCGTCGATCAGCGCGAGGTCGACCGGCAAGCCGCCCAATTCCGCGCGCACGTCGTGCCGCGCGAAAAAATCATCGCTGGTCTCTGCGAACACGCGCACGTTCGGCGGCAAGGGGAACGCAACGGCGGGTTCGGGATCGACGCCGAGGGCGACGGTCCCGGGAAGCACGAGCCGCAACGACTTGCCGGCCTCTACCCCGATCTCGATGTACGTGCGCGGCCGCAGGTGGCCGTGGATCCGCTGCAGCACCTGGAAGTAGTCCTCTCCCTGTAAAAACATCCCGAAAAGCAGCGCGTCCGCGGCTTCGAACCCGGGGTCGAGATTCAATGCCCGCTCGCAGTAGCACGCCGCCCGGTCGCGTTCGCCGGCCGCGGACGCGGCCATGGCGGCCGCATACAGATGATTCGGCTTGGAGGACAGCCGCGCCGCCAGGGCGAGGTGCGGAAGCGCCCTGCGCGGACGTCCCCCTAGGAGGAGTGAAGCGCCGCGCCAGTACAATGCGTCAGCCACGATTCGAAGGAGCATCATCGCAAGACAATCGAATCCTTGCCTAGATAATCCGCTTGCGCAACTGCGTGGTCGCCACCTCGGCGGCGACGACGACCGCGAGGATCGCGACCAGGATCATCGCCGCGCGGTCCCACTGGAACAGGTTGAGGGCGGTGTCGAGCGCCATGCCGACGCCGCCCGCGCCCACCAGGCCAAGCACCGCCGACTCGCGCACGTTGATGTCCCAGCGGAACAGCACGATTGCCCAGAACGCCGGCCGCACCTGCGGCCAGTAACCCTTGAGCGCGACCGACAGCCAGGGCGCACCGCTCGCCTCGAGCGCCTCGATGGTGCCGCGGTTGGATTCCTCCAGCGCCTCGCCGAGAAGCTTGCCCGTAAAGCCGATCGAGTGGAAAGCGATCGCCAGGGTGCCGGCGAGCGAGCCCGGTCCGAACACCGCGACGAAGAACAGCGCCCAGATCAGCGTGTTCACCGAGCGCGCGGCCACCAGAACGAGCTTGGCGAGGTAATTCAGCGCCGGTTGTGGCGTCACGTTTTTCGCGGCGAGAAACGCGACCGGCACGGCCATCAGCACCGCCAGGACCGTCCCCAGCGTGGCGATGTGCAGTGAATCCACGAGCGGCGCGTGCACGCCCTCCGGGTAATGCTGCCAGGCTACCGGCCACATGCGCCGCAGCATGTCGCCGATCTGCTCCGGGGCATCGTAGAGAAATTCCGGGATCACCTCGACGGTGCGCAGCGAGGCGACCACGGCGGCGACGACGCAAAAATAGACCACGAACCGGCCGATCCGCTCGGCCGGGGTAAAGCGCCGCCATTCCCGCTCGAGGGCGGCGCTCAAGCCTTGAACGCCTTCTTCACCTGCACCGTCAGCACCTCGCCGGCCATGATGAGCGCGATGATGGTGAGAACGATGGCGCAGACGAAATCGAAGTCGAAGCGCTGGAACGCGGCGAACAGCGTGCCGCCGATGCCGCCGGCGCCGACGATGCCGATCATCGTCGAGTTGCGCAGATTGGCGTCTGTCTCGTACGACGCGAAGCCGACAAACCTCGAGAACACCTGCGGCACGACCGCATAGGTCACCACCGAGGCAAACGGCGCGCCGGTCGCGCGCACCGCCTCGACCTGCTTCAGCGAGATCTCCTCGATCGCCTCGGTCATCAGCTTGCCGAGGAAGCCGACCGAGGCCACGGTGAGCGCCAGGATGCCGGCGAGGGCGCCGAAGCCGACCGCCTTGACGAACAGGATCGCCACGATCACCGGGTGGAAGGAGCGGCACACCACCATCACCGCGCGCGCCGGCCAGCTTGCCCAGACCGGCATCAGGTTGCGCGCCGCGAGCAGCGCGAGCGGCAGCGACAGCAGGGTGCCGAGCGCCGAGGCGACGATCGCGATCTGCAGGCTTTCGACCATCCCCTTCACGAGCAGCTCCCAGCGCCTGAAGTCCGGCGGGAAGAGGCGCGCCAGGAACCTCGCGCCGTGCTCGAGGCCCGCCGCGAAGCGCGCTGGCGTCAATTCCAGATGCGACGCGGCGTAAAGCAGGTACACGAGGAGCAGGAGCCAGGCGCCGCGCGCCCACCAGTCGGGCGGGAAAGCGCTCCTATTCGAGCCAGTCCTCGCCACCGTAGATCTCCTTGAGATGGTCCTCGGTGATTCGCTCTGGCGTGCCGTCGTACACCACCCTGCCTGCGGTCATGCCGACGACGCGGTCCGCGAAGCGCCGCGCCAGCTCGACGTTATGGATATTGATGATCACCGGGAAGCCGTGCGCCTGCGCCAGCGTCTGCATCAGGCCCATGATCTCGACCGAGGTCTTCGGGTCGAGCGAGGAGGTGGGTTCGTCCGCGAGCAGAAGCCTGGGCTCCTGCATCATTGCGCGCGCGATGCCGACGCGCTGGCGCTGTCCGCCGGAAAGGCTGTCGGCGCGCGCTTGCGCGAACTCGCCCAGCCCGACGATATCGAGCAGCTCGAACGCCCGGGCGATGTCGCGCTCGGGGTAGCGGCGCAGCCACGCTTTCAGCGGTGAGACATAGCCGAGCCGCCCGCACAGCAGGTTCTCCATCACGCTCAGGCGCTCGACCAGGTTGTACTCTTGGAACACCATGCCGATGCGCCGCCGCGCCATGCGCAGGGCGCCTCGCGGCAGCGCCACCAGATCCTGTCCCTCGAAAATCACCTGCCCGGCCGTCGGCTCTACCAGCCGGTTGATGCAGCGGATCAGGGTCGACTTGCCGGTCCCCGAAGGGCCGATGACCGCGCTGATGCCGCGCGCTTCGAAATCCAGATCGATGCCGCGCAGTACCGGCTTGCCGGGGACGTACTCCTTGACGAGCCCCCGGACCGAAAGCGCCGCGCTCACGCTATTTCTTGCCCTTTGCGGCCGCTTCGGCTTCCTTCCTGGCGAGCGCGTCGAACGCCGCCTTGTTGAACTTCTCGCCGCTGCCTTCGGCGACCTGCCGCACCAGGGCCCAGTGCTCCTTGTAATTGATCGGGAAGAAGCGGTCGGCGCCGTCGAACGCCTTTTGCATCTCGGCAGGGAAGCGGTAAGCGTAGAAACACTTGAGCAGCGTGTCGCGCAGCTTCGGCTCGAGGTCGTGCGCGTACGCAAACGACGAGGTCGGAAACGTCTGGCTGCGGTAGAGGATGCGGAAGTCCTCGGCTTTTATCTGTCCGCGGTCGATCATGCGCTTGAACACGTCGGAGGCCACCGGTCCGCCGTCGAAGTCGCCGGAGAGAACGCCCATCACGGTCTGGTCGTGCTTGCCCGAATAGAGCACCTTGTAGTCCCTGTCGGGGACCAGGCCCTCTTTTGGAAACAGCACGCGCGGCGCCAGATTTCCCGAGTTGGAGGAAGGCTGCACGTGCGCCACCTTCTTGCCCTTCAGGTCGGCGAGCTTCTGGTAGGGGCTGTCCTTCCTCACCACGAAGATCAGCTGATACCCCTGCCAATCCTTCGCATTTCCCTTGACGGCGAAGGGCACGGCGCCGGCGAGGTTGACGGCGAAATTCGTCGGCCCGGTGGAGAAGCCGCCGACGTGCAGGCGCCCGGAGCGCATCGCCTCGATTTCCGCCGCGTTCGACTGCACCTGGTAGAACACCACGCGCTTGCCGGTGCACTTCGACAGGTAGTCGGTAAACGGCTTGAAGACGTTCTCGTACACCGCGGGATCCTCCACCGGGGTGTAGGTGAAGACCAGCGTGGACGGGTTCTTGAATTTTTTCGGATCTTTCGGCGCATCGGCGACGAGGTCGTTGTTCTCGTCGCAGTAAAGCAGGTCGAGATCGCCGCGATTCGAGCAGCTCTCCTGCGCGAGCGCCTGCCCGGCGGCGAGGCCGAGCGCGATCGCAATGCATCCGCCTGCCAGCGGTCTCATGTCGTCCTCCTCCGGAAAAACAATATTAGCCTAGAATCCGCGTGATGCCGCTCGACGTGATCGTACTCGCCGCCGGCCTGGGCAAGCGCATGCGCTCGGAGCTCCCCAAGGTGCTTCATCCGCTTGCCGGCCGGCCGCTGCTCGCCCATGTGCTCGACGCCGCGCGCACGCTCGCGCCGCGCAGGATTTTCGTCGTGCATGGCCATGGCGCCGAGCGCGTGCGCGCCGCGTTTCCCGATGCCGGGGTCGACTGGGTTCTGCAGGCCAAGCAGCTCGGCACCGGCCACGCCGTGCTGCAGGCGCTGCCGCAGGTGTCGTCCGACGCGGACGTGCTGGTCCTGTACGGCGATGTGCCGCTGGTGCGGCCCGCGACATTGAAGCGCCTGCTCGAGGGCGCTCGCGGGAGCGTAGGCATCGTTGTCGCCGAGCTCGCCGAACCTTCGGGCTATGGCCGCATCGTGCGCGACGGCGCGCAGCGCGTCGCGCGCATCGTCGAGCAAAAGGATGCCACGGCGAGCGAGCTCGCCATCCGCGAGGTCAATGCCGGTTTTTTTTGCCTGAGCGTGCGGCGGCTCGCGCCATGGCTGTCGAAGATCGGCAATGACAATGCACAGAACGAGTATTACCTCACCGACCTGGTGGCGCTCGCCGTGGCCGACGCCGTGCCGGTGGTCGCCGTCAAGGTCGAGGACCCATGGGAAGTCGCCGGCGTCAATTCCATGCAGGAGCTCGCCGTGCTGGAACGCGTCTGCCAGGGGCGCGAGGCGAGGCGGCTGCTCGACGCCGGCGTGACGCTGGCCGACCCGGCGCGCATCGACGTGCGCGGCGCGCTCGAGTGCGGCCGCGACGTCTCGATCGACGTCAACTGCGTGTTCGAGGGCCGGGTGAGCCTCGGCGACCACGTCCGGGTCGGACCGAACTGCGTGCTGAAAAACGTCAGCGTCGGCGCCGGCACCGAGGTGCTCGCCTTCTCGCATCTCGACGACGCCGAGCTCGGCGAGCGTTGCCGCGTCGGGCCGTTCGCGCGGCTGCGGCCCGGCGCTCGCCTGGCCGAGGACGTGCATGTTGGAAACTTCGTAGAAGTCAAGGCGAGCCGCCTCGGCGCCGGCTCCAAGGCCAACCACCTCTCGTACCTCGGCGACTCCGAGGTCGGCAGCCGCGTGAACGTGGGGGCGGGAACCATCACCTGCAACTACGACGGCGCCGCGAAGCACCGCACCGTGATCGAGGACGACTGCTTCATCGGCTCGGACGCGACGCTGGTGGCGCCGGTGCGCATTGCGCGCGGCTCCTATATCGGCGCCGGCTCGACCATCAGCAAGGACACGCCGCCGGGACAGCTCACCGTGGCGCGCGCCAGGCAGGTGTCGATCCCGTCCTGGAAACCGCCGCGAAAGAAAGGCTGAGACCATGTGCGGCATCGTCGGTGCGGCGGCGCGGCGCGACATCGTCCCGGTCCTCGTCGAAGGCCTGCGCCGGCTCGAGTACCGCGGCTACGACTCCTGCGGCGTAGCCGTGGTTTTCGACGGCCAGATCGGGCGCGTGCGCAGCGTCGCGCGCGTCGCAGACCTGGCAGTTCAAGTTGGCGAAAAACACTTTGGAGGCGCGACGGGTATCGCCCACACGCGCTGGGCGACGCACGGGGCGCCGGCGACCGAGAACGCGCACCCCCTCGTCTCGCACGGGGAAATCGCGCTGGTGCACAACGGCATCATCGAAAACCACGAAGAGCTGCGCGCCGAGCTGCAGGCGGCGGGGTACCGCTTCGAAAGCCAGACCGATACCGAGGTCATCGCGCACCTCGTGCATAGCTTCTACCGCGGCGACCTCGCGGAAGCAGTGCGCGCGGCGGTGAAGCGCCTCGCCGGCGCGTACGCCATCGCGGTGCTGGCAAGCAAGGAGCCGCATCGCGTGGTCGGCGCGCGCTCCGGCAGCCCGCTGGTGGTGGGAGTCGGGGAAAAGGAGTTCTTCCTCGCCTCCGATGCGCTCGCGCTGGCCGGCACGACCGAGCGCATCGCCTACCTCGAGGACGGCGATGTGGTTTCCATCGACCGGGAGGGCTGGCGCGCCGTCGACCGCGACGGGCGCGCCGCGCCGCGCGAGGTGCGCACGGTGAAGACCGCCGGCACCGCGGCCGAGCTGGGCCCCTATCGCCACTTCATGCAGAAGGAGATCTTCGAGCAGCCGCGCGCGGTCTCGGACACGCTCGAGCCGGTCGGGGCGGTCACCCCGGCGCTCTTCGGCGACCAGGCGCAAGAGCAGCTCGCCGAGGTGGACTCGGTGCTGATCCTCGCCTGCGGTACCAGCTACCACGCCGGCCTGGTAGCGCGGCACTGGATCGAGGCGCTGGCGGGACTGCCCTGCAACGTCGAGATCGCGAGCGAATACCGCTACCGCTCGAGCGTCCCCAACCCGCGCACGCTGGTCACGCTGGTGTCGCAGTCGGGCGAAACCGCCGATACCCTGGCGGCGCTGAAGCACGCCCAGGCGCTGGGGCACGGCAAGACGCTCGCCGTCTGCAACGTCGCGACCAGTGCCATGATGCGCATGACGCGGCTCGCCTTCCTCACGCACGCCGGGGCCGAGATCGGCGTCGCCTCGACCAAGGCCTTCAGCACGCAACTGATCGCCCTGTTTCTTCTTTCCCTGACCCTGGCCAAGGTCCGCGGGCGCCTCGGCGCCGAGGAGGAGGCCGCGCATCTCAAGCGCCTGCGGCACTTGCCCACGGCGCTCGCCGCGGTGCTCGCGCTCGAGCCGCAGGTCATGGCGTGGGCCGAGCGCTTCGCGAAGAAAGAGCACGCGCTGTTCCTCGGCCGCGGGCTGCACTACCCGATCGCGCTCGAGGGGGCGCTGAAGCTGAAGGAAGTCTCCTACATCCACGCCGAAGCCTACGCCGCGGGCGAGCTGAAGCATGGACCGCTCGCGCTGGTCACGGGGGACATGCCCGTAGTGACGGTGGCACCGAACGACGCGCTGCTCGAGAAGCTCAAATCGAACATGCAGGAAGTGAGGGCGCGCGGCGGCGAGCTGTACGTGTTCGCCGATGCCGACACGCATATCGCCACCTCGACCGGCGTGAACGTGGTGCGCCTGCCCGAGCACTACGGGCTGCTGTCGCCGATCCTGCACGTCGTGCCGCTGCAGCTCCTCGCCTACCACGCGGCCCTCGTTCGCGGCACCGACGTCGACAAGCCGAGAAATCTGGCGAAGTCCGTCACGGTCGAGTAGGCCGAGGGTGGAGCGCTACGATGCAGTCGTCATCGGCGCCGGGCACAACGGCCTCACCTGTGCCTGCTATCTGGCGAAGGCCGGCCTCAAGGTAAAAGTGCTCGAGCGCCGCGCCGCCGTCGGCGGTGCGGCAGCCAGCGCGGAGTTCCATCCCGGGTTCCGCAATTCGGTTGCGGCTTACACCGTCAGCCTGTTGCAGGCCAAGGTGATCCGCGACCTGCGCCTCCCGGAGCATGGCCTGCGCATCGTCGAGCGCCCGCTGGCCAACTTCCTGCCGCTCGAGAACGGCTATCTGAAGGTGGGCGGCGGCCTGCAAGCCACGCAGCGCGAGCTGGCGCGCTTTTCCGCGCGCGACGCCGAGCGGCTGCCGCGCTATTGGGCGGCGCTGGGGCGCGTTGCGGACGCGCTGCGCGAGCTGGCGCTGCAATGCCCGCCGAACGTCGGCGGCGGCTTCATCGACCTGCTGCGCGCCCTGAAGGCGGGCAGGCTGCTCAAGGCGCTCGACATGGAGGCGCGGCGCGATTTCCTTTTCTTTTTCACGCGCAGCGCCGCCGAGCTGCTCGAGCAGTGGTTCGAGTCGGAAGGCATCCGCGCGGCGTTCGGCTTTGACGCGGTGGTGGGCAATTACGCGAGCCCTTACCACGCCGGAACGGCGTACGTGCTGCTTCACCATTCCTTCGGCGAGGTCAACGGCAGGCGCGGCGTGTGGGGACACGCGATCGGCGGCATGGGAGCGATCAGCGAGGCGCTCGCGGCCGAGGCGCGCCGCCACGGCGTCGACATCGAATGCAATGCGCGCGTAGTCCGCGTCGCTCAGGGAATGGTGATGCTGGAGGACGAGCGCAAGATCACGGCGCGCGCGGTGGTGGCCAACGTAAACCCCAAGCTGCTCTATCTAGAGCTGGTCGACAGGGGCAGCCTGCCGCCGGAGTTCGTCGCCCGGATGCAGCGCTATAAATGCGCCTCGGCGAGCTTCCGCATGAACGTCGCGCTGTCGGCGCTGCCGCGCTTCGCCTGCCATCCGGAGCCGGGACCGCACCATGCTTCGGGCATCATCATGGCGCCGTCGCTCGCGTACATGGACCGCGCCTATCTCGATGCGCGCCAGGATGGCATCTCGCGCTCGCCGATCGTCGAGATGGTGATCCAGAGCACGCTCGACGATACGCTGGCGCCCAGGGGCGCACATGTCGCGAGCCTGTTCTGCCAGCATTTTGCGCCCGAGGTCGACTGGGGCCTGCGCAAGCAGGAAGCGGTCGAGCGCATCTTCGACGTGATCGAGTCGCACGCGCCCGGCTTCCGCGCCAGCCTGATCGCCTACAGCGCGCTGTCGCCCGCCGACCTCGAGCGCGACTTCGGCCTCGTCGGCGGCGACATCTTCCACGGCGCGCTCACGCTGGATCAGCTCTGGTCGGCACGGCCGCTGCTCGGCTACGCCGATTACCGTGCGCCCCTCGACGGCTTGTACCTGTGCGGCTCCGGCGCGCATCCCGGCGGCGGCGTGACCGGCGCGCCGGGCCATAATTGCGCGCGGGAAGTGCTGCGCGACCTCGGGCGGCGATTCCCCGGATAGGCAGCCAAGGAGAAAACCATGCGTGGATTCGGGATGGCGGTTGCGGCGCTCTGTACCCTGCTGTTGTCCGGCTGCGGCTACAACCAGCTGCAAAGCAAGGACGAGCAGGTGAAGGCGGCGTGGTCCGAGGTACTGAACCAGTATCAACGCCGCGCCGATCTGGTACCGAACCTGGTCAACACGGTGAAGGGCTTTGCCCAGCAGGAGAAAGACGTCCTCACGCAGGTGACGGTGGCGCGCTCGCGCGTCGGCTCGATTCAGGCGACGCCTGAGCTGGTCGACAACCCCGAGGCGTTCGCTCGGTTCCAGGCCGCGCAGCGCGAGCTCGGCGGCGCGCTCTCGCGCCTGCTGGCGGTCGCCGAGTCCTATCCGCAGCTCAAGTCGGACGCGAATTTCCGCGACCTGCAGGCGCAGCTCGAAGGCACCGAGAACCGCATCGCGGTGGCGCGCAACCGCTACATCAGGGCGGTGCAGGAGTACAACGTGACGGTGCGCTCGTTTCCGAGCAACCTGACTGCCATGCTTTTCGGCTTCAAGCCCAAGCCGAATTTCACGGTGGAAAACGAGCAGGAGATCGCGAAGCCGCCGCGCGTCGATTTCGGCACCAAGGCCAAGTGATCCGGCTCGTCGCGTGGTTTTTCGCCGCCGCGGCGTGGGCGCAGCAGTCCGTGCCGCCGCTCACGGCGCAGGTCGTGGACCAGACCGGGACCCTGACCACCGAGCAAAATGCGGCGCTGGAGCGCAAGCTCAGGGAGTTCGAGTTGCGCAAGGGCGCCCAGATCGCGGTGCTCATGGTGCGGAGCACTGCGCCCGAGCCGATCGAGCAGTACTCGTTGCGCGTCGTCGAGCAGTGGAAGCTGGGTCGCAGAAAGGTCGACGACGGCGCTCTGCTCATCGTCGCGAAGAACGACCGGGCGCTGCGCATCGAGGTGGGCTACGGTCTGGAGGGCGTGCTCAACGACGCCACCGCCAAGCGCATCGTGAGCGACATCATCGCGCCGCGCTTTCGCGACGGCGATTTCTACGGCGGCGTCAACGCCGGCGTAGACGCGATGATGGGCGTCATAGAGGGCGAGCCGCTGCCTGCGCCGAAAAAAGCGGCACCCTCCGAAGGCGGCAATGTCGGGCAAGCGCTGCCAATCCTGCTGATTCTCGCACTGGTGGCCGGAGGCCTGCTGCGCGCGACGCTCGGCCGGTTTCTCGGCGGTGCCATCACGGGCGCAATGGTTGGCGCGCTGGCGTGGCTGCTCGTCGGCACGCTGGCGGTCGCGCTCTTCGCGGGAGTGATTGCGTTCCTGTTCACGCTGCTCGGCGGGGGGCGCGGTTACGGCTATTACGGCGGCTTTCCCGGCGGCTTCGGCGGCGGCGGATTCAGCAGCAGCGGCGGCTTCAGCGGGGGCGGCGGCAGCTTCGGCGGCGGCGGCGCATCCGGGCGCTGGTGACATGGATCTCGCCCGTATTGCCCGGCACCTGTTCGTCCTTCCTGCTGCGGCGCGGCGTGCGTTTCCGCCGGGGAGCCTCGACGCCATCGAGAAGGCCATCCGCGAAGCCGAGCGCACGCACGCCGGGCAAATCCGCTTCGCCGTGGAGAGCGCGCTCGACGTGGCTATGCTTTTACGCGGCGGCAGCGCGCGCGAGCGCGCCCTGGAAGTCTTCTCCCGGCTTCGGGTCTGGGATACCGAGCACAACAACGGCGTGCTGATCTACCTCCTGCTCGCGGAGCGCGACGTGGAGATCGTCGCCGACCGCGGCATCCACGCAAAGACCGGGCCGCAATGGGAGGAGATCTGCCGCGCGATGGAAGCGGAGCTCAAGCAGGGAAACTATGAAAAGGCGGTAACAGACGGAATCCACGCGGTGGCGCGGCATCTGGCGCGGCATTTCCCGGGCAGCCGGGCGAACGAGCTGCCCGACAGGCCGGTGGTGCTCTAACCTTCGTCACCAGAGTAAACTCAAAGCCATGAGCATTTACAGGGAAAGGGCGGTCCGCCCGGGGCGGGAGCTGCCGATGAGCGAAGCCGAGCGCGCGGTACGCGTCGAGCTGGCGGCGTGCTACCGCGTGTTCGACATGCTCGGCTGGACCGAGCTGATCTTCAACCACATCACGCTGCGCGTGCCGGGGCCGGAAGTGCGCTTTCTCATCAATCCGTTCGGGCTGCATTACCGCGAGATCACGGCCTCGAACCTGGTCCTGATCGACATCGAAGGCCATCCGCTGCGCGAGTCGCGCTGGCCGGTGAACCAGGCCGGCTTCGTGATCCATTCGGCGATCCACGGCGCGATCGAGCGGGCGCACTGCGTGATGCACACGCACACCACCACCGGCTGCGCGGTGGCCGGCCTGAAGGACGGCCTGTCGCACGACAATTTCTACGGCGCGATGCTCCATGGCCTGGTCGCTTACCACGATTTCGAGGGCATCACGGTCGACCCCGGCGAGAAGGAGCGCCTGGTGCGCGACATCGGCGACAAGCCGGCCGTGATCCTGCGCAACCACGGCCTTCTCGCCTGGGGGCCGAGCGTGCCGGAAGCCTTCCAGGTGCTATGGACCCTGCAGCGCGCCTGCGACTTGCAGATCGCCACGAGCGCCGCCGGCGCGCCCAATCCCATCCGGCCCGAGGTGCTCCGGCAGACGGTGCGCGAATCGAGCATCGCGGAGAAGCGCACCTGCGACGACGTTTTCTCGGCCATGGTCCGGCTGGTGGAGGCGAAAGACCCGTCGTACCGAGATTGACGTTTACGTAAACGTAAACTAGGCTAGCGCGATGACCGACCTGTCGGACTCAGCCAAGCTCGTCTACAAGGCGAAGCACAAGATCCGCTTCGTCACCGCGGCGAGCCTGTTCGACGGCCACGACGCGTCGATCAACATCATGCGGCGCATCCTGCAGGCCTCGGGCGCCGAGGTGATCCACCTCGGGCACAACCGCTCGGTCGAGGAGATCGTTCGCGCCGCGCTGCAGGAGGACGTGCAGGGCATCGCCGTCTCCTCCTACCAGGGCGGACACCTCGAGTTCTTCAAGTACATGCTCGATCTGCTGCGCAGCCGCGGCGGCGAGCACGTCAAGCTGTTCGGCGGCGGCGGCGGCGTCATCGTGCCGGCCGAGATCAAGGAGCTGCAGGACTACGGCGTCGCGCGCGTCTACTCGCCCGAGGACGGGCAGCGGATGGGCCTGCAGGGCATGATCAACGACATGCTGGCGCGCTGCGATTTCGATCCGGCGCAGCACGCGCCGAAGGAGCTGAAGAAGGGCGATCTGCGCGCGCTGGCCCAGACGATTACCGCTATTGAATCGGGTGTTTCAAAGACAAAGGATTCACTTCATAAAGAGAAAACAGGGGTACCTGTTCTCGGCGTAACCGGCACGGGCGGCGCAGGAAAATCTTCGCTGACCGACGAGCTCGTGCGCCGTTTCCGCCTCGATCAGGGCGACGCTCTGCGCATCGCGGTGCTGTCGGTCGACCCGACGCGCAGGAAAACCGGCGGCGCCCTGCTGGGCGACCGCATCCGCATGAATGCGATCCACCAACCGGGGATCTTCATGCGCTCGTTTGCCACGCGCGAGGCGGGGAGCTCGCTGTCCGCTGCGCTCGGCGACGCCATCGCCGCGTGCAAGGCGGCGGGGTTCGAGCTGATCATCGTCGAGACGGCCGGCATCGGCCAGGGCGATGCGGCCATCGTGCCGCACGCCGACGTTTCGCTTTACGTGATGACGCCGGAGTTCGGCGCCGCGAGCCAGCTCGAGAAGATCGACATGCTCGACTTCGCCGATTTCGTGGCGATCAACAAGTTTGACCGCAAGGGCGCGGAGGACGCGCTGCGCGACGTGCGCAAGCAGGTCCAGCGCAACCGCCAGGTCTTCGGCACGAGCGCCGAGCAGATGCCGGTGTTCGGCACCATCGCCTCGCGTTTCAACGACGACGGCGTCACCGCTCTGTACCACGCCGTCGCCGCCAGGCTTGCCGAGAAGGGGCTGAAGCTCCAGCCCGGCCGCCTGCCGCGGCTCGATACCAAGGTCCCTTCGGACGTGCACGTCATCATTCCGCCCAAGCGCCAGCGCTATCTCGCCGAGATAGCGGAAACGGTAAGGGCGTATCACCAGTTTGCCTTTGAGCAGTCGAGAATCGCGCGCGAAAGGCAGCAGCTCGCGGCGACCCGGGCGATGCTCGGAAAGGAGCTGCCTGAAATACAGTCCCTGCTCGCGGAAAGATCGCTCGATGCGGATGCGACGGCGCTGCTTGATTCCTGGCCCGAGACGCTGAAGGCCTATTCCGGCGACGAGCACGTCGTGAAAGTCCGCGGCAAGGAAATCCGCACCGCGCTCGGCAGCGCGTCGTTATCGGGCACCAGGGTTCCCAAGGTCGCGCTGCCCAAATTCGAGGACCACGGCGAGCTGCTGCGCTGGCGCCTGCGCGAGAACCTGCCGGGCGAGTTTCCGTTCACGGCCGGGGTGTTCCACTTCAAGCGCGAGAACGAGGATCCGACGCGCATGTTCGCCGGCGAAGGCAGTCCCTTCCGCACCAACCGGCGCTTCCACCTGCTGTCGAAGGACCTGCCCGCGAAGCGCCTGTCGACCGCGTTCGACTCGGTGACGCTGTATGGCTTCGACCCCGACGAGCGGCCCGACATCTACGGCAAGGTCGGCAACTCGGGCGTGTCGATCGCCACGCTCGACGACATGGAGGTGCTGTACTCAGGCTTCGACCTGTGCGATCCGGCCACCTCGGTGTCGATGACCATCAACGGCCCGGCGCCGACCCTCCTCGCGATGTTCTTCAACACCGCGATCGACCAGCAGGTGGAGAAGTTTTCCAAGACGCATTCACGGCAACCGGACGCAAAACAGCTTGAAACGATAAAGGAGGAAACGCTGTCGGCAGTGCGCGGCACGGTGCAGGCCGACATCCTGAAGGAGGACCAGGGCCAGAACACCTGCATCTTCTCCACCGAGTTCTCGCTCAAGCTGATGGGCGACATCCAGGAGTACTTCATCCGCAACGAGGTGAGAAACTTCTACTCGGTGTCGATCTCGGGCTATCACATCGCCGAGGCCGGCGCGAACCCGGTCTCGCAGCTCGCCTTCACGCTCGCCAACGGCTTCACTTTCGTCGAGGCCTACCTCGAGCGCGGCATGCACATCGACGACTTCGCCCCGAACCTGTCGTTCTTCTTCTCCTACGGCATGGACCCGGAGTACGCGGTGCTCGGGCGCGTCGCGCGCCGCATCTGGGCGGTGGCGATGAAGCGGCGCTACGGCGGCAACGAGCGCAGCCAGAAGCTCAAGTTCCATTCGCAGACCTCCGGGCGCTCGCTGCACGCGCAGGAAATCGCGTTCAACGACATCCGCACCACGCTGCAGGCGCTGATCTCGACCTACGACAACACCAACTCGCTGCACACCAACGCCTATGACGAGGCGATCACCACCCCGACCGAGGAGTCGGTGCGCCGCGCCATGGCGATCCAGATGATCATCAACCGGGAATGGGGCGTGGCGAAGAACGAGAACCCGAACCAGGGCTCGTTCGTGCTCGAGGAGCTCACCGACCTGGTCGAGGAGGCGGTGCTGAAGGAGTTCGAGGCGCTCTCCAGCCGCGGCGGCGTGCTCGGCGCCATGGAGACCGGCTACCAGCGCGGCAAGATCCAGGAAGAGTCGCTGTACTACGAGCACAGGAAGCACGACGGCTCCTACCCGATCATCGGCGTCAACAGCTTCCGCAACCCGCACGGGGATTCAACGCCGCAGAAAATCGAGCTGATTCGTTCTACCGAAGAGGAAAAACAGTCTCAATTGAAACGCCTGCGCGATTTTCAAAAAAGGAATTCGGCCTCTTCTCCGGAGATGCTGGAGCGTCTACGTCAAGCAGTGATTCGCAATGAGAACGTGTTCGCCGTGCTGATGGACGCGGTGCGGGTCTGCTCGCTCGGGCAGATCACCCACGCCCTGTTCGAAGTCGGCGGCCAGTACCGCCGCAACATGTAACTCAGGACTTCCTGTCGGCCAGCACCGCTTTCCAGCGCGCCAGCTCCGACTGCACGAAGCTGCCGAACTCCTCGGGCGACGAGTGCTTGGCGACGAGGCCCATGTCGTCGAAGCGCTTGCGGACATCGGCGCTCGCGAGCGCGGCGCCGAGCTCGGCGTTCAGCCTGAGGACGATCTCGCGCGGCGTGCGGGTCGGCGCGAACACGCCGCCCCAGCTCGCGAAGTCGTAGCCCGGTATGCCGGCCTCGATCGCGGTGGGCACGTTCGGAAAGGACGCGTTGCGCTCGGGCGTCGTCACGGCCAGGGCGCGCAGCGTTCCCGCCTTGATGTGCCCCCCGGAGGCTGCCAGGGGATCGATCATGAAGCTGATGCGGTTCGAGATCAGATCGGGATGCGCCGCGGAGCTGCCCTTGTAGTGCACTTCGGTCATCTTCGGCAGGCCGGTCATTTGCGCCAGCAGGAAGGTCGCGAGCTGCTGCGGGCTTCCCGGGCCTGCCGTTCCAAACGTGGTTTGCGTTCCATGGCGGATCGACGCAATCAGCTCCTGCAGCGACATGACCGGGGATTGCGCGCTCACGACGAACACGTACGGCGTGAGATGCGTGAGCGACACCGGCGCGAAGTCCTTCACCACGTCGAACGGGATGTCCTGCATGAAATACGGGTTGATCGCCAGGTTCGCCGCCGCCTGCAGCAGCGTGTAGCCGTCCGCATCCGATTTCGCGACGAATGCCGAGCCGATCACCATCGACGCCCCGGGCCGGTTCTCGATGATCACCGGCTTGCCGAGCGAGGCGGAGAGCTTTTCGCCGAGGATCCGCGCGACGAGGTCGCTCGGCCCGCCGGTGGTCACCGGCACCACGATCCTGATCGGCTTGGCGGGCCAGCCGCCTTGCGCCCAGGCGCCTGCTGAAACGCAAAGCGCGATGAATAACGCGATAAATCTCATCTACGTTTCCCCTTAGTTGACCGTCGCGCCGGTATCGCGCACCACCCTGCCCCACTTCTCGTATTCGCCGCGCATGAAGCCGGCAAGCTCCTGCGGGCTCATCGGGCTTGCCTCGACGCCTGCGGCGCGAAAGCTTTGCTGGAGTTCCGCATCCTGCAGCGCCTTGGCTGTCTCGGCGTAGATGCGCTGCACGATCTCACCCGGGGTGCCGGCCGGCGCAGCGAGGTTCAGCCACAGGGTCGCCTGGTAGCCCGGCACGCCTGCTTCGGCCGCCGTCGGCACGTCCGGCAGGTCGGGTGAGCGCTGCGGCGTGGAGACTGCGAGCGCGCGCAGGCGCCCCGCCTTGACGTGGGGCAGCACGTTGGGGATGCCGGCGAAGGAAACTTTTACCTGACCCCCGAGCAAGTCCTGCATCGCGGGCCCGCTGCCCTTGTAGGGGACATGGTTCAGCTCGATGCCGGCCATCGAGGCGAACAGCGCGCTCACGAGGTGCTGCGCGCTGCCGTTGCCCGAGCTCGCATAGTCGATCTTCCCCGGCTGCGCTTTTGCCGCGGCGATGAGCTCGCGTATCGAATGGACCGGGAGCTGCGGATTGACCACCAGGACGTAGGGTCCCGAGGCGACCAGCGCCACCGGCTCGAAGTCCTTGAGCGGATCGTACGGCAGCTTCTTGTAGATCCAGGCGCTGATGACGTGGGGCGTCCCGGTGAATAGCAGGGTGTAGCCATCCGGCGCGCTTTTCGCCACGAAGTCGGCGCCGATGGTGCCGCCGGCGCCTGGCCGGTTTTCGACGAAGACGTTGTACCCCAGGAGGCTCGACAGCCGTGCCGCGAGGATGCGGCCGGGAACGTCGGCGAAGCCGCCTGGGGAAAGCGGGACGACCATGCGGATCGGGCGGGACGGCCAGCTCTGCGCCCATCCATTGAAGGCAATTGATAGAAAAAAAATGGACAGTGCTAAACGCATCATCCGCGATAGACCGCTTTCGGCTGGGTGAAAAAGCCGTGCAGCAGATGGTAGACCGTCAGGTAGTTCTTCTGCTGGAAGCTTGCGTGCGAGATGCCTTCCATCACCGAGAACTGCTTGTCCGGATGCGGCAGGCGGAGGAAGAACTTGAGCAGGTCGTCGATGCCGGCGATGCCGTCGAACTCGCCGCGCAGGACGAGCGTCGGCACGGTGATCTTGGCCGGGTCGACGAGCGGCAGCTTCGAGCACATGTCGACGTAGGTACCGGTCGGCACCGAGTCGTCGAGCGCCAGGATGGCGGTGGCGAACGCCTCGATGGTGGCGTCGTCCGCGGCGCCGGGATGATCGCGCTGGAAGATGCTGCGCACGAAAGCGCGGTCGATCGGGCGGCGGTTTTTCGACTGGAACTCGGGCAGCCGCTTCCTGCGCTCGGCGAGCGTAGGGCTGCCTTCGCCGGTCCAGACGAAGG
>Ga0209378_1000382_pt1 | contig 33261 bp, 24 predicted proteins | sample GraSoiAngelo_156_FD_186170 | JGI IMG/M metagenome (GOLD analysis project Ga0209378, IMG submission 186170) | Grasslands soil microbial communities from the Angelo Coastal Reserve, California, USA - 14_1009_13_40cm (SPAdes) (version 2) | ecosystem: Environmental > Terrestrial > Soil > Grasslands ...
CGTCGCTTCCTGAGGTCGAACGCATCCGGGTCTTCTGGCTCAGCGAAGATCGGGCGTCCTTCACGGCTCGCGCCGGGCTCGCGCGCGACATGCCGAAGGTCGATGTGCTCGACCCGATCTTCCATCCGATCCATCTCTTTCAACATCCCCGCTACGTTCCCCGCGTCGCGTGGCTACGGATCCTGCACGGGGTTCCGTACCTCTCCGGGAAGTGGGAGTCGCCGCTGGTGCGGAGCGCAATCGAGCGAGAGCTACGCGGCCAGCCCTTCGACGTAGTGTGGCTCGGCGCCCTCGGCACCGCGCGCTACCTGCCGCTGGTCCGGCGTCTCCAGCCGCGCGCGCGAATCGTCCTCGACCAGCACAACGTGGAGAGCGACATCTGGGCGCAGTTCGCGCGACGGCAGCGTGGTGTCCGCCGCGCGGTCGCCGAGGCCGAGTGGCGTCGCGCGCGTCGCTTCGAGATCGACGTGCTCCGTGAGGTGGATGCCGTCGGCGCGATCTCCGCGGACGACGCGCGCGCCTATCGCGAACTGGCGGGCGTCGAAGCCCGCGTGGTACCGCAGGTCGTCTCGTTCGAACGCCGTAACGAGACGCGCGCCGCGCCGCGGGCCTGCTATGTCGGAACGCTTACCTGGCATCCGAACGTGCGCGGGCTGGACTGGTTCTGCGGGCAGGTGTGGCCGCATGTGCGTGATCTGCTTCCGACCGCGACGCTGGAGATCGCGGGCTCGGGGTTGGAGGATGGCTCGCGCGCCGCGCCGCTGGTCCCCTCGGCGTGGCGCGCGCCCGGGATAACGGTCCTCGGGTTAGTTCCCGAGCTCGGGCCCCTGTACGAGCGGTCCGCTCTGATGGTCGCGCCGGTGCTGGGCGGTTCCGGCGTGCGCATGAAGCTGCTCGAGGCCTTTCGCAATGGGGTGCCCGTGGTGACGACGCCCGATGGGGCGCGGGGTCTCGCGGTCGAACCCGGACGAGAGGTGTTCGTCGAATCCGACCCGCGGGCTTTCGCCGTCCGATTCGCGAAGGTCGCGATGTCCACCGAGCTGCAGGCGAACCTCCGCGGCGCCGGGTACGCCTACCTCGAGCAGAACCACGGTCTGGGCGTGGCCCAGCGCGTGGTCAGGTCGCTTCTTGGCTCAGCCCATCGTTGGGCCGACGCGCCGGTCGAGGCGGCTGTTTAGGGAAGCCCGCCGAGGTGGGTCTTGTAGATCTGCCCCATCTGCGTAGGCGTGCCTGCGTAGTCGTTGATCAATGAGAGCGTCGTGCACGAAGCACCCCAGGTGTTCCAGACCCAGGCGAGGTAGCTCACGCCGCTGGTGTCGAGCCAGCTCAGGTAGGTGTTCCACCACGTCGCGTCGCACGTGTCGGCGCCGGTCTCCGTCACGATCACCGGGACCTGTGCGAGGACCGGTCCGGCGTTCGCGTTGTAGCAGCTGACGGTGTTGCAGATGTTGAAGTTGTAGACGTGCCACACCGCGGCCATGTTGTTGAGCGGGTCGTTCGGCTTGTAGGCCAACCATTGATAGAGCGCATTGGCGTAGGAGACGCCACCGAGCGCGAGAACGTTCGTCGCTCCGGTGCCGCGCACGGCATTCACGAGGCTCTGCATGCCGGCCGCCTGGAATGAGACGCCCGAGCACGTGCCGCCGTCGCGCCAGCATGTCCACGCCGCGGTGCTGTTCTGCTGGTTGTCGGGGAACGGCTCGTTGAAGAGCTCGAAGATGACGGCGTTGTTCCCCTTGTAGGCGTTTGCGACCTGTGACCAGAAGGTCGGCGAGTGATCGATATCGGGCATCGGCACCTGGCCCGTCGCAGGGGTGCCTCCGGGCGCGGTCCACTTGAGCTCGAGGATCGCGTAGATGCCGTTGTTATTGAGCAGGGTCACCCAGTTCTTGATGAACTGCTGGTAGGTCGCGCCGGAATACGCGGCCGGGACGCCGTTGATCGCGAGCCAGCAATCCTCATTGAGCGGCACGCGCACCGCGTTCGTCCGCCAGCTCTTGATCGCCGTGACCACCGACTGGTCGTACGTCGGCCCGTCGCCCATGCCCCAGCCCTGGACGCAGGCGTACTCGGTGCCGGAGTGGTTCACGCCGTGAAGCACGACTGTTTGACCGGACGCGTTGACCAGCTTGTTGCCCTGCACGTGCAACGGCGAGAGCGCGCCCGGAGCCGGCGTCGCGGTCGGCGCGGGGGTCGGAGTCGGCACGCTGGTCGGCGCGGGGGTCGGCACAGGCGTCGGCGCGACGGTCGGAACGGGTGTCGGCGCGGCCGACGTGACGGTGAACGTCCCGGCGGGATCGGACAGCGTATACAGCGTCGTCCAGCCCAGCGAGTACACCCCGATGGCGACCTTGTACGTTCCGGTCGCTCCGGTGAGAGGCACGGCCCACGTCGAGGTGTAGGTACGCTGCTGGCCCGCCGCGAAGGACTGGTTGTCGTACCAGACCTGGTACGAGCCTGTCGGAGCGCCGGGCGCGTACACCTCGATGTTGACGATCCCCGTGACCGCGGTCGCGCTCGTGACCTTCGACGTGATCGTGATCGAGCCGCCGAGCGCGACGCTCGTCGGGACGAGCGCGGAGGTCGACGTGAAGCTCGGCGACGGCGCGGCCGTGGGAACCGGCGTCGGGGTCGGCGCCGCGGTCGGGACCGGGGTCGGGACCGGGGTCGGAACGACTGTCGGCACGGGGGTCGGAACGGCGGTCGGGACCGGTGTCGGCGCAGCCGTGGGGGCCGGCGTCGCCACGGGCGTAGGCGCAGCCGTCGGCACGGGCGTGGGCGCCGCCGTCGGCGCCGGTGACGGCGCGGGGGCGGCCGCGGCGACCGTGAACGTGCCGCCGTCGGTCATCCCGTAGAGCGAAGCCCACTGCGGCGCGTAGACGCCGAGCTTCACGGTGTAAGTCCCCACGGCGGCGTTGGCGGGGACCTGCCAGGTCGCAGGATACGAGCGCTGTTGGCCGGCAGCGAAGGTCTGGTTGTCAAACCACACCTGATAAACGGGGCTCGCGGCGGCCGCTGCCCAGAGCTCGATGTCGACGAGCGCACTCGTGGCCGTGGCGCTGGTGACGTTGTCGGTCAGGCCGACCGATCCGCCGGCGAGGACGCTCGTCAGGCTGAGCGATGCCGTCGACGCGAAGCTGGCGGACGGGCTCGCGGTCGGGGCTGGGGTCGCGGTTGGCGCGACGGTGGGCGCCGCCGTCGGCGTCGCACTCGGCGCGGTCGAGCCAAGGGGCGCGGTGGCCGTCGGGGCCGCCGTTCCGGTGGGCGCGGGCGAAGGCGGAGTGACGAGCGGCGCGGCGACGGCGAACTTGGCGGCCGACGCCTTCGCGGCGTACCGCGTCTTCCAGGCATCGGCGTAGGCGCTGACGGTTACGGTGTACGTCCCAGAGGCGGTGCCGAACGGGACATCCCAGCTCACGCTGTAGGACTTGGCCTGCCCGGCGATGAAGTTCTCGTTGTGGAACCACTTCTGGAAGGCCAGCGTGGTGCCGCTCGGAGAGTAGACCTCGACGCCGATCAGGGCGTTTCCGGTCGATCCGGTCGCGACGGTCGCGCTGATGTTCACCGACTTGCCCGGCGCGACGCTACTCGGATCGACGGATGCGTCGAACGCGAAGCCGGTCGGCTGGACGTTCTTGAAGGCCTCGCCAGGCACCGGCGTGGCCGTCGCGCCGGAGGGATCGAGGACCGTGATGAGACTCACGATCCCCTCGTCCTCGAGCCACGTGAGGCCGTCGACGACGGGCCGCAGGCGCAGGGCATAGGTGCCCGGGACATATGGACCCCGGACACGGAAGGTGAAGGTCGCCACGGCGCCCGGCCCCACGCTCGGCTCGCTCTGGATGGCCACGCGATCCGGTGAGGGCCAACCAACCCCGAGCGCGCTGAGCGCTCGATCATCGCCGGTCAGTCCGAGGTTCGCCTGCTGCCCGGGGACGCCGCGGCTCCAGGTCTTCGCCCCGGTGTTTCGGATGTGCAGCATCAAAGGAGCGCTCATCTCCCCGGGTTTGAGGATGACGTGCGCCGATTGATCGAGAAACCGGCTATGGAATCCGAGGTCGCTGGTGATCGAGAGGGCCACCGGCTCGTGGTCGAGCCAAGCTAATCCGTCTACGACCAGTCGGACCGGCACGCGATAGGTACCCGGTGTCATCGGTGCGCGCACGTTGAAGGTGAACGTTCCGATCATCCCGGGAAGCACGAGCCCTTCCGACGTGGTCGCGATCCGAGCGGGCGAGAGCCAGTCGACCGCCATGCCCGAGTCGGCGTAACTACGCGCGTCACCGCTGACGCCTAGCGTCACCTGTTTCTCGGTCCCGCGTTGCCACGCGACGAGGCCGGTATTGCGGAACTGCATCGAATAGGTGGTCGCCGCGCCGGGCGCGAGCGCCGGTGACGGGCCTTGATCGACAAGCGAGGCGTGGAACCCGAACTCGGTGAGGGGCGTGGGCATCGGGGACCACACGACGAACCCAAGCGCCGCGATGACGACGACAAGCGCTCCGGCGAATCCGCGGACCCAGTGGGATCCGCCCTCCCTAACCTCGTACACAACCTGGAGGATTAGTCCTGCGCTGTTCTGTGTAGAGGGGCGAACTGGTACAGGGGGCCGTCCTAGGACCGCTGACGACCTTCGGGCCATGACCGTAACGGCGCCAATTCAGCGACCGGCCGTTTCGGGCGGATCGCATCCGGGCCCGCGGTCCGCGCGCCCCGCAAGAGACGCGACCCGTGCGCAGGTGCGCCCGCCACCGACGATGAACGCACTCGAGGGGCGAGGTACGAGAAGGCAGCCGACGCCCGCCGATGCGGACCAGCGGATGGCGCGACCAAGCTTCGAAGTCCCGCGGTTTTGTCGCGAGTGGGGCCCGGATCGGCGAGAGTTACAGACCGGATTGCGACGACAACGTTCTCGAACTTGTCGCGTTGAGAGCGTAGTGTTCCGATCCACGTTCAAGCGAGGAAGCGGCAAAGCCGAGGATCGTCAGCCGGCGTGGCAGGTGCCCCAGCACCAGCAGGCAGACACCCCCGCGCCGCCGCGGGCTGAAGAACCGGAGGAAAGAAGAGACATGCAGCAACAGCGGGAGGCCTACATGACTGGTAGCGAGCTCAATGCGTCGCTGGGGCGCGGGTCGGAGTTCGAGGGCAAGCTTGCCTTTGAGGGCAAGGTCCGGATCGACGGCAACTTCACCGGCGAAATTTCGACGAACGACACGTTGCACATCGGCGAAGGCGCCAAGGTCTCGGCGGAGATCAGCTGCGGCACCGTCATCGTCGAGGGAGAGGTCGTCGGCAACATCAAGGCGACGGGCGCCGTCGAGCTCCATCGGCCGGCGAAGGTGCGCGGCGACATCACGACTCCATCTTTCATGGTCGAGAAGGGCGTCATCTTCGAAGGCCGTTCCAAGATGGAGAACCTCGAAGCATCGAACGTCGTGAACCTGCGGGCTGCGTCGGAAGAGGACTAGCGCGCGACTTAAGGAGCTAAGGCGTGCAGGGCGTTCTCGCGCTGGATCGAGTCACCATCCGCGACGCGGACTTCAGTCGCGCCGCGTTCGAGCGATTCGCGCCGAACGGTTGCGTCTTCGAGCGTTGCGATTTCCGCGGCGAGTCGTTCGACGAGCGTTTGCAGACGCTCTTCGCGAGCCGCCGGCAGAGCGTGTTCCGTGAGTGCCGATTCGACGGCGCCGACCTGCGCGGCGTCCGCCCCGGCCAGGCGCGATTCGAACGGTGCAGCTTCGCCGGCGCAAACATCGACGGCTGGATGTCGGCGTGTGCCGAGTTCGTGGAGTGCCGCTTCACCGGCACCTTCCGGAACATCACCTTCCACGGCAAGCCGTGGGGCCACGCCGCCGAGCGTATTGACCCGGTCCGCACCACGAACGCCTTCACGGGCAACGACTTCACCGAGGCGTCCCTGCTCAGTGTCCTGTTCGTGAACGGGATTGACGTGCGCGGCCAGCATTGGCCGGGTGGCGGCAGCTACGTCGTGATCGACCGCATCCATCAGCGACTCACGCGTGCGCGAGCACGCGTTCTCGAGTGGAAGGACCACGAGGCCCGGAACGAAGCCCTCGCCATGCTCCAGCAGGTCGCGTTCGTCTTCATCCACCAGAACGGCATCGCGACCCCGCGGGCCGACGACCGCTGGCCGGCCACCCAGGAGATCCAGCGCAAGGTCTGGGAGACACTCGAAGCCGCGATGTAGAGAGCGCGAGCCGCGGGTCAGGCGGCGTCGAGCTCCGTGGTCACTGTCGATAGCGCGAGCGGTCGCCTCCGGCGCAGCAAACCTCCGACCCAGGCCTTGATGTCCGGCGGCAGCAAGCCCAGCCGGACCACTGCGGCGAGGTAGCCCGCGCCGCCGACCGCGGCCGCCAACATCCAGGGGATCCCCAGCGGGCGGCTGGCGAGCAGAGCCGTCGCCAGGATCCCACCCAGCACCGCGGCGCGTACCGCGACGCGGACCGATCCGGCATCGAATGTCCCCGCGGCAACGACGCGCAGCGCGCAGATCAGGATGAAGATCTCCGTCAGCAACGTCGCGAGCGCGGCGCCGATCGCGCCATTCGCGTAGGCGGCGCTCGTCGCGGGGATCAGGACAAAGTTCACCGCCGGGTTCACAAGACACGCCGCGCCGAGGATCGTGATCCACGTCCGCTCCCGTCCGGTCGCGAGCAGGATGCAGGTGAGCAGGTAATCCACAAAGATCAAGGCCAGCGACAGCGCCTGGATCCGGAGAAGGGGCACCGCGGGCGCATACGACTGAAGTGTGAAGAGCGACCCGACGATGCTCTCGGCGAGGATGAAGAACGTGACCGATAGCGGAACGATGAGCACGATCAGCAGGTCGAGGGTCTTGCGCACCGTCGCGTGGAACTCGTTCCGGTCTTCTGACCACAGCCGCGAGAGCACGGGAAACGTCGCCGTCGTGAGGAGCACCGGAAGGAAGTAGAAGGCCTCGACAAGCCGCGAGGCGGCGCCGTACCAGCCCACGGCCGCCGCACCGGCGAGCTGACCCAGGATCAGCACGTCCACCCGAGCGACGAAGAGCGCGAAGCCGTTCGCGGTCAGGAAGGGAAATCCCGCACGGAGCATCGCTCGCCACGACGGTGCCGCCGGGGCGGGCAACCGGAATCCACTGAGACGGCGCGCGGCGATCGCCTGGAATCCGACGCGCGCCGCCGCGGCAACGACGATCACCGTCGCCACCATCGCGGCGCCATGTCCAAGGAACAGCAGCGGGACGACGAGCGCGAGCGTGATGACGTTACCGCCAACGCGCGCGATCGCGGGGATCAGCATCTGCTCATGCGCCTGGAAGAGCGCGCCGAGGAGCTGGGAGAACGCCTCGACGACCATGAGCAATCCGAGGATCAGCACGAGCGACAACACCTCGGCGGTGTAGCCGAGAGCGAGCGCTGCCCCCAGCAATAGCACGTAGAGACCGGCACCCAGCGTCCCCACGATGAAGGCAGCACGCCGGAAGTACGGTCGCGCGAGCGCTCGATCACGAGCGACGGAGCGCGTGACCACCTGGCTCAGGCCGAAGTCGACGACGACCCCGACGATCGCGGTCAGCGTTAGCGCGAGATACAGGCGGCCGAACTCGATCTCTCCGAGCGTCCGCGAGACGACGATCAGGAAGACCATGGCGATCAGGCTCGACACGACCTGGGCGCCGGCGAGCACGGACCAATTGCGGACGATCGTGATCAGCGGTGCCACAGCTCTAGGCCGCCTCGTCCAACCCGATCCCGATGAATCGAAGCCAGGCCAGCGATGCGGCCATGCCGACCGGGAACGGGACCATGTTGTGGTCACCGAACGTCGCGCGGAACTTAGTGGTCGGCAGCCTGTAGCGGGTGGTCTGCAGGTGCCAGATCTCACGGGTCCCGACTGCGTTGTCAGCCGCGCTCGACATCGGGCGCTCGCGCCCGCGAACTCGCGCGAGCCGACGTTTGATCTGAGCACGCGCTTCGACCGGCAGCCAAGCTCTCGCGCGCTTGTAAATGGGTAGGGCCTTGAGCTCATCGACCCGGTCCCGGAGACCGGTGCGGTAACGATCGCTGGGAACCGCGCGGATCGTTTCGGGATCCACGCCCAGGCCCGCCGCGAGCGCGCCGTAGTACTTGGCCCAAGTGATCGTTTCGTTGTCGCCGACGTGATAGAACCCGGAAGGCGCCTCACGATGTGCGACGACGGCGTCGATGCCGCGCAAGAGGTCGTCGACGTACATCAGATTGCAGATGCCACCGCCGCTGCCGGCGAGGAATGCGGCTCCGCGGAGCAGGTCGGTCGCGGGTCCGAGGACCCACGGCGAACCAGGGCCCCACACCAGGCCCGGTCGCAGCACCACGATCGCCAGGCGGCGCTCGGCCATTCGCTCGCGTAAGAAGTTCTCGGCCACTCCCTTCTGCCGCGCGTATGCCATCCAGTGGCCGGGCCAGGGTGGCGCGTCATCGGGAAGATCCGGCTGTTCGACGGCGCCGTAGACCGACGCCGAGCTCAGGTGCACGAGAAGCCGCGCCCCCGCGGCGAGCGCCGCGGTGTAGATGTTCTCCGTCGTTCGCGGGATGTCAGCGGGATCACCGGTGGTGAGGTTCACCACCGCCTCGCAGCCGGCCAGCGCGCGCTCGAGGGTCTCGGCGCGAGAGGCATCGCCGAACCGATGCGAGATCCCGAGGTTCGCCGTACGGCCGACGCTGCGCGCGGCGCGGACCACCGGCACGATGTCCGTCCGACCGGCGTGCGCCGCCCTCTCGAGCAACCGGGAGCCGACGAACCCGCCGGCGCCCAGGACCGCTATGCCGCCGCGCATCGCCGCCGGGTCCAGTGACGCGCGTCGGCCTGCGACCGCTCGGCCGCGTCCAGCCACGGGAGCTCGAACGATGTCGCGCGCTCGTAGCAGGAATCGATCGCGCGGATGACGGCGAGGCCCCGCTCGCCATCGACCGGCACATCCTCTCCGTGTGTCACGGCTCTCAACACCTGCACGAGCTGGTGGTAGACGCAGTCCCGGTGGGTCCGCGGGGTATCGCCGCGGCCGCGCGTCGCGAGGTCGGACGGCCACGTCGCCGTGCTGATCCGCGTTTCCCAGGTGCCGCCGCCACGCCGTACGCGGAGCGCGTCGATCCGACCGGGGTCGAGCATTAGCTCTCCGGCCGAGCCCGTGATGCGGAGCCTCGTCACGAGCGGCTGGTTCCAGGACAGCTGCACGACGCCGCTCGCCTCAGGGCAGACGACCTCGATCCGGCAGTTCGTCTCGACGCCATCGGCGTGCGCGTCATCCGCGTAGCTCGTGGCGGTCGTCGCACCGAAGAGCGCGCTCAAGAAGTCAAGAACGTGCGAACCGATGTCCGTGAGGACGCCGCCCCCGGCCGTCGCTCGACGAAATGCCGCGTCGCTGTTGACGGGCCAGTCGTACACGCGCCCTTCGCGGTACGTGAAGCGCAGTCGATCACCGAGCGTGCCCTGCGCGATGAGTCGCTGCGCTTCGACCAGACACGGATACATCCGTCGCGTCATCCCGACCGCGAGGATGCGCCGCGCCACGCGGGCCGCGGCGACCATCCGCTCGGCATCGGGGGCACCGATCGCCATGGGCTTTTCGCAGAGCACATGGCTGCCGGCGGCCAAGGCGTCGACCGTGTGCTGCGCGTGCATCCCCGGCGGCGACGCCACGATCACCAGGTCGACGGCTACCGATGCGAACGCGTCTGCGGGATCGGCAAAGGTTCTAGCCGCGCGAAAGTGTCGTTGGAGCGCAGCGGTCCGCACGGGATTGGGGTCGACGAGCGCTGCGACGCGAGCGATGCCGCGGGACTCTAGCGCTCCGAGGGCGTACCGATAGAGGCCCTCGGCCGCCGCGCCGCAACCGATGACCGCGATGTCGAGCCGCGGCGCCGCCGAGTGGATCACGGAACGTCTATTGAAATCGCCGGTGGATTGAGGCCGGCTGTGCCCCGGCATGAGGCGCCGCGACCGTCGCGCACCAGCGTGGCCGGTCGCGGGAGCCGCCGTCAATGCGGCGTCAAGGCCGGCTCAATCCCGCGCTATCATCTGTGCCTCGCGACGACGCGGACACCGCTCCAGCGCAGGGCCGTTCAGAGAGCCGGATAAGGTGCGAGCCGGCCGGTCAATGGATAGGAGAGACCGCCGCCGAGCGACGTGGGTCCGCCCCGTACCGCGGATATGAGTGCCGCCACGAGGCGGAATGCGGGTGGAACCGCGGGAGCCAGGGCTCTCGTCCCAGAAATAAGAGGACGAGGGCCTTTTTGTTTGGACGAGAGGAGAACAGCGATGGCCAAGACGGAACGCAAACCCGACCACGGCGACGAAGCGCTCTACGCGCTCCGGCACTCGACCGCGCACGTCATGGCCGGTGCGGTCCTGGAGCTCTTTCCCGACGCGAAGTTCGGGTTCGGTCCGCCCGTCGCGGACGGCTTCTACTACGACTTCGATCTCCCTCGAGCGCTCACCGACGAGGATCTCCCGCGCATCGAGGAGCGCATGCGGGCGATGGCCAAACGCGACGTGCCCTTCGAACATCGGGAGATGCCGGTGCCCGAGGCGCTCGACTTCTTTCGCGAGCGTCACCAGGACTACAAGGTCGAGCAGATCGAGAAGCTGGACAAGGCGGATGAGCAGGTCGAGCTGCGGAACGGCTCCGTCTCGATCTACGAGCACGCTGACTTTGTCGACCTCTGCCGCGGGCCGCACGTCGAGCGCACCTCCAAGATCGGCGCCTTCCGGCTCCTCTCGGTGGCCGGCGCGTACTGGCGCGGGAACGAGCGCAACCCTCAGCTGCAGCGCATCTACGGGACGGTCTGGCCGACCGAGAAGGAGCTGAACGAGTATCTCGAAAAGCTCAAGGAGATCGAGCGTCGCGACCATCGCGCGCTCGGCCGCGACCTCGAGCTCTTCCGCATTGACGAGGAGCTCGGCTCGGGCCTCGTACTTTGGCTCCCGAACCTCTCGATCGTTCGTGAGGAGCTCGAGAACTGGTGGCGCAAGGTCCATCGCGAGCGCGGCTACACGCTGGTCTATACGCCGCACATCGCGCACGAGAAGATCTACCAGCGCTCGGGCCACCTCGAGAAGTACGGCGAGAACATGTACGGCCCGCTGCTCCTGGACGACTCGGCCGGGGCGACTGGGGGGCAGCGCCCCCCCGCCCGCTTCTGGATCAAGCCGATGAACTGCCCCGGACACATCAAGGTCTTCCAGTCGAAGATCCACAGCTACCGCGAGCTGCCGTTGCGCATCGGCGAGCTCGGCACGGTATACCGCTACGAACGCGGCGGAACGCTGCACGGAATGCTGCGGGTGCGCGGGTTCACGCAGGACGACTCGCACATCTTCTGCTCGTGGGACCAGGCGCAGGCGGAGATCGGGAAGGTGTTCGACCTCGCGATGGAATTCCTCCAGACGTTCGGGTACCGCGATCCGCGGGTCTACCTGTCGACGCGCCCGGAACGACGGCTCGGCACGGACGAGCAATGGGACAAGGCGGAGAAGGCGCTGGCGGACGCGCTGGGCGTTCGCGAAGTCCCGTACGACGTCGACGAGGGCGGCGGGGTCTTCTACGCGCCGAAGATCGATATCAAGGTCATGGATGCGATCGGCCGCGAGTGGCAGGGGCCGACCATCCAGATCGATCTCAACCTGCCCGAGCGTTTCGACGTCACATTCGTCAACGAGAAGGGCGAGCGCGAACGCGCGGTGATGATCCACCGCGTGCTCTTCGGCAGCCTCGAGCGCTTCGTCGGCGGACTCATCGAGCACTTCGCCGGCAACTTCCCGCTCTGGCTCAACTGGGAGCAGGCCGCGATCATCCCGGTACGCGAGTCCGCGCGGCCGTACGCGGAGGAGCTGGCGACCGCACTTCGAGGCGCAGGCCTCCGCGTCCATCTCGACGAACAGGCGGGTGATCTGCGGACGCGGATCAAAGAGGCGCAGCAGCGGAAGGCGTCGTACATGCTGGTCGTCGGGGATAAGGAGGCGGCGGCACGAACGGTGTCCGTCCGCCGCCGGGGTGCGGCCCAGGGTGAAGAAGAACGCGGCGTGAAGCTCGACGAGGTGATCGCTCGATTGGCGAACGAACGCGACACCAAAGCGCTCCCACCAGACTTCGGTCCCCACGGCCCCTCTGTCGCCGACTCGCTCGGCGGATGACCACCGTCGCGGCGGTTCCGCTCCTACGCGGCGAGCGTGTCGTGCTTCGCCCGATGACCTCTGCGGACACGCCGCTCCTGATGAAGTGGGGGAGCAACCCCGATTTCCGTCACTACCAATGGGCCCGCACGCGAGGCGTGTTCGACGAAGCGGACGCTCGCAAATGGATCGAGCGGATGTCGCGGCCCGGCGACTCCGCGTGCTGGGTCCTCGAACACGAGGGCCGCCCGATCGGCTTCGCGAACTATCGCGATCACCATCCGAAGGGCCGGAGCGCGGAGATCGGGATCGGGATCGGCGAGCCGGATCTGTGGGGCAGGCACTTGGGCCGTGACGCGCTGACGACTCTGATCCGCTATTTGTTCGACGACCTCGACCTGCATCGGGTGGGGCTTTCCGTGGTGAGCTTCAACGACCGCGCGATCGCGATGTACAAGGCCGTCGGGTTCGAGGTCGAAGGGATCGAGCGCGACGGCGTCGGCACCGAGGACGGCTTCGTCGATGACGTCAAGATGGCCATCGTGAAGGGCCGGCCGCGTCCGGACTTCGACCCCCGGCCGGTGACTCTCGCGGGCGAGCACGTCCGGCTCGCCCCCCTCCGCATGGAGCACGCCCCCGCGCTCTTCGAGGCGGGGGATGAAGACGAAATCTGGCTCTGGATGCAGCCCCGGCCGCGGGGCGTCGAGGGCTGTAGGAGATACATCCGCTGGGCGCTCGACCAGCAGATCCTCGGCACCCAGCTGCCATTCGCCGTGATCCGCAACTCGGATGACACGCTTGTCGGGACCACGCGCTACGCGCATATCGATCCGCCCAACCACACGCTTGAGATCGGTTACACGCTCTACGGGAAAGGCGCGCGCCGAACGCCGGTGAACACCGAATGCAAGCTGCTGTTGCTCCGTCACGCTTTTGAAACGCTGGATGCCAATCGCGTGTGGCTCCAGACCGACAAACGCAACGAACGGTCACAAACGGCGATCGCGCGCCTCGGCGCCACGAAAGAAGGCGAGCTCCGGAACGAGCGCATCCTTCCGGATGGGACGCTACGCACCAGCGTGATCTTCGGCATCACCAAAGATGAGTGGCCAAGCGTTCGCCAACGCCTGCTTGAGTACCTTGCCCGGTGATATGCTCGTCGCACTTGAAGTTCTCTCACGGGGAGCGGCCGCGCTGCTAGCGGCATTCACACGCCAATAACCGAGGTCTCCCTATAGCCGCGCCCGAACTGCGGATCAACGAGGCGATCCGTGTTCCGACCGTTCGCCTTCTCGGCCCCAACGGCGAGCAGCTGGGCATCATCCCCACCGCGCGCGCGCTCGCGAAGGCGCAGGAAGACGGGTACGACCTCATCGAGATCGCGCCGAACGTGCAGCCGCCGGTCGCGCGTATGGGCGACTTCGGGAAGTACCGCTACGACCTGCAGCAGAAGGCGAAGGACGCGAAGAAGAAGCAGAAGGCCGTCATCTGGAAGGAGATCCGGGTCTCGCCGAAGATCGACGAGCACGATATCGGGACAAAGATCCGCTCGGCCGCGAAGTTCCTCGATGAAGGTGACAAGCTGAAGGTCACGGTGCGCTTTCGCGGGCGCGAGCTGGCCCATCCCGAACGCGGCCGGACCTTGCTCCTATCTATCGGCGACCGCCTGAAGGAGCACGGGACCGTCGAGCGCCCACCGCTACTGGAGGGTCGCTCGATGAGCATGGTCATGAACGCGTTGCGTCGGGATGCCGTCGCGCCCTCAACGCCGCCGCGGCCCGCAGCCGGGCCGCCGCCTCCGGCCACGCCTCCCGGCGCGACCAAACCTCCGGCGGTGACTCCAGCCCGGCCCGCTCCAGCGGCAGCCTCGGCGCCGCGGCCCGGTCCGACGCCCCCACCCGCGAGCGCTCGACCGCCCGCGTCCCGGCCGCCGGCGCCGCCCCGCGCGCAGCGACCCGCTTAGCACATAGAATCGACGTTTCACACCACGCAAGGACCGGAGGTCGTTCAGCGTGCCCAAGATCAAGAGCCATAGCGGTGCCAAGAAGCGCTTCGAATTCACCGGTCGCGGCAAGCTCCGGCGGTCGAAGGCGTACAAGGGCCACCTCAACCAGCACAAGAGCCCGTCCCGGAAGCGCCGTCACGCGGGCAAGGCGCTCGTCGCCAAGGGCGATCTCCAGCTCGTCCGCAAGCTGCTGCCTAACCTCAAGGTAAGGAGCTGACCCGATGTCACGAGTGAAGCGCGGCGTTGCCGCACACAAGAAGCACAAGAAGCTGCTCTCGCAGGCCGAAGGCCGCCGCGCCTCGAAGCACAAGCTCGTCCGTCCGGCGCGCGAAGCCGCGATGCACGCGTTGCGCTATGCGTACCGGGATCGCCGTGCCCGAAAGGGCCAGTTCCGCGCGCTCTGGATCGCGCGGATCAACGCCGCCGCACGCGAGGCGGGCGTTTCCTACAGCCGGCTCATGAACGCCCTCCGGCTCTCGGGAATCGATCTGGACCGCAAGGTCCTCGCCGACATGGCCATCCGGGATCCCAAGGTTTTTCGGCACTATGTCGATCTCATCAAAGAGAAGTCGAAAAAGTCATCGAGCTAGCGCGATAAGGCGAAGACGGAGAGCAGTACCGCGTAACGCGGCGCACCAGAGAGACCGGAGCGGGTGAAAGCGGTCGCGCCGACGATGCGGGAATTCGCTCCTCAGCCGACCGGCAGAAAAGCCGGCCCGCCTGAGGCCCGATAGAGCCTCGACCGAGCGTCCTCCCTAGGTTTCGCGCGGAGCGCGACCTCAGGAGGGAACACGGGTGGTACCGCGGAGGCCCGCCTTCGTCCCGAGACGAACGGCGGGCGTTGTGTTCTCTGGAGAGGTGACGATGCCGGGCGAAGAACTGAGAGAGCTCGCGAACCGGGCGGTCGCTGAGATCGCTGGCGCCGCGGACGACGCCGCGCTCGAAGCTGCGCGCGTGAAGTACCTGGGTCGCAAGGAAGGCGCCTTGAGCGAGGCGACGAAGCGCATCGCCAAGCTTCCTCCGGGCGAGAAGCCGGCCTACGGCGCGGCGGTCAACGAAGGCAAGCTCCGCATCGAGCGCGCCCTCGAGGAGCGGACCCGCGCGCTGCGCGAGGCCAGGGTCGCCCGAGACCTCGGCGGCGAGCGCGAGGACATGAGCCTCCCGCCGCGGCGGGTCCGCGTCGGCCGGCTGCACCCCATCTCGCAGACCGTACGCGAGGTGTCTCGCGTATTCGCGACGATGGGTTTCGAGACCGTCGAAGGGCCTGAGATCGAGTGGGACTACTACAACTTCGAGGCGCTCAACATCCCGCCGGGACACCCCGCGCGCGAGAAGTGGCAGACGCTCTGGATCTCGAATCCGCTCGGGGATGACCCGTCGCGTCCGCTCCTCGGTCGGACGCACACCTCACCGATGCAGATCCGTGTGATGGAGCAGCGCAGGCCCCCGGTCCGGGTCGTCATACCCGGACGCTGCTATCGCTACGAAGCGACCGACGCGATCCGCGAGTCGATCTTCTTCCAGTACGAGGGTCTGGCCATCGATGAGAAGCTCACGATGGCCGACCTGAAGGGTGTGCTTTTTTCGTTCGCACGGCAGATCTTCGGGAGCGACCGCAAGATCCGTTTCCGCATTGACTACTTCCCGTTCACCGAGCCATCGGCGGAGATCGCGTTCGATTGCTTCAGCTGCGAAGGTCGCGATCCGGAGTGCCGGGTGTGCGGTGGCGACGGCTGGATCGAGGCCGCCGGCTGCGGCATGGTCCACCCCGACGTCCTGCGGCGGGTCGGCTACGACCCGAAGCGCTACCAGGGCTTCGCCTTCGGTGGCGGGATCGAACGACTCGCGATGCTGCGCACCGGCGCGCCGGACATCCGGCTCTTCTATCAGAACGACCTGCGGTACCTGGAGCAGTTCTGATGTTGATAAAGGTGCCTGTCTCGTGGCTGCGCGAGTACGTCGACATCAGCGTGCCCATCGATGAGCTCGCCCTGCGGCTGCACATGTCCAGCACCGAAGTGAAGGGCGTCGAACGGCCGTGGTGGGACGACAAAGTCCGGGTCGGGCGGATCTCCAAGCTCGCAAAGCATCCGAATGCGGACAAGCTGCAGCTCGCGACCGTCGAATACGGAGAGGACCGTCCCAAGACCATCGTCACCGGTGCGACGAATCTCACCGTCGGCGACATCGTGCCGTTCGCCGACGAAGGCGCGCAGATCATCGATGGGCACACCGGCGAGCGGACGACGCTTCGGGGGAAGCCGATGCGGGGCATTCAGAGCGAGGGCATGGTGCTCTCGGCGAAGGAGCTCGGCCAAGGCGAGGATCACGACGGCATTCAGGTTCTCGATCGAAAGCTTCCGGTGGGAGCACGGCTGCGGGACGTTCTCGGCGAGACGATCCTGGCGCTCGAGCTTCAGCCGAACCGCCCGGATTGTCTCGGCGTGGTCGGGATCGCGCGCGAGGTCGCGGCGATCCTCGCCACTGGGCTGCGCGAGCCGCCGGTCGACCGCCTGCCGGAGAGGACGAGCAGGGACCTCGATGTGCGTATCGAGGACCCGGTCGCCTGTCCGCGTTTCGCGGCGGCGCTCCTCACCGGGATACGCATCGGGGCGTCGCCCACCTGGATCCAGCAGCGCCTGATCGCGGCGGGTATGCGCCCCATCGACAACGTCGTCGACATCACGAACTACGTGATGCTCGAGCTCGGCCAGCCGCTCCATGCGTACGACCATCGCAAGCTGCGTGGCGGCTTGCTCGTCGCGCGAAGGGCGCGTCGCGGCGAGACGCTCCGCACACTCGATGGCGTCGAGCGGGTGCTCCACGACGACACTCTCGTGATCGCGGATGCGGACCGCGCGCTCGGCGTTGCCGGCATCCTCGGGGGCGAGGATTCGGAGATCCGCGAGGACACCACGACGGTCGCCCTCGAGTGCGCCTCGTTCGAACCGCGCGGCATCGGACGGACGGCAGCGAACCTCGGGCTCCACGGCTCGGCTGGGAGCGCCGCGGCGCGCCGCTTTTCGTGGGAGCTCTCGCCCGATCTCGTTCCGGTCGCGCTCGCGCGCGCCGTCCGTCTGCTCCGCGAGCATGCCGGGGCCGAGGTGAGCGGAGTGATGGACCGCTACCCCAAACGCCGCGGGGTGGTCAACGTCCGCATGCGCTTCTCCGACATCCCACGCGTGCTTGGGATCGAGATCGGACCTGAGGAGACGCTCGATATCCTCCGCCGGCTCCAATTCGTCGCCGCGGCAGACGGCGACACGCTCGTCGCGACACCCCCTGCGGTGCGAACGGACATCGCCATCGCCGAAGACATCGTCGAAGAGGTCGGGCGCATTGCCGGATACGACCGCCTCCCGGTGCGCGTCCCCGATGGTCCCCTCCCGCTGCACGAGCGGCACCCGCTTCAGGAGTTCCGCGAGCGGGCGCGCGATGGACTGGCCGGGTTCGGGCTGCAGGAGGTGCTCTCTTATTCACTCATCGATCCGGCGTGGCTCGGGATGCTGACGGCGGATGGATCCTGTATCGCACCCGAGCCGCTGCGCGTCATCAACCCGACGACCGTCGCGCAGTCGGCCGCACGCCCGACCCTTCGGGCGAGCCTGTTGGACACGGCGCGGCGAAATCTAAGAAATCGCGCCGGGGTCGCCATCTTCGAGATCGCTCCTCTCTATCTTCCCCAGCGCGGCGACCTTCCCGACGAGCGGTGGACGATCGGGATCCTCCTCGCGGGGAACGCCGAGCCGGTGCGCGACGGCGAGACCTGGCTCACTCCGGAGCGGCCCTGGGACGTGCGCGATCTACAGGGGTACGTCCTCGCGCTCGCGGATCTCCTTGACGTCCAGACGGCCGGTGATCAGGTGGACGCACCCGGACTGCACCCGGGACGATCGCTCGCGTTCGCCCACGACGGCCGGCGGCACCTTGTCGCCGGCCAGCTCGACCCCCGAGTGGCGGCGAAGTGGGAGCTCCCGGCGGAGACCTTCATTGCGGAGATCGACCTCTCCTCGTGGCTGGACGCGGCCCGGCCGCCCCGGGTCATCGCACCGCCGCGCTTCCCGGCCGCGCTTCGGGACCTCGCGATCGTGGTCGACGAGGCCACGCCCTATCGCGACGTCGAACGCGAAATTCGCGCAGCCGGCGGAACAGACCTTGGGTCCATCGCGCTCGTCGACCTTTATCGCGGCCCGCAGATCGGGGCAGGGAAGAAGTCGTTCGCGGTGAGGCTGGTGCTTCGCCGAGCGACGGCCACGCTTGGCGAAGAGGACGTGGACCGCTTGGTCAAGCGCGTCGCCGGACGGCTGCAACAGGCCCTGGGAGCCACGATCCGGAGTTAGCGCGTGCGCTCCGCCGAAGAGAGTGAGGGGTCGGAGGGGCCAGCCCCTGCGATTGAATGGTCAGACCACGACTGAACCCGAGGGCAGGTCGGGGGGTACCCAGATAGACTCGGCCACCATGCGCTAGGGAGGTATGTGAACTAAGTGGAGAGTAGTTACGTGCGTAGAGGGTTCGCCCTCGCTGTCACCGCGACCATGGCACTAGCAGCGTGTACTCAGCAGCCAGCAGCGAGCCCGGCCCCATCGGCGAGCGCAACGCCAGTCGCGCAGCGCGGCGCCGGCGGCGAGCTCAAGATCCTGTACTGGCAGGCACCGACGATCCTCAACGCGCATCAGGCGACCGGCACGAAGGACAACGACGCGTCACGGCTCGTCCTCGAGCCGCTCGCATCCTGGGACAAGAACGGCCAGGCGCTGGCGAACGGCCTCGCGGCCGAGATCCCGACTGTCGCGAACGGCGGCGTCGCCAAGGACTTCACGAGCGTGACCTGGAAGCTCCGTACCGGCGTGAAGTGGTCCGACGGGACGCCGTTCACCGCCGATGACGTCGTCGGGACCTACACCTACATGTGCGACGAAAAGACCGCGGCTTCTACCGTTGATGTCTGCGAAGGCGTGAAGAGCGTCACCGCGAAGGACCCGAATACCGCGGTCGTCACGTACTCGCCGGCGCAGCCCTTCTACTTCCAGTGGGGCGTCGGCTTCAACACGCCGATTATCCAGAAGGCCCAGTACGCGAACTGCCTGGGCGTGAAGGCGAAGGACTGCCCGGCGGACCTCAAGCCCATCGGTACCGGTCCATATAAGGTGAATACGTTCAAGCCCGGCGACGTCGTGCAGTACGACCTGAACGAGAACTTCCGCGATCCGAACAAGCCGTTCTTCAAGACCGTGACTCTCAAGGGAGGCGGCGACGCGGCCTCGGCCGCGCGCGCGGTCTTCCAGACCGGCGACGTTGACTACGCCTGGAACCTCCAGGTCGAGGCGAGCGTGCTCAAGCCGATGGCCGCGAGCAGCACCACCGGCCGGCTCCTCACCTCATACGCCTCAAGCGTCGAGCGGCTTCTGATCAACTTCTCGAACCCTGACGCCTCGCTCGGCGACAAGCGCGGCGAGCCGGACACGAAGCACCCGTTCTTCACGGACATCCACGTCCGCCGGGCGCTCGCGATGGCCACGGACCGCGCATCGGTCGCGAGCCAGCTCTACGGCGATGGCCTTACGGGCAAGGCGACCTGCAACATCCTCACGGCCCCTACGGCGATGGAGTCCAAGAACAGCGACAGCTTCGATATCTGCAAGTTCGACCTGAACGCCGCCAACAAGGAGCTCGATGACGCCGGCTGGGCGAAAGGCTCCGATAACGTCCGCGCCAAGGGCGGCCAGAAGCTCAAGATCCTTTACCAGACGACCGTGAACAGCGTCCGCCAGAGCACGCAGGCCATCATGAAGTCCAACTGGGAGAAGGTCGGCTTCCAAGTCGAGCTGAAGTCGGTGCCCGCGAGCACCTTCTTCACCAACACCTCGCCCGACGGTGCCAACCACTTCTGGGCCGATGTCGAGATGTTCACCAACAGCGGTGACCCCAATCCCACCGGCTACTTCAGGGGCTGGACCTGCAAGACGGCTACGGGCAAGGCGAACAACTGGAACGGCAGCAACTACAACCGCTACTGCAACCCCGACTTCGACAAGGTCGTCGACCAGATGGCTGTCGAGGCCGATCAGGCCAAGCTGGCCCAGCTCGCGATCCAGGCGAACGACATCCTCATCAAGGATGTCGTGATCATCCCGCTCATCAACCGCGTGGCACCGACACCCGACGGTGTCTCCAAGGCGCTCAAGGGCATCGACGTTTCAGGGTGGGACTCGGTGATGTACAACATCGCCGACTGGTCCAAGTAAGAGTAGGCAAGCGTGCTACGGTGGTGCGGTGGAGAACCTCCACCGCCCCACCCGCACCGTAAGGGCGAGGTGAGGGTCTAGCGATGGGTCGCTACATCGCGCGCCGTCTCCTCATCGCGGTCCCGACGTTGATCGTCATCAGCTTTGTGATCTACGCGATCCTGGCGCTCGCTCCGATCGACCCCCTCTCCCAGTTCGGCGCCGATCCGAGGGTCCCGGCAGAAGTCCGCGAGCGGATCCGGGAGAGCCTGGGCCTGAATCAGCCCTGGCCGATCCGATACGTCAAGTGGATGACCTCGATGTTCCGCGGAGACTTCGGCGTCTCGTTCATGAGCCACTCCTCGGTCGGCGACCTCATCGCGCAGCGCCTCCCGAATACCCTCGCCGTCGTGGGCGTGGCGTACGTCTTCGGCGTCCTCATGGGTATCCCTGTCGGAATGATCTCGGCGATCAAGCGTTACTCGATCTTCGACCACGCGGCGACGACGGTCGCCTTCATGGGCTTCTCGGTGCCGACGTTCTTCACCGGCCTTCTTCTCATCATCATCTTCGGCATCAAGCTGCGGTGGTTCCCGTTCATCTACAGCTCAACGACTCAGGTCCACGACCTCGACAGCTTCGTGTTCCAAATCAGGCAATCGATCATGCCGATCACGGTCCTCGGCCTGTTCAACGTCGCGACCATCGCGCGGTACGTGCGCTCGGAGATGCTCGAGCACCTTCCGCTCGACTACGTGCGGACGGCGCGGGGCAAGGGACTTATGGAGCGGCTCGTCGTGCTTCGCCACGTACTCCGGAACAGCCTCATCCCGGTGGTCACCCTGGTGGCGCTCGGGGTCCCGACGGTGTTTGGCGGCGCGATCGTGACCGAGCAGATCTTCCGCGTACCGGGCATTGGCGAGCTCCTGGTGACCTCGATCTCGAACGGGGACATCCCGGTGGTCGCGACGGTGGTGTTCATCTTCGCGGTGCTCGTCGTGACCTTCAATCTGCTGGCGGATCTCCTGTACGCGGTGCTCGACCCGCGTATCCGGTACACCTAATGGCGACAACGCAGGCTCGCCTCACGACGGCCACGGTCAAGGCCGACATGCTGCGGCCTCCGCGGTCCCTGTGGACCGACGCCTGGTACCAGTTCAGGCGTCACAGGCTCGCCATGGCCGGGTTGGCGGTGCTCTCCTTCCTGATCGTCGCGACACTGGTCGGGCCGTACTTCTGGCCCATCCGCATCGACACACTTGATTACACGATCGCGCTCCAGGGGCCATCTGCCGATCACCCGTTCGGCACCGACAATCTCGGGCGCGACATCTTCGCGCGCGCCCTGTGGGGCGGTCGCGTGTCGATCGCGGTCGGCCTCTCCGCGGTGTTCATCGCGATCACGCTCGGGACGCTGGTCGGGGCCCTGGCGGGCTACTTCAACAAGCTCGACAACCCCCTCATGCGGCTCACCGATCTCTTCCTGTCGCTGCCGATCCTTCCGCTCTTGCTCATCGTCATCTATCTCTTCCGCGACGTGCTGCGCGCGGCCTTCGGCCCCGAGGTCGGGATCTTCATCATGATCGTGACGGTCATCGGCTTGCTGGAGTGGATGCCCGTCGCACGCCTTGTACGCGCGCAGTTCCTCTCGCTCAAGCAGAAGGAGTTCGTCGAGGCCGCACGCGCGATCGGCGACCCGGACCTCGCGATCATCTGGCGGCACATCCTCCCCAACACGTTGTCGCCCGTCCTCGTCGCCGCGACGATCGGCGTCGGCGGCGCGATCCTCACCGAGTCCACGCTCTCCTTCCTCGGTCTCGGGTTTCCGCCGGACGTGCCGACCTGGGGACGTCTGCTGTACGACGCTCAGAACTTCATCGACATCGCAACGCATTGGGTCGTCTTCCCCGGGTTCCTGATCTTCGTCACCGTCCTGTCGATCAACTACATCGGCGACGGTCTACGCGACGCCCTCGACCCCCGCAAGACATAGCCACAAGGCTCGGCGCGAGGCTTCCCCGGTCGTTTTACGCGCGGCCCACGGCGCGCGTGGCGCGCGATCTGCTCGGGAAGGTGCTCGTCTACGATGGCCCCGCGGGACGGCGCGCCGTGCGGCTCGTCGAGGTCGAGGCCTATCTCGGAGCGAGCGACCCCGCATCGCATGCGTACCGGGGTCCGACCGCGCGCGTGGCGCGCGATCTCCTCGGGAAGGTGCTCGTCTACGATGGCCCCGCGGGACGGCGCGCCGTGCGGCTCGTCGAGGTCGAGGCCTATCTCGGAGCGAGCGACCCCGCATCGCATGCGTACCGGGGTCCGACCGCGCGCACCGCGCCGATGTTCGGCCCGCCCGGAAGGAGCTACGTGTACTTCGTGTATGGCATGTATCACTGCCTGAACGTGGTCGCATCACGCGGCGGTGTCGCGGGCGCCGTGCTCCTGCGCGGCGCCGAGCCGATCGCCGGCGTCGGCGACGATCCACGCGCGCTCGCCGGGCCCGGAAAGCTCGCGCGTGCGCTCGGCCTGACCACCGCGCAGACCGACATGGACCTGGTCCGGTCCGAGCTCTCCATCCGCGACGCGTCGCCGGTGCAGTCCTCGCGTGTGGTCCGCGCGGCGCGGATCGGATTGAACCAGCACGCCACCACGCACAAACCGTGGCGCTTCTACATCCGCGGCTCGCCCGGGATATCCCGGCCTTGAACGAGGGCGCTTTCGCCCGTCTCGAGCTGCCCGCGATCCGCGCGCTCCTCGCCGAGCGCACCGCCTTCGCGCCGGGCCGCGAGCTGGCCCACGCACTTTTCCCGACCTCCGACGTTCGCGAGGCCGAGCGCCTCCAGGACGAGACAGCGGCCGCGCGCGACCTGATGCGGGCGAGCCCGTCGAGCGGCCTACGCGGCGCGCGGGACATCCGCGACGCGCTGCAGCGCGCACGCCTTGGGGGAACGCTCGACCCCGAGCAGCTCGTCGCGGTGTCCGACACGGTGCGCGCGGCGGAGCACCTCTTCGCTGACGTCCGGCCGTATCCGCCGCTCGCCGGACGAGCGCGCTTCGCGCGGCCTCCATCGGACGTCGCCGGCGCGATCGAGAACGCGATCGGATCCACAGGTGAAGTGCTGGACCGCGCGAGCATCCGCCTCGGCTCGCTCCGCGCCGACCTGCGGGCCGCGCAGGCGCGCCTCCAGCAGCGGCTCGACGGGCTCGTCCGCTCTCCCGACCTGGCGCGTCTGCTTCAGGACCCCATCGTCACGCAGCGCGGGGGCCGCTACGTCGTCCCGGTCAAGGCCGAGCACCGTGGCGCGGTGAAGGGGATCGTCCACGACCAGTCCGCGAGCGGGCAGACCGTCTTCATCGAGCCGCTCGAGATCATGGAGGCGAACAACGTCCTTCGCGAAGCCGAGCTCGCCGAACGCGCCGAGGTCCAGCGCATCCTCGACGAGCTCTCCCGTCGTGTCGAGCGCTCCGCAGATGACCTCGACGCCGTGCTGCAGGCGCTCGCTGGGCTCGATCTGGCGATCGCGAAAGCGCTCTATGCCGATGCGCTCGAGGCAAGCCGGCCCGCGCTGAACGCCGAAGGGATCCTCGATCTCGTAGACGCACGCCACCCCTTGCTGGTCGAGCAGGGGAACGTCGTGGGGATAGACGCGGAGCTCGGCGGGGAGTTCCGCGTGCTCGTCATCACCGGGCCGAACACCGGCGGCAAGACCGTCACGCTGAAGACCATCGGGCTTCTCACGCTGATGGCCGCCTGCGGCCTCGCCATTCCCGCGGCGCCGAACAGCCGCGTGCCGGTGCTGCGACGCATCTTCGCGGACATCGGCGACGAGCAGTCCATCGCGCAGTCGCTCTCGACGTTCTCCTCGCACCTGCGCAACGTCGTCGCGACGCTCGCGGGGGCGGAGCGCGGCGATCTTGCCTTGCTCGATGAGATCGGCGCCGGCACCGACCCGGATGAGGGCGCGGCGCTGGCCATGGCGGTGCTCGAGACGCTGCTCGAGCGGGGGGTGCTCGTCGCGGCGACGACGCACTACCCTGAGCTCAAGGCGTTCGCGCTCAGCACGCCGGGCGTGCGCAACGCGAGCATGGAATTCGACTCGGAGACGCTCCGGCCGACGTTCCGCCTGCATGTCGGCCTGCCGGGCGCGTCGAATGCCTTCGCGATCGCGGAGCGTCTCGGCCTCGACCGCGCGGTCCTCGGGCGCGCGGACACGCACCTGGGGGAGCTGCACCGCTCGCTCGAGCGGACGCTCCGCGAGGCCGAGCGCCAGCGGACTGAGCTGGCCGCCGCGCTCGAGGAAGCACGAGTCGCCGCGGCCGACGCCTCGGACGCGACCACCGAGGCGGAGCGCGAGGCCGAACGTGTTCGCGATGAGGCGCGGCGCGCGCTGCGGCGTGCCCACGCCGAGGCCGACGAGCTCCTTTTGCAGGCGCGCCGCGCGCTGCGCCAGGCCGAGGACGCCCGCGACCGTGCGGCCAAACGGAACCTCGTCGACGACGCGCGCGCGGCGCTCGCCGAGGCGGAGTCCGCGCGGGCCGCATCGACCGGATCGGCGCCCGCTCCCCGCACGTCCATTCCCATCGCCATCGGCTCGCCCGTGCTCGTGGAGGGGGTCGCCGAGCCGGGAACGCTGCTCGCTATCGACGACCGCGGGCTTGCGGACGTCGCCGCCGGCGCCCTGCGGCTGCGCGTTCCCGCTTCGCAGCTTCGACCCGCGCCGGGAGGTAGGGAGCAGAGCTCCCCGATCCGTTCGGAGAGACCTGTCGTGCACGGTTCAGCGCCGAGCGTGCCGCTGCAGCTCGATCTTCGCGGCGCGCGAGCCGAGGAGGCGCTCGCGGTGCTCGATCGCTACCTGAATGACGCCGCGGTCGCGGGCGTTGAGCGCCTGCGGATCGTCCACGGAAAGGGCACGGGCGCGCTACGCACGGCCATCCGCGCCGCACTGGCGCAGCATCCTCTGGTTCGCGCGCATGAGCCCGCGGGTCAGTCCGAGGGCGGGGATGGGGCCACGATCGTCCGGCTGTAGAGGGCGCTACCAGTGAGCAATGGCCTTCCCGCCTAAGAGACGCGGCGCATCTCGACGCCAATCTGTGAGAGCCTGTGAAACAGGGCTGCGCGATCGGGATCGATGAGACCGAGATCGGCGAGAGCCGTGACCAGGCTCGGGTGCGCATCGCTCGCGCGGGGATCTTGCCAGCGCATCGCACCACCGGCTTCCGCACGCGGCTCCCCGGCGAGGTCACCGGCGCGGAACATGTGGACGAGGAAGTGGAAGCCATCCGGTGGCAGGCTCCTCACCTCATAGCGAGCCACAAGTCGCAGATCAGTGGTGCGATAGCCGGTCTCTTCGAGGAGCTCGCGGCGGGCCGCATCCTCGACCCGCTCGCCCCGCTCGACGTTCCCTCCGGGCAGGATCCAGGCACCGGCGAATGGTCCGCGATGCTGTTTGACGACGAGGATCCGGCCGCTCGGATCGACGCAGGCGACGATCGCGCTGACGGCCGGATCCTCGGCCACCCGGGCTACGGCCTCTTGGTGCTGGTCGGTCGCGGCGTAGGGGTCGAGCCGAAGAAAGGCGTCGGCGTCGGGGTGGGGAACCCGAAGAACGGCGTCGGCGAGGGCGACGGCGTCGGGGACGGCGTCGGGCAGGGATCTGGGCTCACGAGGTTCCAGGTGTACCGGCCGTACGTATGCCGGCCGGCGATCGCATCGCGGATCCACTGGTCCGTGTATCGCTGGAAGGCCGCCGGCGCGTGGGTGTCCTGGATCCTCATCGCGACCTTCCGTGACCCGTCGGGTAGCTGGCACCCCGCGACGAACCAGTCGTCGGTCCTCGCGGGCTCCGTGCCCTTGATGAACCACTCCGTGGTCGAGAATGGCGTGAGGCTCGACGGAAGAAGGCCGGAGCCATATCCGCCGAACGCGCCGGGCGCGGAGACGACCGTGCCGCTCACGACGTTGGACGGACGCTGCCAGTCCGACGGCGGCGTGTCCGTGAGCGCTTCCTTCATGTAGTCGCGCCAGAGCTGGCCGGGGCCCATCGCGCTGTTGAAGTCGCGCGAGCTCATAGGGTCGCCGTTCGAGTTGCCCATCCACACCCCGGTCACCAGCGAGGGCACGTAGCCGACCGAATACACGTCCTTCAGGTTGTCGGTCGTGCCGGTCTTGAGCGCCGCCACGCGACCGATATTCGTCCATTGGCCGAAGATGAAGTTACGCGACGGCTGCGTCGTGTCTTTGAGGATGTCGGTCATGATCCAGGCGATCCCCTGGTCGAGCACGCGCTTGGACTCGTAGTCCTTGTGCTCCCAGACGACCTTTCCGCGGGCATCCTCGACCTTGAGGATGTACGTCGGCGCGATCCGAACACCCATATTCGCGAGCACGCCGTAGGCGCTGGCCATGTCGACAAGGTGCACCTCGCGCGCTCCGAGCGTCAGCGATAACCCGACCTTCGACGAGTCGATGTCCGTCGTGATGCCCAGCTCATGCGCGGTCTGGATGGTGTCCTCGATGCCCGAGTACTCAGCCAGGAACCGGACCGCCGGTACGTTCCTAGATTCGCGGATCGCTTGGCGCATCGTCACCGGACCGTGGTACTGGAGGTCGGCGTTCTCCGGGCAGTAGCCGCAGGCCGTCGCGCTCATCCGCGTAGGGTCGGCCTTCCCGGTGAAGTCGGTGCGCGCGTCGACCACCACGGTCGCCGCGCTCGCGCCCTTCTTGAGCGCAGTCACGTAGTTGAACATCTTGAAGGACGAGCCGGGCTGACGTAGCCCGATGCCCGCCACGTCGAACTGGCCCTGCACGCGCGGATCGTCGCGGTTGTTGTAGTCGACCGAACCGACGTAGGTGAGGACCTCGCCGCTGCGCGGATCGATCGATACGAGGGCCGCGTTCCAGACGTTGCGGTTGTGGAGCTCCTCGACCCATTCGCGCACCTGCCGCTCGCCGATCTCCTGCTTGGTCAGATCGAGCGTGGTCGTGACGCGGTAGCCGCCGCGAGTGACGGCCGCCTCGTCGCCACCGAGGATCTGCGACAGCTGGTTCCGCACCTGGAAGACAAAGTGCGGCGCCTTGATCGTCGCGACCGGCGGGCCGGCGACCTTGATCGGCACGGCGTTCGCCGCGTCGGCTTGCTGCTGGGTGATCGCGCCCGTCTCCACCATCTGGTCGAGTACGTAGGCGCGCCGTTCCTCGGCGCGGTCCACGTTCGCCTCCTGGGTCGGATCGAGGACCGAAGGCGCCTGCGGCAGACCCGCGAGGAGCGCGGCTTCAGCCAGGGTGAGATGAGTGAGATCGGTCTTCCCGAAATAGGTCTGCGCGGCGGCCTTCACGCCGTACGCCTGATTGCCGTAGTAGATCTGATTGAAGTAGAGCTCGAGGATCTGCTGCTTCGAATAGGTGTTTGTGACCTGGATCGCGAGGATGGCCTCGCGAATCTTTCGCTTGATGGAGAGCTCGCCGCCGACGATCCGCTGCTTCACAAGCTGCTGCGTGATGGTCGACGCGCCGCCGGAGCCCGTTCCGCGGCTGGTGAGGTCGGCGTAGACGGCCCGCATGATCCCGAGCACGTCGACGCCTGGGTTGCTCCAGAAGCTCTTGTCCTCGGCCGCGACCGTCGCGTCGACGAGCACCTGTGGGATTTGATCGAAGGCCACGACCTCGCGGTTCTCCTCCGAGAACTGGTAAAGGAGCGTGTTGCCGGTCCGGTCGTAGACCTTGGTCCCCTGCGCGAGCGGGGCCTTGGCGAGATCCTGTGGCGAGGGCAGGTCCTCGGTGAAGAAGGCGAGCGCCGCGCCTGCCCCCACGACGAGAAGCCCTGCCGTCGCGAGGATCATGGCGAGCAGGCCCGACGGCAGTGCGAGGCGCAAACCGCTGAACGAGCCGCCGCCCTGGCGCCGCTTCGAGCGATATGCCCCGCGCCGGAACGCATGGTCCAGCGTCGTTTTCGAGCGCGCGATTCGACCATGGTAGCGACCGAAGGGGCGTCACTCCGTGCCCAGGGGCCCCTGCCCCTTCGAAACCGCCACCTATCCTTCTCCCTGATGCCGGCCCGTCCTTCAGAACGCGAAGTCGACGAATTCCTCACGCGCGCGATGAGCCAGGTCATCGTGAAGGAGGAGCTCGCCAAACAGCTCCGCGCCGGGGAGCGTCAGCTTCGTATCAAACAGGGCTTCGACCCGACGCACCCGAACCTTCACATCGGACATGCCGTGCCCCTGCGGAAGCTCAAGCGCTTCGCTGAGTGGGGGCACGAGATCGTGATCATCGTCGGCGACTGGACGACGCAGATCGGCGACCCGACCGACCGCGACGATGCTCGCCCGACCATGTCCCACGAGAAGGTGCTCGAGAACGCGCAGACCTACCTCGATCAGTTCCACAAGATCGTGCCGCGCGAGGGCGTCCGCATCGTCATGCAGAGCGAGTGGTTCGGAAAGTTCGGGCTCGGCGACGTCATCCGTCTCGCGTCCCGCTTCACCACGCAGCAGATGCTCGCGCGCGAGGAGTTCCGCAAACGCCTCGAGAAGAAGACGCCGATCCCGATCAAGGACATCCTCTACCCGCTGCTGCAGGCCTACGACTCGGTCGCGATCGAATCCGACGTCGAGGTCGGCGGGACGGACCAGCTGTTCAACATACTCGCCGGTCGCGAGCTCCAGGAACAGATCGGTCAGCGCCCGCAGAGCGTCTTCATCAATCAGCTTCTCGAGGGCCTCGACGGCGAGAAGATGAGCAAGTCGAAGCCGGCCACGGCGATCTGGCTCACCGACCCGCCGAACGACGTCTACGGCAAGGTCATGTCGATCGAAGACAAGCTCATGTCGCACTACTTCGAATGGGCGACGGAGCTCCCGATGAGCGAGGTGCAGGCGACCCTCCGGGCGATCGCGGCCAAGGAGCTGCACCCGCGTGAGGCGAAACGAAAGCTCGCTCGGACCATCACAACCGAGCTCCACTCCGCGGCTGCCGCCGAGGAGGCCGAGCGCGCGTTCGACCGCGTGCACAAAGAAGGCGGGGCGCCGGTCGACATGCCGACGATCGACGTGAAGGCGAATGGCGCGAAGGAGATCTCCATCGTCGACCTGCTCGTCCTTGCCAAGCTCGCTCCGAGCAAGGCCGCCGCGCGGCGGCTCGTAGAGCAGAACGGGGTGCGTGTGGAGGGCGAGCTCGCCAAGCTCGATACCTCCGTGGCGGTCAAGGGCGAACCGTGGGTCCAGGTGGGTAAGCGCAGCTTCGCACGCATCCGCTTCCGGTGACGACCCCGCGCCCCGTCGTCGCGGTCGTGCCGTTTGGCGCGCAGGGCCGTGACGCTGAGGCGGGCATCATCGGTCGGCAGGTGGCCCGCCGGCTCGTGGAGCGTTTCGCCGACGATCCCGCGCTGGAGCTGCGGCCGGTCTTCCTCGTGGCCATGCCGGAGACCAAGAGCGACGCCGGATACCTGATCTTCGGGTCGACACCCGACCCCGATCTGGCCGTGCGCTACGGCGAGTCGCTGGGCACGACCCACGCCCTCACCGGCCTGTACCGGGAAGACGAGCGCGGTCAAGCCTTCCTGGTGACCCTCGTGGACGTCGCGGCACGCCGTGCGGTCGCGTCGCGCGAATTCGCGGTGGCCGAGGGGGAGCTCCATCGGGCAGAACCGGCGCTCGCCGCGTGGCTCGTCGGCGCGCTGGGGGTGCCCGCCCAAGCGGGACTCGACGAGCCGGAGACAGCGAACGAGACCGCCTACCGCGCGCTACTGGGCGGGCTCGAAGAAGAAGTGAACGCGACGCTGCTGCGCGCGGGCGATCCCGCCGCGGCCGACGCCGCGCGGGTCCTCGCGTTCCAGCTCTACGTCGCCGCGGTCCGTGCGGACCCGGCGTCACTGCGGGCCGAGGACCGGCTGCTCGTGCTGGCCGCCGAGTCCGTCGAGCGCGGAGACGAGGAGCGGGCGGCGCGCGCTCTCGAGGAAGTCATCGAGACGAAGCCAATGTCGTGGCGCTCGCACTACATGCTCGCTGAGCTCCTCCGCCAGATCGGCGAGACCACCCACGCGATCGTGGCGCTGGAGCACGCACACGCGCTGCGGCCGCTCCGCGATGTCGACGTGATGATGCTGGCCGAGCTGTACGTGGCCGAAGGCGCGCCGGGCCAGGCCGCCGCCCATCTTCGGCGGATCACGGCAGGGAGCGAGTCGTTCGGCCGTGCGCAGGAGCTTCTAGGCGTGCTCGCGCTCGGAAAGGGTGACCACGAAGGTGCGCGTTCGTACCTCGAGCGCGCCGCCGCGAACGGCCGTCCGAGCGCCGAAGCGCACCTCGCGCGCGCGCACATCGCTGCCGGACGCATCGACGACGCGCGCCACGCGCTCGGCGCGATCATCAGCTCGGGGACCGACGCCGATACGGTCGGCCAGGCGAGACGCCTGCGCCTCGGGCTCGAGCGGCCGGATCTCGAGACCGATCTCGAGCGCGCCGGCCGGGCCGCGCTCTCCACGAATCCGCTGTCGTACGACGAGGTTCGTGCCTCATTCATGAGGGTGCTGGGATTCGACCCGAACCTGTGGGAGGCGCACTTCGGTCTCGGGCTGGTCGCTCGTAAGCAGGAAGACTTCCCCGCAGCTGCGAGCTCGTTCCGGCGCGCGCTCGAGCTCGCTCCCGGCCAGCCCGACGTCCTGCACGAGCTTGGCGTCGCACTGCTCGCTTCGGGATCGCAGAACGAAGCCCTTGCGCTCCTCGATCAGGCGGCGTCGCTGCGCCCGCGCGACGCCGGCTACCTTGCCGACTCAGGCTTCGCGCACCTTCGCGCCGGTGACCTCGGCGCCGCGCGCGAACGGCTGCGCCTCGCCAGCGCGATCAACGCGGACGATCCGCTGACGCACGCATATCTCGTCGAGCTCGAGCGCGCGGAGGCCGCGACCGGAAAAGCGAATTGAAGAACGCTCCAAAGCAGATCGTCGTTTTGGGCGGCGGATTTGGCGGACTGCATCTGGTCCGTCACCTCGAGCGGCGAATGCGGCGCGACGAGCTGGACCTCACCCTCGTCGATCGCCAGAACTACCACCTCTTCACCCCGCTCCTCTACCAGGTCTGCACCGGGGAGCTGCCGCCGCACGCCGTGGCTTACCCGCTCCGCGACGCGACGGCGCCGGTGGGCTTTCGCTTCCTGCAGACCGAGGTCTCCTCGATAGACCTCAAGCACCGCCGGGTGGGCACCGCGGAGGGCGAGCTGCCGTACGACCACCTCGTGATCGCGCTCGGCTCGGTCACCAACGACTTCGGTATTCCGGGCGTCCGCGAGAACGCGATGCCGGTGAAGTGGCTCGCCGACGCGGAAGCACTCAAGCGGCACGTGCTTGATGTGTTCGAGGCCGCCGCCACCGAGACCGACATCGCGCGCCGGCGCGAGCAGCTCACCTTCATCATCGTGGGCGCCGGACCCGTCGGCGTGGAGCTCGCGAGCTCGCTCCGCGATCTCATGGACCACACGCTGCGTCGCATCTATCCGACGATCGACTTCTACGCCGACGTGACGATCCACCTCCTCGACGGTGCCGATCGCGTGATCCCGGGGATGGACCCGCGGCTGTCAAAAATAGCGGCGCGACGCCTCGAGCAGCAGCGCGTGCGGGTCCTTCTGAAGACGCTCGTCTCAGAGATCGGCCCGGGCGTCGTCCGTACGAAGGACGGCGCGCAGCTCCGCGCGCGGACGATCGTCTGGTCGGGCGGCGTCAAAGTGAATCCTCTGGTCGCCTCGCTCGACCTCCGAAGAGCGAAAGACGGCCGCATCATCGTCGACGACCGCTTCCGCGCTTCGGGCCGCGACGATGTCCTCGCGCTCGGCGACGCGGCGTACTTCGAAAACCAGGGCAAGGGCCTCCCGCAGCTGGCGCAGGTCGCCGTCCTCGAGGCGCCGGCCGCGGCTCGGAATCTGCTGGCCCTGGTGCGCGGAGCGCCGACGACGCCGTTCGTCTACCACCGGAAGGGCGATCTCGTCGCGCTCGGACGAACGCAGGCGGCGGCCGAGTTCGCCAAGCTCGGCGGCTTCGTGATGGGCGGTCTGCCTGCCTGGACGGTGTGGCGCGTGAACTACCTCATGCAGCTCCTCGGGGTGCGGAATCGCGGTACCTTGCTCGTCGAATGGGTGCTCTCGTTCTTCGCCGGACGGCTGGTGGCGAACACGCCCTGACCCACGCGCGGCGAGTGCTTTACCACCAGATCCATCCGGCGAAGGTGTTCACGGACGTCGCGTCCGCGGTCATGGCGCTCGACCTCCTCTGGCGGCACCTGCTCGTCCCGGGCCTCGTCGTCGCGGTCCTGCCGCCGGTTCTGGTCTCGGCGACGCTCATGAGTGAGGTCGATCTCGACCGCTATCGCCGCAGCGCGATGGGCGCGTACGTTCGCCGCTACATGCCGCCATGGGTGCAGGCGCTCCGGCTCTTCGGCGCGGCGTTCGCTTTCTACGCTGCCTGGTACCACGTGCCCGCGGGCGTCGCGGGCGGTCTCGCGATCGTCGCTGCGTGCTGGGCGAATGGGATCGTGCCGCGCCTGCGCGCATGAACATCGCGGTTGTCCCCGAGGTGGAGGCCGTGATGGACGAAGCCACCGCGACGATCGAAGCGCTCGACGCCAAGGCGTGGGAGCGGACCTGCGAAGCAGAATGCTGGTCCGTGGCCGTAACGGCGCTCCACATCGCGCTCGGACTCCGCCGGCAGGCGAGCTTCATCGCACTGGCGCGAGACGGCAAAGCACCCTTCGTATTCGACTGGGAAGCGACTCACGCGTTGAACGCGCGGGTCGCCGCTCGAGGAGTCCCCACGAAGGAGGCCGTCCGGCGGGAGCTCCGGAAGGGGAGATCGCGCTTGCTTAGGCTGCTGGATGTCATGAGCGAGGCGCAGCTTCGCC